>NPIG01000086.1_pt1 | contig 107560 bp, 100 predicted proteins | sample 8637441 | NCBI WGS metagenome assembly NPIG01 (sample SAMN07420675, study PRJNA396082) | bioreactor metagenome | isolation source: sample BR6 brine-fed electro-methanogenic bioreactor BR | place: Japan: Kochi | collected 2016-06-14
TTTTTTTAGTTTGTCAATAGAAAAATGATTTTTTTTAAAAAAAATTGTTGTGATTATATGCAAAATCCTAACCGGACATCACTGAATATTTTTTGGAAATATCATGAATATGAATCTTTTCTGACCACCTAACCCGAAAGGTAAAAAATTGACCGCCTCAAATATGGCGGTTCCAAAACTCATATTACAACCATCCTGAAATCTTCTGGAATTTAACAATTCAGCAACTATCATACAGACATGGAAAACTCAATGACAATTTCTAATATCTGAAAAAGAGCCGGCAAAACCGCTCAAGGATATCGGCCTGCACAGCGGAGCCCCCGGAGGGGACTGGCTGACGGACTGTCGGAGCCTTCAAGGATTCCAGGCCGGCAGCCAGTCCCCTCCGGGGGCGGCATCCTGGGAAAAATCAGGTCAAATCTTGCCGGATAAACGTGCTCGCCGTCACAGACGAAAAACCGAACATCGGCACTTGAGAAGAGATTTTCTACAGGGAGTTTGACGGCCGGAGAAAAACCGGTCCCGATCGGGATCATCGGGGAATGAGCTGCAGGGTCCATATGCCGTAATCCCCCATGAACACCTTCAACTGATCCTCATTGTAAACGGTTCCTTTGTTTCACACCGGTTTTTCAACCCGCCTGTCTCTGTCGACGGCAGGATCCGGGTTTAATAAAAAAATGGGTTGACCAGGTGGCCACAACCCTTTATATTCCATTTTTATGATATATAGTCAAGAATAAACCCCGCACCGATCCCAAAGGAGTTTTAAATGAAAAAATGGCTCTTCCTGCTGATGCTGGTATTTTTGTGTCACCCGCCGTTGTCCGCTGACACGTCCGCGTCCACCCAGGGCACCCCCGGAATCGACATTGCAGACCCCGGCTTTCAATTCGATCCGGCCATCGAAGGCGATGTGATCACCCATGAATTCACCGTCCGCAATACCGGAACCGCGCCTTTGGAGATCCTCAAGATTCAATCGGGCTGAGGGTGCACCGCAGCCACCAGTGACCGGCTGATTCTTCCGGGGGAAGAAGGAAAGATAAAAGCGACATTCAATACACAGGGATATGGCGGCCGCATGGTCAAGGAAGTGGTGAAAATCCATACCAACGACCCCGACAAAAAGGTCGTGACCGTGTCCCTGTCCGGAGAGGTCGGGCTGGTGGCCCGGCTCACACCGCAAATGATCAGTCTGCGGGGCAAACCCGGCGACACCATTTCTGCGGAGATGAAGATCGCACCGGCGGCGTTTCCCGATTTCAACATTGTGAACGCAACCGCCAGAAACGGCCGGGATATCGACTTCACCATCGAAAAACAGGGAACCCCGCCGGACAATTATTTTTTGTTGACGGTCAACAACCGGAAAAATACGGCCGGCCGGTACTTTGACATCATAGAGCTGGAAACCGACCTGGATCCCAAACGAATCATCAAAATCCGGGTGGCCGGTTATATCCAACCCTGATAAGTTCAGCAAATTCACATTTTACACAGCAGGCATAATGCCTGCTGTTTTTTTTTCGATACAATGCATTTTTTTGTTCCGGAGGTTGACAACCGGTTTATGTAACTATATATTCCGTTTTAACGATTTATAGGAGCGCGCACCATGAATGAAAAATGCGGATGCAACCAGCCGGACATCATGATCCTGCCCTGTTCAGACGGCACCTGTGAGGGCCGCCTTGCCGACCGGGCCGCCCGGGATCTGACAACAGAAGGAATTGGCCGCATGTTCTGCCTGGCCGGCATCGCCGCCGGGATCAGCAGTTTTGTTCAGTCGGCAGGGGATTTCGCACAGATCGTGGTCATTGACGGATGCGACCATGCCTGTGCCGGGACCCTTCTGAAAAACCAGGGCATCCGGTTTGCCGGCCATGTGATCGTCAGCCGGCTGGATATCAGAAACACGGACGGGGAAAACCTGGACCCCGATGATGTGGCGGCGGTCAAGCATGCGGTCCGGCTGGCCTGTAAACGGCCGGTCAAAAAAGTGTTTGATTCTCCCAGACCCCTGTCTCCGGGGGACCGGGCCAGATCCAGGCAGCTGGGGGGGCAAATGCTGCTGATTTACCGCCATCCCGAGAGATCACAACAAATGATGAAAGTGTATCAGCTTAACACTTAAAATTTAACACTTTCATACAAACAGGAACCAACCATGAAAGAATTTATCAAAGTGATGAAAGCCCTGTCTGATCCGGCACGGGTGAAAATCATGAAAATGCTTCAGCACAAAACCATGTGCGTATGTGAAATCCAGACCGCGCTGGACAAAGCCCAGTCCACCACCAGCAAACACCTCAAGATCCTGGAGGATGCCGGCCTGATCACCTATCAGAAAAACGGACTGTGGGTGAACTACAAACTGGCGGACGGCACCCAGAGCCCATTTGCCGCCAGCCTGATCAGCCATCTTCACCACTGGCTGGAAGATGATTCCGACATTAAAGAGCTGGTCCGGCTGCTGCCCGGCATTGACCGGAATGTCATTTTGAACCGGAACTGACCATCACTGATCTTTCCATAGAGGAGTTTCTTATAATGAAAGAAAAAACCAAACTGTTCATTCTTGTGGCTTTGTTTCTCATGGCCTATTTCATCCCCTGGGCACACCCGGTAATCAGGCAGTCCGGGCTGGAGGCGTTCATGATGCTCCAGGAATATGCCAGAGAACATGTCCTGACCTGCCTGATCCCGGCGTTTTTCATCGCCGGCGCCATTGCCGTGTTCGTGTCCCAGGCATCGGTGCTCAAATATTTCGGCATTCAGGCCAATAAAATCCTGTCCTATTCCGTGGCGTCGGTGTCCGGCACCATCCTGGCGGTCTGCTCCTGCACGGTGCTGCCCCTGTTTGTCGGCATCTACACCCGGGGGGCGGGCATCGGCCCGGCCACGGCATTTCTGTATTCCGGTCCGGCCATCAATGTCCTGGCCATCTCCATGACCGCCAAGATCCTGGGATGGCAGCTGGGCCTGGCCCGGGCCGTTGGTGCGATTGTTTTCGCGGTCATCACGGGATTGCTGATGTCGGTGATCTTCAGAAAAGACGACATGGCCAGAACCGGGGGTCAGATCCATGTGCCGGATGAAGCTGACACGGGCCGGACCCTTTTTCAGGACAGCATTTATATTCTGACCATGGTGCTGATCCTTGTTTTTGCCGCATTCGCCAAACCGGCCCCGGGTGCCACCGGATTCTGGCCGGCCATCTTTGCCACCAAATGGTATGTCACCATTATTCTTTTGATCGCTCTGGGCTGGATGCTCAAGGCCTGGTTCACCAAGGATGAATGCGTTTCCTGGATCGACTCCACCTGGGGATTCGTGAAACAGATCTTTCCGCTGCTGTTCGCCGGTGTAATCGTGGCGGGATTTCTCCTGGGCCGGCCCGGACATCCGGCACTGATCCCTGAACAGTATATCCAGACCCTGCTGGGAGGCAATTCGTTGTGGGCCAACCTGTTTGCCTCGGTGGCCGGGGCGTTCATGTACTTTGCCACTTTGACCGAAGTCCCGATTCTCCAGGGCCTTCTGGGCGCCGGCATGGGCAAGGGACCTGCTTTGGCCCTGCTGCTGGCAGGTCCTGCCCTGTCTCTGCCCAACATGCTGGTGATCGGCGGGGTCATGGGCGTGAAGAAAACAGCGGTGTTCTGTACCATCATCATTGTGATGTCCACCATCGCCGGCATGATCTACGGGACGTTTGTCGTATAGTGTAAAACCAAAAAACATAATTTTTTAAAGGAGTTGTATCATGGAAATCAAAATACTGGGCCCTGGATGCCCCAAATGCGAACAAACCGGTAAAATCGTGGCCGAAGCTTTGTCTGAAACCGGGGTGGACGCCACTGTGGAAAAGGTGACCGGTGTCATGGAGATCGCCGGATACGGCGTTTTCGGCACCCCGGCCGTGGTTATTGACGGGGATGTCAAGTGCGTGGGCAAAATTCCCAAAAAAGAGGATGTCAAAGCCTGGCTGACCAAATAATGTTAAACGGTCAACCTGTTTTTTGATCCATAAAAAACAACGCTCATGGGCCGGCCGGATATGTCACGGCCGGCCCGTACCAAAATCAAAGAAAGGAGAAACAGTCATGTCGGAAACCTGTTGCGCCACACAAGGCAACATCATGATCCTGGCCTGCGCAGGCGGGTCCAATGTGGGACAGCTGTCCAACCAGGCAGCCATTGAGCTGACCCGGGAAGGGATCGGCAAAATATTCTGCCTGGCCGGCATCGGCGGAAATCTGAGCGGGTTTGTCCAGTCTGCAAAAGATATCGACCGGATGGTAACCATTGACGGCTGCAAAGTGGGATGTGCCAAAGCCATCCTGGAACAGGCCGGGGTCCCGTTGAAAGAGCATGTGGTGATCACCGATCTGGGCATTGAAAAAAAACAAAGACTTCAACCTGAAAGCCGAAGACATTGCCAGGGTGAAATCTGCGGTCCTGAAAACCTGCGGCACCGGAGTACCGGCAGCAGCCGGTGGTCAGGCACTCAAGACCATGGGCTGCTGCGGATGGCAATAAAAACACGCATGCGCAATAAGGAATGCCCCTGATGACCCGAACCCTCTGTATGGAACATATGAAACAATGGCCCCTCACCGCACTGGCCGCTTTGCTCATAGGACTGGCAGTCCTTTCGTCAGTGCCCCGGACCGCCCACGCAAAAACGGTGCAGGATCTTTATCCCCTGCTGTCGGACCGGTTTATCAAAACCGCGACCCTCACCCCTCTGGATGATGACCGGATTCTGCAAACCGACACCGGTATTGTTCTGACTCAGATCCGGATGGCCCAAACCCTGGATCAGCATGATCCGGGATTGAAAGACCAGCTGGAAAACAACCTCATCTTTCTGGCGGAACAGGAGATTCTCACCCTGATTCTGGAAAATGAGGTGAAAAAAAACGGCATGGCAGACGGCAACAATGTGACCCAGGAACAGATTGCCGCGTTTCTGGAGTCCAAGGTAGGGAATCAGACGGTTTCCGACAAAGAGGCAAAAACCTTTTATGATGAAAACAAGGAGATGGTCGGGGGCATGCCCTTTGATCAGGTGTCAGACAGTATCAAACAATTTTTGCTGAAAAACAAACAACAGATCGCGGTCCGGACCTACATTCATGATCTGGGGCAGCGCCACCAGATCCGCATCGATGACACATGGGTGGATGCCCAGTACAAAAAGATGACCGACAACCCGGTGGACAAAGCCAGACTGTCCGGAAAACCCACCCTGGTGGAGTTCGGTGCCACCGGGTGTGTCCCCTGTGACATGATGCAGCCCATCCTGGACAAGTTGAAGAAAAAATTCCCCGATACCTTGAACATCGTGTTTCTTCATGTGCGCGAAAATCAGGTACTGGCCGGCCGGTACGGGATCCAGTCCATCCCTGTTCAGGCGTTTTTCGACGCCAGTGGACAGGAGGTGTTCCGGCACACGGGATTTTACCCGAAAGAAGAGGTGATGCAACAGCTGAAAAAAATGGGGGTGGCCCAGTGAAAAATGTGCGTATTCTCATTCTGGTCGGGTTTGCCCTGATTGCCGTATTCATTCTGGTGAACACCCAGTTCAAAAAAAGTCCTGCAACAACAGATCAACCCGTGGATACCTCAGACTATGAGGTTCGTTCTCAGTTCAACGATTTGCCGGTAAAAGGCAAAGTCACCATGATCGATCTGGGAGCCACCGAATGTGTGCCCTGCAAGATGATGGCCCCGATCCTGGAAAAACTGGAAGCGGCCTATCGGGACCGGGCCGTGATCGCGTTCATCGATGTATGGAAACACCGGGACCAGGCCCCCCGGTTCGGGATCAGGGCCATTCCCACCCAGGTTTTTTTTGATCCTGACGGAAAGGAAGTATACCGCCACCAGGGGTTCATGAGTGAAGCCGCCATTGTGGAACAGTTAACCCGCATGGGGGTTGAAAAACCCGCCCTATAAGACTGACAAGGAGCTTCTAATGCTTGATTCCCTTTTTCTGACCGTGAACCAGTGGATGACCGGCGGCATCATGATCGCCGCAGTGGGATCTTTTTTGTGGGGCATGATCAGTGTGCTGTTCAGCCCCTGTCACCTGGCCTCCATCCCGCTGATCGTCGGATACGTGGGGGGGCAGGAAAAAATGGTCCACCCCCGCCAGGCCGGCGTCTATTCAGCGCTGTTCACTATCGGCCTGTTTATCACCATTGCGCTGATCGGCATCATCTGCGCCCTTTTGGGCCGGATGCTGGGGGATGTGGGAAACTACTGGCAGATACTGGTGGGCGCCGTTCTGGTTTGGGTGGCCCTGGGCATGCTCGGAGTTGAAAAATGCTCCCTGTCAGGAGGCCCGATGCACCGACTGAAACTCAAAGGCATGACCGGGGCTTTTGTGCTGGGGCTGGCCTACGGGGTGCTGTCCGGTTCCTGCACCTTCGGGTTCATCGCCCCCATACTGGCTTTGATCACCATCCAGGAAAAAGTGATGACCGGTGTCATTCTCATCATCCTGTTCGGCATCGGCCACTGCCTGCCCATCGTGATTGCCGGCAGTTCCACTGCCCTGGTGAAAAAACTGCTGGAAAGCAGTGCCTGGAGCGGGGCCGGCATGTGGTTCAGAAAACTGGCCGGTGCCACCATCATGCTGCTGGGCCTGTATTTCATTGCCAATCCTTTTTTTCCGGCCCTGCTGGCGGTATAAAGAGGTATGACATGCTGTTGAAAACCTATTCTCTTGAAATATTCAAATCCAAATGCCAGGCAGATGCCAAAGGTGTGCACTGCTTTGCCCACCTGGACCAGGATGTCACAGAGGCCATTCCCTATCTGAATGCCTTGCTGGGGGGATTCGAGTACCTGAACGACCCCCCCGCCGTGACCTTTAAAACCCATGGCAAGCTGATCACGGTTCACGGCAGAAAAATTGCGGTGAACGCCCTGAAAGATGAGGCAGAAGCTGAAAAAATCGTGGCATGGCTGAAAAATGAGATCAATACGGCCTGGGAGAAAAAAGAGGAGATAACACCCTGTTATACCGGGATGCCCCGCCCCGGAATCATGGAGATTCTCAAGCTGCTGCCTAAAACCAATTGCAAAGAATGCGGTCAGCCCACCTGCCTGGTGTTTGCCACGAAAGTGGCGGAAGGGGCCAAAGGCCCTGACGACTGCCCTCCACTGGATGTAGACCAGCACCGGCACCTCACTGAATACATGGGCCGGTTCAACCTGGAAATGTAAACCAAGGAACCCTTTCATGGCACCCACACGTGTATGGCACCATATCGGAAATACAGTCCGCCAGACAATTTTCATCCTGTTGATATCCGTGGCCATCGGTACGGTCGTCAACCTTATCCGGCCGGACAGCATTCCTTTTGTCGACTCCTGGTCCATGACGGAAAAACTGGTGACAGAAGATGGTGATACCCTGGCCATTCCTCTGGAAGACGCGGCGAATTTGTTTACGGAAAATGCTGCGGTTTTCCTGGATGCCCGGACTCCGGCCGAATATGACCAGGGACACATCCAGGGCGCTGTCAATCTGCCCTGGCATGAGGTGGACAACTATTTTGAAACCGTCATCATGACCCTGGATCCGGAAGCCATGGTCATCACTTACTGCGACGGAAAAACCTGTTCCCTGAGCCATGACCTGGCACTGTTTCTCAAGGACTTGGGGTTCACCCGGGTCAAGGTGCTGGTCAACGGCTGGACCCTGTGGAAAGAACACCAGCTGCCCACCAACACCCCATCATCCTGATTATCCGGAGGCCCCATGCCGCAAAAAAAAATTGCCCATAATGTCATACTCACCATAGGGTGTCATTTCATCCGGCTGGTCATGGCCGGGGTGTTCATCTATGCCAGCGTCGACAAAATCATCCACCCGGACCTGTTTGCCCAAACCGTGTACAACTACCAGGTGTTGCCCGGATATCTGGTGAACCTGACCGCCCTGATACTGCCCTGGCTGGAACTGACATTAGGCACCTGTCTGCTGACCAATCGGTGGATGCCCGGGGCATCAGCCCTGGCAGCCGTGCTGATGGCCCTGTTTGCGGGACTGACATTCTTCAACCTGGCCCGGGGCCTGGATATCAGCTGCGGATGTTTTTCCACGGCCCCGGATGATAGTCCCATCACTGTCCTGACCCTGGCACGGGATGTTGTGTTTTTGATCCTCTCCCTGGGGCTGGCCGGGTTGGTGTTCGTTAAAAATACCCGCCAGAGGCTGACATAAGCGGTGGTAAAAATCACTAATGGAGACATCACAATGAAAAGACATATCATTACGATTGCCGCCATCCTGATGATGGCAATTCCTTTTGCGGCCCATGCCGAAGAATTGTCTTTGGAAATCTATATTTCCGAGTTCGACTACAAAGCCCGCAAAGAGATGAAGATCAACAGCGAATCTCTGGTCAGCGGGCTGGAACAAGGGCTGATACAGCTGGTCGATATCCGGTTCAAAGAAGAAACCGCTGCCTGGAGCATGGGATTTGGCCGCCATATCCCGCTCAATGAACTGCCCTCCCGCCTGGATGAGCTGGACAAAGACAAGATCATCGTGACCGCCTGCCCTCACAAAGACCGGGCCATTCTGGCCATGGCATATCTGAGAACCAAAGGCTACAATTCAAAATACCTGGTGGATGGGCTTCTGGGTCTTGCTGAATTTCTGCGGGGCGACACAGCCAGAAATGTCATGGAAATCCTTGAGGAAAACCGGGGCGGGTGATGGAAACGGCAACCGATTTCACCTCCCTGGTGTTGGAAATTTTCAAAAAATGCGCCGGCCGTTCCGGATGCGAGGTATGCCGGGAACACATGGAAGAGGACTGTCTGTTTTTTCCTGAAATGTACCGCATGCAGGATCTAACCGAGGAAATCGGCACGCCCCCGGATGAAAAGGCCCCGGCATCCCTGGTGGACCTGTGCACCCTGTGCGGGCTGTGCCCGTGCCAGGATATCCGGATGCTGGTGCTCAAAGCCAAGGCTGCCAGAGCCGAAGAGAAAAAACCACCGCTGTCCGCAAGGCTTTTGTCGGATGCCCGGCAGGCCGGCCGTTGGGGAACGGCCTTTTCCGCTGTGATCAATCCCCTGAACCGGCTGACATCTGTCACAACACTGGCAAAAAAAGCCCTGGATATCCATCCTCAAAGATCTTTGCCCGTGTTTCCGAAAGAAAACTTTTTTGCCTGGGCCCAAAAAAGGGGGTTGACTGCGCCTGTAAAACACGCGGAAAAGAACGTTCCCAGGGTTGCCTATTTTGTCGGATGCAGTGCAGGCTACCTGTTTCCCGATGTGGCCAGGGCAGCTGTGGAACTGCTGGAACAAAATGGGATTCGGGTGTTTGTCCCTTCCCAGGACTGCTGCAGCATGCCCCTGATCATGGAGGGAAACCAAAAGACGGCTGAAAAACGGATACAGGCCAACCTGGAAACCCTTGGTGCCTGTGTTCAGGACGGATACGACATTGTCTGCTCCTGTCCCACCTGCGGATATTTTTTTAAAACCCTGCTTGTGGAAACTGCGTATTATTCAAATGCGTTTCAGCAGAAGTCAGGGACCGATGCAACGGTCATGAAAGTGCCTTCCGGATCCAAAAATCAGACATTCACCACTGTCCCCAAAAAAATTTACCAGAACATTCTGAAGGACAACGGGTATTTTTCCGGTATCGATCCATTACAACGCATTGATCTGTCATTGAAAATCAAAGATATGGGGGAGTATCTGCTGTCACTTCAGAACAGCGGAAAAGTGGCTGTGGCCTTGCGGTTTCCGGAACAGCCCCTGGCCTATTTTGCCCCCTGCCATCAGCGGGAACAGGGCATGGGACAGCCCTATTACCAGTTGATCGGCGCGCTGCCCGGTGCAGATATAAAACAGGTGGGCTCGGATATGCAATGCTGCGGCATGGGCGGTCACCTCGGCTACAAAAAAAACTTTCATGACCATTCCCTTGCCATTGGCCGGCCGGTTCTTGACAAATTGTCCGTGGAATCCGGCAGAACCCTTGTCACTGACTGCTTGAGCTGCCGCCTGCAATCGCAGCACACCCTTTTTGCCCCGGTATTTCATCCTCTTGAAATGCTGCAAGGCATCAAGGGAGGGGAAAACAAAACAAAAAAACCATCAGGCTCTCATGAATTGAAACATCCGGTTCAACGGAATCAAGGCTTTCTGGATGATGTCAGGGGCCACAAATACCTCATTGCCGGTCACATCAAAAACCCGGGACAGGCGTTTCAAGTCATTGAGCTGCATCCAGGGACACCGGGCACAGCTTCTGCAGGTCGCGCTCTCGCTGGAGGTGGGGGCAATGATCAGTTCCTTGTCCGGAACCGCCTGCTGCATTTTAAAAAAGATGCCCTTGTCCGTTGCTACGATAAACCGCTGCCTGCCCGACTGCCTGCAGGCATTGATGATCTGCGACGTGGAACCGACAAAATCAGCCAGATCGATGACCGGCTCGGGTGATTCCGGATGCACCAGGACCTGGGCATCCGGATATTTTTTCCTCAATTCCATGAGTTCCTCATACTTGAATTCATCATGGACCACGCAGTTTCCCTGCCATGATATCATATCCGCCCCGGTTTCTTTCTGGACATAGCGCCCCAGATGGTGGTCCGGCGCCCAGATGATCTTTTCCCCCTCCTGGGCAAGATACCCTACCACCCGGACGGCGATGCTCGATGTCACCACCCAGTCGGACCGGGCCTTGACCGCCGCCGATGTGTTGGCATACACCACGATGGTCCGGTCCGGATGGGCATCACAAAACGCATTGAATTCTTTTTCAGGACAACTGATATCCAATGAACAGGCGGCCTCCAGCGTGGGCATCAGCACCCGCTTGTCCGGCGTGAGAATTTTCGCTGTCTCTCCCATGAACCGGACCCCGGCCACCACAACGGTATCGGCTTTATGATCTCTGCCGAAACGGGCCATTTCAAGAGAATCGCCGACAAAGCCGCCGGTTTCCTCGGCCAGGGACTGAACCTCATTGTCTGTATAATAATGGGCGATCAACACGGCATTTTCTTTCGCCAGGTTCTCCTTGATTTTCTCTTTGTACGCATTTTTTTCCCGGGGGGTTGAAAACGCCGGCGGGTCGGGAAAAGGCAAGTCTTTGGGAAGCTGCCCGGGAATGGTATTCATATGTTTCTCCTCATTCGTTCCAAGTCTGTCTTTTTAACCGAAACAGTACCACAAAGTAACACTTAAGAAAAGCAACTATTCAGACCCTATTGACTTCGGCCGGCTGTACGGAACTGTTCATACTGCCGCTTTGGCGCAGCGTTCATAATATGATATTTGGCTGTTTATGAATTTCAACGGTGATGTGTTCAAAATTGCCCACTTTTTTCACAAGATCGTGGTAAAAGGACGGGCCTTTATCCTCTGTGGAGGTCAGGCTCAGTATCAGGGACCGTTCGTTTTCCGAAATCTGCCAGAGGTGGAGGTCTTCAATGGTTGTGGTGTCGGATTCGATCAACTCCCGCAGCCGGGAGACCGTCTCAAACGTGTCTGATTTGTCCAGAAGAACGCTGCTGGTCTGCTTCAAAAGACCGATTGCCCATCTTGCCACCACAACGGCTCCCAGGATTCCAACCAGGGGGTCTGCCCAGGCCAGTCCGAAAAATTTGGCCACCAGCAGGGCAATGATGGCCAGGACACTGGTCAGGGCATCTGTAATGACATGGAGGTACGCTGCCTTGAGGTTGTGGTCCTCATGTCCGTGATGATCACAAGCAGTGTCGGATTGATGACCGTGTGAATGGGAATGGCCGTGGACATGGCTGTGATCCGGGCCCCCGTGGCCCAGGATGACGGCTGAAACAATATTGACGATCAGACCGATGACGGCCACGACAATGGCCTGGTTGAACAGGATATGGACCGGATTGATCAGGCGCTCAATGGATTCGAACACCATGGCCCCCGCTGCAACCAACAGGAGAATGGCATTGGTGTAGCCGCCCAGCACGCCGACCTTTCCGGTACCAAAGCTGAAGGACGGATTGTCCATCTGTTTTCTGGCAAAGACATATGCGGCAAGGGTGATAAACAGAGCCAGGGCATGGGTGCCCATGTGGATACCGTCGGACAGAAGGGCCATGGAACCGCTGATAAGGCCGGCAATGATTTCTACGGCCATGGTGACCAGGGTGATAATAACGACAATCAGAGTAACGGTTTCATTTTTCCGGGATTCAGGGATCGATTTACGGGTGCTGCAGTAATGTGTTCTCACGGTTAAAAACTTTCATTGATTTTTATCAGGGCTTCAAAGAAACATTCCGCCTGAACTGAATCCAGACTGCTGATGACGTCCTGTGCCAGATTCAGGTGAAAGGAGTGGTGTTCCATGTGGATTTTGAGACCTTTTTTGGTCAGGACAATATTAAACGCGCGTCTGTCCTGCGGATCTTTCCGGCGTTGAACATAGCCGGATTTTTCAAGACGATCAATCATGACGGTGAGTGACCCTGTGGTAATACTCAATTTTTCAGCCAAAGGTTTCATCCGGATGGACCCGGCATGTCCCACGATTTCAATCGTATGAATCTGCTGGGGAGACAGGCCTCGTGTTTTGGCGACACCATGCTCCCATGAAGACATTTTTTCATAAAATTGAATCATGGCTTCGCTGAGTTCTTCTAATTGGTGACAGGTCATAATCTCCTTTAAAAAATGGTTTGAAAATCAAACTATACTGATGAGTGCTTTGATTGTCAAACTAAAATTTTCCTATTTTACGCATACGGGCATCAAATCCCAAGAGGGATCTTACGCCGGCTGCTGAAGAACGTTCCGCAGGAAATGGAAGAAATAAAGAATGTCTGCAAAAATTGGCTCAAGCATGCCCGGAAATAAACTGGAAGGCCTGTTCAATGGAAAGGAAACTGCCCCATCAGACCGGAAAATCCCTCAGGGTTTCATGGGTGCCTTTGTGCATCTCATACCAGAATTCAAACGCAGCCCCATGTTTGTCCTTGTCAAACAGATCCAGCCAGTGGTCCAGGTCCGGATTCTGTATGTTGTCCACTTGTTGTTTGTTTTTCAAGAAGGTGTGGACCATGTCGATATTCCGTTCCGATTCCCAGAATACCGAGGCATTGCGGCTGGTGATGCGGCCGGCGGTCAACTGTATGGACGTCAGAAACCGGTCTTTCAATCCGTAGAGTTTCTCCATGATGTCGGGCATCAGATCTTCGGCCCAGGCCCGGTGAAACCGGCAGATGCCCAGATTGTCCAGGATCAGTTCCTGAACCATGCGGTGCGCGTTTTCCCGGCCCAGGTCCCGGGGCGCCATGAAACCGCTGCCATAGTGCATGTAGTATTTACCCATGATGGCCATGGGAGCCAGCACCCCCGGGGTCCAGTACTGATTGGGAACCATCCAGCCCTGGCGGGCGAATGCGGTGTGAACAAACCGGTCCATGACCGGCTTTCCTTTTTCCCTGGCCAGGCCCCGGGCCAGTTTCCGGGCCCCTTTGTTCAGAGGGATTTTTCCTTCCGGCCGGACCATCTCATCCAGCAGACGCTTTCCGAGTTCCGCATTGTGCATGGAATCTTCAACCACATCAAACGCCTGAGAATTCCATTCCGGTATCATGGTCACGCCGATATCGTCCGGGGCCAGCAGTTTCTCATCCAGGCAGTCCATGAGCCAGGCCAGGATTCCGCCTGCGGCAATGGCATCAAACCCCAGCATATCGGCATGACCGGCCAGCGTTTCCGCAGCCCGCTGATCAAAAATGCCGCACAAGGGCCCCATGGCCTGGTAGGGTTCATAATCTTTCTTGTAGATGCCGTTCATTTTCTTGCACACGGCCGCACAGGGTTCGCCGCAGGTTTTCTGCTGTTTTTTTTGGATCGTTTCCTCGTTGAACTGCTTCAGGTAATGGTCCCGGATAAATTTCCGGTGAAAGGCGTTCCGCTCATGTTCACTCCAGTAAATACTGCGGTAATTGAACGCCAGGATACTGCCGGACATGGTGGCATAGTTCACGCCAAAGGTGCCGCCGGTTTCGACCCCGGGATCATACCGGTATTTGGTGGTGGCCTCGATATCCTTGGCTGCCATGCGCTGGTTGTATTTGTCTTCAAACCATTGATCCGCTACCTTTCGTTCACAGAAATCTTCGTCAACATGGGTACCGCCGTAGATGATCCCAACAATGCCGTGCTCCTGGAAAAGCTTGGAACCGAATCCGCCCCGTCCGGCCCAGGTATCCACCGGGGTCAGTTTTCTCTTGCGGATCGGGGCCGAAGCAATGGCCCCGAAATCGGTGTGACGGGACGCCGGCCCGGTGGCCAGGACCCTGGGATAGGTTTCATACCGGCCGGAAAACCGGTCCATGGCCGCTTCCATCACGCCATAGACCCCGCCCCGGACCTTTTTCCAGATCTCGCCGGGGGATACCGGCAACAGCTCCACCTCGATCTCTTCACCGTGATTCCGGTTGAGGTACAGCAGAGACGGCCGGCCGGCACGGCCCAGGATCACCAGCTGATTGATCCCCAGGTTATCGAACACCAGAGCGGCCCCGCCCATGGATGAGACATAGAATCCGTGCCAGCAGGGAGATATGCCGCAGAAAATCATCCGGTTGGACCCCGGAAAAATGGACCCGGCGAAAAGCCCCCCGCCGATGGTCAGGCTGTTGTGCTTGAAACTCATGTGGATGCCCAGATCCACGGGCCCGAAAAAATCCCCCACCCGGTACCGTCTGAGGCGGTAGAATCCGCTGGAAGCATCCAGCATCAGCACCTTTAAAAAAGCCTGTTTATCCGTCATGTGTCTTCCTTTTTCCCTGGTTGTCGTACCGCCGTTCCAAACCGTGTCACGGCATCTGATCCCGGCATCATCTGTTGAACCAGTGCTGTGTTCTCTTGCAGAACCCCACCAGCATCAGCATCACCGGCACCTCGATCAGCACCCCCACCACCGTAGCCAGGGCCGCGCCGGACGACAGCCCGAACAGCATGACAGAGGTGGCGATGGCCACCTCAAAATGGTTGGAAGCCCCGATCATGGCAGCCGGCGCCGCATCTTCGTAGTTGAATTTCATGAACACGGCCCCGGCATAACCAATGGCAAAAATCAGGATGGTCTGAATAAACAAAGGAACCGCAATCCACAGGATGGTCAGCGGATTGGCCGTGATGACATCGCCTTTGAAGCTGAACAGCAGCACCAGGGTCACCAGCAGGGCCGTGATGGTCACCGGGGTCAGAACACCTAAAAATTTTTCCTTGAACCATGTTTCGCCTTTGGCCTTGATAATCCAGATTCTGGAAAAATAGCCGGCCACCAGGGGCAGTGCCACATAGATCCCCACGGACAGCAACAGGGCCTGCCAGGGGATAGGCAGCTTGCCCACGCCCAGCAGAAATCCGCCCAGAACCCCGTACAGCACCAGCATGGTCAACGAGTTGATAGCCACCATCACCAGGGTCAACCCGTCATTTCCCCGGGACAGGTATCCCCACACCAGGACCATGGCCGTACACGGCGCGATACCCAGCAGGATGCACCCTGCCAGATAGCTGCGCCACAGCGGTATCTGGAGCATCTTCACCCCGTCGTGCAGCACCACCACCCCGTCTCCGTGGGCGGCCCCCACCGGCAGGTCCAGGCCGAAGGGGATCTTCACCAGATCCATGGCCTCGGTGCCGATAAACCCTTTGAATGCGATCCCCAGAAAAAAGACGGAGATGGCATACATGGTAAAGGGCTTGATGCACCAGTTGATGAACAGGGTCCAGAACACGGGTTTGCCGCTTTTTCCCGCCCGGATCACCGAAGCGAAATCGATCTTCACCATGATGGGGTACATCATGAAAAACAGGCACACGGCAATGGGAATGGACACCACGGGCGCACCGTTGACGGTGATGGCCATGCCGTCCAGGGCCTTTGCCAGGCCGGGGGCGATTTTTCCCAGAAAAATGCCGCCGATGATGCACAAACCGACCCAGACGGTCAGGTACCGTTCGAACACACTCGTCATTTTCCGATCGTTGTCAACAGGGGAACTCATGGGTGTTTTTGTCTCCTTTTTCAGGGTTGTTCCGTTTTTTTGTTTATGACATCACATTGTCCGGCAGTTTTTCCACAAACGCCCGGATCTCATCTCTGACTTTCCGGTAACAGTCCAGCTGCTCATTTTCGTCCCCGCCCCGTTTCCGGATCTCTTTTGCCAGGGCCGGGGGATCTGCAAATCCCTGGTGGACCTTTTTACCGGCCAGGGGAAAATAGGGGCAGGATTGTTTTGCATGATCGCACACCGTGATCACCACATCCATTTGTTTGTCCTGGAACTCTTTGACATGCTTGGACCAATGACTGGAAATATCCACCCCGGCTTCCTTCATCACCGTCACAGCCATAGGGTCCACGCCATGGTTTTCCACGCCTGCGGAATACACCTCGATCACATCATTTTTCAGATGCCGGGTCCATCCTTCAGCCATCTGGCTTCTGCACGCATTTCCCGTGCACAGAAACAATATCTTCAGTTTTTGATCACCCATGTGCAGCCTCCTTTTTTCTTACCGGACAGCAGGCCTCGCCCCGCTGCATCCGGCAGAGATCTTCCTTGTCCATCGCCATGATCCTCTCCAGTGCCGCAAGATCCGTCCGTACCTGCTCAGATGTCCGCACCCGGGGCAACAGCCACTCCAGCATGCCGTCCATGTCCATACTCCGCTCATCCAGACTGAAATACACCCACCGGGATTCTTTTCTGCTTTTCAACAGCCCGGCAGTCACCAGTATACCCAGGTGCCGCGAAGCAGTGGCACCCGTCACCTGCAACAGTTCCGTAATCTGACAGGCACACAGCTCGCCATACCGGGTCAGGGCCAGAAATATTCTGAGCCGGTTTCTGTCTGCAAGGGCTTTGAGTTTCAAAAGGGAGTCATCCATTTTATTCTTTAATACCTGTTTATACAATTAGCTAAACAACGAATTATTTATCAATTTTTTCCCATCCAATCAACCGAAAATTTTAAAAATTCCTTATCCAGAAAGATTTTATGTCAAGACGGATTCGATTTCGAACCCGTCCATGCGGCCCCGGTGCGCAGCAAAGCATCCCGGGTGATCATGCCCAGGAAACGTCCGTCATCGTCCACCACAGGCAGGCGTTTCAAGGTTTTTTCAATCATCAGTGCCATGGCCTCTTCAATCAGCATCTCTTTGCGCACCTTCACCAGATCCGTGGTCATGACCTCGCCGGCGGTGGTGCCGGCCAGGATCTGCGACAGATCGGCCCGGTCATTGACCGGGTTAAAGGAATGAAACGGTTTGGACAGCAGGTGCCAGATTCCTTCCTGCTTCGGCTTGAAGTACCGCAGCAGGTCCCGGTCCGAGATCAGGCCCAGCAGTTTTCTGCTGTCATCCACCACCACCACCCGCTGAAGATCGTTGTCGTCAATGGTCTGGATCACTTCGTCTATGGGGGTTTCAGGCAGGACAGCATGCACATCCTGTCTCAGGATATCCCCGACATGTTTCAGGTTCTCCACTTCCACGTTCCGGGCACTGAAAGCGCGCCAGTCCGGAGCCTCGTGCATCACGATCCTGAAGATATCCAGCCGGGACAAAATCCCTGTGAGCTGCTGATCCCCGTCCACCACCGGCAGCCGCTTGAGGCCTTTGGCAAGCATCCGGTCCACCGCCTCGGCCAACGGCCGGTCTTGAGTGATAACAACCACCGGCGCGGTCATGATCTCTTTGACTTTTTTTTCCGAAAGCGGGTCCAGTACCGATTCCCGCCGGGCCTGATCCGATTCCGACAGCAGATCCAGTCGGAGGGGAAGCCCGCCTCTCCGGATCAGGTCCCCCTGGGTGACCATCCCCACGGGCCGCCGGTTGCCATCCACCACCGGCAGTCCGGTGAAAATCGATGCCAGCAGAATCCGGGCTGCGTCTCCCACCGGGGTATCCGGAATGACGCTTTGCGGATTCTGTGTCATCACGTCCCGGACCCGGAGCTGTCTGGGAAAAAAGGAACTGCGGGTCCGGTGACTCAGGACAGTCAGCTCATGAAGGGCCACAATCCCGTCGGTGACAATCCGGTTCAGCCCCTCCAAAACCAGATCGGTTTCCGCCGCAGGCACCAGGATACAGATCCGGACCGGCAGATTGTAGGACAGGATCTCCAGGCGCCCCGTGGTCACCTCCCCGTTTTCGTAACACCCGGCAATCCCCCGGGTGACCATGCACCGGGCCGCGATTTTCAGGTCATGCACATAGGCGAGGACCGCATCCGTCAACGGCGCTTTCCGGTACCGGACCTCTTCTCCGGTAAAAATCTCTATGGCGTTGTAGCGAAGCATCATCACCTCCTATTTCATGCTGCCGATCCACAATCCCATGACGGTCAGTGCCAGACCGCCCAGGTTGTTGATCAGGATGTTCACCACCGGCTGCACCATGAGCCCGGCCCGGCCGGCACTGACGGTTTCGATGGAAAAAGTTGAAAAGGTTGTCAGAGCGCCCAGAAATCCGGTAATGAGCAGCAGGCGCATCTCCGGGGTCAGCAGCCGCACCCGGTCCGACAGCCCGAACAGCAGCCCGATGAGAAAACAGCCCGCCAGATTGACGGTCAAAGTCCCCCAGGGAAAACGGGTGCCCCACATCTTTACCGCCAGAAGGCTGATGCCGTAACGGCTTGCCGCGCCCAAGCCGCCGCCTACCATGACCAACAGGAGTTTTTCCATTTTTTTATATAACCCCTTTCTATATTGATGGTAAGGGTTACTTTAGCACTGTTTTTCCGAAATTGCAGCAACAAGGATCCAGAGAAACGTGATCAGCATGCGCTGACGGAAAAAGCACGCAACCACCCCGGGAAAAACGATCGCTCATTTTCGATGGGATGATTCAATGAAAATCCTTGATGTTTTTTGTCAATTACTGATACTATCACGAATATAAACTTTTACGTGATTAATCGCCTTGGATTTTTCTGGAGTGATGGATATGTATTTTTCAACCGCAGGCATTGAAACGGCCGTCTGGATACCGCCGCTGGTGGCATTTGCGGTGTCATTTTTCACCTCCATGGGCGGGATATCCGGTGCGTTTCTGCTGCTGCCGTTCCAGATGTCAGTTCTGGGCTACACCCATCCGTCGGTCAGTGCCACCAACCAGCTGTTCAATATTGTGGCCATCCCCAGCGGGGTTTACCGTTACTGGCGTGAGGGCCGGATGGTATGGCCCCTGACCTGGATCGTCATTCTCGGAACCCTGCCCGGCGTGTTCATCGGCGCGGTCGTCCGGGTGGCATGGCTGCCGGATCCCCGGCTGTTCAAGCTGTTTGCCGCCGGGGTTTTACTCTATATCGGGCTTAAAATGATCCGGGACCTGCTGAAGCAATCCGGTCGGAACAATGGTAAAGGCGACAGTGAAAAACGGTTCCAGACCCTGATGAAAACCTGGCACCCGGATGACCGCACAGAACGGCCCTCCCAGGTGACCCTTTTCAATATCCGGCAGCTGGGTTTTTCATTTTATGGGGAAACCTTTGAAGTGTCCTTTCCGGGGATCTTTTTTCTCAGTTTCATTGTGGGCATTGTGGGCGGGATTTACGGCATCGGCGGTGGTTCCATCATCGCCCCGTTCTTTGTCACTTTTTTTGGCCTGCCGGTATATATCGTGGCCGGAGCCGCCCTGATGGGAACCTTTGTCACCTCCATTGCCGGTGTCGCTTTTTACCAGGCCATTGCCCCGTTTTATCCCCATCTGTCCGTGGCACCGGACTGGCTGCTGGGCATTCTCTTTGGTGTGGGCGGCATGGCCGGCATGTATTTGGGTGCCCGGTGCCAGAAATTTGTCCCGGCCAATGCCATCAAATGGATGCTGACAGGAATCATGATGCTGACGGCAGCCAAATATGTGTTCGATTTTTTCAGATGAAAAATTTCCAGACAATCCATCTCCTTCGAATCCTGTTACCGCAATGGTCAAGTCGCCCGGAACCGTATTGAAAACCACTGAAAAATACCCTATGCTGCGGTCATGAGTTTGCAGAACCAGACAGATGCGGATGCGGTCCCGGGCCGGAAAACAGGCGGACTCAAACTGATCTTCCCCTATTTCCGGCAGTACAGGGCCCAGATCCTTCTAGGCATGATCTGCATGATCGTTGTGGACGGCATGCAGCTCATCGTGCCCCAGGTGGTCAAATCCGTGGTGGACACCCTGGATGCGGGCGGCCTGGACCGGATGGTGCTGATGGGGCAATGCGGGCTGATCCTGGGACTGGGGCTGGTCATGGCGGTGCTGCGTTATGCCTGGCGCATGCTGCTCATGGGCAGTGCCAGAAACCTGGAAAAAGGGATCCGGGACCAGCTGTACACCCATATCATGGGTCTGGACCCCGCGTTTTTCGACCGGGTCAACACCGGGGATATCATGGCCCATGCCACCTCGGACATCAACCATGTGCGCATGGCCTTCGGGTTCGGCATCATCGTGCTGGTGGACACCGTGCTTCTGGGCGGCGCCATTCTGGCCATCATGATCTGGACCCATCCCACACTCACCGCCATGACCCTGATCCCCATGCCGGCCCTGATTTTTTTTACCCGGTACCTGGGCAAAAAGATGCATGATTTTCATACCACGGCCCAGGAATCGTTTTCCCATCTCACGGAAATGATCCGGGAAAGTTTTTTCGGCATCCGGATCATCAAGGTGTTCAATTTTGAATCCCTGGTCACCGGCCGGGTGGGCCATGCCGCCACCGATTACTTTCACAAAAACCTGAAACGGGCCGTGGTCACGGCCCTGTTGCGGCCCCTGCTGGGGTTTTTCTTCAACCTTTCTTCTCTGATCATTTTATTTTACGGCGGGATCCTGGTGATGCACAACTCCCTGAGCCCCGGGGAGCTGGTGGCGTTTCTCCAGTACTTAGGTTTGCTGGCCTGGCCGGTCATTGCCATCGGCTGGATGACCAACCTGTTCCAGCGGGGCATGTCCTCTCTGCGCCGGATCAACACCCTGCTCGACTCCCGGCCGGCAATCACGGCCCCGGACAACCCGGTACCGGTGCCCCGGATCGACCGGCATATCCGGTTCCGCCACACCGGGTTTTCCTATGATGGATACGCCCCCGTCCTGTCCGGCATCTGCCTGGACATCCCGGCCGGCACCCGGGTTGGCATCACCGGCCCGCCGGGATCCGGCAAGACAACGCTCACGTATCTGCTGATGCGGCTGTATGATCCCACTGAAGGCGACATCCGGCTGGACGGGGTCTCCACCCGGGACATGGACCCGGCGGCCCTGCGAAGCCGTATTGCGTTCATGCCCCAGGAGCCGTTTCTGTTTTCCACGACCCTCCGGGACAACATCCTCATGGGACGGCAGATGGATGGAGCCGATCTGACACAGGTGATCCGGATCTGCGATCTGTCCGACACCATCGATGCCATGCCCCAGGGGCTGGACACCCTGGTGGGGGAACGGGGGGTGACCCTGTCCGGCGGGCAGAAACAGCGGCTGGCCCTGGCCCGGGCCCTGGTGGAAGACACACCCGTGCTGATCCTGGATGATCCGGTGAGCCAGCTGGACACCCGGACCGCAAGGCGGGTGATCGACGGCATCACAGGCAAAACCTGCGGCCGAACCTGCATCTTCATCTCCCACCGGCTGTCGGCCCTGGCCGCCTGCGACGTCATCTACATCCTGGAAAACGGCCGGATCAAGGCAAACGGCACCCATGCAGAACTTCTGGAAACCAGCCCGTATTACCGGCACGCCTTTGACGTGCAGCAGTTTGAGGACGTATGACCGCACCGGAATCAACGACTTCTGAAGAAAAAGAGATCCGTCTGGCCGACCTGGTTCTGGCCAAAGCGTTATGGCCCTATATCCGGCCCTATGCCTGGATGCTGGGGGTCTCCACCCTGCTGGTGTTTGCCGGTATCTTCTTTGAGCTGTCCATTCCGCTGCTCATCCAGAAAGGGCTGGACGGGTTTGTCCTGAATTCCGGAAAGGAGGCAGGGGCCTCATTTCTGGGCCTGCCCCTGACCGGGTTCAAATCCTTCGGCCTGTTTTTCGGGACAATGATTCTGGCCGCCTTTGTGATCGATTTCATCCAGACCCTGTTCCTGGAATACTCCGGCCAGAAAATCATTCTGAACCTCCGGTGGAAACTGTTCGCCCACATGACCGGCCTGCCGGTGGCTTATTACGACAAAAACGCCTCCGGCCGGCTCGTGGCCAGAGTGGCCGGGGACATCGAAAACATGAACGAAATGTTCACCAGCGTGCTGGTGTTCATCTTCAAGGACCTGGTGCTCATGGCCGCCATTTTCGTGATGCTGGCACGGCTCAACCCGGGTCTTACGCTGTTGCTGTCCGGCCTGATACCGGTGATCCTTCTGAGCGTGGCCCTGTTTTCCCGGCGGGTGCGCAACGCTTTTCGCACCATCCGCCAGAAGATCGGAGAGATCAATCACCGGTTTTCCGAAGGCATCTCCGGGATCCGGGCCATCCAGACCACGGGGAGCGCATCCGCGTTCATCCAACGGTTCCGGCGCCTGAACACGGCCCATTTTGACGCCGCCATGTTTCAGATCCGGATCTTTGCGGTGTTCATGCCGTTTATCGGGTTTCTGGGCATTGTCAGCACGGCCGTGATTCTGTGGGCCGGCGGGCTCAGGGTCACGGGCCAGGAGATGACCATCGGGGAACTGGTGGCGTTTCTCACCTATATGAAACTGTTTTTCCGGCCCCTGCGGGAGCTGTCCGAAAAATTCAACCTGCTCCAGAACGCCCTGGCCTCCGCAGAACGGATCATCACGGTGCTGGAGCAGCCAAAGGACCGCCAGCGCATCACCCGCAACCGGACCCGGCTGGCATCGATCGATCATCTGGCGTTCGACCATGTGGATTTTTCCTATGACGGGAAGACCCCGGTGCTGAAAGACATCAGCCTGACGCTTGAAAAAGGGGAATCCATCGGCATTGTGGGCCAGACCGGGTCAGGCAAAACCTCCATCATCAACCTGGTGACCGGGTTTTACCGGCCAACAGCCGGCCGGATCCTGATCAACGGACAGCCCCAGGCATCCATCAACATCATGGATATCCGGCAGAAAACCGCCCTGGTGATGCAGGACCCCATTCTTTTTTCCGGCACGGTGAAAGACAATATCTGCCCGCCGGAAAAGCCCCTGTCAGACCCTGAACTGAAAGCCGTTCTGGAACAGGCCAACTGCGGGTTTTTATATGACCGGTTCAACGGGCCGGAAACCGTGCTCAAGGAAGGGGGCCGTCCTTTGTCCGCAGGAGAAAAGCAACTGGTGTGCATTGCCCGGGCCTTTGCCTGCGACCCGGACCTGATCATTTTCGACGAAGCCACCTCGTACATGGATTCAGAATCGGAACAGGCCGTGCATGAGGCCATGAACCGGCTCATGACGGGCCGGATGTCCATCATCATCGCCCACCGGCTTTCCACCATCCGGCACTGCGGCCATATCCTTCTGCTCAGGGACGGCCGGATCCGGGAACAGGGAAACCATTCAGCACTGGTGCGTGCCAGAGGGGAATACTGGCACCTGCTGGAAAAGGAAACCCTGACACCAGGATCAGCCGTCACGGCGGACCGGCGGTCTGGAGAGTAATGGTGAAACAGGTGCCCCGGCCTTCGGTGGAATCCACATACAGTTTTCCGCCGTGCTCCTCGATGATGCCGTAAACCACGGACAACCCCAGCCCTACGCCCTTGCCTTTTTTCTTGGTGGAGAAAAACGGTTCGAATATTTTGGAAAGATGGGCCCTGGGAATGCCGGTACCGGTATCCCTGATCTGAATTTTCACCGCCTGTCTGTCAGGGGTGGTACAGGTTTTCAGGGTGAGCCGTTTCCGGGACGCCTGGGCCATGCTTTCCACGGCATTGGAGATCAGGTTCATGATCACCTGCTGAATCTGGTCCTCAGAGCCCTTTATCAGAGGCAGATTTTTTTCCAGTTCCTCGATGATCCGGATCTTGTTGAGCCGCAGCAGGTTGGCATTGAGCATCAGGGTCTGCTCCATGAGTTCATTGACATCGAACCGGGTGACCTCGATTTTTGACTGCCGGGCAAAGGCCAGAAGGTTGCCGGTGATGCGGGTGACCCGCCTTGTTTCGGTTTCCATCAGATCCAGGTACCGGGAAAACTGATCCAGCTGCGACCCGGTAACCGTATCTTCTTTTAGTATCCGTTTGCACAGCAGCACCAGGTTCAGAATACCGGCCACCGGGTTGTTGATCTCATGGACCACCGACGAGGACAGCTTGCCCAGAGACGCCATCTTGTCCTGATGCAGCAGTTTTTCATGGGACTCCCTGAGCTGCCGGGTGCGCTCTTCCACCATTTTCTGCAGGTGTTCCCGGTTTTTTTCCTCGTCCGCCTTGCGCTGAGTGATGTCCCGGCTGATCTCAATGAATTTGTGAATTTTTCCTTTTTTCTCCCAGATGGGAAAAATGGTCAGTTCCGTGTACCAGGTCTTTCCCTCCTGGTCCACCCGGGACAGCTCCACCTGGCAGTGACGGCGTTTCCGGATCACCTGATCCAGGGGGCATTTTTCATGGCAGTTGGAGCTTTTCCGGGTAATGCGCTGGAACACCTCATAACAGGGCCTGTCGATCACCTCATGGCGGCGGTATCCCATGCGCTTTAAAAATACGTCATTCACCTCCAGGATCTTCTGATCCGGAGAGATAATGAGAATGAAATCCCGGATACCGTTGAGAATGGTCTTGAATTCATTCTGGGGAATACCGGCCATGAAAACCCCCTTTCGCGATTCATCCAGCCCATGGAAACGATCTTTTTTTCTATCACAGGCCCGGCTGAAAACACAAGCGCAAGTTCCACGGTTCCCGGGGAATGCCTGCCGGCCGCCGATCCATCACATGGGGGACCCGGCAGAATCGTCACGCACCAGATCAATTGTGGCATATTCCCACAACGGTGCCGTAAAATCCAACTATCCATGAAACCCTGCGGAAGGAAGGCGAATGAACCGTTTTTTTTTCAATTCAAGACAGGCCGGTGTAGAAAAATCCCCCAGCGGCCGCCACCCGACGGTCAGAAAACCGTTCGGACAGAATGGCCGGAAAACCGCCCGGGCCGCATCCCTTTGTTTTTATCCTGTTTTTTTCTGCCCCTGGTATCCTTTTTGCCTTCAAGTATTGTCAACGGAAAAAAAACAATGACCACCCGACACCAAGGAGGTAAGCCATGACAACCACAGCCACAAGACCTGTTTACAAAAAAGAGGTTTCAAAAACCGGCCCGGTCTGGAAATGCCACAAAGACATCATGGACCGTCCATGTATCTGGATGCAGGCCGGGGTCACGGCCAGGAAAACCTGCAACCAGTATTATGACTGCACCGGATGCCGGTATGATGACGCCATGGGAAAGGGGGCGGCAGCCGGCCGGCATCTTTCCTGGCAGAAAGCCATGCGTCGCCAGCCCGGCTCCCAGCGCATCTGCCGCCATGCCATGACCGGCCGGGCCGACATGCGTATCTGCCCCATGAACTACAACTGTGACCGGTGTGAATTCGACCAGATGTTCGAAGACACCCTGATCCATACCCGGAGGCATGACCCGTCGGCCCTCACCCGGATCAAAGGATTCGACCTGGCCTCGGACTTTTATTTTCATTCCGGCCACACCTGGGCCGCCATTGACAGCGGCGGGGTGATCCGGGTGGGCATGGATGATTTTTCCTTCAAGGTCCTGGGGGGGCCGGACCGGTTCGACCTGCCCCTGGTGGGGCAGGAGCTGAACCAGGCGGAACCCGGCTGGGGGATCCGGAGAAAGAACTATCAGGCCGATGTCCGGTCACCGGTCAACGGGGTGATCACCCGGGTCAACGAGACCGCCAGGACCCGCCCCGGCCTGTCCCAGGACCATCCCTACGGGGACGGCTGGCTGTTCACGGTTCACAACGCCGACATCAAGGGCGCGGTCAGGGATCTGATGGATAATGAAAAAAGCGTTCCCTGGCTGGACAGCGAAATCACCACCCTTGAAACCATGATCCAAGAGATCACCGGGCCTTTCGCCACGGACGGCGGGGTCCTCAAACCGGATGTGTTTGACTCCCTGCCGGCCCTGGGATGGGACCGGCTGACCCGGACATTTCTGTAACCAGTTTTTCATGAGGGGGTGTCCCGTGGAACCATTGAAAACCACTCACCGGACCACCCCCCGGTGCCTGTGGATGCAGGCCGGGGCGGTCCGGAAAAAATTTTGCCACATTGATTTTGACTGTACCGCCTGCCGCTTCGACCGCGCCCTGAACCGGGTGTGCCGCCAGAACCGGGAATTTCGTGAACAGGGCATCACACCGCCCGGGAATAAAGGCGCACTGATGTTCTGGAAAGACCGGCTCAACACCCGGCCCCTGTCCCGGCGTCCCTGCATCCACCACATGAAGGGAAAAATATCGTTTCGCACCTGTCCCAAAGCCTATCACTGCACGGATTGCGAATTTGACCAGTATTTTGACGACCATTTCAAGGTCCATGCCGTGATTCAGCCCATGGCGTTTCAAACCGTGCACGGCGTGATGCTGCCGGCGGGATATTACCTGTCCGCCGGTCATGTCTGGGCCAGGATCGAAGACAGGGACATGGTGCGCGTGGGTATCGATGATTTTGCGGCCCGTCTTTTAGGAGGGATTGACGCGGTGTCAATCCCGCTGATGGGACAGACGGTCCGGCAGGGCCGGGCCGGATTCACGCTGTTCAAAGAAGCCTGTGCCATCCGGTTTTCATCCGCGGTGACCGGGATCATCACCCAGGTCAATCCGGCCATTGACAAAGATCCGGGGCGGATCATTGCTGCACCCTATACCGACGGATGGGTTTTCATGGTGCACTGCCCGGACCTGAAAAAAGATCTCAAACAGCTGTTTTTCATGGAGGAAAGAATCGCTTTCATGGCCGGCCGGGTCAGAAAACTCCATGAGATTCTGGAGGAATCCACCCGGATGAAAGCGGCGGATGGCGGCGATCCGGTATTCGGGATCCTGGACCATGTTCCGGCAGACCTCCGGGACCGGCTGATCCGGTCTTTTCTGAATCCGGGGCACTGATTCGGTTACGGGTTCAGGGCAGCGATACTGTCGGCCAGCAGAATACTGCAATACCGGCAGAACCGGGTCAGTTTCCGGTCCACATCCTCGATTTTCCGGCAGTAGTGCATGATGCACCGGGGATCTTCACAATGGCGCAGATCAAAAGTATGGCCCAGCTCGTGAACGGCTTCCTTGGCAATCCGTTCAATGATGTCCGCCATTCCGACGGATTCATGGGACGTCATCAGGCGGGCCGTGGAGATGACCGCGGCTTTTCCTCCCAGCTGGGCTTCTCCGTACACATGGGTGAGAATGGGAATGAACAGGTCCTTCCGGGTGATGGCCACCACCTTCAGACACTCCGGGGGCGCCACCCGGGCCAGCTTTTCCAGGACCCGGGTGGAAAAATACTGGTCCCGCTTCACATCATAGGCAAACTCGATATCCGTGAGCAGCTTCTGGATCCGGGTGTGCCGCCGGAGCACGGTTTCGATTTTCCGGGCCACCGCCCCGGTGATATCTTCGGCAATCCGTCCCACCGGAGACACCACAATCAGATCCGCTAATGGTTTCATGGGGCGGGTGCCTGTCAGTCGGGTTTCAGATCATACCGCTTGATCTTGTTGTACAAGGTGGAACGGTCGATGCCCAGAATGCCGGCCGCCCTGGAGATGTGCCACCCGGTCCGGGTCAGGATAGCCTCGATATGCTGTTTTTCCATCTCCTGCAGCGACCCCCCACCGGACGGAGCCGCAGGGTCCCGGGATGTACCAATGGGCAGATCCTGGGGAGTGATGGTACTGGTTTTACACACCACCACGGCCCGCTCAATGGCGTTGGACAGCTCCCTGACATTGCCCGGCCAGTGATAGAGCATCAGTTCATCCATGGCATCCCGGCTGATGCGCGCCACTCCCCGGTTCACCTCCCGGGTGAATTTTTCCAGAAAATGAGCGGCCAGCAGGGGGATGTCCTCTTTCCGCTCCCGCAGGGGCGGCATGGTCAGGGTGATGACATTGAGCCGGTAAAACAGGTCTTTTCTGAAACGCCGTTCGGCAATGGCCCGGGTCAGGTCGGCATGGGTGGCCGCCACCACCCGGAAATCAGCGGTAAGGGGCTGGGTGCCCCCCACCCGGTAGAACACCTTGTCTTCCAGCACCTGGAGCAGATCGATCTGCATTCGCATGGATATTTCGCCGATCTCATCCAGAAACAGGGTCCCGCCGGAGGCCATCTCCAGACGGCCTTTTCTGGTTTCCCTGGCATCGGTGAACGCCCCTTTCTGGTGTCCGAACAGCTCACTTTCCATGATATGGCTGGGAATGGCCCCGCAGTTGACCGCCACGAACGGGCCTTCCGCCACCCGGCTGGACGAATGGATCGCCTTGGCGGCCAGGCCCTTGCCGGTGCCGGTTTCACCGGTGATGAGCACCGTGCTTTCCGTATCCTGAATATCCTGGATCAGCTTGAAGATCTGCTGCATGGCCCCAGACTGGCCGATCATGCTGTCGAACCGGGTCTGCTCCTCAAACACCTCTTTCAGGAACACATGTTCCCTGACCTGTTTCCGGTGTTCCAGCAGTTTCTGGATCATCACGCCCAATTCATCCGGGTCAAAGGGCTTGAGCAGGTAATCGTGGGCATGGGATTTCATGGCCTGGACCGCCGAAGGAATGGACCCGTAGGCCGTGATCATGATCACATCGATGTCCGGGTACTGCTCCTTGACATGGTCCAGCACCTCCATGCCGCTGATGCCGTCCAGCTGGATATCCAGCAGAATGATGTCGAATCCCTGGGTCTTGAGGCGCTCAAGGGCCTCTTCGCCGCTGGGAACGGTGTCCACGTAAAAACCGTCCCGCTCGAGCCAGCCTGCCAGGGATTCCCGGATCACCAGTTCGTCATCCACCACCAGAATTCTGGCCTGGGACATGTCTGCCTCCTTTTTTTACCCTGCCGGTCCGGAGCCAGCCGCGAAACGGCTGTTTCACCCGTCCCGGCGCCGGCCTGTCAACGGATCTCCACCAGTGTCTCCATGGGATGGCGCCGCCGGGGCGGCTGTTCACCTGCCCGGTATCCCAAAGCCACCAACACCGCCACCTCCTCTTTTTGGGTGTCGATTTCCAGAATCCGGTCCACCCGGTCTTTTTCAAACCCCTCCATGGGGCAGGAATCGATGCCCATTGCCGCTGCAGCCGTCATGACATCGGCCAAAGCGATATAGCACTGCTTGCTGCACCAGGCGTACAGGCTCATCCGGGGCAGCACCTCTGTTTCCATGTGGTGCCGGTATTTTTCAATATAGGCGCTGGTGGCATCTTCCGGCAGTCCTCTGCGGCCGAAGCTTTCAGCCACATACGGGTGACCCGGCGCCACCTGCGCCGGCCTGGCCAGGATCGCAATCACATGGCTGCTGTCGGTGACCTGGGGCTGATTCCAGCAGGCCGGGCGCAGCTTTTCCCGGATATCCGGCGACTGGAGCACCAGAAACCGCCATGCTTCCATGCCGAAAGAGGTGGGAGACAGGACAGCGGCCGAAAGGATCGTGTCCAGGTCCGTGCCGGAAATCTTCCGGTCGGGATCGAACTGCTTGCAGGCATGTCGGAAGGTCAGGGCATCAATGACGGCGTTCATGGCAATACCTCCTTTTGATGTCAGTGTGGGTCAACACGCCTGTCTGTTCAGACAAAAAGCGGCGACTGTTTCAAAAGGCCCGGATGTGTCATCACCCTTTGGCGAACAGGGCCTTGACGATATGGGTGACCATGGCCGGATTTTCCTTGAGCCGGCGGGTGGAATACCCGAACCAGTGTTCGCCGAACGGCACATACACCCGCACCTTGTGACCGGCATCCGCCAGGCTCTGGCGCTGTTTGGGGGTCACCCCGTACAGCATCTGGAACTCGTACCGGTCTTTTGGAATGTCGTATTTTTTGATCAGGTTCAGGGCGCCTTCGATCAATGGTTTGTCATGGGTGGCAATCCCCGGGTAGATGCCGTTCTGGAACATGAATTCCAGGTCTTCCAGGTAATGGGCGTTGATCTCTTCGTATTTTTTGTAGGCAATGGAAGGCGGTTCCACATAGATCCCCTTGCACAGCCGGAAATTCAGGTCCGCCTCATCGGATTTCAGGTCCAGCATGGCCTCGATATCGGAACGGGTCCGTTTCAGGTACGCCTGGAGCACCAGCCCGACATTTCTGGGGAATTCTTTCTTGATCCGCCTGAAAACCGCGATAGTATCGTCCACGGTGGGGGAATTTTCCATATCGATCCGGACAAAATTCCCATGTGCCGCCGCAGCCGCCACAATGTCCCGCATATAGTCGGAACAGGCCTGTTTGTCCAGAAGAAGGCCGAACATGGTGGGTTTGATGGAGTAATTCCCTTTGACATCGGTGGCTTCCATCGTGTTGATCAGATCGATGTACTGATCCCGGTTTTCTTTGGCCTGGTCCATGTTTTCGATGAACTCCCCCAGGATGTCCAGCGTCACCAGGGTATTGTTCCGGTTCAGTTCCATGGAGGCTTCCAGGGCATCTTCCTTGGTTTTCCCGGCAATATACTCTTTTGAAAACTGCCAGACCAGTTTTTCCGGCATATGGGGAAGGATCTGACTGATAAGCTTGTTTATCATGGTGATCAAACTCCTTGTCTTGGTTTTTCAGAAACACTTCCCCCAATGGTTAAACCATTATAAAAAAACAGTCAAGAATTATTCCTATTTTATACCGGTTTGGTCCAGAAAACCATTTTTTTCGGAGATTCTTCCGCTTCATCCAGATCCTTCCACAAGAACCGGGTGGTCAACTCCGGATGCCGGGTATATCCGCGTCTGTTCCAGTAATCATCCAGGGGCCGGTATCCCGAAGGTCTGGCCGGATGATCCGCCGGCCGCTCCACCGCACAGAAGCAGACCAGATCGAACCGGCCCAGAGACCGGGCATATCCTTCTCTTTCCTCAAAAAACCGCGCGTAAATACCGGTCCCGCGGCAGGCTTTTTCCATGACTGATTCGCCGAAATAAAATATTGTGTCAATGTTCTGCCCCCGGGTTTGAAAAGGGGTTTTGAATTCATCAGCCGCATCCTTCATGGGCAGGCCGGTGGAGGCCCCCACCAGCCGGTCTCCTTTGAAAGCCCCCACCACCAGGCTCTCAGGGCATGCGGTATAGGATGTCAGATACTCGGTCTCATAGGTCACACTGCCGTCATACAGATACGGGTATTCTCTGAATACCTCGATCCGCAGCCGGGCCAGCTCATCCAGGTATGGATGGATCTGATTCCCGGTCAGATTTTTGACGATCAATTCCGTCATTTTGATGTTTCCTCCTGGGATTATTTTTAATCTGTGATTTGAATCACGTGCCCGGGCCGGTCAGGTCCGGCAACGGACAAACCGGTGCCCGGCCGTTTCAGGCACCGGCCCACTTCGGCCAGCGCTTTTTCAGGCCGGTTGTTTTCTTCACTCAGATGGGCCAGGATCACATGGTGCAGCCGGTCATGGTACAGTTCGGCCAGAAGGGTGCCGGCATCCTGATTGGACAGATGTCCGGTGCGGGATTGAATCCGCTGCTTCAGATACCAGGGATACGACCCGTTGACAAGCATTTCAGGGTCATGGTTGGATTCCAGATAAAGAACGGAAGAACCGGACAGATGGGTCCGCACCAGATTGGTCACCACGCCCAGATCCGTGGCGATACCGATTTTGCAGGACTGCCAGGTCAATGTCAGCCCGGCCGGGTCTGACGCGTCATGGGAAATGGAAAAGGGATTCAGAACCAGATCCCGGATTTCAAACCGGGTCCCGCAGTCAAAATAGTTCAGTTCCGGCACATGGCCCAGGCCGGTGCAGGCCTGATGGGTGGCAGGGGAGATATACACCGGAATGTTGAACCGCCGCCCCAAGACGCCGGCACCCCGGACATGGTCGATGTGTTCGTGGGTGATGACAATGGCGGACAGATCAGCGGGGTCCTGCCCCACCGACGTCATCCGCCGCTGAAGCTCCACACCGGACAGACCCGCATCCACCAGGATGGCGGTGTCCGGCGTGGAGACCAGCAATGCGTTTCCCTTGCTGCCGGAAGCCAGCGGACAGATGCAAAAAGAATTATCCTTTTTCATCCGCCTTGGCAGCTTTGTAGCTGAGCTTGATTTTTCCGTCCCGGGTGATGTCCAGGACCTTGACCTTGATCACATCCCCCTCCTTGACCACATCCGTGACTTTCTTGACCCGGTGGTCGGCCAGCTCGGAGATATGCACCAGGCCGTCGGTGCCGGACTTGATGTTCACGAATGCCCCGAAATCGGTGATTTTCACCACCTTGCCCTCGTAAATGGCACCGATTTCCGGATCCAGGGCGATATCCGCCACCATGGCCAGTGCCCGTTCCGCATCTTCCTGATTTTCCCCGGCGATCTTCACCAGCCCGGAGTCATCCACCTCGATGGTGGTGTTGGTGTCCGCCTGGAGCGCCCGGATGATCTTGCCGCCGGGGCCGATGATATCCCGGATCTTGTCGGGATTGATGGTGATGCTCAGAATCTTGGGCGCATGGGGAGAAATGTCGTCCCGGTAGGTGTCAATGGTTTTCAACATCTCCTTCAAAATATGGAGCCGGCCTGCTTTGGCCTGAATCAGGGCTTTTTCCATGACATCTTTGGACAACTCCTTGATCTTGATGTCCATCTGCAGTGCGGTGATACCGGCTTCAGGACCTGCCACCTTGAAATCCATATCCCCGAAATGGTCCTCGTCTCCCAGGATATCCGACAGAATTACGGTGTTGTCTCCGTCCTTGATCAGGCCCATGGCAATACCGGACACCGGTGCCTTGATGGGGACACCGCCGTCCATGAGCGCCATACACCCGGCACACACCGTGCCCATGGAAGAGGACCCGTTGGATTCCATCACCTCACCCACCAGACGGATGGTGTATTCAAAATCTGCAGGATCCGGCAGAATCTTTTCAATGGCCCGGGTGGCCAGATTGCCATGGCCGATATCCCGGCGGCTGGGTCCGCCGGCCCGTTTCACCTCTCCCACGGAATAGGGCGGAAAATTGTAATGCAGCATGAACGCCCGGGTCTCGTTGCCGGCCAGGGTTTCCACCCGCTGTTCATCCGGTCCGGACCCCAGGGTCATGACACCCAGCACCTGGGTTTCCCCCCGGGTGAACAGGGCACTGCCATGGGGCCGTTTGAGCAGCCCCACTTCACAGGTAATAGGCCGGATTTCATCATAGGCCCGGCCGTCGATCCGGTGATTCCGGGTCAGTGTGATCTCCCGGCTGACCTGCTTGACGGTGTTTCCGAACGCCTCCCTGATCTCTTTGCCCTGTTCCGGCCAGGTCTCACTGAAGTGGGCCGTTACCTCATCCTTGAATTCGCTCAGGGCATTCTGGCGCTCGATTTTGGTCTTGATCTGTATCCGTTCGGCAATCCCCTGGGCCGCGAATTCCGCCACTTTGGCCGCCAGCTCCGGATCACGCTCCGGAGGTGCAAACGGTCTTTTTTCCTTGCCCACGGAGTTTCTCAGCTCCACCTGGAGGTCGATGATGGGCTGCATGGCTTCATGGCCGAAATAGATGGCATCCAGCATCTCCTGTTCCGACACGATATTGGCACCGGCCTCCACCATGACCACACCGGTTCTGGACCCGGCCACGGTCAGATCGATGTCGCTGTCCGCCATCTCGGCCAGGGTGGGGTTGGCCACGAACTCTCCGTTGATCCGGCCCACTTTGATGCCGGCGATGGGCCCGTTGAACGGAATATCCGAGATTTCCAGGGCGGCGGATGCCCCCACCAGGGCCAGAATGCCGGGATCACAGGTTTTATCGGTCGACAGCACGGTGGCGATGACCTGTGTTTCAAAATTGTATCCCTGCTCAAACAACGGCCGGATAGGCCGATCTATAAGCCTTGCCCGCAGGGTTTCGTCTTCGGACGGACGGCCGATTTCCCGGCGGAAATAGTTGCCCGGAATCCGGCCCGCCGCATAAATTCGTTCCTGGTACTCCACGGTCAGGGGCAGAAAACTCACATCCTCTTTGGGGTTTTTAGCGGCCACCGCCGTCACCAGTACCACGGTTTCTCCCAGCTGAACCACCACGGCACCGGGCGCCTGTTTGGCCATTTTACCGGTGCTGATGGAAAACTCTCTGCCGCCGATTGTCGCTGTCACTGTTTTTTCCATGTTTTCTCCTCATTGTAAAAAGGGCGGAAATCCATTGAAAAAACTCAAAATAATAAACCCGCATGTGTATCATCCAACAGATTGCTGGATGGCACAGATGCGAACTTATTTATTCGTGTTTTCAAGAATTGCCGCCCGGTCAACTGCAAAAAACCGGTTTTTGACCTGAACACAGTCAAAAACCGGTTTGACGTCATGTTATCTTCTAAGTCCCAGTTTTTCTATCAGAGACCGATACCGGCTGATATCTTTTTTCTTGATATAGTCCAGCAGGCTTCTGCGCCGGCCGACCAGGATCAGCAGTCCCCGCCGGGAATGGTGGTCTTTTTTGTGAACCTTCAAATGTTCGGTCAGATAGCTGATGCGGTGGGTCAGAATCGCTATCTGGACTTCGGGGGACCCGGTATCCGAGTCATGCAGCTTGAACTGCTCGATCATTTCCTCTTTGTTTTCCGCCAATAATACCACTGTAACACTCCTTTGTCTGGAATAAATAATTTCAGGCACGCATTTGACCGGCACACCGCCGTCACCGGGGCATCCGATATTCCATTCAGACGTTCACCCGATATCACTGCCAAATGGCCTTTTCTGACACCTGCCCCTTTTTCTTTTTTTTGTTCCAAGGGGCAGATCTTTCTACCATTTACCCGTTGAAAACGCAACAGTAATTATACCCTGACCCGGCCGGATCCGCTTCTATCACGGCAATGAGCCGATTCTGAGAATCCGTGATCCGGACCGGGGACTCTGCCGCCAACGGGTGTATCAAACCGGACCGGAAATCCGGGTCTGACAGTTTGCCGCCATGACCGATTTTTTGCGTCAGGGCCTCATCCGCCTGTATCCGGGGCAGAAAAGACAGGCAGTCTGTCATGGGAATCACCCCCCGCCTCTCCCGGGGTAAATCCGGCAGCACCTCCAGGTCAACGGCCTGATCCAGTGTAAAATGGCTGACGCCGGTCCGGCACAGCGCGGACAGGTGGGCCCCGCACCCCAGTTTCGCCCCTATGTCATGGGCCAGACTCCGGATATAGGTTCCCCCGGAACAATGGATATCCAGTTCAAATTCCGGAAGAACCATTTCAGTCACCCGGATGGAGAAGATCTCGATGGGCCGGGCCGGTTTCTGAATCATCTCTCCCTGGCGGGCCAGTTTGTACAAGGGCTGTCCCTGGTGTTTCAGTGCTGAAAAACTTGGAGCGACCTGCATCTGCCTGCCCTGAAATCCGGCCGCCGTCTCTTTTACCCGGATCGGATCAATCGCGGCCAGAACCTCAGAATCCACCTGGCGGACAACATTTCCGGTCCGGTCGTAGGTATCGGTTTCAATTCCCAAACGCACCGTGGCCAGGTACCGTTTGGCACCCCCCAGAAAAAACCGGGACAATCGGGTGGCCTGGCCCAGGGCGACCGGCAAAAGACCTGTGGCAAAAGGATCCAGCGTGCCGGTATGCCCGGCCTTTTTCACCTGAAACCTTTTTTTGACCTGATTCACCACCCGGGCCGAGGAGACTCCTTCCGGCTTGTTGATCAGCACCATGCCGTCTGTCATCGATACTGCCGTTCTATCCGCCAAAAGGGGTTATAGGGTGGACTCATCGCCTGCATCCGGATCCTGGTCTTCGGGCAGATCCTTGACCACTGATTCGATCAGGGCATCCATCCGGGCGGCCTTGTCAAATGAGTCATCATGGAAAAACCGCAGTTCCGGCATGTATTTGAGTCCCAGCTGGGGAGCGATATGCTTTTTGATAAACCCTTTGGATTTTTTGAATCCGGCCAGCGTGTCCGTGATCCGGTCCTCGTCTCCGAAAACCGTCACATACACGCTGGCCAGCCTGAGATCCGCGGTCATCTTGACCTGGGAGATGGTGGCCATCTCGATTCGGGGGTCACTGATCTTTTTGGTCAACAGTTCCGTGATGGCCTGCTGGATCTTCATGCTGATCCGTTCGGCCCGGGTATACGGTTTCATCAGTTCTCTTTCTGGGGCGTATATTTTCTTTCTTCCACTTCATAGCACTCGATGATATCGCCCGTCTTGATATCATTGTACTTGGCCAGACCGATGCCGCATTCATACCCCTGGTCCACTTCCTTGACATCGTCCTTGAACCGCCGCAGCGAGGACAGCTGGGTATCGCACTTGATCACCCCTTCCCTGAGCAGCCGGACTTTCTTGCCCCTGACCACCTTGCCTTCGGCGATATGGCACCCGGCAATGGTCCCGATCTTGGGCACCACAAAGGTGTCCCGCACCTCGGCCCGGCCGATGATGATCTCATGGAACGTGGAGGGCATCAGGCCGTCCAGGGCCGCCTTGATATCATTGATCACGTCGTAGATGATATCATAGAACCGCATGTCCACGTTTTCGTCCTTGGCCAGTTTCCGGATCTGGGGGGTGGGCCGCACATTGAACCCGATGATGATGGCATCCGACACACTGGCCAGGCCCACATCCGATTCATTGATGGTGCCGACCCCGGAATGGATGATCTTGATATCCACTTCCTCCTTGGCCAGGTCTTTGAGGGAATCGTTCAACGCTTCGATGGAGCCCTGGACATCCGCCTTGACAATCAGTTTCAGCTCCCTGGTTTCCTCGGAACCCAGGTTCTCGAACATTTTTTCGAGGTTGGCCCGGCTCTTTTTTGCCAGTTCCTTGGCCCGCTGCTTCTGCATGCGGTGGCCGGCAATCTGCTTGGCGTCCTTGTCCGACGCCACTGCCACAAATTCATCTCCGGCATCCGGGACCCCGGAAAGTCCCACGATCTCCGCCGGCGTGGAAGGCCCGGCCTCTTCGATCCGGTTGCCCAGATCATCGATCATGGCCCTGATCCGGCCGGAATGCAGTCCGCAGACAATAGCGTCTCCGTCCCGCAGGGTCCCCTGCTTCACCAGCACGGTGGCCACGGCACCGCGGCCGGTGTCCAGGCGGGATTCCACCACATATCCGGTGGCGTTCCGGTCCGGATTGGCCTTGAGTTCCAGCACTTCGGATTGAAGCAGGACCATTTCCAGCAGATCATCGATCCCTTCCCCGGTTTTGGCGGACACCTTGACAAAAATCACGTCTCCGCCCCAGTCTTCGGCCAGAAGCCCCAGTTCGGCCAGCTCCCGCATGATCCGGTCCGGGTCTGCACCGGGTTTGTCCATCTTGTTCACCGCCACCACCACCGGCACACCGGCGGCTTTGGAGTGATTGATGGCTTCAATGGTCTGGGGCATGACCCCGTCATCCGCCGCCACCACCAGGATGACGATATCCGTGACCTTGGCGCCTCTGGAACGCATGGCGGTAAACGCGGCATGGCCCGGGGTGTCCAGAAAGGTGATCCGGCCGCCGTTGGGCGTTTCCACGTTATAGGCCCCGATGTGCTGGGTGATGCCGCCGGCTTCGCCGCTGGTGATCTTGGATTTCCGGATCACATCCAGAAGCGAGGTCTTGCCGTGATCCACATGCCCCATGATGGTCACCACGGGCGGGCTTTTGATCATTTGTCCCGTATCTTCGGTTTCGGTTTCGATCTGAAGCAGGGCCTCTTCTTCAAAACTGGCTTTTTCCACTTCAAAATCGAACTCCGCCGCCACCAGGGTGGCGGTTTCAAAATCGATGGTCTGATTGACCGTGGCCATGACGCCCATGGCCATGAGCTTGACGATCATCTCATTGGCCTTGATGCCCATGCGTTTGGCCAGTTCCGCCAGTTCGATGGCCTCATCCACCTTGATGCGCCGTTTGATGGCCTTGGGGGTTGTGATCTGGGTTTTCTGGAACCCGCCCTTTTTACCCCTTGTCTCTTTTTTGCCCCGTTTTTTCTTGCCACGTCCCCGGTAAAGTTCTTCCCCTTCAACCACGGATTTTTTCTTTCGTTTCTTTCTTTTACCGTCAAATGAATCATCCCCGGACTCATCCTTTCGGCGGTCTTTCTTTCTGAATCCCGGTTCCGGCTCCCCGGGAACAAAAGGCAAACCATTATCAGACCCGCTGGAAACCGCACCAGCGCGGTCCAGAGATCCGGTCCGGGCAATGCGTTCCGCACCCAAGTCTTTTTTCTCTTCTTCCGCCTTTGTTTTCCGAATGTTTTCCAATACCAGCGGGTCAGCTTTTTTAACGATCTTGGCCGGGGTGGATTTCTTTTTTTTCTTTTTCTTTTTCAAAGGCTTTTGATCTTCGGATTCCGTCTCTGAAACCGGTTCCTGAGAAATTTCCGGCGACGTTTGTTCAAAATCCGCCTTCTTTTCCGTCTCAGCATCTGCCGCCGGGGCAGACGGTGTTTTTTTGTCTGCTTCCTCTTTCACGGACTTTTCCTCAACAGACTGTTTTCCGGTTTCGGTTTTTTTACTGTCATCCGGTAATGGAACGGATGCCGTACCTGCCACGTCCGCCCGCAGCTCCTCCTGCTTGGTCTCAGGTTCGGAAACGGCAATCTCCTCCTTTTTCACCGGCTTTTGAGGCTGAACCGTTTCTACCGGCTTGATAATTCTGGCAGGCTCGGATTTCTGCTTTTTCGCTGGAGATGTTTTCTTCGGCTTGGAGGTTTCAGGCATTTCAGGGGATTCCGGGGTTCTGGCCGTCACTTTTGAAACAGGCTTTCCATCTTTTTTCACCAGGGGGGCATCCGGCGCTTCAGACGCTGTCTCATGTATTTCTTTGACATCTTCGGTTTTCCCGGCATTCACATCCGGGGCCGGGGCCATTTCCCTGGACCGCATTCCGTTTTCCGCATCCGTATCCCGGGCGGTCTTTCTTTTCCGCCGGCGGATCACCGAGGGCCTGACCTTGAGGTCTTCTTTTTGTCTGGTCTTGCCGAACAAATTGGTTTTGATCTGTTTGACCGCACTGTCCTCCAGTGAACTCATATGACTTTTTGCATCGATATCCATTTCTTTGAGCTTATTGAGCAGTGCCTTGTTTGTCATGTTCAGATCTTTTGCCAATTCGTATACTCTGAGTTTCGCCATACCTTGCCCCCAAGTAATCCTCTTTTATTATTCTTTGCCCTATCCCGCGGTTTTGCCGGTTTGTGCATGCAGTCTTATGATTCAGGCCCGGTATCATCCGTGACATCGGCATCCGTTTCTTCCGCTTGTTCTGCGGATTCATCCGGTACCGCCGGTTCATCTTTTTCAGGAACAGATGCCGGCATATCGTGTGCGGCAGCTGCCGTCCGTTCCTCTTTCAATCGTTCTTTGGCCTGCTCGATGGTTGCTTCGGCCTCTTCTGCGGAAATCCCCATGACCGCCGACAGTTCTTCCGGAGAGGTCTCCACGATATCCATCAAAGAGGCGTATCCGGACTTGAACAGAATTTCCGCCATGGGCAGACCCACGTTATCCAGCTTCATCAGGCTCTCATATCCCAGCTTGACTTCCCTGCTGTACTCTTCTTCCGATGTCACCTCCAGATGCCATCCGGTTATTTCACAGGCCAGAGAGACATTCTGCCCTCCCTTACCGATGGCGATGGACAGATATTCATCATTGACAATGACCTCCATGGACCGGTTGTCCTCATCGATGATCACCCGGGAGATTTCCGCCGGAGACAGGGCATTGCAGACAAAACGGGCCACGTCCGGGCTCCACTGGACAATATCGATTTTCTCTCCCCGGAGCTCCTGAACAATATTCTGAACCCGGTTCCCTTTCATTCCCACACAGGCCCCGACAGGATCCACGTCGGAATCCGTTGAAGACACGGCGATCTTGGCCCGGACACCCGGCACCCGGGCAGCCCCCTGAAGTTTCACTATGCCTTCGGCCACTTCCGGCACTTCGGTTCGGAACAGTTCCATCAGAAACTCGGGATGGGTCCGGGACAAAATAATCTGAGCGCCTTTGGATTCTTCCAGCACATCCAGGACATATGCACGAATCCGGTCCCCCCGCTTGTAGTTTTCCTTGGGCATCTGTTCTCTGGGCCGCAGAACCGCTTCCGCCTGCCCCAGATTGACGATAATGCTGCCCCGGTCAAACCGCTGGACAATCCCGTTGATGATCTTGCCTTTTTTATGGATAAAATTTTCATACACGGCATTGCGTTCAGCTTCCCGCATTTTCTGTATGATCACCTGCTTGGCGGACTGGGCCGCGATGCGGCCGAACTCCTCTGTGTCTATGCGGATGCCCAGACTGTCTCCGATCTCACACTCCGGATCAAACTCATATCCCTGCTCCAGGGTCAGTTCGTTGTCCGGGAATTCCACCTCTTCCACCACTTCCTTAAAATGGAACACTTCGACTTCACCGGTTTTGCCGTCATAATGCACTTCGATATCCGCGCGCGGACCCAGCTTTTTTCTGGCCGCAGAGACAATGGCCTCTTTGAGGGTATTGATCAATACCTCGGCATCTATGCCTTTTTCACGGCTGACCTGATCGATTACTCGTTTAATGTCTGTGATAATCATCGTTAAGCGTTCTCCATTTTACCGGCCTGCGAGGTTTGCCCTGTCAATCTGCTGATCCGGGATTTCTATGTGTTCGCCATCCACCTCGATAACGACCGCGTCTTCAAGTATCTGTTCAAGTATGCCGGTAAATCTCTTCCTTCCCTGGATGGATGCCCTTGTTTCAATTTTAATCTGACTGCCTTTGAACCGTTCAAAATCCTGTTTCTTCTTCAAAGGCCGTTGCGGACCCGGAGATGATATTTCCAGGCGGTAACCGCCCAGATCCGGAAGATGCACATCCAGAAGGTCCCCTAATTGCCGGCTGATACTTGCGCAATCATCCAGGGTGATGCCTCCGGGCTTGTCCGCATAGACCCGGATGATGGTTTGACGGTTCCAGGTGGCCATTTCCACATGAACCAGCTCAAACCCTTCTCCCTGACACAGGTCCTGGGCCACCTGTGTTATCAGGGCCACATGTTGTTCCTTGTTCCGACTCACATTCATTGCCTGATATACACCTGAACACCTTTGTTTAAAATACAAAAACGGGCAGATGCCCGTTCCTGTTCAACTTTCAACTGAATCTTCGCCTTTTGCCGGTCGGCTCAGATTATACACCTTCCATTTCCGTCACTGGAACATTTCCGCCAGTCAACACCCTTTACACAAAAAAAAGATGGAGCGGGCAACGAGACTCGAACTCGCGACATCAAGCTTGGGAAGCTTGCACTCTACCACCTGAGTTATACCCGCATCAGCGGCATTGTATACCAATACCTGTTTCGTTTGTCAATAGCCTGTTGCGTTATTCCGGCAAATCCGCATGAAACGCCTCGACCAGGCGGCTGGAAATGGCGGCGTGAAGCTTTCGGACATGTTTTTCCGTCAATGTCTTGTTTTCCGAACGATACACGATTCGAAACGACACTGACTTTTTTCCTTCCGCCAGGGGGCTTCCCTCAAACAAATCAAACAAAAACACTTCTTCCACCAGAAACTCTTTTTCCGCAATGACTTTCAGTTGTTCCAGCACATCCCCCACAGGGACCCGATGATCCACAATCAGAGTCACATCCTGGGAAATGGAAGGATACCGGGGCAGCGGTTTTGCCTGTATCTGATCCGGCATCCGGGCCATCACCGCCGCCAGGTTCAGCTCAAACACATAGGCGTTCTGTTTGAGTCCGAACTGTTTCAATACCGGACCACTGATTCTGCCCAGAACCCCCAGGTCGCCGTGCTTATGAATCCTTGCGCCATACCCCGGCTCAAAATAGGGACAGGTCATGTCGTCCAGACGGGTGAACACCGCATCATCAATTCCCAGCCCTTCCAGCAGATCTTCCACCGCCCCTTTGAGATCAAAAAAGTCCATGGGCTGTTTTTTGGTGTACCAGGTCTGCTGCACCCGGTTGCCGGTCATCAGTCCGGCCACCATTTCCACCTCCTGAGGCAGCGTATTCAAATCCGTGTTGAAAAACGTTTTCCCAATTTCAAACAGGTGCAGGGTGTCGGTCTGCTGGGATATGTTTCTGCGCATGTTATCCAGCAGGCCCGGCAAAAGAGAGGTTCTGAGCACCGACATCTGATCGGAGAGCGGATTCAGGATCTGTACCACGTTCCGGCGTGAATCGTTTTCTGAAAGCTGCAGCCGGTCACAGAAATCACCGGCAATGAAATTGTAATTGATGGCTTCATAGAACGCCAGGCCATTGAGAATGTTACGGATCGAACTTCGGGTCAGGATTACGGGGGCCAGGGGACGGCCTTTGGCCGGTACGGGCGGATACGTGGTATTGATCCGGTTGTATCCCCATAACCGCGCCACTTCTTCAGACAGATCCTCCGGCCGGGTCACATCCACGCGAAAAGTGGGAACGGAAACCATGAACCGCCCGTTTTCTGACGGTTGTACCCGAAATTCCACGGATTCCAGGATACGGGAAATCTCCAGGGCGGACAGCCGGGTTCCCAGCCGGACGTTCAGCACATCCGGGTCCAGTTCAATACAGGCAGGAATCACGCCTGCGGGACAGACATCAATGATATCCTGAGCAATGACGGCATTACACAGATCGGCGATCAGGGTCATGGCCCGTCTCAGGGCATACACGGTGCCGTCGGGATCCACTCCCCGTTCGAACCGGTGGGATGCATCCGTGGCAATACCGGTCCGCTTGGCGGTCCTTCGGACAGACACCGGATTGAAACAGGCGCTTTCGATCAATACCCGGGTGGTGTTCGAAGAGATCTCCGAATTTTCACCACCCATGACGCCGGCCAGGGCCACCGGCCGCTGACCGTCACAGATCATGAGCATATCCGGGTCCAGCTGGTGCACTTTGCTGTCCAGGGTGGTGAATTCCATGGTTTTTCCCGCCTTCTGCACCACAATCCTGCCCTGTGCCAATTCATCATAATCAAATGCATGCAGGGGTTGACCGGTCTCCATCATCACGAAATTGGTCACATCCACCACGTTGTTGATGGGTGTCAGTCCCACCGATTCCAGCCGCCGGCGCAGCCAGAAAGGGGACGGACCGACTGTGACGTCAAAGAGCAGACCGGCGGAGTAACGGGGACACAGATCCGGGTCCCGGATCTCCACCTTGGCATGATCATGAATGGACATGGCCCCGAGCCGCTGACGGGGAAATGTCACATCCGGCCGCTCCATCTTCTGTTTGGACTGGACAAAGGCCCCCACCTCCCTGGCAACCCCCATCACACTGAGGCAGTCGGGCCGGTTGGGCGTCAGATCGATTTCAAACACCGTATCGGACACATCCAGGGCCTCTGTCAACGGGGTTCCCGGCACCGGCTCTCCGGGCAGATCCAGGATGCCGGCGGCATCCGTATCCAGGCGCAGCTCCGCCCCTGAACAGAGCATCCCTTCCGACACCTCGCCCCGAAGCTTGCTTTTCTTGATCTTGACATCCCCGGGAAGGGTCACACCCGGCAATGCGCAGGGGGAGTACATCCCCGGCCTTACATTGGGCGCACCGCAAATGATCTGAACCGGAGATCCGCTCCCCGTATCCACCACACAGCAGCTCAGCTTGTCCGCATCCGGGTGTTTTTTTACCTCCAGGACCTTTGCCACCACTATTTCCTGAAGATACGCATACAGATCTTCCACCGCATCCACTTCCAGGCCGGCCATGGTCAGTTTCGAGGCAATCTCTTCCGGTTCAAGATCCACGGAAATGTATTCTTTTATCCAGCTCAGCGTGACTTTCATAATTAAAACTGCCCCAGAAAACGCATATCATTCTCAAAATATTTTCGGATATCATCAATCCCGTATTTCAGCATGGCCATCCGCTCTATTCCCACACCGAATGCAAATCCGGTGTACTTTCCGGTATCATACCCCACATTTTCAAACACGGCCGGATGAACCATGCCGGACCCCAGGACTTCCAGCCACCCGGTTTTCGAACACACGCGGCACCCCTCCCCCCTGCACATCACACACTGGATATCCACCTCCGCACTGGGCTCGGTAAACGGAAAATAACTGGGCCGGAACCGCAATGCGGTCTGACGGTCGAAAAACTGATGGACAAATGTGGTCAACACCCCTTTCAGATCCCCGAACGATATTTTTTCATCCACCATCAACCCTTCAATCTGATGGAACATGGGGGTGTGGGTCAGATCAGAGTCACAGCGAAACACTTTGCCGGCGGAGATGATCCGGACCGGGGGCTGTGTTTTTTCCATGGTCCGGGGCTGGGACGGAGAGGTATGGGTCCGCAACACGATGTTGTCGGATATATAGAACGTGTCCTGCATATCCCTTGCCGGATGGTATTTCGGAATATTGAGTGCCTCGAAATTGTAATAGTCGGTTTCCACTTCCGGGCCCTCTGCAATGTCAAAGCCCAGGCGCGTGAAAATCCCGCAGATATCATCCAGTACCCGGGTGATGGGATGGATGGCACCATACCCGCGCCGCCGGCCCGGAAGGGTCACGTCAATGCCCGCCCCCCTGCCGGCCGCCGCAGCCTGGATACGGGACCGGGCCTGCCGGATCGACTGCTCAAGCTTCAGCTTGAGTTGATTGGCTTTTTTTCCGGCCTCCGGGCGCTGATCTTCGGTAAGAGAGGAAATACCCCGCAGAAAAGCGGTTAAAATCCCTTTCCTACCCAGATAACGGACGGAAACCATTTCCAGGTCTTCGATACTCTCCGCAGCCTGAATTTCTTCAAGCGCCTGCTTTTCCATTTCATGAATCTGATTTTGCAAAACATCCCCCTGACGGGCTCATTCAGTTCAGCCGGGCGGCTGCCTGAGCAGCCAATTGGGAAAACCCCCCCGGATCGGAAACCGCCAGATCGGCCAGCACCTTCCGGTCCAGTTCACAACCCGCCAGCTTCAGGCCGTGTATAAACTGGGAATAGGACAGGTCATTCATTCTGGCACCGGCATTGATCCGGACCACCCACAGTTTCCTGAAATCACGTTTCTTTGCCCGCCGGTCCCGGTATGCATACATCAATGCCTTGTCAACCGAATCAGCCGCGGTTCTGAACAGCTTGCTCCTGCCGCCCCGAAACCCTTTGGCCAGTTTAAGCACCTTGTTTCTCCGGCGCCGTGCCTTGAATCCTCTTTTCACTCTCATGGTATCAACACTCCTTACAATTCTTCTTGAAAATAATATGGTTGCCGCCGGGTGCCGCCGGTTTTACGGCCACAGACGGTTTTCCCGAACCTCACCCATTGGGCAGCATCCGCCGGACCTGCTTCATGTCGGACCCGGCAACGATCTGGTCCAGACGAAGCGACCGCTTCCGTTTGGTGGTCTTTTTGGTCAGAATATGGCTGGCATGGGATTTTCTGAACTTGTATTTCCCGGATCCGGTTTTTTTAAACCGTTTCGCCGCCGCCCGGGTTGTCTTGATTTTAGGCATGTGACTTCTCCTTGTCCTTGGCTGTTAATTTCATTGCAAAAAAGAGACGGTGATGCATATCGAACAAGCGATATACACCACCATCCATTTCAATATGGATTGAAGGGGTCATGCAGGATGTTCGAATATAAGGTATCAGCCCTATTTCGGGGCAAGCAGCATGGTGATCACCCGGCCTTCAAAACGGGGAAGCTGCTCGACAACGGCAAAATCCGAAGTCAGATTGACCACTTTTTCCAGCACCGCATTGGCCTGTTCCCTGAGCATCACCTCACGCCCCCGGAATACCAGAGTGATTTTCACCTTGTCATTGTTGCTGATGAACTTTTCAATATGCCGGACCTTGGTTGCCAGATCATGGTCATCGGTTTTCGGCCGGACCTTTATCTCCTTGATCTGTGTGGTTTTCTGTTTTCTTTTGGCTTCCTGTTTCTTTTTGGTCTGCTCATACTTGAACTTTCCATGGTCCATGATCTTGCAGACAGGTGGTTTGGCGTCCGGAGACACTTCCACCAGATCCAGGTTCTGCTCCTGTGCGATCCTCAGGGCTTCCGGTACCGGCATAATGCCGATCTGCTCGCCATCGGCGCCGATCACCCGGACCTCCGCGGCCCTGATCCCCTTGTTCACATTCAATTGATCCTGTCGTCCTTGCTTAGATATTTTTACACCTCCTGCTAAGGGTCCAATCCATCACTGCTTATATGTTTCATCAATATCAAACAAGCATAACCTTGCCATTATAGAAAACAATTTGAAAAATTTCAATATTTATTTGTTCATCCAGTCTCTCTGCTCCCGCACATACTGTTCCAGCAAGCTGTCTTTCCAGTACTGGTTGTCTTTTTTATTAAAAAAATCAAAAAAAAGATCAAGACTTTTCTGACGACAGACCCCTTTTTTTATACGTACCCGGCAGTTTCGGTAAAGCGGGGGCAAAGAAGACAGATCACAGGCCGTCCCCCCTCCCATGGGATCTTCAAAGGCATACACCACCGTCTTTATTCCGGACAGGACAATGGCCCCGAAGCACATCAGGCAGGGCTCCATGGTGGCGTACAGAACACACCTTTCCGGCATGACCGTATGGGGACAGGTTTCAAGATGCCTGAGCGCCCGGACCTCCGCATGATCCACCTCACTGATGATGGCCCGCCGGTCCGTCACCGGGACCGTGCCGATTCGGGCTCCTTTGCTCATCACCCGGCCATCCTGGACGATCACGCATCCCACAGGGAACTCCCCCTGCGCAAAAGCGGCCTCTGCCTGCTCCAGGGCCAGCCGCATGTAAGTTTCATCCCGGTTGTCATCCATTCTTTTTCTCTTTTTTCTTGCCGGGGATCCCGGTATTTCTCCGGGTTCTGTTTCCGGTCCTCCCCTTTGCTTGCTTTTTTTTAAAAATGCTGTATTCTAAACCATCCTGAAAAAACTGCAATATGGATTTATGAAAGCATTACAGAAAAATTTATCAGACACCGGATCCGGGCTGAGTATCAAGGAAATCTTTCAGAACCGTGAACGCGATTTCCTCTCCACTTACGGCACCCCGAGTCACAAAGCAACCCGGCGATTCCCTGAAACCACTGTCTGCAATATCAGAACGCCGTTTCAGATGGACCGGGACCGCATCGTCTACTCCAATTCCTTCCGGCGGCTCAAATACAAGACCCAGGTGTTCCTGTCTCCCTTGGGGGATCATTACCGCACCCGGCTGACCCATACCCTGGAGGTGGCGGAAATCGCCCGAAACATTGCCCGGGCCATGCGCATGAACGAAGATCTGGCCGAAGCCATCGCACTGGGCCACGATCTGGGACATACCCCGTTCGGACATGCCGGAGAAGTCGCTCTCACGGAAATCCATTCCCCGCATTTCACCCACTCCAACCAGAGCCTGAGAGTCGTGGACACCCTTGAAAACAAGGGACGGGGATTGAATCTGACACGGGACGTCAGAGACGGTATCCTCAAACACTCCAAAGGATTCGGAAACATTATCCCCGCCGTGCCCGGTGAAACCGCCATTACCGTGGAAGGACGAATTGTCCGGGTGGCCGATATCATGGCCTATCTCAACCATGATCTGGATGACGCCCTTCGGGGCCGGGTGATCACCATGGACCAGGTGCCTGACATCTGTTTGAAGAAACTGGGCAGAACCCATTCCGTCCGGGCCAGCACCATGATGGAAAACCTGGTGAGTCACAGCGGTCCGGTAAACGGCCGGTTCGTTCTGGAAATCGGACGGGATATTTTCAATGCCATGACCATTCTGAGAAAATTTCTCTATGAGAAAGTCTACCGGTCTCCGGGGGTTCACAATGAATTTGCCAAAGCCAAAAAAATCATCGAAGGATTGTACCGGTATTTTATCATGCACCCCGATCATCTGCAGCTGGAACTGGAAAAAATGGAAATGGCGCCCTGGGATGCCGACACAAACAGTTTGAAACGATCGGTATGCGACGTCATTGCCAGCATGACGGATCGGTATGCCCTGGAACTCTACGCCAAGCTTTTTCTTCCGAACCCCCTGGTATGACCCCGCCTGAACCCGTCATGATACCGTATGATTTTTCATCTCTGATCCGGTTGTACAAACGGATGGATGCCGCCTATGACCGGGTGGCGGCGCAATACGGTTTCCATTGTACCGGCTGTACCGACAACTGCTGCACCTCCCTGTTCTTTCATCATACGTTTATTGAGAAGGCCTTTCTGATGCAGGGTTTTGAGCAAATGGCTGTCCGCCTCAGACAGGAAATCCGGACACGGGCCGCGGACTATGCCGATCAGACCTTTGCGGACGGCCATGCCGGCCGTTCCCTGAAACTGATGTGCCCGCTGAATCTGAACGGCCGCTGCACCCTGTATGCTTTCAGACCCATGATCTGCCGGCTGCACGGCCTGCCCCACGAACTGCATCCGCCCGGGCGGCAGGCGATCAGAGGCCCGGGATGCGATGCCGGCCGGTTTGATGCCGACACGTATATCCCTCTTGACCGGACCCCTTTTTACATGGATCTGGCCGCTCTGGAACAACAGTTCAAACACCGGCACAACCTGATGGGACGGCCCCGGCTGACCATCGCACAGATGCTGGTGAATCCGGATCTCTGAAACACCGCTCTTTTCCGCTTCAGATTCACAGAATTCCTTTGGGCATGGGAGGCACCTTCTCACCGCCCAGCACAAACCCGCCGTCCAGGCGAAGCACACTGCCGGTCAGATACGGCGCGTCCTGGATCATGAACAGGCAGGCTTTGACCGCATCTTCGACAGTGCCGGTCCGGCCGGCAAGGGTATGGTCCACCAGGGCCTGTTTCTGGGCCGGGGAAAGCACCTGTTCCCATCCCCGCGTTCCCTGGGCGTGGCGTGTCTCGAAAATCCCCAGCATGAGTTCGTTCACCCGGACATTGGGGGCGCCCATGCGGGCCCAGGTTTCGGTCAGGGCCTGAATCCCCCGGTTGGCCGCTGCATACCCGTCATTGAACACCTGGGCGGCCGGACCGGACCGGCCGGTGACCGCTGCCACGGAAGACACATTGATCACCACGGCGTCGTCCGATGCCTTGAGCAGAGGGAACACCGCATCAAACACCCAGCGCTTGGCTTTCAGGGTGGTTTCCATTTCCAGGTCCCACTGGTCTTCCACATACGGCCCGTGAACCACGGGCCATCCCCCCCGTTCGATATTATTGATCAGAATATCCAGCCTGCCGTACCGGTCCCGGATAAAGCGCGCCACCCCGGCTATCTGATCGATCCGTCTCAGATCCGCGGTTATAATATGGTGTTCCGCCCCGGTGGCGGCAAAATCCGCCTCCATCCGGTCAAAGGAATCTTCCCAGTCGTGGCGGGTCAATATCAGTCCGGCGCCCTTTTCCGCCAGGGCCAGCCCGATCCCTTTTCCAATGCCTTTCACCGCCCCCAGCACCAGAGCGGTCTTTTTGTCAAGCGCTATCATGTTTCCTCCCTGGGCCCCACATATCCAGGCCGAACAAATGGTGACAGATCCATTTCAGCCCCAGATTCAGCAAAGCCTCGTCGCCGGTGCCGATATGGTCCAGGGCCTGGCGGGGCAAGGCATCGCCGTCCGGCAGACCCTGGTTGAAAATGCGGTGACGGAATTCATCCAGGTCATACAGCGCCAGAAAGACCGCATCCGACTGGTCCCGGGTGAGGGGACCGGGCAGGATCCGGTTTTTCAGATGGATCAGTTCCATGAGTTTGTCGTTGTACCGGTTGTACAGTGCCACCTCCTGACCGGTCAGCCACTGGCCGACGGTCCTGGAATTTCCGGATTGAAACCCCCTGCAGTGGTCTTCCTGGATAAGTGCATAATATTCCCGGATCTCTCCGAAGTCCCTGGACCGGGAAATGGCCCGGGCCAGTGGATAAAGGCGGCAGGAGCCGGGCCGGGCCGGATAAACCGAACAACCCGCGGCCGTCACGAAGGGACAGGTGTACCCCGCGGAGGAGTCGAATTTGAACGTGGCCACGGGCAGGCCGGACGCCGGGCCGGTCTGCCGGGTGGTATATGTCTGCAGAAATGCCCGGGACGGCAGATGCAGGTGATTTTTGAGGCGCAGCACATCATAGGGTGTCAGCACCTGATTCAGATCCCGGCAGCAGTCATTGAAGCACTCTTTGTCCGGTCCGCAGACGAACGTCATGGGATCATTCAATGAAACCGGTGTCATGTCCTGGGTCATGGGACTCCTTCCCGTTTCTTTATGCGTGAACGTGTGGGTGTCGAAATCCGGACAACCTAACAGGAAATCCGGTTTTTTGCCACCCTGATTTTTTCCCCAGGATCTTTCCCATATATGGTGGTCCAAACCCAGTGAATGCAGATATATATGATGCACCTTATAAAACCTTAAGTAATTGAAAAACCTGACGCATCTTTTTTTAAAAAATCTTGACAAAAACCACATGCCAGTGCTATTGCCTTAACATTTGTTTGACGGCCGCCTGGAATTGACACATTTCCATCGTTTCAGGCCGGGGGCTCGAAAATATCAGATCCGGGATGGGTCCCGGTTTCTGAATTTGATATAAAAATAAATATTGTTGCACAACGGTATTGTGCTTTTTGATTAACTTAATGTATGGAGGTATTCTAAATGCCGACTTTTGTAATTGCAGAAAAATGTGACGGCTGCAAAGGCGGGGATAAAACAGCATGTATGTACATCTGCCCGAATGATCTGATGGTTCTGGATCCCAATGAAATGAAAGCTTACAACCAGGAACCGGATCAGTGCTGGGAATGTTATTCCTGCGTGAAAATCTGTCCGTCCCAGGCCATTGAAGTCAGAGGCTACAATGACTTTGTCCCCATGGGCGCATCCGTTGTCCCCATGCTGGGTACCGAAGATGTCATGTGGACCTGTAAGTTCAGAAATGGTGTGGTAAAACGGTTCAAGTTCCCCATCAGGACCACTCCTGAAGGAGAAGCCAATTCCTATGATGGCCTTAAGGGTAAAGACCTGAACTCCGGCCTGCTGTCCACGGAAGAAGCGGACGGCCGTGAATTCCCGACCCCCACGGAACTGGCATAAACTGTACTGTCTACCACAACACAAATTCTGACACTTATTAATTTGGAGGTATATAATGGCATTACCGAACAAACCGATTGGAGAAACCAAAGCAGTTAGAGACCCGGAAGTTGACAAAAGAGATGTTGACATCCTGATCATCGGCGGTGGTATGGCTGCCTGTGGTACTGCGTTTGAAATCAAGAAATGGGCTGATGAAGGCACCAAGATCCTGCTGTGCGACAAAGCCGCTCTGGAAAGATCAGGCGCCGTTGCCCAGGGGCTTTCCGCCATCAACACCTATATCGGTGAAAACAAGATCGAAGACTATGTACGCATGGTCAGAAACGACCTGATGGGAATCGTCCGTGAAGACCTGATTTACGACCTGGGCCGTCACGTGGATGACTCGGTTCACCTGTTCGAAGAATGGGGCCTGCCGATCTGGAAGAAAACCGAAGACGGAAAGAACATGGACGGCAAGAAAGGCCTGAAGCTTGGGACCCTCAAAGCCGGCGCCACCCCGGTCCGGACCGGTAAATGGCAGATCATGATCAACGGTGAATCCTACAAGAGAATCGTTGCCGAAGCCGGTAAAAAAGCGCTGGGTGAAGACAACATCATCGAACGCTGCTTCATCGTCGAGCTGCTCAACGACAAGGAAGACCCCAACCGTATCGCCGGTGCCGTGGGTTTCTCCGTGCGTGAAAACAAGGTATACATCATCAACGCCAAAGCCATTGTCTGCGCATGCGGCGGTGCCGTGAACGTGTACCAGCCCCGGTCCGTGGGTGAAGGAAAAGGCCGTGCCTGGTATCCGGTATGGAACGCCGGCTCCACCTACACCATGGCTTTGAGAGCCGGTGCGGAACTGTCCATGATGGAAAACCGGTTCACGCCGGCCCGCTTCAAGGATGGTTACGGCCCTGTCGGCGCCTGGTTCCTGCTGTTCAAAGCCCAGACCGTGAACGGACTGGGAGAGAACTATGCCGCATCCGATGAAGCCAAGGCTGAGCTGGAAAAATATGCTCCCTATGGCACCGCCGCCGTGACGCCCACCTGTCTGCGGAACCATCTGATGATGAAGGAATACAAGGAAGGCCGCGGGCCCATCATCATGAAAACCTCTGATGCCCTGGCGAAACTGGGTGAAACCATGAGCAAAAAAGAGCTCAAGCACCTGGAATCCGAAGCATGGGAAGATTTCCTTGACATGTCCGTGGGTCAGGCCGGTCTGTGGTGCGCCACCAACACCGAGCCTGAAAAGAAAGACTCTGAAGTCATGCCCACCGAACCGTACCTGCTGGGATCTCACTCCGGCTGCTGCGGTATCTGGTGCTCCGGTCCGGAAGAAGACTGGGTCCCGGCGGATTACAAATGGGGCTATAACAGAATGACCACCGTTCGCGGTCTGTTCACCGCCGGTGACGGCGTGGGCTGCTCCGGTCACAAGTTCTCCTCCGGTTCCCATGCCGAAGGCCGGATCGTTGCCAAATCCATGGTCCAGTACCTGAAAGCCGAAGGCGACAAGGTTACCGGATTCAAGGAAACCGACCAGGAACTGGTGGACTACGTATACAAACCGGTGAGAAACTACCTGGATCACTGTGCCTACACCACGGCCCAGGATATCAACCCCAACTACTGCAAACCGGCCGGTATGGCCCTGCGTCTCATGAAGATGACCAATGAGTACGGCGGTGGTATCGGTACCTATTACATGACCTCCGGCAAAAACCTGGAAATCCTCATGGACCTGTTTGAAATGTTCCGTGAAGACCTGGAAAAGATCGCTGCCGGCGACCTGCATGAACTGCTCAGGGCCTGGGAAATCACCCACCGTCTCTACACGGTTCAGGCACACACCCGTCATATCCAGTTCCGTAAAGAATCCCGGTATCCGGGTTTCTACTACAGAGGCGACTTCATGGGTCAGAACGATGATGAATGGTTCTGCTTCACCAACTCTTCCTACAACAAAGAGACCAATGAATGGACCCTCAAAAAGGTTCCGTATGTCAAGATTATTGCCGACTAGTGGTGACATCTGATCTGACACATATGTGATTGGTTTGACATTGACCTCCAGGTGCCGGCGTTCCGGTGCCTGGAGGTTTTTTCAAATTCCGGGATCTGTTGGAATATTCCTGTTCCTGTCTCCTTTTTTGATTGTCCGTAAACCGGTGGAAACATGGATACACGGTTTGCGGCCAACCAAAACAGGAGAGAGGATGACAGAGCACCGAATCCTGATTGGGATATGACACCCTGGCATTGGCCAAACAATTCAACAGATTTTTCATAAAACTTAAATGCACGGAGGGACAGCATGACAACAGATAATTCAGCTCCGGTCAGTGGAAGCATTATGGTGGTCGGCGGTGGGATCAGCGGCCTGACAACCGCCCTGGAAGCCGCTGAAGTGGGCTACGAGGTGTTCCTTGTCGAAAAGGAAGCCTCCCTTGGTGGAAGAGTGTCTCAATTGAAACACTATTTTCCGAAACTCTGCCCGCCCACCTGCGGACTTGAGATCAACTACCGCCGGATCAAAGACAACAAAAAAATTAAAGTGTTCACCCTGTCGGAAGTTCAGAATGTGACCGGCACTCCGGGCGACTACACAGTGACGGTCAAAACCGCTCCCCGGTATGTCAATGAGAACTGCACGGCCTGTGGAGAATGTGCCAAGGTCTGTGACACTGAAATTTCCAATGAATTCAATTTCGGCATGGACCGCCGCAAAGCCGCCTACCTGCCCCACAACATGGCATTTCCCATGCGCTATGTCATGGACCCGTCCATGAGCAGTGATGACCGTGACAAGGTCAAAGAAGCCTGTAAATATGATGCCGTCGACTTTGACATGGAAGAAAAGACCATGGACCTGAAAGTGGGCGCCATTGTCTGGAACACCGGATGGAAGCCGTATGACGCCACCAGGATCGACAATCTGGGGTTTGGCCGGTATCAGAATGTCATCACCAACATGATGCTGGAAAGAATGGCCTCCTTGAACGGCCCCACCCAGGGAAAAATTGTCCGGCCGTCCGATGACAAAACCCCGGAAACCATCGCGTTCGCCCAGTGCGCCGGCTCCAGGGATGAAAATCACCTGCCTTACTGTTCCTACATCTGCTGCATGGCATCCCTGAAGCACGCCACCTACCTGCGCGAGCAATATCCGGATGCCAAAATTTATATCTATTATATCGATCTGCGGACCCCGGGTCTGAAATACGAACGGTTCTATGCCAAACTCAAAGAGGATGAAAATATCTTTTTTGTGAAAGGAAAAGTGGCGGAAGTCACTGAAGAAGACGGCACCGGAAACATCAACCTGGTGGCGGAAGACACCCTGTCCGGCGAAAAAATCAGACATACCGTGGATCTTCTGGTACTGGCCACCGGCATGCAGCCGACAGCCGCCGTTGACAAACCCGCCGCGGACCTGACGGTTGACGCGGACGGATTCATCGTCAACGACTTTTCCAAAGGCGGCATGTTTGCGGCAGGATGCGCCAGCAAGCCGGCCGATGTCGTCACATCCAACCAGAACGCTACCGGCATGGCCCTCAAAGCCATTCAGACCCTTGTAAGGAGGTAATACAAACCATGGATAAGAAATACGGCGTATATATCTGCACAGGCTGCGGAATCGGTGATACCCTGGATATGGAAGATCTGGTGGAGATTCCGGAGGAAGAAGGTGTTAACTGTACCACGCATCCGTTCCTGTGTTCCAGGGAAGGGGTGTCCCTCATCCAGAAGGATGTGGATGACGGCAAGGTCAATGCCATGGTGATCGGTGCCTGTTCCCGGCGTGTCAATTTTGATGTGTTCCGGTTCGACAACTGCATCGTGGAACGGGTCAACCTGCGGGAAGGCGTGGTCTGGCCCCATTCCCGGGAAACCTATCCGGCTTTGACCGAAGAGCAGAAAGAGGATGAAGAACATTTTGACCGGATTCAGATGAAGGCGGAAGACTACATCAAAATGGGCATGATCCGTCTGGAAAAAGTCAAACTGCCCGACCCTTACAAACCGGAATCCTTTTCCAGAAAAATTCTGGTTCTCGGCGGTGGCGTCACCGGCATGGCCGCGGCGTTGGATGCCGCCAAAACCGGCTATGATGTCACCATTGTGGAAAAGACTGATGCCCTGGGGGGATATGCAGCCAAACTCCGGAGCCAGATGCCCGTAACGGCCCCCTTTGAAGCCCTTCAGGCCCCGGTGGCGGAACAGCTGATCCAGGAAATTCAGGGATACCCCAATATCGATGTGCGGACCGGCTGTGAAGTAGCGCGTATTGCCGGACAGCCCGGAGAATTCACGGTCACATTCAAGAAACCGGGTGAAAGAATCCCGTTTGACGTTCCCTATCCATTGCCCGAAGAGATGCTGGTGGATGAAAACGGCAAGGAACTGGATCCGGAAGCGGCCCATCAAAAATTTCTGGAATACAATGAAGGCCGGAAGGATATTCTCAATCTTGACCCGGATGGTGAGCTCTATGGCGCAGTCATTCTGGCAGCCGGGTGGCGTCCGGCGGACCTGGCCAAATCCGACTGTGAACATCTGGGGATCGATCTGCCGGATGTGGTGAGCAACCATGAATTTGAAATGATTGCCGCCAAAGGCAAGATCGTGAGACCGTCCGACGGCAAACCCGCCAAAAATGTCGTGTTCATCCAGTCTCCCGGCAAGGAAGCGGATGACGCCGATTTTGATTACTGCGGGTCGGTCACCTCCCAGGTGGCGCTGAAGCAGGCCCGGTATGTGACCGAAGACTACAGCGACGGCAAAGCCTATGTCGTCTATCAGCACATGCGCACTCCGGGGTTGCAGGAATATTTTTACAAAAGCATGCAGCAGCAGGACGGCGTGTTCATGACCAAAGGATCGGTCACGGAAGTCAAAAGCCAGGGCAACGGCCTGGAGGTGACCGCCGTGAACACCCTTCTGGGTGAAAACCTGGCATTGAAGGCGGACATGGTGGTGGTTGCCGGCGGTATGGTGCCCGTCACCAAGGACAATCCCGTGGTCAACCTGGCCTACCGTCAGGGACCGGGATTCCGGGACAATGACATCTTCGGCCAGTATGCCGACTCCAATTACATCTGCTTTCCCTATGAAACGCAGAGAACCGGGATCTATGCGGCCGGCGCCATCCGCCGGGCCATGACCATCGAAGAATCCATGGAAGATGCGGCCGGCGCGGCCCTCAAGGCGATCCAGTGTGTGGAGAGCGCCAACCGGGGCATGGCGGTCCATCCCAGATCCGGTGATATGACCTTTCCGGAATTTTTCTTCCAGAGATGTACCCAGTGCAAGCGCTGCACCGTGGAATGCCCCTTCGGCGCGCTGGACGATGATGCCAAAGGAACCCCCAAGGCCAACCCGACCCGCTGCCGCCGCTGCGGTACCTGTATGGGTGCCTGCCCGGAACGGATCATATCCTTTGCCGACTACACCATTGACTCCATCGGCTCTCAGATCAAGGCCATCGGCGTCCCTTCCGAAGATGACTTTGATGAACCGCCTTTCCGGTTCCTGGCACTGATCTGTGAGAATGATGCCTTCCCGGCTCTGGATATGGTGGGACTGAACCGGATGGACTACTCGCCGGATGTCCGTTTTATACCGGTCCGTTGCCTGGGTTCCGTGAATACGATCTGGATCAAGGATGCGCTGGCCCAGGGCATGGACGGTGTTATTCTCATCGGGTGCAAACACGGGGATGATTATCAGTGTCACTTTGTCAAAGGCTCCGAACTGGCGGAAGTCCGGGTGAAAAAAATCGGAGATGCACTGGCCAGTCTGGCACTGGAAGAAGAACGCGTGGCATTTGTGGAAGTGGCCATTGACGAATACGACAAGCTGCCTAAAATTATCAATGCGTTTGTCGAAGAAGTGGATGCCCTGGGTCCCAACCCGTTCAAGGGCTTCTAATGTCCCAACTTTCAAACCATATGGAGGTTTTTTAATATGACTGACACATATCTTGCCCAACCCGATCTGGGGTTCATCGCCCAGATCCGCGGTCTTGGCGGAGACACCCTGAAAAAATGTTACCAGTGCGCCACCTGTTCCGTGGCCTGCCCCATTTCTCCGGAAAACAGCCCGTTTCCCAGAAAAGAGATGATTGCCGCCTCCTGGGGACTGAAAGACCGGCTTATCAAGAACGGGGACATCTGGCTGTGTCACAATTGCGGTGACTGTACCGACCTGTGTCCGAGAGGGGCCGCGCCCGGAGATGTGCTGGCTGCGGTAAGATCGGCTGCCATTACCGAGTATTCCCAGCCCAAGGCTCTGGCCAGGGCGGTGAATGATCCCAAGAAACTGCCGTTTCTGCTGGGAATCCCGGCCATCTGGTTTGCCGTTTTCGCCTATATCACCATGGCCCATGAAGATGTGATGACCAAAATTTTCAATGTCTTCGGAATTGCCTGGTCCCATGCCCATGAAGGCGTGATCGCCCAGGCCAATTTCTTTTCCACCTGGTTTGTGGATCTGACGTTTGTGCCGCTGGCCGGTGCGGTGACTATCATTTTTCTGCTCAGCCTGCGGCGGTTTATCACCGACATTCATGAAAATGCCGTGATGGAAGGAAAAACCGACAAAAAGAGTGTTGACTACAAAGCCCTGGTCCAGGCTGTGGTGAAAATTCTCCCCACCATCCTGAAACATGAAAAGTTCAATGAATGCGAGACCAACAAGGAACGGGCCACTCCCCATATGATGGTGTTGTTCTCCTTTATCGGTCTGGCCATCGTTACCGGTGTTTTCTTTGTGGTGCTGTATGTGTTCCAGACCCCGGGTCCCTATTCCCAGCTGAACCCGGTCAAATGGCTGGGCAACATTGCCGGGGTTGCTCTGGTCATCGGTTCCGGCCTGATGATCAAATCCCGTCTGGACAACAAAGACCAGGTCTCCACTTATAAAGACTGGTATATTCTGGGCGTGGTGTTTGCCCTGGGCTTGACCGGCATGCTTACCCAGATGGCGCGTCTTGCCCATCTGGAATGGACCTCCTACATTCTGTATTATCTGCACCTGATCGCCATCTTCAATCTGTTCGCCTTTCTGCCGTTTTCCAAGATGGCACATCTGGTGTACAGAACCACGGCCATGGCGTATGCCGAATACAGCAACCGGAAGTAATGATGTGACAACCGTCCATTAGATCAACGTACTATTGAAAAAGAGGCTGATGCTGCATCAGCCTCTTTTTTACTTTAAACAAGGAGAATCAATTGTGAGCTACATTGCCGTACTACCCGGGGACGGTATCGGACCGGAAATCATGAAACAGGCGATCAGAGTGCTGGACCGGGCCGGGGAGATCTTTGGATTCAATCTGGTATACGAATATGCGGATGTGGGCGGTGCCGCCATCGACCGGCATGGAAAAGCGCTGCCGGCTTCCACACTGGCACTGTGTGAGGCTGGAGACGCTATTCTGTTCGGTTCCGTGGGCGGCCCCCGCTGGGAACATCTGCCGCCGGAGGAACAACCGGAACGAGGCGCCCTTCTGCCGTTGAGGAAACATTTTGATCTGTACTGCAACCTCAGGCCCGCCCGGGTATTTTCTTCACTCGCCCAGGCCTCTCCTCTCAGGCCCGACATTGTTCAGGACGGTTTTGACATCCTGTGCGTCCGGGAACTCACGGGCGGGATCTATTTTGGGGAACCCAAAGGAAGAAAAGGCACCGGAAAGGATGAATACGCCTTTGACACAATGGTTTATTCCCGGTTCGAAATTGAACGCATTGCCAGAATGGCGTTTGAAGCGGCCAGGCAACGAAAAGGCCATGTCACCTCCATCGACAAAGCCAATGTCCTGTTTTCCATGGTGTTGTGGCGGGAAACCGTCATTGAGACCGCCAAAGGGTTTCCCGACGTCAGACTCACCCATATGTATGTGGACAATGCTGCCATGCAGCTGGTGAAAAATCCCCGCCAGTTTGACGTGCTGTTGTGCGGCAACATGTTCGGCGATATTATTTCAGATGAATGTGCCATGATCACAGGCTCCATGGGATTGCTGGCGTCCGCCAGTCTCAACGAAAAAAAATTCGGCCTGTACGAACCCGCCGGCGGTTCCGCTCCGGACATCGCCGGCAAAGGCATTGCCAACCCCATTGCACAGATCCTGTCCGGTGCCATGATGCTCCGGTACTCCTGCGGGCAGGCCCAGGCGGCGGATGCCATTGAGTCCGCCATTGACCGGGTCCTGGCTCGAAAGATATTCACTGCGGACATGGCCGGCAAAGGAACGCTGGTGGATACCAGGGGTATGGGGGATGCCATCGTGAAAGAATTGTCAGGCCCGTGTTAATTTTCCAGGCAGTCATCTATAGAGATAAAGACGGCATATCGAGTAGCAGGACTTTCACCTCCAAATCTTCCGGGAATCCCGGATAGTGCCAGTCAGGCGCTGCGCACCATGCCTGGCGCACAAAATGACAAAGGGTTTTTCAGCTGATGGCTGAAAAACCCTTTGTATATAATGGCGGGAGTGACGAGACTCGAACTCGCGGCCTCTTGCGTGACAGGCAAGCGTTCTAACCAACTGAACTACACCCCCGTAAATCCCAGTGTCACCTGGTGGGCGATGCAGGGCTTGAACCTGCGACTTCAACCTTGTAAGGGTTGCACTCTCCCAACTGAGTTAATCGCCCGAAAAACAGAGCACTTATATCAACATTGAAAATGGGTGTCAAGCATATTTTGACAAAATATTCATTTTTCCATCTCAATCAAAAGTTTTCCCCTCTTTTCTGGTGCAAGTATCTTGCAAGTCCCGGTTTTTGATGATATAACCGATCGCATGCAACAAAAACGAGTCGTATAATATCAATCCGATAAAAATGTGATGCCGGGTTTTTTTCTGATCTTGTGAAGAACGATCATTCGCAAGTTGAATCCTTACCCAGATCTCATCATCAGCAGCACACGATTATCAAGGAGTTTTGCAATTATGGAGCCTGTGTCAGGATATCTGGAAATTATGGATAAAGGGTTCGGCTTTCTGCGGGAAATCGATGACAATTTTCAGCCCAGACCGGAAAACCCTTATGTACCCAACAGTCTGATCCGAAAACTCAATCTGCGGGAGGGCAGTTTCATCCAGGGACTGGGTGAAAAAAAAGATCCCAGAAACCCGAATCTGGCACTGATTCGAGTCGAAACCATCAATGGTCTTCCTTTTGACGAATTTTCCGACATCCCCATGCTCCAGGACCAGGTAAGCATCAATCCCTATGAAAGATATGTTTTAACCCAGAACGATGACGACATTGTCGGCAAGGCCCTGGATGTGATCGTTCCCATCGGCATGGGTCAGAGAGGATTGATCATCGCCCCCCCGAAATCAGGCAAAACCTTTATTTTACGCCACATGGCAAATTCCGTGGTCACCAACCATCCGGATGCCCATGTCTTCATCCTGCTGGTGGACGAACGCCCCGAAGAGGTCACCGATTTCCAACGGGGACTGGTCAATGCCCATGTGCTGTATTCATCGGCGGACCAGCAAATCGGTCAGCACATGAGAATGACCCGTCTGGCCATGCATACCGCTATCCGGTGTGCGGAAATCGGCCAGGATGCCGTGGTGTTCATCGATTCCCTCACCCGAATGACCCGGGCGTTCAACATCGATACGGACAGTTTCGGAAAAACCCTTTCCGGAGGCCTTGGCGCCAATGCCATGGAATTTCCCAGAAAAATTTTCGGGGCCGCCAGAAAACTGGAAAACGGAGGGTCTCTGACCATCATCGCCACCATCCTGGTGGATACCGGCAGCCGCATGGATGACGTCATCTTTCAGGAATTCAAAGGCACCGGGAATATGGATCTGTTTCTGTCCCGGGAATGCGCGGAACGCCGCATCTGGCCGGCCATCAATATCAATCAGAGCGGCACCCGGAAAGAAGACCTGCTCATGGACCCGGCCGATTATGACAAAATCGTGGAAATACGCAGAAAAGTGGCTCACCTGGACGAAGTGTCCGCCATGACCCAGTTCATTTCCCTTCTCGAGGATTTTTAGGCAGGAACGGTTCCGGTCTTTTTTTCAACCAGTGCATGGGACAGCACCTGATTCATGTCATCCACAAAAACGACTTCCAGCTGCTTTTGAATGGAGCGGGGAATTTCCTGCACATCTTTCTTGTTTTCCGACGACACCACCACTTTCCGGATGCCGTGGGTGTGGGCTGCCAGCAGTTTTTCCTTGACTCCGCCAATGGGCAGCACCCTGCCCCTGAGAGTGATCTCTCCGGTCATGGCCAAATTTCTGTAAACCGGGCGGCCCGTCAGAATCGATACCACGGCCGTGCACATGGCGATTCCGGCGGACGGTCCGTCCTTGGGAATCGCACCCTCGGGAACGTGGATATGAATATCCAGATTTTTGTAAAAATCCTCTTTGATGCCCAGGGCCCTGCTTCTCGATCGCACATAACTGACTGCTGCCTGGGATGACTCTTTCATGACATCGCCCAGTTTTCCGGTCACCATGATCCGTCCCTTTCCCGGCATGGTCACCGCCTCGATGGTCAACAGTTCACCGCCTGCCTGGGTCCAGGCCAGTCCGGTCACAATCCCGGTCTTGTCCTCCACCTCGAGGGGTTTGTCCCGGAATTTGGCCTGGCCCAGATATTTGTGCACACTGACCGTGCTGACGGCATGGCATTTCCGTTCCCGGGTCCGTACGATCCGGGTGGCGATCTTTCTGATGACCGATGAGATTTCCCGTTCCAGATTCCGGACCCCCGCCTCCCGGGTATACCGCCGGATGATGGTTTGCACGGCATTGTCCGAAAAGGTCACATCGGTTTCTTCCAGCCCGTTTTCCCTGATCTGCTTGGGAATCAGAAATCCTTTTGCAATCTGCGCTTTTTCATACTCGGTATATCCGGGAATCTGAATGATCTCCATTCTGTCCCGCAACGGGGCCGGGATATCAAACAGGGTATTGGCCGTGGTGATGAACAGAATCTCGGACAGATCGTAGTCCACTTCCATATAGTGGTCGTTGAAATGCTTGTTCTGTTCCGGATCCAGGGCCTCCAGCAGGGCGGACGAGGGATCGCCCCTGAAATCGGATGTCATTTTGTCGATTTCATCCAGGCACAATACCGGATTGCTGTATCCGACTTTTTTCAGGGTCTGGATCAGCTTGCCGGGCATGGCCCCCACATAGGTCCGGCGATGGCCTCTGATTTCCGCTTCATCCCGGACCCCGCCCAACGAAATTCTGGCAAAGGCCCTGCCGGTAGCAGATGCCACCGACCTGGCCAGAGAGGTTTTTCCGACTCCCGGAGGACCCACCAGGCACAGAATCGGGCCCTTGATTTTCTTGACCAGCATCTGCACCGCCAGATATTCCAGGATTCTTTCCTTGGGTTTTTTCAGTCCGTAATGATCTTTGTCCAGAATGGTTTCCGCGGTGATCAGGTCGTTTTTAGGACGGTTTTTCCGAAACCAGGGCAAAGAAATAATCCAGTCGATGTAATTTCTGATCACCGTGGCTTCCGAAGACATGGGGGCCATCATTTTGAGTTTTTCCAACTCCCGCCGAACGACAGCGGCCGCTTCTTTGGGCAGACGTTTCTGTTTGATCCGCTTTTCCAGTTCCGCATACTCTCCGGATTCGCCGTCCTCCCCCATCTCTTTTTTGATGGCCCGCATCTGCTCGGTCAGATAATGGCGTTTCTGGAGTTTTTCCATCTGCTCTTTCACACGTCCCTTGATCTTCTGGGACATGGCGAATACTTCGGTTTCCTGCTGAATCAGCTTGAGCAGGAGATAAAACCGCTGTTCAATATCCGCGCATTCCAGCAACTGCTGTTTGTCAGGCACCTTGAAAGGCAACTGGGCCGCGATGGCATCCGCATACCGGGACGGATCCGATTCCAGAATTTCCAGGTTCTTGAAAAAACTTTTTGAGACAGCGCCAGACAATGCCGAATACTGATGAAACGCTTCCAGAACCGTTCTCAAGGCCGCTTTTGACACGGTGTCCGACATGGGAATCTCTTCCACCTGCATGAAATCAACGGTTAGAAACCCCCGTTCGTCGCTCAGTTTGATGATTTTACCCCGGCCGATCCCCTCGACCAGGGCCTTGACCGTCCCGTCCGGCAGACGGAGCAGCTGAGTGATACTGGCTTCGGTTCCCACCTGAAAAATATCCTGAATAGTGGGTTTGAGCACTTCCGGATCTTTCTGGGTCGTGAGAAATATCTTTTTTTCTCCGGCCATTGCTTCGGAAAGTGACTTGATGGATTTCTCTCTCCCTACGAACACAGATGTGGTGACAAAGGGAAAAAGAACCATATCCCGCAACGGAACCAGGGGCAGGTTCTTTTTGACATACTCGGAGCCGTCCGGGTGGAACAATCTGGAAATGTTGATCATGGAATCCGTCTCGATCTGATGTGTCAGGCCTGTTTCTTGGGTTGTTCGTACAGAAGAATCGGGGGCTCGTTTTTCAGCACCACTTCTTCTCCGACCACGCACTCCTTGACATTTTCCTTGGACGGCAGTTCATACATGATATCCAGCATGGTCTTTTCCATGATGGCCCGCAATCCCCTTGCCCCGGATTTTCTGTTCACCGCTTCCCTGGCCATGGCTTCCAGGGCTTCATCCGTGAACTGGAGATCCACGCCTTCGATCCTGAACAGTTCCTGATACTGCTTGACCAGCGCGTTTTTGGGTTCGGTCAGGATCTTAACCAGAGATGCTTCCGTCAGTTCACCGATGGTGGTGATAATGGGCAGCCGCCCCAGAAATTCCGGGATCAGTCCGAACCGGATCAGATCTTCGGGTTTGAGCTGCTCCAGCAGGATTCCCACATTGACCTGTTTTCGATCGGCGATTTTGGCTCCGAACCCCATGGTCTTCTGGGAAATACGTCGCTCGATAATCTTTTCCAGGCCGGTGAACGTGCCCCCGCAGATGAAAAGGATATTGGAGGTATCCACCTTGACATAATCCTGCTGGGGATGTTTCCGGCCGCCTTTGGGAGGGATGCTGGCAATCGTGCCTTCGATGATTTTCAACAGGGCCTGCTGAACCCCTTCTCCGGACACATCCCGGGTAATGGAAGGGTTGTCTCCCCGCTGAGAAATCTTGTCGATTTCATCGATATACACAATCCCCTTCTGGGCCCGCTCGATATCATAATCCGCATTCTGGACCAGAGACAAAATGATATTTTCCACGTCCTCTCCGACGTAACCGGCTTCGGTCAGGGCCGTGGCATCGGCGATGGCAAACGGCACATCCAGAAATCTGGCAAGCGTCTGGGCCAGAAGTGTTTTCCCGCATCCGGTAGGTCCGATCAGCAGAATATTGCTTTTCTGGATTTCCACGTCATCCACCGGTTTTTCTATCCGTGATGCCAGGCGTTTGTAATGGTTGTATACCGCTACTGACAGCACTTTTTTGGCACCATCCTGTTCAATGACATAGGAATCAAGCATCTCCTTGATCTGCTTGGGAACATAAAACTCCCGGGCGCTTTCCGTTTCCGCGGCTTTTTCCTTTTCTTCATCCTCAATGATTTCACCGCACAGCTTGATGCATTCATTGCAGATATAGACACTGGGGCCGGCTATCAGTTTCTGGACCTCTTTCTGGTTTTTTCCGCAGAAAGAACAGAAAAATTGATCATTGGTGTCATCTTTTCTGGCCATATTTCAAGAACTCCTTTGAAGCCTGAATCAGGCTTCCACTTCCAATTGGCTTCTGTCGGCAACCACCCGGTCAACAATACCATAGGTTTTTGCCTCATTCCCGGACATGAAAAAATCGCGATCCGTGTCCTGGGCGATTTTATCGATCTTCTGGCCGGTGTGATGCGCCAGAATCTCGTTTAACGTATCTTTCATGCGAAGAATTTCCGTGGCCTGAATTTTAATGTCTGTCGCCTGACCCTGGGCACCCCCCAGTGGCTGATGAATCATGATTCTGGCGTTGGGCAGGGCAAACCTTTTTTTCGGGGCACCGGCAGCCAGAAGCAGTGCCCCCATACTGGCGGCCTGACCAATGCAGACCGTTGCAACGTCCGGCTTGATATACTGCATGGTGTCATAGACCGCCAGTCCGGCGGTGACCACACCGCCGGGAGAGTTGATATAAAAACTGATGTCTTTTTCCGGATCTTCGGATTCCAGAAAAAGCAACTGGGCCACAATGAGGTTGGCAATTTCACTGTCAATGGCGGATCCCAGAAATATGATCCGGTCTTTCAACAGACGCGAATAGATATCATAGGCCCGCTCGCCTCGATTGCTTTGTTCAACCACCATTGGAATTAACGGCACAATAACGCTCCTTGTTTTTCTGTCATTGATACGCCGTATCCTGAAAATCTTTTGGATACGGTTTTTATTTCGGTTACAGGGACCGGCTATGCATGGGTTTCATCCGATACCGCTGTCTCCTGTGTGTCAGACTCAGGATCTTTTTCAGTCACCTGACTGGTTTCAATAATAAGGTCGATCGCCTTTTTTTCAAGCTGTGTATGCTTATAGTATTCCATCTGCCTGGGATCGGCCTTGAAAAAATTTCTGATGACATCCACGGTGGCGTTCATGCCGCGGGCCATCTCTTCCAGGCTTTTTTCCATCTCCTCTTCCGTGAGATCCAGTTCTTCCTGGGTGATGATCTTATCGAGTATCAGATGCCGGCGAGCCTGTTTTTCCGCCACATCCCGGTACTGTTCAGTCAGTTTCTCACGGCTCAGTCCATGCTCTTCAAGGCTGGTGTTGTTGGCGGAATACGCCTGTTCTGTTTCACTGATGATCCCGTTGAGTTCTCCCTCGATCATGGCATCAGGCACTTCGAATTCATATTTTTCCAGCAGATGCTGGAATATCTGTTCACTGAGTTCGTGCTTCAGACGCTGCTGAATCCCTTTTTCCAGGTTTTCCCGGATGGAATCTCTGACCTGGTCCAGGGTTTCAAACCGGCCCAGGCCCTTGACCAGGTCGTCATTGATTTCCGGCAGGATTTCCTCCTGAATCTCCTTGAGCGTGACTTTATACAGAATGGCCCTGCCCTTCAGGTTCTCGTCCGGATGATCTTCAGGATACGCTACTTGCACTTCGATCTCCTGAACCGGCACACAGCCGGTCAATTTTTCGGCAAACGCTTCAGGCAGGGAACCCTGCCCCATTTTGTACAGAAAATTCTCAATTTTCGGTGTATGCTCGTAAGGTTCTTCGTTCAAAAACCCCTGATAATCGATTAGAACAAAATCCGTATCCTTGACTGCCCGGCTTTCGGTTACCTTCTGTTTTTTTGCCATGGTTTTCTGAATCATGTGAATCTGGGCGTCGATCTCCGCATCAGAGACGGTATAGCGGTTTTTTTCAAGCGAGATACCTTTGTAGTTGATCTCAGGCAATTCCGGTTTCACCTCCACGGTAATATCAAACACATAATCCGCATCCGGTCTCAGTTCCGGAGGATCCAGCTGAGGACCGCCCACAATGTTCAGATTGTGTTCCTGAATCGCCTCGACAAAAGAATCCTGGATCAAACGGGGGGCGACATCGGCGTGAACGTCTTTGGAAAACCGGTTCTCAAGGACTTTTCTGGGAATCTTTCCTTTTCTGAATCCTTTGATATCCGCTTTTTTTTTCAACTCATTGTATGCCTTGTCAAGTTCTTTTGCCACTTCTTCTCTGGGGATTTCAAAAGAAAGCACCTTTTTGACTGCGCTCTTGTCTTCAATTTTTACCTGCATTTTTTTGTCCTGTACCATTACCATTAATATAAATGAACCATCAAAAACCCGGGCCAAATGCAAACCATTTGCATAATCCATCTGATGCAGATGCTGACCAGATCACACCCTGTTACAATCCGATTTAATAAAGTTAACTAAAATAACGCTTATGCCGGCCGGTGTCAAGAAAATTGACCAAAAAAACAACTTGCATTGCCCTTGCTAAAATGATATTTAAAATGGTTATTTTTCAGATCCGGGGCGTAGCGCAGTCTGGTAGCGCGCCTGCTTTGGGAGCAGGATGTCGGGAGTTCAAATCTCTCCGCCCCGACCATTCTTCCCGGAAAATGGCCATCCCTTCCAATCCAGAATGCGGACTTCGGTATCATGTGAAAATTTTCAGATTCATCTTGAATTACAATTCCAATCCCTGTATATATAAAAGTTCCGGCCGGCAGGCTGGATATGGAATGATTCTGATCGGTCGCCTTGTAACAGAAGGACATGAACCTCGTCAGGTCCGGAAGGAAGCAGCGATAAGTGATCTCTTCTGTGTCAGGGATCGATCCCGGTCATGCAATTTTTCCGACATCTCCTGCCGGCCGGTTTATTTTCCCCCGCCTTTTTTTAAGTCTTGACATGCAATCAAACAGACTTACTTTTCTGCCATAATTTACAAAAGTAATATCATTTGCCCAAAAAATTTAAATGGTTTGGATCAGGAGATAAAATTGGTACTGAAAGAAAAGGCAAGGGGTGAAAAACCAGATCAGGAAAACCCCCCCGAAAAGGAAACGGAACCGGTTCCGGAAACCAGTGACACTGGCGAAAAGGGTGTGACACGGGAAAAAGACACCGCTTCGCTGGAAGCGGCCCTCGAAGCTGAAAAGGATCGATTCATGAGGCTTTCCGCTGAATTTGACAACTATCGAAAAAGAAAGCAAAGAGAAATTGACGAATTCAGAAAATTTGCCAATGAAACGGTTTTCAAGCAGTTTCTGTCGGTTGTGGACAACCTGGAAAGGGCCATTGCTTCGGCCGAGAACAACCAGGACACCAACAGCCTTCTGGAAGGGGTGAAATTGACCCATAAGGAAATTCTGAAAGTGTTCCAGAATTTCAACGTCAAACCGGTGAAAGCGGAGAACCAGTCATTTGATCCCAACTTTCACCAGGCGGTCACCCAGAAGGAAACCGATGATGTCCCTGAGAACACGATAACAGATGTACTCCAGACAGGATACCTTCTTCATGACAGGTTGATCCGGCCCGCCATGGTTGTTGTGTCTAAATCAGCAGGCAATGATACAGAAACCCCAAAAGAAAAATAAAGATATGTTGGAGGAAGAGTTATGGGAAAAATAATTGGAATAGACCTGGGAACCACCAACTCCTGCGTCGCAATCATGGAAGCCGGTGGAGAGGCCAAAATCATCACCAATGCGGAAGGCGGCAGGACCACCCCTTCCATCGTCGCCATCACGGAAAGCGGAGAACGGATTGTGGGCCAGGCTGCCAAGCGGCAGGCCATTACCAACCCTGAAAACACGGTATTCGGTGTCAAGCGGCTGATCGGCAGAAAATACAAGTCCAAAGAGGTGCAGACCGATATCCCCAATCTGCCCTACAAGATTGAAGCCGCTTCCAACGGGGACACCCGGATCAATCTGAGGGGCAAACAATACAGCCCGGCTGAGATCTCCTCGTTCATTCTGGCCAATATCAAGAAGACGGCGGAAGACTATCTGGGAGAAGAGGTGAAAGAAGCCGTCATCACCGTGCCGGCCTACTTCAACGACAGCCAGCGCCAGGCCACCAAAGATGCCGGAAAAATCGCCGGTCTGGACGTCAAACGGATCATCAACGAACCTACCGCCGCTTCCCTGGCTTACGGGCTGGACAAAAAAGGGGAAGAAAAGATCGCGGTATTTGACTTAGGTGGCGGTACGTTTGACGTATCCATCCTGGAAATCGGTGATGGCGTATTCGAGGTCAAGGCCACCTCCGGAGACACCCACCTGGGTGGTGAAGATTTCGACCTGAGAATCATCGAATATATCGCCAATGAATTCAAAAAAGATCAGGGCATTGATGTGCGCAACGACAAAATGGCGCTCCAGCGGCTCAAGGAAGCAGCGGAAAAAGCCAAAATGGAACTGTCCAGTTCCACGGAAACCAGCATCAACCTGCCCTTTATCACGGCGGACGCTTCCGGCCCCAAACACCTGGACGTCAAACTGACCCGGGCAAAGCTGGAATCCCTGGTGGCGGACCTGCTGGATAATCTGGAAGGCCCCTGCAGAAAGGCATTGAAAGAGGCTGGTCTGGGACCCGACGGTGTGGATGAGGTCGTTCTGGTGGGCGGTATGACCCGGATGCCCGCCGTTCAGGAACGCGTGGAAAAGATATTCGGGAAAAAGCCCCACAAAGGTGTGAACCCGGACGAAGTGGTGGCCATGGGTGCCGCCGTCCAGGCCGGCGTGCTCCAGGGGGATGTCAACGACGTCCTGCTGCTGGATGTCACTCCGCTGTCCCTGGGGATTGAAACCCTGGGCGGTGTCATGACCAAGCTCATTGAAAAGAACACCACCATTCCCACCAAAAAGAGCCAGGTATTTTCCACGGCTGCGGACAACCAGCCGGCCGTGTCCATCCATGTGCTCCAGGGGGAACGGGAAATGGCCTCGGATAACAAAACCCTGGGCCGGTTTGAACTGACCGATATTCCGCCCGCCCCTAGAGGGGTGCCCCAGATCGAGGTGTCCTTTGACATCGATGCCAACGGCATCGTGCAGGTGTCCGCCAAGGACAAGGCCACCGGAAAGGAACAGTCCATCCGCATCACCGCTGCTTCCGGGCTGTCCGACGAAGAGATCGAAAAAATGGTGAAAGACGCGGAAATGCACGCGGAAGAGGACAAAAAGAAACGAACCCTTGTGGATACCCGGAACCAGGCCGAAGCCCTGGTGGATCAGACGGAAAAAACGTTGAAGGAACACGGCTCAAAAGTGGATGCCGATACAAAGAAAAATATTGAATCCGCTGTGGAAGCACTGAAACAGGCCAAAGATTCCGACAATGTGGAAGAGATCAAACAGAAAATCGAAGCCCTGTCCCAGGCATCCCACAAACTGGCGGAAGTGATGTATCAGCAGGCTGCGTCCTCCCAGGAAGGGGATACCGGCGGCAGCACCGGCGGGGCCGATGCCCAGGCCGATGATGACGTGGTGGATGCGGATTTTGAAGAGGTGAAAAAAGACAAGTAACCCCCTTTTTTTAAACGCATTGGGTTGAACATAATCCTGCCGTGGTCTATAGTGATCCGGCAGGATTTTTTTTACCCCACACGCAAAAGGTTACATGTGAGTACAAGGGAAATGCGAATTACAGACATACTGGCCCGGAACAACCGGCTTTACAGGGACAAGGTCGCCCTGGTGGAACGGATTCCCGCCAAATCCACCCGAAAGGAGATGACCTGGCATCAGTTTTACACCATGTCCTGCCGGCTGGCTAACGCTTTGAGGCATCACGGCATCCAAAAATCAGAGACCGTGGTTCAACTGATGACCAACTGCCTGGAATGGCTGCCCATCTATTTCGGTATCCTCTACACGGGCGCATGGGCCGTGCCCCTGAATTTCCGGTTTGAATCGGACAAAATCCTGTTGTGCACGCAAACCGCGGAGCCCAAAGTATTCATTTTCGGGCCGGAATTCATTGAACGAATTGAAAACATCCGTCCGGAACTGAGCGGACGCGTATCCCTGTGGGTATTTGCCGGACCGGAAAAAACCTGCCCGGACTGGGCTGTTTCCCTGGATACGTTCATTTCCGGCCATGACGGACATTACCCCCTGGAAATAGATGCCGGACCGGATGACGATGCGGCCCTGTATTTCACCTCCGGCACCACCGGAACGCCCAAAGCCGTGCTGCTCACCCACAAAAACCTGACCCATGCCTGCGAAGTGGAAAACAGACATCACGGTCAGACCCATGAGGATGTATTCCTGTGCATTCCACCGCTGTATCACACCGGAGCCAAAATGCACTGGATGGGCAGTTTTCTGGTGGGAGGGAAATGTATTCTGCTCAACGGCGTGAAACCGGAATGGATACTGGAAGCAGTGTCTGAGGAACGATGCACCATCGCCTGGCTTCTGGTTCCCTGGGCCCATGACATCCTGATCGGCATTGAAAACGGCACCATTGATTTATCGAAATATCATCTGGATCAATGGCGGCTCATGCATTCCGGGGCCCAGCCCGTGCCGCCCAGCCTTGTGGAGCGCTGGAAAAAAATTTTTCCGTTTCAGGCCTATGACACCAATTACGGCCTGACCGAATCCACCGGCCCGGGCTGCATTCACCTAGGCGTTGAAAACAGCCACCGTGTCGGCCCCATCGGCAAGGCCGGTCACGGGTGGGAGGTCAGAATCGTGGACAAGCAGGGCAACCACCTGTTTGCCAATGAAACCGGTGAACTGATCATCAAGGGTCCCGGCGTCATGAGGGCCTATTACAAAAATGAGGCCGCCACAAGAAAAACGCTCAAGGATGGATGGCTGTATACCGGTGATATCGCCAGGTACGACAAGGACGGATTCATCTGGCTGGTGGACCGGAGAAAGGATGTGATCATCTACGGGGGGGAAAACATCTTTCCCAATGAGATCGAAAATTTCTTTCTCACTCATTCAAAAATCAAGGATGTTGCGGTGATCGGGGTGCCGGATGAACGGCTGGGGGAAGTTCCGGCCGGCATCATCAGCGTCAAGCCCCATTGCATGATCTGTGAACAGGATATCCTGGATTTCCAAGAGGCCCTGCCCCGGTACAAACGGTTGAAAAAAATATTTTTCGGCGATGTCCCCCGAAATCCCACCGGCAAAATCGAAAAACCCAAACTTCGGCGCCTGTATGCGGAAGACAAACGAAAAGACCCTCAGAAACTGACACTTTGAAAAAAAGGAATTGATTGTGAAATTTTTCAGAATTCTTTTCATTGCCGTGCTGTGTCACGGATGGCTCCAGGCGGCAGTGGCAACCGATACCGACGTTTTGAAACAAACCGTTCTGGACGGGCTTGAACGTCAGTATGCCGGCCGCAGTTTTTCAGCGGAATTCGTCCAGACATCCATTCTGGCGGCTCTGGATATCAGCGAAACCGCCTCCGGCAGGGCCTGGTTCAGCCATCCCGGAAAAATGAAATGGCAGTACCTGGCCCCTGAACGGCATGACATCATCACCAACGGCGACACCTTATGGATTTACAGGCCGGATGAAAACCAGGTCATGAAAGGAGATGCGGCCTCATTCTTTGCGTCCGGTGCCGGAGGGGCTTTTTTGTCTGATATCTCACAGATCAGAACAAACTTCGCGGTTTCCGTCATCGACACCACTGACCAGTGGGTGGAACTGCAACTGGATGTTTCGCCGGACAATCCGGATATTCAATCCATTCGTATCCAGGTCACCCGAAACGATTTTCAGATTCTGACAGTCACCACGGTGAACACTGCCGGAGATACCACGCGGTTCGAACTCAGCGACATCCGGTTTATGGATTTGCCTGCCGACTGGTTCGAGTTTGCCGTTCCACCGGAAACCCATATCATTGACATGAATTGACGTACAACAAGGGAAGTATTATGAAAGACGTTATTCAGGAGCTGGCCCGCCGGAAAAACGCCATTATCCTGGCCCACAACTACCAGCCCTCCGAGATCCAGAATATCGCGGACCTGTGCGGAGATTCCCTGGAACTGAGCATCAGGGCCGCCCAAACCTCTGCGGATATCATCGTTTTCTGCGGTGTTCACTTCATGGCGGAAACCGCCTCTATTCTGTGCCCGGACAAAACCGTGCTGCTACCCAACCCGGACGCCGGCTGTCCCATGGCGGACATGGTGGACCCGGCCGCCCTGATTGCCAGAAAAAAGGCCCTGGGAAACATCCCGGTCATCACCTATGTCAACTCTTCGGCTGCGGTCAAGGCGGTCTCCGATATCTGCTGCACCTCGGCCAACGTCATCGACGTGGTCAATGCCCTGGCAGAAGATGAGGTGCTCATGACACCGGACCGGAACCTGGCACAATATGCAGCCGGGCACACGGACAAAAAAATCCATTTATGGGACGGATTCTGCCCGTTTCACAACAACCTGACCCCCGAAGAGGTGGCAGCGGCAAAACAGGCCCATCCAAAAGCCCTGTTCATGGCCCACCCGGAATGTCCCCCTGATGTTCTGGCTTTGGCCGACACCATCCAGTCCACCTCCGGCATGATCCGGTACGCCCAAATCAGCCCCCACCGGGAATTCATCATCGGCACCGAAGTCGGGCTGCTGTATCCGATCTCCAAGGCCAACCCTGGCAAACGGTTTTTCCCGGCCTCCGAAAAAATGCTGTGCAAAGACATGAAGAAGATCAGTCTGGAGGATGTCAAAAACAGCCTGGAAACCCTGTCAGGCGAAGTCCGGGTTCCGGAGGATATCCGGAAGAAGGCCCTGGGGTCGGTGCAGAAAATGATCGATCTGGCCTGACATTCAAAAGGCCGTCATCCCGGGATGACGGCCTTTGATTCATGGGTGCAGCAAACAATCGGTACCTGTATCAGGCGTTATCGTAAACCTCATCCGGGATGTCCGCATTGGTATAGAATTTCTGGACATCATCGCAGTCGTCCAGGGCCTCCATGAACCGGATCATCTGCTCGGCCTCCTTGCCGGTTACCGCGGTCATGGTCTGGGGCAGCCGGGTAATTTCCGCCATCTCGTATGCAATCCCGGCCTGGTCAACCGCCGCCTGCACCGCTTCAAAATCACCGGGATCGGTGATCACCTCGAACACATCCCCTTCGTCCCTGATATCTTCCGCCCCGGCATCCAGGGCCACTTCCATGAGCGTGTCTTCCTCCACGGCGTCCTTTGCCACGGCGATCAGCCCCTTTTTGTCGAACATCCATGCCACACACCCGTCCGTGCCCACATTGCCCCCGGCTTTGGAAAACATGTACCGGACATCGGCAATGGTGCGGTTCCGGTTGTCGGTCAGGCATTCCACCATCACCGCCACCCCGCCGGGGCCGTATCCTTCATAGATGATTTCCTCGTAACTGACCCCTTCCAGCTCGCCCGTGCCTTTTTTAATGGCCCGCTCGAAATTCTCCTTGGGCATGTTCTGGGCTTTGGCCGCGGCAACGGCCTGCCGCAGCCTCGGGTTGGCCTCGATGTCTCCGCCGCCCATCCGTGCCGCCACCGTGATCTCCTTGATCAGCTTGGTGAAAATCTTGCCCCGTTTTTTATCGGCCGCCCCTTTCTTGTGCTTGATGGTCGACCATTTGCTGTGTCCTGACATGAATCCACTCCTTACATTACTTTAATCGTTTATGTTTTGCGATAATATAGATTTCCTTGCTCTGTTTTCTGCAGCTCTCCGGCTTGAAAATCCGGCATTCGGCAAACCGCTGTTTCACCTGTTTTTCAAACTGTGAAAATTCATTGCCCTGGAAGATCTTGCACACGAAATGGCCGTTTTCCGCCAGAACCCGGTCCGCCGTCGAAAGAGCCATGCGGCACAGTTCAAAGGAGCGGAACGCATCCACATCCTTTCTGCCGGTGGTGGCAGGGGCCATGTCCGACAACACGGCCCGGCATCCGGACACCTGTTCGAAAAAAGGGTCTTCCGCCATTTCAAGAATATCTTTCTGAATCACCGTGACATTGGACGGCAGATCGATCTCGACCGGCTGAATGTCAATGCCGAATACACGGCCTTCAGGTCCGGTCTGCTCGGCTGCATACAGCATCCATGATCCGGGCGCACACCCCAGATCCAGAACAACGTCCTGCTTCTGGACAATACGGAATTTTTCCTGGATCTCTTTGAGTTTGTAGATGGACCGGGCCGGATAATTTTCCGCTCTGGCCCGGCGTGTCAGATGGTCTTCCCAGTTTGAACCGGCGGCCGCACCGGACCGGTTACCGGATGATTTGATGCCTCTTTTTCTAGCTGCCAAACAATACCTCCATGGCTTCATTCAAAAATCTTACACTCTCAATGGTCATGCCGCGAACCCTGGACAACTGCTTCAGGGCGGATGCCGGCACCAGGCAGGTGGTGAATCCCATTTTCGCGGCTTCCTTGATTCTGGCCTGGGCATGACTCACGGCCCGGATCTCTCCGGTGAGGCCGATCTCTCCGATGAGTGTGGTGTTCCCGGGCACCGGCCGGTCCCTGAAGCTGGAGGTCAGGGCCGCGGCAATGGCCAGATCCGCCGCCGGTTCCACGATTCTGACCCCGCCCACGACATTCATGAACAGATCCTGGCCGGACAGATGCATGCCCAGACGTTTTTCCATGACCGCCACGATGAGCGCCACCCGCTGAACATCCAGCCCCAGGATGGTGCGGCGGGGGCTGCCCGGACTGGAGGAGCTGGAGACCAGTCCCTGGATTTCCACGAGAATGGGCCGGGTCCCTTCCATACAGGCGGTGACCACGGATCCCGGGGCCACGGAGGTTCGCTCCGCCAGAAACACGGCCGACGGATTGGGCACTTCCTTCAGCCCTGCTTCCCGCATCTCGAACACACCGATTTCATTGGTGGAGCCGAACCGGTTTTTCACGGCTCTCAGAATCCGGAACACATGGCTTTTGTCACCCTCAAAATACAGTACCGTATCCACCATGTGTTCCATGATCCGGGGACCGGCGATCGCCCCCACCTTGGTCACATGGCCCACCAGAAAAATCGGGGTTCCGCTGGATTTTGCCAGGTGCATGAACCGCATGGCCGCCTCCCGGATCTGGGTGACACTGCCCGGGGTGGAGTTGACGTCCGGCTGGAATATGGTCTGGATCGAATCGATGACGACAGCGTCATAGGCGGTTTTGGCCATCATGGCGGCAATGGCGTCCAGATTGGTTTCCGAAACAATCAGAAGTGAGGGACAGGTGCCGCTTTCCAGGCGCCGCCCCCGCATGGACAGCTGGCGGATCGATTCTTCACCGGACACATACAGGCAGGTTTTACCGGACCGGGCCAGGGCGGACAGCACCTGGAGCATGAGCGTGGACTTGCCGATCCCCGGATCTCCGCCGATCAGCACCAAAGAACCATCCACGACCCCGCCCCCCAGGACCCGGTCGAATTCGGTCATGCCGGTGCAGATCCGCAGCGACGGCCCTGTGGTGACGGAATCGATGGGAACCGGTTCCGGCCCGGGTACCGTCCCGGAGGATCCCAGAGATTTCCGGGACACCTGAACCTCCTGTACCAGGGTGTCCCAGTCCCCGCAGTCCGGACACCGGCCCATCCATTTAAAGGTCTGACTGCCGCAGGTTTTGCAGCGGTATATGGTTTTGTCCTTGGTTTTCACCCGGGTTCATTTTCTTTGCAGATTTAAAATTGCCTGAATATACCACAAAGAAGGATCTGGTATCAATGTTAATTGACACACCCGTTTCACCCCGAAGGGCGGTGAACCGGCACAACCGGCGGACAGTCCTTTTGAAAGAGTTGTCTGCGGTTATACGATATTCAGCTCGATATAAAGCCGGTTTTCGGCAAACCGTTCAAACCGGAAACAGGTCAGGTCCAGGGTCTGGTATTTCCCGTAAGTGATCAGTTCGGAGATCCCTCTGCCCGCGCCCGGCCCCTGTTGGAGGCCATGGCCGCTGAACCCGTTGATGAACATGAAATTTTTCACCTGCGGGTGCGCTCCGATGATGGCATTCTGGTCCTTGATGTTGTATTCGTAATGGCCGGCCCAGGAGGAAATCCGCTTGATGGCATCAAACGCCGGCACCCGTTCCGCCAGAATCGGCCACAGGGTTTCTTCAAACACCGAATAATCCATATCAAAATCATCACAGTCCGGATCATTGGCCGCATCCGGAGAGATGCCGCAGATGTAATGCTGCCCCTCCGGCCGGAAATAGGCCCCGGACGGATCCACCACCAGCGGACAGCCGGGCAGCTGGGTGTTGCATTTGTATAAAAAGACGAACCGCTTCCGGGACCGCACCGGCAGATCGTCGATCCCGGCCATTTCAGCCACCCGGGCCGCTTTGGGGCCGGCCGCGTTGACAAACATGCCGCCGCCGATTTTTTTTCCGGAACTCAGCTGCACGGCGGTGATTTGATTGCCGGCCCGCTCGATACCCACCACCTCATCGGTGATATAGGTAACCCCGAGGCTCTTGGCTTTGTTTTTGAGACCCATGGTCAGGCAGTGGGGATCAAACCACCCGGAATCCGGAATGTTGTAGGAACCCGCAACGATATCATCCACGTTGAGCCATTCAAATGTTTTCTTCAACTGCTCTTTTTGCAGAATTTTGACGTTGGCGCCGGCCGCTGTCTGGGTATCGTGATTCTGCATCAGCACCGGCATCCCGGCGTCTGTCGCCAGAATCAGGTACCCGTTTTCCGTGAAATCCACATTCACGGGGTCATCGTTTTCCACGTGCAGGTAGTCATTGATGTTCTTGATGAAATGTGCCCCGAATTTGGACAACTGAATATTTTCCGTGTTGGAAAACTGCTGCCGGATACCACCGGCAGACAGGCATGTGGATGACTTGGCATAAGTGGGATCTTTCTCGATCACCAGCACGCTTCCGTTGAAATCCGGATTGGCGGCCAGAAAATAGGCGGTGGAACTGCCCATCACAGCCCCGCCGATAATGACGACATCATATGTTTCCATGGTTCCTCCCTGAAGTTGATTCATGTGCTGCCATGTCGAGCACGGCGTATTTTTTTAATATTTTTATGGTATACTAAAAAAATTTCTATTGTCAACACATTATTTTATTGTTTATATATGTCCTATGATTTTGACAAAACAAGATACGATTCATTTGAAAACAGATAAAAAATGAACCAAGACATCTATCGCACCCTCAGAGAACGAATCGTTTTCCTGGCATACGATCCGGGACAGATTCTCAAGGAACAGGCCCTGGCGGAAGAATTCGGCGTCAGCAGAACCCCTTTGCGCACGGTGCTGTTCCGCCTGGAATGGGAACACCTGCTCAAGATTCTGCCCCGGACCGGCATCCAGGTGGCGGAACTGGAACTCAACACCATCACGCATCTGTTTCAGGCAAGGCTGGAACTGGAATCGGTCATCGGTGTCATGGCGGCGGAACGGTTCACCAGAGGCCACTTCGACCGCCTCGAAGAACTGGCCGCCCGGTGCCGGAACCTGACGACCCACCAGAATCCGGAAAAACTGGCCCGGCTGGATATGGATCTGAAACACCTGTTCCACGATGCGGCGGCCAATCCGTTTCTGACGGAAATGTCCGATCGTTTCTATGTCCTGACGTTCCGGCTGTGGTATTTCAACCTGATGAAGATGGATGCCTGCAGCCGGCAAAAAGAAGCTCAGTGCCTGCAATCAGATCTGCAGGCACTGACCGGACTGTTGGCGGAATCTTCCCCTGAAGCGGTGGGAAACGCCAGAAAAACGCAGCTTCTTGACCATGTGGAACGGATCCGGAATACGTTTTTAGGGCTGTCCCGTTCCTGACAATGGACGAAACCGCCGAAAATCACTCAAGACACACCCGGGCACTCTCCTGCTTGACAGAACCGGCTGTCCTGCCTATACTGTTGAAACAAGCAATTCAGGATACTGGATGAATACACGACTTTACACCCCATTTGCCGTCCTTTTTTTTCTGCTGCTTCTGGATGTCACGGTGCGGGCTGATGCAACCCGGACAGAACCGGCACCAGCAGGAATTGTCAAAACCCTCACCGGCAGAGCGTATGTCTATCGAGGCGATACGCGGATCAAAGCGGAACCAGAGACCCCCATCCTTGAAAGCGATCTTTTTGTCACAAAAAAAAATGCCCATGCCGGCATTGTTTTCACGGATGGCACCATCATCACCATCGGGCCTGAGTCCGTGTTTAAAATGACGGCATTTGTTTTCAAGCCGGAGGAAAATCAGTATGATTTTTCCTTTTACATGGAAAAAGGGACCGCCATTTACAATTCTGGAAAAATAGGGCGGGTTTCCCCCCAGTCCGTCAAATTCAGGACCCCGAAAGCAACCATCGGTATCCGGGGCACCCGGTTTGTGGTGGATTTATAGATGATCACCATACACCGGGGCCTGATTTTCTTTTGTCTTTGTATCCTGGTACTTGGCTGCGGCACAAAAAAACAGGCAAAATCCATTCTTCTTCCCCAAAGGAGCGGAGAAACCGGCAAAATCATTGTGAGAAGCGATACTTCCGGAATCATGCTGGACAAGCCCTATACCGAAGCAGTCTACCATGCCGCCACCGGCGGATTTCTTACCCGGCAAACCGATCCGGGAGAAATTCAACAGATTTATGGAATGCTGCTGGCGGCTGACCCGGAGGACAGGTCCGGCGCCGTTACCCTGTTCTTCCTGCCCGGCCCCGCAGACCTGACCCCGGACAGCCGGGGCGATCTGCAAAAAATCGTGGACCTGGCCAGACAAAATGAATCCGCCCCCATCGAAATCACCGGCCATACCGATACAGCAGGCTCCGGGGAAAAAAACATCCAGCTTTCCCGGGCACGGGCCCACAGAGTGGCGGAGATCCTGCAAAATCACGGCATCGATCCAAACCGGTTCTCAATCCAGGCAAAGGGGGAAACCGATCTGCGGATCCCCACTTCGGACAACACCCCTGAACCCGGCAACCGCCGGGTGGAGGTGGTGATCAGACAGCCTTGATCGAATCTCCCCCGAAAATAGAGATCTCCGGAAAAATCCGGGCTGTCTGGGTAGGGTCGATACTGACCGTCACCCTGATCATCGGTTTGCTCTCATATTCGGAAAACAGGTTTTTTCAGCCCCTGGACCATTTTTTTCATGACCGGTACATGCGGATGGCGGCCGTCTTTGACAAAAAGCCCGGACCTTTTGATGCCATCACCATCGTGGATATCGATGAAGCCAGCCTGGCAGCCGTGGGCCAGTGGCCCTGGCCCCGGTACCGGCTGGCCCGCCTGGTACAGCTGATCCACGAATCGGAACCCCGGGCCATGGCAATGGACATGGTGTTTCCGGAACCGGATCAGGCTTCTTTAAAGCATATCTCCCAGCGGTTCAAAACCGAACTCAATATCCCTTTGCCCCTGACGGAAATCCCCCGGGGACTGGAAGACAATGACCTGTTCTTCGGCTTGATCCTGGCCCGGACCCGGATGGTGGGGGCCCGGTTTTTCAGTTTTGATCATACCGGCAAAGACTCGGTGTGCAAGCAGCCCCCTTTTGACATCACCGACCCGGACCATCTGCTGTCCCTGCCCCGGGCCGCCGGAATGCTGTGCAATACGCCGGCCGTTGAAATCCAGTTGCAGGCCACAGGCTTCATCAACAGCCGGTATGACACGGACGGTCTGTTACGCCGGATCCCTCTGCTGATTGAACACCAGGCACAGATCCATCCCCATCTCTGTCTGGCGCTGCTCATGCAGGATCAGGGGATTTCAACGGCCCGGGTGATCCAGACCCGGACAGGCCCCTGTATCCAGGCAGGTCCCCATCTCATTCCGGTCACCCGGGAGGGATTCGCTGCCCTGCGGTTCTCCGGGCCCGCGTTCGCCTTTCCTTATCTGTCGGCCGTGGATATTCTCAACCGTGAGTTTGACAAATCAGACATCCAGGACCGCATGGTTTTTCTGGGATCATCCGCCATGGGATTGAACGATCTGCACCAGACCGTGTTTGATCCCCACCTGCCGGGGGTTGAAATCAATGCGGTTCTGATGGACAATATTCTGAACAATGATCTCATCATTCTGCCGTTATGGGCCGGATGGTTGAAAGCAGTGGTCTGTATGGTCAGCGGTCTGTTCATGACAGGGTTGTTCTACAGGTCCGTCGGGCCGGCAAGACTGTTGGCGGTCAGTCTGGCATGGGTGACGGCTGTGACCGGCACCAGCCTGCTGGCCTATGGAACAAGGTCTGTCTTCATTTCACCGGCAGGACCGGTGGCCACGGTTCTGATACTGTTTTTGCTGGTTTCCCTGTGCCGGCTGGCCATGGAAAAGCAGGCCGCCTTCACCTGGTATCAACGGCTGTCTTCAGCCCAGCAGCTGACCATGGAAGCCATGGTATCCATGGTGGAGACCCGTGATCCTGAAACCGGGGAACATATCGTGAGAACCCAGCACTACGCCCGGGCCATTGCCGAGCATCTCAGGGACACCGGGTTTTTCAAACAGACCCTGACGGACAGATTCATAAAAAACCTGTTTTTGTCCGTTCCTCTGCATGATATCGGAAAAGTGGGAACCCCGGACAGGATTCTGCTGAAACCCGGCCGGCTGACCGAAGAAGAATTCGAAATCATGAAACAGCATGCCCAGCATGGCCGCAATATCATCACCCGGGCAGCCAGAAAGTACAAAGACAGCAATTACCTGGCCATGGGATCCCAGATCGCAGGCACCCACCACGAAAAATGGAACGGCAAGGGATACCCTTCAGGCCTGTCCGGCACCCATATCCCCCTGGCCGGCAGAATCATGGCCATCGCGGATGTCTATGACGCTTTGATCAGTGAGCGGTGCTACAAACCCCCTTTTTCCCATGAAAAAGCCATGGCCATCATCCTCGAAGAAAAAGGAAATGCCTTTGATCCCGTGGTCGTGGATGCATTTTTTCAGATTGAAGACCGGATCAGGCAGATTGCCAATGCGTTTCAGGATACGGAAGAGTATCCAGCCTGATACCATCAGAGGCACCCGTCGTTCAAAGACGGCTGTCATCTGTTTTTTCCACAAATGACAGCGGTTGTGTCTATCCCTTGTGAACCGTAACCTGGGGGAATGGAATTTCTATGCCGTTGGCGTCAAACGCTTCCTTGACGGTTTTGAGCATATCAAACCGGGTGGCCCAGTAGTCGGAACTTTTCACCCACGGCCGTACCACGAAATTGACGCTGGAGTCGGCCAGTTCGGACACGGCAATGGTATAGGCCGGATCCTTCAGAACACGGTTGTCGGATTTGACGATATCCTCCAGAATCTGCCAGGCTTTTTCAATATTGGAGCCGTATCCGATGCCGATCACCAGATCGATCCGGCGGGTGTCATACCCGGAGATATTCTTGATCACATCATTGAAAATTTTGCCGTTAGGCACCAGAATCTTGATGTTGTCGGGTGTGGCCAGGGTGGTGGTGAACATCTGAATGTCCTTGACCGTCCCGGCAACCCCGGCGGCTTCGATATAATCACCTGTCTTGAACGGCTGAAGAATCAGAATGAGGACACCGGCGGCAAAATTGGCCAGGGACCCCTGAAGCGCCAGGCCCACGGCCAGACCGGCGGCACCGATCACCGCCACAAAAGACGCGGTCTGGATACCGAATTTTGCCAGTGCCGCCAGCACCGCAAATGCCAGAATGCCGAAATAAACCAGGCTGCCGCAAAACGAGATGACCGATGGATCCACCTTGGACCGGTTCATGAGCTTCTCTATGATCTTTCTGCCGATCCCCGCGGCAATGCGGCCCACGATCAGAATAATAATGGCGCCGATGATACTCAGCCCGTATTTGGTCAAAAACACCACAATCTGTTCAACATAGTTTTCCATGACCTTGTCTCCTTGTGTTATCGATTCCATGGCAACCGCTTCAACCCTGCTGATCGGACATGCCGGGCAACGGGATTCCGGGTCTCAGAGTACCGGGAGACAAAAACAAAATCAACCATGAAAACAAGGGGCGGTCTTAAATCCTGGAAAAAAAAACAAATTTATAGTATGCCGGTGTTCAGGCCGTAACCTCCGAACCATTTTATATCAGGGAGACAGACTGGTGGATAGCAGGGAAAATCCAAACCCGGTACAAATTCTAGTGGTGGATGATGATGAAGCCATCCGGGATGCACTCAAGGAGATTCTGGAAGATGACTATGGTGTCACCTGTGCGGAAAGCGGCCCTGAAGCGCTTTCAAAGATCAGTGCCCACGGATTTGATCTGGTGTTTCTGGATATCGTGATGCCGGAAATGGATGGCATTGAAACCTTGCGGCGGATCAAACAGATTGACCCGAACCTGGACGTCATCATGGTCTCGGCGGTGGACCGGGCCCAGGAAGCCACAGACTCCCTGAAACTGGGCGCCTACGACTATATCACCAAACCATTTGACCATGAGATCATCCTGAACCGGGTGGAAAAAATCGTGGACCGGCAGCGCCTGGCCAGAGAAGTCCGGTTTCACCGGTCCCAGGTGGCGGCCGGCGCGTTTGAACCGAAGATCATCACCCGGTCTCCCCATATGACCGCTGTGTTCCAGCTCATGGAAAAAGTGGCCGGCTCCGGCAGCAACGTGCTGATCACCGGCGAAAGCGGCACCGGCAAAGAATTGATCGCCCGTGCCATCCACAATTTGAGTCCCCGGAAGGAAAAACCGTTTGTGGGCATCAACTGCGCCGCCATTCCTTCGGAACTGATGGAAGCCGAACTGTTCGGCCATGAAAAAGGCTCGTTTACCGGGGCATACCGACAGACCACGGGAAAATTTGAATTCGCCCACCAGGGCACGGTGTTTCTGGATGAAATCGGCTGCCTCAAGCCGGAATTTCAGGCCAAACTGCTGCGGTTTATCCAGGAACGGGAATTCTGCCGGGTGGGCGGCAACCGGACCATCCGGGTGGATATCCGGATCATCGCCGCCACCAACACCCGGCTGGATGAAATGATCAAGGCCAGGGAGTTCAGAGATGACCTGTATTTCAGGCTCAATGTGGTCCCGGTGGACCTGCCGCCCCTACGGAAAAGAAAAGGGGATGTGCCCGTGCTGGCCGGATATTTTCTGGACCGGTTCAACCGCAGGATGAACAAGCATGTGACCGGCATCACCCCGGGTGCCCTGGCCGTGCTGGAAGACTACCCCTGGCCGGGCAATATCCGGGAACTGGAAAACCTGATGGAACGCCTGGTGGTGCTGGGATCCGACCACCAGCCCATCGATGAAAAAGACCTGCCCTTTGATTTGCTGTTCCATACCGATTCCGGCCGGGAAGCCGCGGAAGAGGCCCGGGAGAGCAAGGGATTGATCCAGGCCCGCCAGACCTTTGAACGGCATTATATCCTTCGGGCCCTGAAGAACTGCCACTGGAACCAGACCCAGACCGCCCAGGTGCTGGGCATTCATAGAAACACCCTGATCCAGAAAATCAAGACCCTGGATCTGATGCCGGATCAGAAGGAAGAGACAGACGGACCGGACCGGTCCCCGGCAGACGAACCGTGAAACAGGTCCCCTCCTGTTCGCGGCTGTCCACACTGATCCGGCCCCCGTGTTCGGTGATCACCTTATGGGTGATGGCCAGCCCCAGGCCCGTGCCTTTGGCCCTGGTGGTGAAAAACGGGTTGAAGATATTGTCGACCATCTCCGGGGACATGCCGTGCCCGGTATCTCTGAATTCCAGCACCACCTGCTCCTGATCCGGGAAAACCGACACCTGAAGGGTCCCGCCCCCGGGCATGGCCTGTGCCCCGTTCTGAAGCAGGTTGACCACCGCTTTTTCCAGCTGGTCCGCATCTGCCTGGACCCATGCCGGGCTATCCGGCAGACCCACCTGTAAAACAATGCTTTGGGCGGTGAAATTTTCTTCCAGCAAAGTGGTGCAATGGATCACCAGGGCCCCGACATCTGTGGGCTTGAGCCGGTAACGGGGGGGACGGGACAGTTCCAGCATCTCTTCGATCAGGGTGTTGAGCCGGTTGATCTCTCTGGGAACAGTCTGCTGGAACTTTTCCAGAAACCCGGGTTTTTCCAGTTTTTTGGGCAAAAGCGCCACAAAGGTTTTAATGGCGGAAAGAGGATTGCGGATCTCGTGGGCCATGCCCGCAGCCAGGATTCCTAAGTCCGCCAGCCGCTGGGCCTGCCGGACCTGGGCCTCCAGGCGCTTTAACGCGGTGATGTCGGTCAAGGAAAAAATAATCTCCCGGGAGGCTTTGTTCCGGGTTTCCAGGACCCCGGCATTGACCAGAATCACCGGCTCGTTTTTCCCGGCATAAGCCCCCAGTTCCCGCTGTTTCTCCACAGAGGGGTCAGCCAGCACCTCCCGGATATACCCGGCCATCTGGGACCCCGGATCCATCAAATCCCATACCGGTTCCGACCGGACGGACCGGTCCTCCGGTATGTCCAGAATCCGCCGGGCCGCCGGGTTCACCGTGGTGACCCTGGCGTTCATGTCAATGGCCAGAAGCCCGTCTCCCATGGTGACCAGCACTTTTTCCGTGTATTGCTGCCACCGCCGGATCTCCTGGAGCTGTTCCTCCAGTGTCTGCTTCTGGGCCAGAATTTCCTGAATCATGAATGAAAAATTGGCAGCCAGGATTTCCACTTCATCCCGGGTACCGGCGGACACCTGAAACGTCAGATCCTGTTTGGCTGCGTCCATGGTGGTAGCGGCCAGCTTTTCCAGGGGCCGGGTCACCCGCCGGGCCAGCCAGTTGGAGATCAGAACCCCGGCGCCCAGGGCAATGATCCCAAGCACCCCGATGGTCCACCGGGTCTGACGGATCTGCTGCTGCATCAGGCCCAGGGACAGACAGACCCGGATCGTTCCCCAGCGGGTCTGCGAGTCCGCCAGGATCACCGGAACCGCCACATGCATGACCGGCCGGCCCGGAACTTCCCGGTCCCGGATCACCACCAGCGGTGCTGTTGCCGCCACCGCTTTCCGGCTGATCTCATCGGTGAGGATCCGGTTCTGAAGATCCGGCCGCCGGCTGTATCCGGCCACCCGGCCTTCTTTGTCATAAAACACCACATACAGGATATCGGAAATATCCACCACCTGGTTGGCCAGTTTTTCCAGGGCCACATAATGATAGGTGATAAAATAATCCCTGGAAACCGCTGCCAGGTTCCGGGCGATATCGAGCCCCTGTCTTTCAATACGGCCCTGAATGGTCCGGGTTTGAAGCGCTCCCAGCACCAGGGCCAGGGTCCCTAAAAGCAGAATCAGCATCAAAGAGCTGATCAGCATGAACCGGTAGCGTAAGGGGAAAGATGCCGGTTTCCTCACAAATACTCCCCTGTATCCCGGATTCAGGGCATGGCCGAAGGATCCAGCCACACCTGGTTGAGAGGCATGGCATGGGCGCCCAGTGCACTGACCTGAATTCCCCTGACATGGGGCTGATACACCCGGTCCACACTCATGTAAAACAGGGGAATCAGCGGCAGGGTCTTGGTAATCCGCGCTTCAGTGTCCCGGTAGATTTCCGCCCGGGCCACCGGATCGATGGTTTCCCGGGCCTGTCTGAGCAGGTCATCGGTGACCGGATCATGATACTGCATGAAATTGTTGGGGGACCCGGACGCAAACATCGGATACAGGATGCTGTCCGGATCAGGCATGTCCGCAAACCAGGCATACCGGTAAAGCTGTACGTCATCAGACCGGATATAGGTCTCAAACCCGGCCCAGTCCGTGATATACCGGACCTTCACCTGAACCCCCAGGTCCGCCCAGAACGCTTTGATCATCTCCATTTCAGCCGCCACCCGGGGGGTTTGAAACGCAGACACCAGTTCCAGTTCCGGCACCTGATCCAGCCCGTCCGCCAGGGCCTGATCCAGATGCTGCCGGGCAAATTTCAGGTCCTTGTCCGGCAGCTGGGAGGCCGGGCTGTACCCGGGCATGCCCGGCGGCAGGACCGTCCTGGCAATGTCAAACTGCCCGTTGTAAACCTGTGTCACAAAAGCGGTCCGGTCAATGGCTGCGGACAGGGCTTTTCGGAATTCCGGGTGTTTCAGATGGGGATGCGTGCAGTTCATGCCGTAAAAAAACAGGCTCAGGGAAGGCCGGTGAAACCACTGCAAATCTGCCTGATCCGCGAGTTTTTCCCTGACATCGCCGTATACCGGCATTTCGTCAATATTTTTTGCCAGAAAATCCGACAGTTCTGATGAGTCCTGTCCTTCGGCATAGATTTTAAAATGAATTCCGTCCAGCAGGGAAGCCTCCCCGAAATACCCGTCAAACCGTTCCAGATCGATGGACTGGTCCGGTTCCCATTTCACAAACCGGAACGGTCCGGTTCCCACCGGATGCCCGGAAAATCCGGAATCTGAGTCCTGTACGGATTTTTGGGGCAGGATAGAGACTTCATGCATGCCTAAGGCGGTGAGCAGAGGCATATGTGGGGAAACCAGGCGGATTTCCACTGTGTGCGGATCAATGACCGTCAAGCCCTGGACCCGGTCCTGGTCCCGGTTCCGGAATGCTTCTGCCCCGTCGATCTTCATCAGATGGGGCAAAACCGACGGCGCTGGATCCAACCGCAGGAGCCGGGAGATGGAAAATACTACATCCGCCGCCGTCACCGGCTCGCCGTTGTGAAACCGGGCGTTGTTTTGCAGAGAAAACCGGTACACCCGGCCCTCCGCCGCCACCTCCCAGGTCCGGGCCAGGGCCGGCAGCACCGTCAGATAGGAATCAAACCGGACCAGGCCGTCAAACACCTGCCTGACAACCGCAGCGCCATACTGATCCTTGACCCGGGCCGGGTCTAGGGTCGCGGGATTGCTGGGCAATGGTATCCGGTAAATTCCGCCATGAACCGGGGCTGTGCTTTCCGGTTCATTTCCGGATTGATCCGCTTCTTCCGGGCCCGAGCAGCCGGCCACAATCCATCCGATCAGGAACAACCCCAGGATGACACCAAACAGGGTCTGGAAACCTTTCATGTGCACTCCCTTGTCAACCAGTTTTTTTATGAAACAAAAAATCTATCACACAAAAGTCGTGAAAGCAAGATTTCCAGATGCCCTTAAAAACAAGTGCCCGGCCGTTATCCGGCCGGGCACTTGTTTTTAAGAACCTGTCTGCCAGAATCGAACTTTAAAATTTAGTAAGGACCTCCCCCGCCTACTGCCAGCGCCGGCAATGCATATCCAGCCACGATCATTCCGATAACCAGTACGTTGATCCACAGATGCTTCATTTCAGGTCTCCTTTTTGGGTTTGATGTTATTGCGTCGTTCAATTGTCTATACCCCATAGCAAGGCCTGGGCCAGGTTCTAAAATCGATCAATAATCCACATAACCTATTTGAATTAAAAATAAAATTTAATTACTGCTCAAGCAGGCACCTGACTTTTTCCTTCGGATCTGCACATCTTCATGTGCACCTGATTCAGGCGGGATGAAAAACAAACGCTGAAAACCTGAAAGCCGGGAACAAGGCAGGTTTCTGCCAGCAGCCTTCCATTCCCGCCCTCCCCTTGCACACAGACCTGTGCATATTGCCTATTTTTATGTGCAACTTCTTTTGTTCGCGATTACAAATGGTTATGGAAAAATTTTCAATGAGCGCTGAAAAACGGCCCATGAATCCGGGCAATCCGCACCCCGCACCGCTTTCCAGTTTTTTTGTGCAAATAAACTATTTTATTTAAAATCAGATGGTTGCAACCAATGCAAACCACCACTGATTTCGGCACATTATTTGCGACATACAAATCCGTTGCAATTGAAAAAAAAGAGATTTACAGGAGGCTATCCATTTGAGTGTGTGCATGCCGGAATACCGGGAAGGAAACTCTCTGACCCGCACAATATCCCGGTCAGAAGAACCAGCAGATATATGTGATTTTCTCAGGATGCGCAATCCCTGGAATTTCAATTCTCTTCCCATGGGCTATCTCACCCTGGACAGGGCGGGAAGGATTGCCGATATCAACCGGGTGGCCGCCGGAATACTGGGTTTTAGCGAAAAAGAATTGACAGGCAGAGATTTTTTTTCTCTGCTGGATCCTGAAGACCTGAAAATCATGGAAAAAAGCGGATACCGCCTTCAGGATATGGAGGCCGCCTCACAAATCAATCTGCGCATCCGGAACATTGGCGGCAGGACCTGGATCAAAGCATTTGTGATGGAAACCGATTTTTCAGAGCATCAGGCACTGTCTCTGATTTTCACGGACATCACCACCCAGAAACAGACGGAAAAAGAGCTGGGATGGCAACTGCGGGTAGCCCGGGAAATGGATGCCGTCACCGATGCCATCACCCATCCGGAACCGGATTACAGCCATGTCTCCCGGATCATCCTGAATGCTGCCACCGACCTGACCCAAAGCGCCAACGGCTTCATCGCCGGAATTTCCGAAACATTTCATGGGACCGTTGAGCTGAATTTTGAACAGATTTATCCGGAAAAAAGCTGTCTGGAAGCTTCAGCCATGCCCCTGTCCCCGGACGGCAGGGACGGCGTTATCTCCTCCCTGGGCAGGGCCATCACCACCGGCAAGCCGTTTTTCTCCACCCACCCGCCTGAGGAATCCGCCGTCCACAGATTACCCCTGGGCCATATTCCAACACACGGCGTCCTGGCACTTCCCCTGCTTCTCAACCAGCGTCCCCGGAAGCTGCTGGTTCTTGCCAATCCAGCAACCCCCTATTCTCAGGAAATGGTCAAAATGCTCACACGCCTGGCAAAGCTCTATTCCATCGCGTTAAAACTGGAACTGTCCGGATAGAAAACCGGACCAATGTCTGCCTACCACACCTCCGGGTAGGCCACATCCACAAATTTTTCTTCCATGGTATGCTTGTGCCCTCTTTCCATGGCCGCCAGATCCAGAAACACGGATTTCAACCCGGGATCGGTGCAGTTTTCCGCCAGACCGGTATATTTTTTCATGGCGATCTCCTCGTTTTTCATGGCCAGGCCGATGGCATTCTTGAGGTCCATGTCTCCGGTCACTTTCGGCATCTCAATGGTTTCCGACACATGAAAATCCTTGTCGCAGTCAAAATGGGCTGCATCCACTTTTTTCTCGTTCAGGATATCGGTCAGAATCTGCTCATGACCGGCTTCTTCCCCGGCAAACCCGGCAAACACCTCTTTGAGGTAATCATCCTTGATCCGGGCGGACACCTGTTCGTAAAATCGTCTGGCATCGACTTCACTTTGAATGGCATCTTCAATGACCTGACGGTACTGTTCCGGCTTCATAACATTCTCCTTTGATGTTGACAGAATTATTCTCAGGGAAGGGGGGTGGTGGTATACGCCACCCCCGCTTCTTCAGATCCATAAAGAGGCAGTTCCCGGTCCGCTTCGATATCGGCCACCCAGTCCGGATTCAGGAGCATGGATTTTCCGGACAGAACCAGGTCCGCGTCTGCCAGGGCATTTTCCGCGCTCTTCCGGTCGTGTATCCTGCCGCAGATCAACAGGGGCAGCTTCGTGACATCCCGTGTGAGCCGGGCCATGGTCTGGCCCGTGTCAAAGGCGTTTTGGGAATAATCATACGTGGAAACCGAAATGGCATCCACCGGGTCCTGCGAGAACAGTGTTACCATCTGCTGCCACTCGGCGGCATCGGAAAACAGGGAAACCTCCATATCGGCAATCCCCCAGTTGGAGATGCGCACCAGCAGAAGCAAATCGTCAGGCAGGACCGCTTTGACCGCATGGATCACCTCCCGGACAAACCGGTACCGGTTTTCCATGGACCCGCCGTAGGCATCGGTTCGCCGGTTGGAATAGGCGGACAGAAACTGGCTGAGCAGATACCCGTGGGCACAGTGCAGTTCAAACCCGTCAAACCCGGCTGCCGCCACCCCTTTGGCGGTTTCGACAAACCCGTTGATCACATGGTCCATGTCAAACCGGGACATGGGTTCCGGCACGGGATAAGGCATACCGGTCATGGGGTTCTCCTGCATCGGGGCCACCGGACTGGGCGCGATCACCCGGTTGGCCGGATTGATTCCTTCATAGGCCATCCGCCCGCAGTGAAACACCTGGCAGACGGACACCGCCCCATGGGCACGGATCGCACCGGTCACATCCCTCCAGGCATCCACCTGGTTCTGGTTCAGGATCCGGGCCTGGCCGGGATACCCCTGGGCGCTTTCATAATCCGTGACAATGGCCTCGGTATACACCAGGCCGGCCCCGTTTTTCGCCCGGGTTTTTAAAAACGTGCGCACATCTTCTCTGGGAATGCTGTCCCCGGCCGCGGACATCCTGGTCATGGGCGCCACACCGATACGGTTTTTAAAGGTCTTGTTTCCGATGGTGCACGGAGTAAAAAGCGGTGACGTCATCTCTGTCTCCCGGGTTAAGGGTTGGCATCGTTTATTATTTTAAGCCCGATTCCGGACCATGTCAATGTACGCTATCCTGCCGAAAAGAGATTGACATCAGGATGAATGCCTGTGAAAATAGACCGTTGCAGAAAATCGTCACCCATGGACCGCCTTTTTCACCAGGGCTTGCAAGCATCCCGGGGCCTTTGCCGGAAAGACGGGCCGTTATACGCAAGGAGGACCGTCATTGAAATATTATGAAAAAGACCGGGTTCAGTCCCTGCCGGTCAGAGAAGCGGTGGGAAAAATGCTGCTTCACGACATCACCCGCATCGTTCCGGATCTGTTCAAGGGACCGGCCTTCAGAAAAGGCCATATCATCACCAAGGCGGATGTGGAGCACCTGCTGGACCTGGGCAAGCAGCATGTGTATGTGGCCTGCCTCAACGGCGAAGTCCATGAAAACGATGCCGCGGAGCGGATCGCCCGGGCCGCCGCCGGAAAAAATATCCGTCTGTCCGATCCAAAAGAAGGCAAGGTGGGATTCAGTGCCGGCATCACGGGTCTTCTGAAAATCAACGTGGACGGCCTGATCCAGCTCAACAGCGTTCCGGAAGTGATCTGCGCCACCCTGCACACCAACCAGGTGGTAACCCCGGGCCAGGACCTGGCCGGGACCCGCGTGATCCCCCTGTCCATCGATGAAAACCATGTGATTGCCGCGGAAAAAGTGTGCGAAGATTTTTTTCCCGTCATCGATATCAAACCGTTTTCCCGGCTGAACGTAGGGCTGGTGGTCACCGGATCGGAGGTGTTTTCCGGCCGGATCAAAGACGGGTTCGGCCCGGTGGTACAGAAAAAATTTGAAGAACTGGGATCCCGGCTCCTGGGCAAGAAGACCGTTTCCGACGACATGGACATGACCGTGGCCGCCATCCGCCGGTTCATCGATGACGGGGCACAATTCATCGCCGTCACCGGCGGCATGTCCGTGGACCCGGATGACCTGACCCCGGCCGCCATCCGGAAGGCCGGGGGTGAGGTGATATTCTACGGCGCCCCGGTCCTGCCCGGGGCCATGTTCCTGCTGGCGTACATCGGGGATGTCCCCGTGGTGGGACTGCCCGGCTGCGTCATGTATCACCGGGCCTCGATTTTCGATCTGGTGGTGCCCCGGCTGCTGGCCGGAGACACCATCACCCACGCCGACATCATCCACATGGGGCACGGCGGATTCTGCTCCTCCTGCAGCACCTGCCGGTTCCCCCTGTGCAGCTTTGGAAAGAGCTGACCATGGAGCTGTCCAAACAATGGAACTGACCAATCAACAGATACTGGAATATCTGGGAAAAAGCACCCCCTTTGCCCTGGCCGCCATCCTCAGCCATCGAGGCTCCACCCCCCGGACGTCGGGCTCCCGGATGATCGTGCTGCCGGACGGCACCATCCTGGGCACCATCGGCGGCGGCCTGGTCGAAGCGACCGTCCGGGACGTCTGCCTGGACCTGATCCCGAAGAAAACCTGCCGGATCCAGTCCTTTGCCTTGAACCAGGAACTGAAATCCGGGCTGGACATGGTCTGCGGAGGCAGCCTCACCGTGCTCATGGAAACCCTGGTCCCGGGGCCGGAACTGATCTCCGTGTTTCAGGCCCTGGTGGCCCAGGAGCAGGCCGGCAAAAAAGGAACCCTGGTATCCCGGTTGTCCGGCACCCCGGAAGGGACCTTCACCCTGGACAAAAGCCTGGTGCTGGCGGACGGCACGGTCACCGGCCCCTGCCCCGTCCCCGGACCTCTGGTGGAAGCTATCCGTCAAAACCGGTTTTCCGGTACATTTCCGACCGTTCACTCCCTGGGCCTGGAACAGTTCATCATCCAGCCCATGCCGCCTGCGGATACGTTGTTCATTTTCGGTGCCGGCCATGTGGGGTTTCAGCTGGCTCAACTGGCCCATTTCACGGGATTTTCCACAGTGGTGATCGATGACCGGGAAGAATTCGCCAATGACACCCGGTTTCCTTCATCCCGGCAGGTCCGGGTGATCCCGGAGTTCATCAACGTGTTCGAGGGGCTGGAAATCGGCGGGCATGCCTATATCGTCATTCTGACCCGGGGACACCTTCACGACCAGACCGTACTGGAACAGGCGTTGGACACCCGTCCCGCCTATATCGGCATGATCGGCTCCCGGACCAAGCGGAACAAAATCTATGACAATCTCATGAAAAAAGGGGTTTCTGAAGAGCGGCTCAACCGCATCTATTCACCGGTGGGTCTGTCCATCGGGGCCCAGACGCCCGCTGAAATCAGCATCAGCATCATGGCTGAAATCATCAGGGTCCGTGCCGGCCACCATACTCGCTGATCCACCCTGCAAATTTTTCCGGAGGTGCCTTTGGACGTTCAGATGCTGGAAATCGATAAATCCTTTGACGACAGCGGTACTTGCAGGACCATCTTCCACCAGGCATCGGCCCGGTTCACCTCCGGCAGTTTCTGTGTCATTGTCGGAAAAAGCGGGGTGGGGAAAAGTTCGCTTTTGAACCTGATATCCGGCATCGACCTGCCGGACAAAGGAGAAATCCGGGTGGGGGATCACTGCATCAGCGCCATGACCGACACGGCCAGAACCCTTTTCAGACGTCGGCACATCGGGTTCATTTACCAGTTTTTCAACCTGATCCCGGTATTGACGGTCCTGGAAAACGTCACCCTGATTGCGGAACTGGACAAAGTACCGGCAAAAAAAAGCCGGAACCGGGCCCGGGACCTGCTGGAACAGGTGGGGCTGTGGGACCGGCGCAACGATTTTCCCGAAACCCTGTCCGGCGGCGAACAGCAGCGGGTGGCCATTGTCCGGGCCCTGGTGAACGACCCGGACCTGGTGCTGGCGGATGAACCCACCGGCAACCTGGACCAGGACACCGGCAAAACCATCCTGACCATGATTTCCGATCTGGTCCGCACACAGCACAAAACCCTGATCATGGTGACCCACAGCCCGGATGCGGCGGACTGGGCCGACCAGATGTATGCCGTGGCGGACGGAACACTGGCCGCCATGAAAATCACCCCCCGGGAATAGGGTCGTTCATGGAACGCTTCACGGGCAGTCCTGTTCTGATCCGCACCTACCTGCGCCACAGCCGGCGGCATCTGCTGCGCACCCTGCTCCTGATTTTCGGCATTGCCATGGGTGTGGCCGGGGTGGTGGCCATTGACATGGCAAAAACCTCGGTGGAAAAATCCTTTGAACTGTCCACCACCGCCCTGGTGTCCCGGGCCACCCACCAGATTGTCGGGGCCCGGCTGGAAATCCCCCAGAGCGTGTTCACCGATATCCGGACCCAACTGGGCATCCACCGGTCCGCCCCGGTGATCTCCAGGCATGTGACCGTGCCGGAACTGGACGGCCGCATCATGACCCTCATGGGCGTGGACCCGTTTTCCGAAACCCATTTCCGGCACCTGCCCCTGGGAACGGAAAACCGGGACCTGTCCACGATCATGACCGGCTCCTTCGGGATGTTCATCGCCAAACGCCATGCCGACCGGTCCGGCCTGGCAGCCGGCAGTCCCCTGACCATCTCTTTAGGCGGGCGGGACACCCCGGTCACCGTGGCCGGGATTCTGGACAGCCCGGATCCCGCCATCCGGCAGATGCTCGAAGGTCTGGTGGTCACGGACATCTCCGCGGCCCAGGAAATCCTGGACATGGGGGATGCCATCACCCGGATCGACCTGATCCTGGACCGTGAAAACACGGCTGAAAAGGTGCGGGACCTGCTGCCCGAAGGCGTGTTCCTGGTCCAGACCGACCAGCAGAACCAGGCCGTGCGCGGACTGTCCCGGTCCTTTGAAAACAGCCTGACCGCCTTTTCCATGCTGGCCCTGTTCATGGGCATTTTTCTGATTTACAACACCGTGTCTTTTTCCGTGTCCCGCCGCCACCGGCTTCACGCCATTCTGCGGGCCCTGGGGACCACCCGTGCCCAGATCTTTTTCACGGTCATGATGGAAGTGATGGTGTATGCCTTGATCGGCGCGGTTTCTGGGGTCCTCATGGGAATTCTCATGGGAAAAGGCGCGGTCCACGCCGTGATTGCCACAGTATCGGAAATGTACTTTCCCCTCACGGTGAGCCGGACCGACATCTCCGGAATCACCCTGGCCAAAGGGCTTTCCGCCGGTATCCTGACCTCGCTTGCGGCCGGGTTTTTCCCGGCCCTGGGCGCTGCCGGCACAAGGCCCGTGAGCCTGCTTCACAAGTCCGTGTCCGAACACCGTTTCCGGAAACTGATTCCCGGCCTGTTTGCTGCAGGCGTGGTCATTCTAGCGGCTGCGGCCCTGTTGATGCATGCCGGGCCGGCCCGGGCCGGGTATGATTTTTCCGGGCTGTTCATGATCTTTTTCGGGGCCGCCCTGCTGACGCCTTTGATCATCCGCCTCCTGGTCCGGGTTCTGCTGTCTGCCGGGGCCGGCGTGCTGGGGATCATGATGAAGATGGCGCTGAGAAACATCACCCGGTCCCTGCGCCAGACCAGTGTTCTCATGGCGTCACTCATGGTGGTCACATCGGTCTATATCGGTATCGAGGTGATGACCGGCAGTTTCCGGCAGTCCATTGTCCAGTGGGTGGACGACCATATCGGCGGCCATGTGCATATCTCCTCCGCTGACGAACGGCATCCTTCCCTGGACCCGGACCTGGTCGCACAGATCAGGGAATTGCCGGAGTTGGCGGCCGTCTCGGCTTACAACATCCATCCCGTATTTTCAAGGGCCGCCGGAAAGGTCCACCTGTTTTCCTATAAATCGAACCAGTCCAAGATGCGGTGGACCTGGACCGCGGCCCCGGCACCGGAACTGGAAACGCTTCTGGAAAACGGATGGCTCTTTGTGTCGGAAATATTTGCCCGCCAGCACGAGGTGGTGCCGGCACCGGGCGCGTCCGTGACCCTGGAAACCCGGGAAGGCCCGGTCACCTTTCAGGTCGCCGGCATTTTCCGGGATTTTTTCATGGGCGGGGGCCGGGTGGTGATGTCCCGGCCCACCATGGCGAAATATTGGGGGCATGACGACATCACGGCCATGCAGCTGTTCCTTACGCCGGACACCCCGGCAAAACAGGTGATGGACGCGATACAGAAAATGATTCCCCCCGGTTCCCTGGTCCAGGTGCGGACCGGGGCCGATATCAAGCAGAGCATTCTGACCGTGTTCGACAATACCTTCATCATCACTTCGGCCCTGCAGGTCCTGACCGCCATCGTGGCGCTGACCGGCATTTTGAACGCGGTCATGGCGCTCCTCCTGGAACGGACCCGGGAGATCGGGATTCTCAGGGCCTGCGGCACCCTGCCCGGCCAGGTCCGCCGGCTGCTGATGTATGAATGTTTTTTCTACGGCCTGATCGCCGGACTCATGGCCATCCCCCTGGGCGCGGCCCTGTCCTGGATACTGATCCATGTCATCAACCAGCGGGCATTCGGGTGGACTTATGAGATGATCCTCACCCCGGGGGTGATGGTCCAGGCCCTGGTGCTGTCCTCGGCGGCGGCCCTTACCGCCGGCATCTTTCCGGCCCTGTCCGCCGGCCGCACCCCCATCCCCGACGCCCTTCACATGGAGTGATCATGAAGATGATGTCCATTTTCTCTATACGAATGCCGATGCGGATATTGAACCCGGTGCGAATCGTGATTCCAATGCTTTTCCTGATGCTGGTGCCGGTTCTGCTTCTCCAGGGCTGTGGTTCTGCGGATGATCCGGACCGCATCGACATTGCTGCGGCCCTATCCGATACCCAGGGCAGCGAGTGTTTCGATCGGGTGACCGGCCCCAGGCCCCTGGTGTTTCCGGATGATGCCGGTCCCCACGACACCTTCCGCACGGAATGGTGGTATTATACCGGCAACCTGACCACGGACGCGGGCCGGCATTTCGGATATCAGCTCACCTTTTTCCGCCAGGCCATGTCCTGCGGCCCGGTCACCGGCACCTCCCCATGGCGGACCCGGCAGCTGTACCTGGCCCATTTTGCGGTCACGGACACGCAAAACCGTCAATTTTACAGCTTTTCCCGCATGAACCGGGAAAGCCTGGACATCGCCGGCACTCGGTCCGATCCCTTTGCCGTCTGGCTGGACAACTGGCAGGTGACCGACACCGGGGCCGGCCTGGCCATGAACGCTGCCTCCGAAGACATTTCCATCGCCTTCACCCTGATCCCGGCCAAACCACGCATCCTGCAGGGGGACCGGGGATATTCCGCCAAAGGCCCGGGCAGGGGCAATGCCTCCTATTACTACTCCCTTCCCCGGCTCGCCACCAGAGGGATCATCCAGATCGGGCAGGACCGATTCAAGGTCCGGGGCCATTCATGGTTCGACCAGGAATGGAGCACCACCGTGCTGGGAGAGGACATCCGGGGATGGGACTGGTTTTCCGCCCACCTGGATGACGGCAGGGACCTCATGGTGTGCCGGATCCGGAAAGCGGACGGCACCCCCAACGGATTCGGTTTCGGCAGCCTCTCTTTTCCGGACGGCACCTATGCCATCCTGTCGGAAACAGACATGACCCTGACCCCTCAATCTTTCTGGAAAAGCCCGGCCACCGGCATCCGTTATCCGGTCCGCTGGCAGATCCAGGTGCCGGATCACCTTCTGGACCTGGCCGTGGCACCCGTCATCGACCACCAGGAGCACACCCATGCCTTTGCCTACTGGGAAGGGGCCATGCGCTTTACCGGTGATGGTGTCCAGGGCATGGGATACCTGGAGATGACCGGGTATTGAACCAGTTCACAAATTATTTGGATGCTGTCGTTCAAAATCATTTAAATCATTATGACAATACCTGTATGGTGGAAATCATTGAAAATCAAGATAAGATTTGTTGAGATTTGGCAAATTTCATGTTATGCAATAAAATTTTTTTTATTGGATGTATCGTTGAGTTGATCCGAATCGAGGTTGCAACAGATGATTTTGTTTGATGTTGACGAGGGTTTCTGATCCGGCTGATAAAAACATGCATAATAATTTTTGTTTGAAAGGAAAAGGGAAAGATTGTGTTTGGCTTAAAAAGTATGTCAATTAATAAAAAATTCACCGTGTCTGTAGTTTCTGTCGGTTTCATCGGCATTGTCGTGCTTGTTCTATTTATCTATTCGCGATCGAGTTCACTCCAGATGATGTCAGCTATGGAAAACGCAACAAATCTTGCAGGCAGATATGCGAATGAGGTCCAGAGGGAGTTGGAAACTCCCATGGATGCCGCAAGGACACTGGCCCAGATAATGGGGCGTTTTGAAGACTTGGAGCCAGAGAGACGGCGTGACGACTATAATATGATACTCAAAGGGGTACTTGAAGCAAATCCCGGGTTTTTAGGGGTGTGGTCCTGCTGGGAGCCCAATGCTCTCGATGGGTTGGATTCTATTTATGTCAATAAGCCAGGATCGGACTCCACCGGAAGATTCATACCTTACTGGTATCGCGGGAACGGACAGATAGGCATGGAGCCTTTGGTCGATTATGATAAAAGCGGAGATGGTGATTATTACCAAATTCCACTGAAAACGGGTCAGGAGTCGATTATTGATCCCTTTCTTTACGAGATCGATGGGAAAAAGGTGCTGCTAACCAGTGTTGCCGTGCCAGTCAAAAAAAACGGCAAAGTTCTCGGAGTTGTGGGAATAGACATTGAAATTTCGAATCTTCAAACCTTTGTAGAAGGCATCAAGCCATACGAAACAGGTGTATCCGCGATATTCAGCAATGGAGGCATCATCGCTGCCCATTTCGATTCATCCAGACTCGGCAAACAAATGCGCCAATCAGAGAAAGATATCAGCGGAGAATTCACAGATCCTCTTGCGGATGCTGTGCTGGGAGGGCACAGCTATAGCTACTCGGTGTTTTCTAATCAAATAGACGCGGAACTGCATTTTATCGTTACACCTTTCACTGTCGGCAAATCAAAAACCCCCTGGGCATTTGCTGTGGGCATTCCGACAGATAAGGTATATGCACCGGTAACTTTGATGCTTTATTTTTCTATTATCATCGGACTGGCTGTCATTTTACTGATATCTGTTGCCGTGATTTTAGTTTCCCGAAGTCTGACCAAACCACTTTTCAGAATTATTGAAGGCATGACCGAAGGATCTGATCAGGTTGCATCCGCATCGAACCAAGTGTCTTCCGCCAGTCAGTCCCTTGCTGAAGGGGCTTCGGAACAGGCCGCCTCCATCGAGGAAAGTTCTTCGTCCATGGAGGAGATGGCCTCCATGACCAGGCAGAATGCGGAGAATGCCGGCAATGCCGACGGCCTGATGAGAGACACCAACCAGGTGATCGATTCGGCCAACAGTTCCATGCACCAGCTGACCCGGTCCATGGATGACATCTCCAAAGCCAGTGAGGAAACCTCCAAGATCATCAAAACCATCGATGAAATTGCGTTCCAGACCAACCTGCTGGCCTTGAACGCGGCCGTGGAAGCGGCCCGGGCCGGGGAAGCCGGTGCCGGGTTCGCCGTGGTGGCCGATGAGGTGAGAAATCTGGCCATGCGGGCCGCGGAAGCGGCCAAGAATACGGCCCAGCTGATTGAGGGCACGGTCAAGAAGGTCAATGACGGGTCCAAACTGGTGTCCGACACCAGCGAAGCGTTCGGCAGGGTGGCGGAAAGCGCCCGGAAAGTCGGCACCCTGGTATCGGAGATCACCCAGGCTTCCAGGGAGCAGTCCAACGGCATCGACCAGGTGAACATCGCCATTTCAGAAATGGACAAGGTGGTGCAGCAGAACGCGGCCAATGCCGAGGAATCCGCCTCTGCTGCCGAGGAAATGAATGCTCAGGCCGAACGGCTCAAAGAATATGTGGCTGAACTGGTGCTTATAGTAAAGGGAAAACTCAGCCAGGGACAAAGATCTTCTGATACCCGGCTTGTCAGATCCACAGCTGTTTACCCGCCGAGAAAGGCAGCCCCGGATCGCCGTCTGGCACCCAGGAAAACCTCGGAACTGAAGCCGGATCAGATGATCCCGTTTGATGATGATGACAAGGATTTCAAAAACTTCTGATCAGGCGGCTTTAATGCCTGCCTGATTCACAAATACTGACCGGATAAGAAGGTGTTCATAGTCTTCTGGCGGCACAGCGATCAACCGTAACCGGAAAAAAGGGTGGAGTGCAAGTTGAACTTTGAATCCGCCCTTTTTTCCGGGTCACTTGCTGGGCACCTGCGATTCTATGGCAAGGCACCGCCATGATGGCCGGATGCTCCCTTGATGTCTGAATGCAGCTTTTCCACATAATGGGTAAACACCACATACGCTTTCACAAAGTCACGCCCGGCCTCAACGCTTTGTTCAGCAGACTCCCGGGCATGTGCGGCGTGCTCAAAGCGTTCGTGGATTCCGGCTGTCATGCCTTTATTCAATGCATTGACCAGTTCATCCACGGAGCCGTTCTCCAAGGCCTTGTCAGCCAGAGCGACAGCCGGATCAACCGCATCACCGGGTTTCAACCCGGTATATGGCGCACCTTCGCCTTCCCGATGAATTCTCACCAATGTTTCGAAAAAATAGGTATCCGCCAGAGTCCGGGCCTTGTCCCCTTTGGTGCGGACAGCCCGCGCCATGTCAAACACCTCTGTAATGGATTTTTCATCAGAGGGTCTCACCCATTTGAGCACCGGGGTGATATCCCCGGACTCAAGGGCGTGCCTGGCCGATTCGACCACCGGCCCCTCAAGCGTGTCACAATGCGCATGAACTGATTGAGCGGCCATCGACACCGCAACCAGTGCAAACAATGACAATACCCAGGTACGCCGGCTTGATCTTTTTTTCATTACATCTGTTCCAACCATGTTTCTCTCCTTTTTTTAATTCAGATTTTTGGCTATGGTGGGCCTTTATAATTTAAAACGCATTAAGTGCCGATTCTGTGACAATAATAAAAAATTGTCACAGAACATGGTTTGAATCCGTTCTATGTTGTTGATAAAGGGACTAATGATTCATGACCGATGAAGCGTTGATGGCTGCATACAGGGAAGGTGATTTCCATGCCTTTCAGACCCTCTATGAAAAGCACCGGGGAAGAGTGATGGGCTATCTTGTGCTAAAACTCAGGGACCGGAATGACGCTGAAGATGCTTTTCAGACCGTTTTTTCCAAGCTGCATGCCGGACGGTCCACTTATAAAGATGAGATCCCTTTCCTTGCCTGGCTGTTCACAATAACGCGGAATGTGGTGATCGATCATATACGGAAAAAAGACACCGCAAAAAAATATTTTCATGTCAACACGGAATTTCTCAGCCACTGTGCCGATGAAAACAAAACCGCTTCAGAGCCCATCGGTTCGGTCATACCGGAACTTGCCGGTCTGACCGAATCTCAGCGGCAGGTACTGGAAATGCGTTTCAATGACGGGTTTTCCTTTGAGGAGATCAGCGAACACATGAACATCACCCGTTCAAACGCACGGCAAATTGCCAGCCGGGCCGTGAAAGCATTGAGAAAACTGTTTACAGGCAAAGGACCTGACCAATGAACAAGAAAAAACAGCGTACTGAAACAATGGCCGAATTTGTGAAATTTGTCCAGGCGGATCCGGTATTGCCGGCACCCGGAACCGATCAGTCCATTCTTCAGATGGTCGAAAAGAGCCTCAACCCTTCCATCTGGATCGTCTTTGCCAAATGTTTCTGCCTCCAGACAGCCGCCGGTTTTTCAACCCTGCTGATATGCCCGCAATTCGATATCGGGGCAGGTACGCACAACCGGCTGTTTCATGTTCTCCACTCAATGCTGCCCCCTTTTCTTTTTTATGTTGTGTGCGGAATCATCTTTGTTCTGTTGGGTGCGGTACTGGCCGGATTGGTCCTGTCCAGGGATGAAATCCGGGTAATCAGGAAAATCAGATATGTTTATTATGCTGTTTACAGCCTGTTCATTTATATGATTTTTGGGTTTTTGGGAGCCGATGTGATTCTGATCAGCGCCTTTGCATGGATTTTAGGTGCCGCGGCAGGCAGTGCGGCAGGCTTTGAAACCGTTTTCCGGATAAAGGCGGTGCCGGCGTAAGATGTCGTTCCCAGCCTGCGGGCACCGGACAGACGAAAATTTATTCCAAGGGATGGACAGGCAGGATCTCCCCGATATCCATGATCTTGAACCGCGAACCATCCAGCTGGTTGGCCTGGATATACCGGGCCAGGTCCAGGCCGGGGTATCCGGCGGGTTCGTCTCCGAGGTGGAAGGTGCCCCACTGGGTGGGAATGAAATACCGGGCGCCCAGCGTTTCAAACCCCTGGATGGCCTCGGGGATGTTCATGTGGTTGTAGGCCATGAACCACCGGGGATGATAGGCGGTGGTGGCCATGAAGGCATAATCGATGCCGGGAAACCGGCGGCCGAACTCTTCAAATCCCTTGAAATACCCGGTATCTCCGCCGAAATACAGGGTGACGTCCGGCGTGATCAAAAGCCAGGAGGCCCACAGGGTTTTGTTTCTGCCCTGGGTGATGCGCTGGGACCAGTGCTGGACCGGCAGGCAGATGAGCCGGAATCCGTTGCCCAGGTCCTGTTCCTCCCACCAGTCCATCTCCCGGACATCGGTCTTGTTCATCTTTTCAATCGGGCGTTTCAACCCAAGGGGCACAAATACCCGGGAATCCGCAGGCAGCCGCTTCATGGAAGACCGGTCCAGGTGGTCGTAGTGGTTGTGAGTGATCAGGACATTCACTTTCGGCACCAGGCGGATGAGTTCTTCGACGGTCAGGGCCGGCGGCGTGACCCGGGCCGGCACCAGGGCCCGTTTGGACAGCATCGGGTCGGTGAGCCAGTAGGTATCATTGATCCGCACCAGAAAGGTGTTGTGCCCGACCCACAGGATGAAATCGCCCCTGGTCCTTGCCAGGCGCTTTGCCGTATCCGGCAGCACCGCCGGCAGAAAGGCCTGTTCCTCGTCCGTGTACGAGGTGGATGACGTCAGTTTCCACCACGCCACATCCAGGAAACTCTTGTCCGGCATGGGCATCCACGGGGCGAAAAACCGGCCGTCTTCCGCCACATTGGGGGCATACAGGTCGGAGATTCGGGTCTTGGCCACCTGCTGTTCCCACAGGGCTTCAGTAAAAGTCTGTTTCTCTTTGGGCGTGCAGGCAAAAATCCCCGATGCTGCCAGCAGCAGCAACCCGGCCATCACCAGCACCCGGCCCTGAAACCCACCCGTTTTTTTCCTGAATTTCATGAAAATAACCGCTCCCTTTCAAAAAGAGGTTTCAATCTTCAGCAGATTCTATATAGTAAAATTGAAATCGGCAAAGTCAACATGATTTGCCCCTGAGAACAGCCCGGTGCCGTTCATGTCAACCCACTTCTGGAGGATCTTTCCATGTTGTCACCCATCAAGATCGGTATCAGTTCCTGTCTGCTGGGCAACCTTGTCCGGTATGACGGGGGCCACAGTCATGACCGGTTTCTCACCCAGACCCTGGGGATGTTCTGCGAGTATGTGCCGGTATGCCCGGAAGTGGAATGCGGCATGCCCATTCCCCGGAACTCCCTGCGCCTGGAAGGAGACCCGGAAGCCCCCCGGCTCATCACCCGGAAAACCCGGGAAGACCACACCCGGCAGATGCAGACCTGGATCGATAAAAAACTGCCGGAACTGGAAAAAGAAAACCTGTGCGGGTTCATTTTCAAGAGCAAATCCCCGAGCAGCGGGCTGTACCGGATCAAGGTGTACGGCGATGACGGCAAGGTCAGAAATAACGGGGTGGGCCTGTTTGCCAGGGCATTCACCGAACGGTTTCCCCGGATCCCCGTGGAGGAGGCGGGCCGGCTCAATGACCCCAAACTGCGGGAAAATTTCATTGAAAACATCTTCACCCTCCAGCGCTGGCGTCAATTCCTGGACGACCGCCCCACCCTGGGCAAACTGGTGGCCTTTCACACGGACAACAAACTGCTGATCCTGTCCCACAGCCAGGAGATCTACCGGGAGATGGGCAAACTGGTGGCACAGGGCAAACAGATGGATTTCACCGAGCTGCTGGACACCTATGAAGGACTGCTGCTCAAAGCCCTGGACCTCAAAACCACCATCAAGAAAAACATCAATGTGCTCCAGCACGCCATGGGGTATTTCAAAAACGAACTCACGAGCCCTGAAAAACTGGAACTGCTGACCAGTTTCGACCAGTACCGGGACGGATATGTGCCGCTGATCGTGCCGCTGACCCTGATCAAGCACTATGTGATGAAATATGACCAGCCCTGGCTCAAGACCCAGACATACCTCAACCCCCATCCGTTTGAACTGAAACTAAGAAATTATTTTTAACCAATCATGCAGGGAATGATCTATCTGGCCTTGGCCATCCTGTTCTCCAGCGGGGTAGCCCTGAGCATGAAGGGCGGCAACCGCCCGTCCGTCAACCTGTGGCAGTTTCTGGCGGTCAACTATGTGGTGTGCACGGCCGGGCTCATCATTTGGGGGGCCTGGAAAACCCTGGGAACCAACTCCGTGTTCATCTGGTCCCTGGGCATGTTCACCGGGCTCATGTATGTGCTGTGCCTGTGGCTGTTCAACAAAGCCATCCAGGCTCAGGGCCTGGCCCTGTCCACCACCCTGATGCGCCTTTCCGCCGCCATCCCCACCCTGGGGTCCCTGATTTTCTTCAACGAAACCACGGGATTGTTCCAGTCACTGGGCATCGGTCTGGCGTTTCTGTGCCTGCCCCTGGCCAGCCGGGAACCTTTGCATTTCGGCAGATCAGTACATCCCGTCAGCCACGGCATTGTCTGGGGCCTGCTGCTGTTCGCCGCCTACGGCATCACCGATTTCGTCTTCAAAATCCAGGCGGAACTGGCCCCCCAGGCAGACCCCAAAGCGTTCATGGCCGTCATTTTCGGAACAGCCCTGGCCTTCACCCTGCCCCGGCTCAGAGGCCTGAAACACCCCGGCCGGGCCTGCCTGTTCTGGGGCACGGCCCTGGGCACCACCAATGTCCTGGCCACCTGGTTCTGGATCCGGGCCCTGTCCCATCTGCCCGGCACCATTGCCTATCCCACCCTGGGGCTGGGCGTGATCTTCGTCACCACCCTGATCAGCCTGGTTTTCTGGAAAGAGACGCTGAGACCCGCCAACTACCTGTTCCTGGCCATGGCCTGTGTGGCCGTTTTTCTGATCAATGCGGGCGGGGCCTGACTTTCCGTCTTCCGAGGAATTCAGGTTGCATGCCATGCCTGATGGTGGTAAGCTCTGAGGATCTGTTCCAGTGAGAAAACACCAAAACAGGAGCGTATTCATGACAAAAAAAGAAACTCTGTCTGACTGGGTCATCGGCCTGGTGGAAAATTTCTTATCCGAATCTCCCCTGAACAATCTGCAAAATGAAGACAAAGACCCGGCCTGGGAAGAGGCTTTGGTGGGGTTTGCCTCCGGGGCGGATCCGCTTTTTCAGGAATACAAGGAATACATCGGTCCTTTTCACTGGACACCATTGGAAATCTTTAATCAATATCACCCGGGAATTCAGGCCACGCCGGAAGACCTCACGGTGATATCCTGGATTCTGCCCCAGCGCAAAGCCGTGCGGGAGATGAACCGCAAAGCGGGAAAATTCCCTGCGGAAGAATGGGCCAGGGTCCGCATCGAAGGGGAAAAATGCAATGCCGGTCTCAGAGCACATGTGGCTGAAACGCTTACCAATGCGGGGTATCCATCCGTGGCACCCATGCTGGCCCCCAACTGGGCCTGGGTGAAATCCAGAAATTACGGGTATGCATCATCCTGGTCTGAACGCCACGCCGCCTATGCGGCCGGTCTGGGGACATTCGGACTTTGCGACGGGCTGATCACCCCGAAAGGCAAAGCCATGAGAGCCGGATCCGTGGTGGCAAAAATACAGATAACACCTTCCATCAGGTATTATAACAATCACCGTGCCTGGTGCTCCTTCTTTGTTGACGGCTCCTGCGGCAAATGCATTGACCGCTGTCCGGTGCGGGCGCTGACCACTGCCGGCCACGACAAGGAAACCTGCCGTCAGCATCTGATCGCTTCCAGTGAGTATGTAAAAAAAACCTACAACTATGAAGGTTACGGCTGCGGCCTGTGCCAGGTGGGTGTTCCTTGTGAATCCCGCATCCCTGTGAAAAAGGCCCGGGACGCTTACGAAAAAGGAGAGCTTCCCCCGCCGCCTCCCCCCCTTGCCTGAGTGCGATCCTGGTGGCCTGTGTCGTTTCAATACCGGTAGGGATGGACACATAATACCTGTTTGCGGAAAACCAGAAACCGGCAGGCAGTCAAGGAATCCCCCTGGAAACCGATTTCAAGGCTCTGGACACGCTCGCAGAAGCAACTGCCCGGAAATATGCAGAACATGGGTTTAAATAACCCCGTGATCTCTTTCCCCCTGCTTTTGCCGGATATTTTCCACAATACGAAAAGACTCCTCCCAGGCCTGTTCACAGAATTCTGAGAAAGGCTTCAATACATCGAGATCGGGTACGAGTACATCCCCGACCTTTATCCGGCCGGCGTGAAAATGATATGCTGCCAGGATATCCATATATTGCTTTCGCTGCCGCTGCGGAATAATCACAGGCGGCAACCCCGATCTGATCACCGGCAGATTGGCAACCAGCCGTGCCAGACGGCCATTACCGTCAGGAAATGGATGAATCCGCACAAAAGAAGCATGCAACGCCACATGGGAACGCAGCGCCCCGTCCCTGTCCCCCGGAACCAGGCACCGGTCCAGGTCATGGTACAGATCAAACCAGGACACCATCAAAGATGGCACATCCGCAGGTGACGCAAATTCAAACACCTCCTGCTTTCCATTCACCATACCCACGGTTGAGTTCGGTTCTTTTTTCCATCCCCCCGCCGGTTCATAAACGTCAGACACCGGCTCAGCCTGGACCATCCTGCAAAGTTTGAACAGTTCTATTTCCGTCAAACGGGTTTTTTCTTGCGCCAAATCATATATCAGATCAATCGCCTCTGCATGTCCTACCGCCTCCAGATGATCCTTCAAGGCTTTACCCCCGACAGCCAGACCTTCCCGCAACACAAACGCGGTTTCCCCCAGGGTCAGGCTGTTACCTTCTATGGCTGTAGAATGGTAGGTCCAGAAATCCCGCAGCTGGGTCAGCAGGGTTTTGGTGAGGTCATGATCAATGTGTTCAAACAAGAGGTGCATAAAATTTTTCTTCCATTCATAAACGGTTTTCCAATTTCTGAAAATTTCAAATGATCTTTTGTCAATTTTAACAATTACCTTTTCATATACTCAAAACTTCATTTTAACAGATTTTACAATATCAAAAGGTAATACATTCAATTTGATTTTGCCTTTGAAAACCCAAACTTCCGTCCGGCAATCCACGGCCCGATTGGCCCGTTCGATGGTGATGATCATTTCTCAGCTGCCTGTTCGGCAGTGCACGAGTTGATGATCCCGGACTGCTCCGCGCCGATTTTCTCAGCTGCCTGTTCGG
>NPIG01000088.1_pt1 | contig 104758 bp, 82 predicted proteins | sample 8637441 | NCBI WGS metagenome assembly NPIG01 (sample SAMN07420675, study PRJNA396082) | bioreactor metagenome | isolation source: sample BR6 brine-fed electro-methanogenic bioreactor BR | place: Japan: Kochi | collected 2016-06-14
TTTCTTTACAGCCTCTTTTTATTTGTCTAATCTTCAATTTCACCAAAGTCTAATACTTTCTCGATTAAGTCATCATCTAAAATCAATATCTTACTATCGACAATAACTTCATCTTGTTCTTCATTAAAACGTTTAATCTTTTTAATGGTACTAATTAATGATACAATCGCAAATACACCTAAAGCAACTAATAAAACTGTTGCGATGGTTGATAACAATTGTGAAAACATAAACTCAATTGGAAGGTCATCCATATTGAGTTCAACTCTTGGCGGTCTCCCCGCAAACCCTGCGAAGTCTCCATCAGGTCTTTCCATAGATCCAAATTTTTCCATCATGTCAGCTCTATTAGCAATAAAGTCATCAGGTCTTTCCATAGATCCAAATTGAAAGTCTCTTGTTGAACCAAAGATTGTTCTTCTACCTGTTAATAAAGATCCAAAGTTATTAAAAAACTGTGTGATTTGCATACTTACAGTATTGGTAAACATTCCTATTTTTGTTTGCGCTGAAGAATAGATCGTCCCAAAGAATGATACACACAGTAAAACCAACGCAATCGCACTATCATATTTAGGAATCTTTACATGATTACTTCTAATGACTGATTTATTTAAACTATGTTCAGTCGCTATAGCAAAGAAAAACATCGCAATAAAGTAAATCATCACTAAAAATAGTATAGGGGAATAAACAAAATAAACAACTGGTATTGATATAATTCCTATAATTTTTAATGTGAAGAACCTTTTAGGTTTCATTTTAAAAGAGTACTTCTTTCTACTGAGTCCTTGTCGATCTAGACTTTCAAGTCTTTTGATTTTACTCTTTTTATGTTTTTCTCTTAATTTAGTTCTTTGGCCTTTAGATAATTTTCTACCCACAGAACCACCTCTATTCGTAACGAAGTGCGACTGCAGGGTCTAAGTCGGCAGCTTTAATTGCTGGAGCTATTCCCGCTAATACACTGACGATTACACTTAATAAAATTCCAACAAGATAATACCAAATATTATATGAGATTAATTGAGTTTCTAGACTGATTCCTGTGACAGTATTTGTAAATAATGTAATAAGTACAACAAATATAATTCCAAAGATACCACCCATTAACCCAAGCATTGAAGCTTCAAATAAAAACATTTTGCTGATGTCTTTCTTTCTAGCTCCGATTGCTCTTAAAATACCGATTTCTTTAGTTCTCTCTACGATACTGATATATAAAACGATAAAGATCATAATTGCCGCAACTATCATAGATACACCACTAACACCAGTTAGTACTTTAGTTCCCATATCAATGTATGATAATACACTATTAGCTGAGTCATCTTCTTGGAATACATTGATGTTTAATGTTTCTAAATCTGAAAGTGCACTTGTAACGTATTCGACACTTTCAAGATTTACATACATTGTATTCAAATCGTAATCATCATCCAAAATGAGTTCTAAATCAGATTCATTCATCAAGACTCCATTATAATCAGATGCATCAGATACATCGTCATAAATCCCTGTAATCGTAAAGATATACTCTACACCTTCGTAATCTAGAGTGATATCTTCTCCTACAACTGAAATCAGACCATCATCGGTTAAATTACTCGCTAGGTTCTCATTGATAATTACACTGCCTTCAGTTAGACTAATAGACCCATATAAGATTTCAGGATAGTAATCAGAATAATACGTTGATGTATGATTAATCGTTGAATCTATCTCTTCATATGTGTATTCTATATCACTTGTGGTTGATGTTGAATAATATGTATCAACCCCTTCGATGGAGGTAATCATTTCTTCGACATCTTCATCGAACAAACGATCTTCATCAAGTGTTAAAACTAACTGTGTTGTTTTAGTTGCATCACCATAGACATCGTTGACATAATTTTCTAATCCAGTTCCAAGATTAGAAATTAATACCATAGCAGCTATACCTAAAGATAACCCAATGGATACCAATAAACTTCTAGATAGTTTCTGTCTTGTATTTCTAAATGATAATTTAGCAACATCTTTCGTTTTAATTGGTTTAGGCATGATTGTTTTTTCAAAAGTGCCTTTCTTTTTTAGTTTATATTTTTCTTCATCTGATTCAATAACACCATCACCGATTCTGACGACTCTATTACAGTGGCTAGCTACCGAGTCACTATGTGTAACGATAATAACTAATTTACCGGTTTGTACAATCTTTTTTAGAATTTCTAAGATGACATCTTCCGAATCTTTATCTAACGCTCCTGTCGGTTCATCCGCTAAAATGATTGATGGATTGTTGGCTAAAGCTCTCGCTATGGCCACACGCTGTTGCTGACCACCAGAGAGCTGTGTTGGATATTTATCAGCATAATCCTTTAACCCAACCATTTCTAATAGTTCTAATGCTCTATTATGTCTTATATCGGAAGCTATATCACTCATTCTCATTGCAATCTCAATATTCTCTGCTAGGTTCATATGAGTGATTAGGTTATAGTTTTGGAATACCATTCCAACTCTTTTCTTACGATAATCATCCATTTCATTCTCATTGAAATCTCTAATAAACTTGTCTTTAACAATTACAGACCCTGTATATTCTGTATCTAATCCCCCAATGATATTCATTAGTGTCGATTTACCACATCCAGATTCTCCAACTAAAGCAACGAATTCACCTCGATCGAATTCCGCACTTAATCCTTTTAAGACTTGTTGCTTTTGTTTTCTTGTAATATTATAAGACTTTTCAATACTTGCTAAACGTAATAATTTACCCATGTTTTCACCTTTCTACTCAAATATATATAGTTTATTGGCTGAAACTTAAATGAACCTTAAAATTTTTTGATATAGAATTATTCTTTAGAATAATCTGGTTTTATGTGAGAAGACAGTGAATTATATAGATAATTATCAGTTTTAAGTGTTTATATATAATCAAAAAAATGTATTATTTTTATAGTAACCTATATTTATTTTTGTCATATGTTATATAATTAGTTATAGGTATTTATAATATGGAGGAGAGAAAATGAAAATTATTTTTAAAAGAAAAAAAGCATTCCCTTTGTTTTATGCAAAGGTACCAGTTTTTCTAGACGGAGAAAAAGTAGCTGATATTAAAAACGGTGAAGAGTTTGAGTATAATGGTGCGAAGCCTGAAAAAATCAAACTTAGAGGACCTGGTGTCATTAGAGATGCAAAATTTGAGTTTCCACATGATGCTGACGAAGTAATCATTGAGTTCAAAATTGCAATGGGATTTTTAGCAGGCGGATTTAGTGTTACCATTAAGATTGGCGATAAAGTTGTAGATCATTTTGTTAAAACATTATAAAAAATATGGAGTGTGAATTGATCACACTCCATTATTATTTTGTATTTAGATACTAGTCTTCCCTGTATCTTCTATTATTAATTCTAAGATTTAAATGAATGATTAGTTTAGATAATCCAAAGTATATAAGCGAAGCTACACTTATAAATATCACAACGGATAATACTCCATTTGTATTTATATCTAAAAATGGATATAAGTAATCTCCAGTAAATAGACCTAATAGTAATACAAATACCATATAAGCTAATGGATAGATTATCCATATTCGATAATCTGTTTGTTTAAAGGTAAACGCTTTAAAATACCTTACAAAATAGAATATAGCTAGTATTGGAGTTATATAGTGTAGTAATAGACTTGAGTAAAACTGTAAACCTGTCGGATTCCAAGTTGGTTGTAAGAAAATAGCAAATATAATAAATGTTAAACTGATCGATAAAACAACTGAACCGATATATCGAATATATCCAGGACTAGGATTAAAGAATTTACTTTGAATAAGTGTAAAGAAATACACTACGACTATGATATTAGATTGAATTGTGAAATACTTAAATAAACTTAATCCATCCCAATTGGTATATGGTGTATTGATGAATTCTAGAGCTATAAAATCAAATAAGATTCCTACAGTACCACATAGAACAATTAAAATTCTTAAAATCTTCTTTAACATAGATTCTCCTTACCTTGTAAATCCTTCTCCATAGACTTCATGTGTAGTATTAACTGTTAAGAATGCTAATTCATCCGTTTGATGAATAAAGCTTCTTAACTTAACATATTCTCTTTTAGATGTGATAACAACTAAGATTTCTTTATCAACATTAGAATATCCACCTTTACCATAATATACAGTAAAACCTCTATCCAATGTATCTATTATATATTGTTTAATTTCATCAGTTTTAGTACTAATGATGGTGACTTCTTTTTTAACATTTAGCCCATCAATGATATAGTCGATAACATATCCATTCATAAGTACACCAAGCATAGCGTACATTGATTTAGTAATTCCAAAAGCAAATCCAGCTGAGATTACAATTAATAAGTCAGCTAAGAAAATAGCTCTTCCTAGAGGGAGATTCGTGAATTTATTTATAATCTTAGCTAAGATATCAGTACCACCAGTAGATGCGTCTTGGTTAAAGACAATACCCATTCCTACACCTGATATAACAATACCAAAGATAAGATTAAGTAATAGATCATTTGATAAAGCTGATTCTAAGACGATTAATTGTTCAAATCCAAACATGACAGCTGATAGTAATAAAGAGGCATAGATTGTTTTGACACCAAAACCTTTACCTATAATTATAAATCCTGTTATAAATAAGATAACATTAATAATTAAAAGTAATATACTGATTGGAATGATTGGAACAAAACTATTTATTACGATAGCTAAACCTGAAGCTCCACCAGTAGCTAAATCACTTGGGATTAAGAAAAAATATAATCCAGCAGCTACTAAGATTGTACCAAGTGTCGTGTATAAGTATTCTTTTATGTTTTTATTCATCAAATCACTCCTTTTTTATAACAATGATATTCTATCATATCGAGTAAAAAGTATCTAGGTTAATGATTAAATAATATAAGTAGAAAACCCACTAAATGTGTAATTGCACTAAATTCTTCTATAAAATATGTTCCAATATTTCACAACAATATTTATCAAAAAAAGACCTATAAAATAGGCCTTCTGTATTTTTAAATTTTTAATTTGCCTTTTGGCACTATTTTAACAACTATTAATTCTAGTACTTCTTCATTTTCATTACGCACATTCATTTTAACTTGATATGGAATATTAATCATAGTTCTTTCTTGATACTCAATTATTTCTTGATTACCTAGTCCTAGTGACAAAGTTCCTCTAACAACAGTCATGAATAATTCAGCATTCGATATATGCAGTGGTAATCCTTCACCTTTTGGAAAAACCATATGGATATAATTCACATTATCTCGTTTCACTAATTTCGTAACCTTTTTTTCATTTCCTTTATATAGTTGAAATGTTTGTTCAATCATTAAAATCATTCCTTTCCTTAATACAGTTATCTCTAAATATATGATAATCTATTGATGGATTAATATGTGGAAAACTTGATATGACAAATTAATCCAGCTCATTGTTTCGTTTTAACATACTTATAAAATACATAGTGTTTTGCTACTATAATTAAACTTAAAGTGATACTTAGAATTGGATTATTAAATACTATAATATATACTATTAACAATCCATCAACAATTATATTTAAGAACCATTTTTTTCTTTTTGTCATTGTTATATTATTTAAGTGTTTTCGAACAAAACTCTGGCTTTTGAACCATTTCGAAAACTTACTCGAACCCTTATTAAAAGAATATGCTGTAACTAAGAAAAATGGCGTCGTTGGTAAAATGGGAAGCAAAATCCCTGCGATACCGAATATCATTGCCAAGAATCCTATTACTATCCAGAGTTCCTTCATTATTCTTTAAGACGTTTTTCGCCTTCTAGCTCTCTAATAGGTTTAATATCTTGAGTAACTTCTAATGTACCTAGATATTCATTATTTTTGTCTCTTACAGCATAATATCGAATATGAACAAACATGTTATGAAAATCAATCCAAAAGTCTTCATGGTCTTTAGTTCCATCTTTAAAACTCTGTACTATTGCTTCTACTACATGTACACTTTGTGGAGGATGACACATATTAACATGTCGGCCTAAAATAGTTTTTGGACGATCAAAGATACGTTCTTTTCCGTTTGTGAAATATTTTACATGTCCATCTTTGTCTATAAAAGTCATATCGAAGGGTACAGTATTTAAAATAGAATTAAGTTCTATTGGTAGAAGCTCTCCAGCATCAAATGAAACTGAATCATTATTTTCTTTATTGTCATTTACGAACTCGTTTTCCTTAATCACATTTTCTGTTTCACTGCTTTTCCAGCTTTCTGTAGGTGCTTCTAAAAAATAACCGATATCAGAACTTCCTTCTTCAATTAAAATCCACTCAGATACAGTGAACTTCTCAGATAATAATGGTAATAATATATTATTCTCTTTAGTGATCATATCTTCAACTCTTGTTATTGTAATGTTAACTAATTTAAAAAAATCAGTATTATCATTAACATTAGCATTCAATTTTGAAAGAATTTCTTTTATCTCACTTCGAATCGTATTATCAACACCCCACATTACTTTTGGTATTGATGTAATCCCTCTTTTTTCTAGTCCTGGGAAAAGCAAGTTTTCTTTACGAGAATAGTGTTTATTAATTTCTGATAATCTTTCAAATCCAATTGTAAGCATCAATAATGATGTTCGATCAGTCTTATCTATATATGGTTTAATTTCATTATCAATAACTTCTTGAATTCTATTATTTTCCTTAAGTAAAACTTGTGCTGGATGCCCAGAAATCTCTGTTATATCCTTAGCCTTGTGAATATCCTCAATTGACCCATCAAATACAGCCGCATGAACATCACACAAACTTTGAACTGTTTCAATTGGCATTCCTTCTTTAATTAAAGAATGTTCCATAGCTACAATTTCATCTGTTGTAACCGTCCCAAATTGTTCCTTGAATATAACCTTTGCTTCTTCTAATGAAAGTCCATTATGGATTTGCATAATAATAGCTTTTAACTTTTCTTGACGATTATTTATTAACTCACTCATTTAAAACCTCCTATAATTTCGATTACAGTATCTCATAAAAAAGAATAATCGTATGTGATTTGAATCACATACGACTAAATTTATAAAAATTTTTAACAAGCTCTATACTTTTATTTTTCTGCATTTCTAAAAGCTTTCTTGATAGTGTTTCCCGTCTAATGCCTATAATCTGCGCTAACACAGTTTTAGTAAATGGTAATTTCAATACAACAGTGTTCTCATTTATAGACCCAAACTTTTCTGCTAAAATCTGAAGTGTTGCTAATATTCTATCTTCTGTATTAATATTAGTAGTTTGAAAGAGTTTATCTTGAAACATTGTTGATCTTGTAACAGCGCAGTTTAAACACATATTTTGAAATATTGTATTTGACATGTAAGCTTCCATAATATCTTTATGCTTCATCTTTATGAGTGTAACTTCATTAAGAGCTACAGCTGTAGCGACATACTCTTCTTTACCTTGAAGAGCTGCGATCAATGCAACATAATCACTTTCTCCTAAAATATCAAATATTTTTTCATCACCACTAGGATGAATTCGATTAATACTTATAAGTCCCTCTTTAATTCTATATATGTGCGTAAGTTCAGAACCTTCTAAAAAAATTATCTCTTGTGGAGAGAATTTGACAGTTTCGTGGGCTAAAGACTCATAGATACAATGTTTACAATATTTTTTCATATTATCACCTACATTATTATACTATAAATATTCATCTGAACATAACAATAGACGAAATAATATTTTGAATTATTTAGTAGATTTATATTCTACTTTCTAATTTTTTTCAAAACATTGATTGTTTTATATACTAAGTAGACAAAAAATATTGCAATGTAAATAATTAAGTTTATTTTCTGTGAGAAATTCAATATTAAGTGAATGGCTAACAAAGTATAAGTTATATAAGCAAAACGTTGTAAGTTTTTCCATGATTTATTAGACATTCTTTTGCGAACAAAAACAAAAGAAGTTATGAATAGTGGAATCATAATAACATAAGCAATGATACCAAAAATAGGAATTGAAATTTCTCCGTTTAAATACTCTATTAAATAATGAATAGCATGTGGTGTAGCTACTATAAAACCAATAATTGAGTATTCTTTACGAACAGACATTAAAGCTTTTCTAAATTTGGTTTTATCTGGTAAAGCACCTGCGAGCATTACAAGGTAGAAAAATGCTAATCCTAGAAATCCTTGAGCAAATGGTTTCAACAATGGAAAGTCAAATTTCACAAAAGTTAAAATTGATATAACTGTAACCAACAGGTACAATATAACCTGATGTTTGCGAATCTGTTTACTAAAGAAAAAAGCTAATAAAGCCAAAATAATTATAAAAGGTAAAGTTATCATAGTGTCTCCTCTTTTCTTGTGTTATTATATAATTAAATATATTATAAAACTGTTACTTAGGTAACATAATTGGAGATTAATTTAAATGATAAAGAAAATAATACCTTTTATATCACAATTTGATGAGAACACTATTAAACTTCTTACAAAAAAAGCACAATTTAAAACCTTTAGTAAAGGAGAAGTTATTCATTTAGAAGAAGATACTTGTACAAGCCTTGAGATTGTAGTTTTAGGAAGCGTTTCAGTTTCATACATTTCTAATAATGGTGAGTCTTCAATCATCAAGGTTCTGAATGAAGAATCCTTTATTAGTCCAAATAATCTTTTTGCCTCAAACCCCAAATACTTCGTATATATTGAGGCTCTTAAAGATACTAAAATAATGTCTATTCCTAAGAAGTTTGTAAACCAAGCTTTAAATAGCGAGTCATTTAGAAGTGTTTTTCTAGCACTTCTAAGTGATACAGGTAAAATGATGGGTTCGAAATTTATTTTCGAACAAAAAACAGATCTTAGAACTAAGATAATTGTTTACTTGAAACATCATAAACATATTCAAAAATCATCTTATATCACACTCCCAATATCTAAAACTCTTCTAGCAAGTAATTTTGGTGTAGCAAGGACTAGTTTATCTAGGGAATTTCAAAAGATGCGTGTAGAGGGTATAATCCAGTTCTCAAACAAGAAGATAATGCTTAATGAAGAAAACTATGACTGGTGATTAGGCAATCAAAAAGATAGACACTCTATTTCAAGTGTCTACCTTTCAACTTACTATAGTTAGTATATTTATCTACCAATCCAACAATCTTCTTTCACCTTGTAACCCTCTAATATGAGTTACATCTTGTGATACTTCTAATACTCCTAAGTATTCATTGTCTTTGTTTCTTACAGCTAAGTAAGTGATATAGATCATTCTTCCTCTAAAGTTTAACCAAAACTCAGCTTCTGACTTTTCGTTATTTCTAAATGATTCTATAATCTTTTCAACGACATGTACACTTTTTGGTGGATGACAATTCTTAACTTCTCTACCAATAATAGAAGGATTTCTAGGGAATGCTCTTTCAGTAGTATTGTTATAGTATTTAACTAAGTTGTCTTTATCCACAAACGTAACATCTATAGGTAGTATATTAAGAATTAGTTCTAGTTCATCTAGTTTTAATTCTCCTGTTTCTGTATTAAAGATTTGATCTTTTAGTTTAGACATATAACTTACGTCCTCCATTTTTATTGGTTCTTTCTCTTCTAAGAATGCGTATCCGTATTCTAGGGTTTCATTATACATAATATCTAATTGTTTGTTAGACAACAGTTTCATAGCCACAGGATGTAATATTAACTGTTGTTTCTTGTTTAACCCATAGATTAAGAAGTAATAATCTCCTATGTATAAATAGAAGTCTTTTATATCAAAGTTTTTAGCTTTTAAAGTTTTAATAATATCTTTTCTAACGCTTCTAGAATCATCATGTAAAGACCATAACACCTTTAATGGTGTATTAGACGGGACTTTTTCTTCAATTCTAGGGAAGAGGATATTTTCATATTTGATAAACTTCTTTTCTATTTCTGATAGTTCTTCAAAAGCTAGTATTAGTTTATCCTTTTGAATGTTGCCTTTAAATAGTGGTCTGATTGAATCTAGTTTAGATTCTATAGCTAATGATTCTTCATATAGACTTTGAAAGAATATATGATCATAGTTAGTTATCTCATGCATAGATAAAGAAACATGAAATGCATTAACAAATGCATTAGCGGTTTCTTTAATCTCTTCAATAGAATAATTAGAATCATCTTTATACATATCTAAATAAAATAGATCCATTGGTTCTATTCTTTTTATATACGACTCATATTTTTCATATAGTTTAACTTTTTCTTTAGAAGAACTAGTTAATAGCTGTTTCATGTATTCATTTAAGTTATCCAGTTTTTCTTTGTTGTTGTAGATGTATTCCATATTATCTCCTATAACTGTATTTTAGGTAAATACCCTCCAGGTTGTTTACAATAGAAACATTTATCTCTTAGATTAACTAAGTCAGAGAATCCACTTTCTTTAAATACAATGTTTTTACATTTAGAATTTATATTGATAAGTTTTTTCTTTATATTATGTTGAGTTTCTTTACTAACCCATGGAGCAAAAGTTAAAATCATGTTTTTAAAGTCAAGATTATTAATACTTAGTTTTACTTTTTCAAAATTAATATTGTTTTTATTTAACTTAAGTCTTAATCTTACTTCTTGTTCATAGCTCCAAGCCTCGTTTTTCATTGTACCAGCTAAATCTTTTGGGTTCCCTATCTTATTAAGTGATGCGCCTATATATTCATTTGAATAATAGGTCTTATCTTTAATCATATATTTATAGTCATATTCTTTTTTCCTGTTTGCGTCACTTACATATAGAATCTCATATAAGTTTAATTCCTTATCTCCTTTTATTTCTTCTGTATGTCCTTGATTAAAATATAGTAAGTTATTGGAATTATTCTTAACAATCGTTCTAAGTTCAGAACCTATAAAAGATATTCTCGCACCTATTTCATATGGGATTGAATATAATCCCCATAGTGCCATATTTTCTTTAGTTCCATATGTAAAACTCATTGAGTATATCTTTTTCCAATCGTTTAAACTAATATCAATTTTCTCTAGTTCTTGTTGATCATTCATTATGTCCGAACGAGATAATAATAATGACTTAGTTTCAATGATTTTAAGAACTGAGTCTAGGTTCGTATAGTGATGATAATATTTATGGGTCTTAGCTTCAGTCTTCAAAGTTGATAGTAAGTTTTCTATGTTATTAAATTTGTTCTCTAATACATTTTCTTTTTTAACTGACATAATGACTCCTTTAATACCTTTTTAATGAATCCTCAATAATATCCCAAAATAATTCTGTATCTATATCCATTGCGACATAGGTGTTTTTTTCTTTTTTAAGATAATCAAAGATATCACAATTTGTTCTTCCATAACTAGGGCCATGTGAGATATCAATTTCACAGTTAACATGTTTAACTTCTAGTAAGTCTTTGTTTAGTAAGTAAGCTATTGTGACTGGGTCGTGTAATGGTGCTCCATCAAAACCAAAGACTTTCTTTTGGTTTTCGTTAAATACGCTCATGAGTTTAACGAAAAGGTCAGAAGCTTTGTTTTGGATTTTTTCCATTCTATCTATGATATGATCATATACTTTTACTTTTCTAGTCACATCTAATCCAACCATTGTTATTTTAACACCTGATGTAAAACAGATATACGCAGCCTCTGGATCACAGAAGATATTAAACTCAGCCGCTGGTGTTACATTACCATTTTGATAACTACCACCCATTAATACGATTTCTTCTATATTCTTTAAGATATCTGGATTCATACGTATTGCTAAAGCTAGATTAGTCATTGGTCCTGTTGTTATGACAGCGATTTTTTCTTTTGAATTAAGAATAGTTTCTATCATAAAATCCATGGCACTTCGTTTATCATAGTCAATTTTTAAAGATGGAAAATCAAACCCATCTAACCCTGTTTCACCGTGAATTGCATCACAGATTTCAACTTCTTTAATAATAGGATTTTTAGCACCTAAACATATTGGTACATCTAAATCTAAGTATTGAACTAGATTCAGTGTGTTTCTACCAGTTTTTTCTAATGTTTGATTACCAGAAGCTACAGTAATACCTAATAAATCAAATGCAGGGTTATTATTAGCTAATAGTATTGCGAAAGCATCATCATGTCCCGGATCACAATCTAATATTATTTTTCTTCTCATATTTTTTTCCTTTTCTCCCATGATTCTCTCCTTAAGTATACCTTATATTATACTTTATCTTTCCTATATATCTATGACAATTATGTTAAAACAATGCAAAGAGACTACAAAAAAGTGTAGTCTCTTCATAATGTAGTTCCCGATAACCACATTTTTTATTATAATAATTTCAATTTAAATAAATAAAATTTTAAGTTTCTATATTAATCATACAAAAGATACAATCGTTTTTCAATAGGTTATAACAAATTTAATAAAAAGAGACTATTTAACATAGTCTCTCATTCAATTATTAAAATATCATCGCTGTAGCTTGCATGAACAATATTGTTCCCCATATCCAGTTAACAATAGATATAACTAACCCAATAATCCCTACAATCAATGCACCTTGTCTGTTATCTTGGTCATCTTTTCTCGATAAAGAAATACCCACTATACCTAGTACGACTCCAGCAATTGGAACTAATATTCCTAAGAACGATAAAATAGAACAAACTAATGCAGATTTTTTCAGATGTCTCTCCTCCTATTTGTAAATATCTAATACCTATTATAATTCATTTATGTAATATGTCTATACCTTTTGTAAAAATGATTTTATTTTTAACTTAAGTCTTCTAAAAACCTGTATTTAAAGTATGAAGATGCGAAGAAACCAATCGTAGAGAATAAGTAAATAAGCTTACCCTCAAATATATATGAAGTCAAAACTTCAAACTTCAAGAATCTTCCAAGAAAAGTCACTATACTATCATTATATAAGTAAAAACCTTTCATTGGGCTAAGCATAAATAGTGTAAATGACATCACCATAACAAACAATCCAATATTATCTTTTAAATCCGATTCATTATTTTTTATAGAGATTACTAAGTATACAACCATTACAACCGTCGGTAGTAATGTAATGATGTAATACAAGAAACTATTTAGTCCATAAACCACAGTACTTGGATCTAATAGTCCAATGACTCCAAAAACAACAATGTCACAAACACCCAAAGAGAATCCAATGTATAGGCCTTTATATCTGATTTCACTTTTTACTTTATCTTTCACAAAGATAAAGAAAAGAACATTAGGAATCAAAAGTAATAATAATCCTAAGTAATAAGCCAAAACATCCCCTGTTGTAAAAATATAAAATGGTCTACTGTGAACAATGCTTCCTAAAATTAACGCACCTAATAATGCCCCTAAATAAATATGTCTCTTTTTCATAATGTCTCCTTTATTCTTCTTCGATTTCCACAAATAAGTTTTCATAGTCTAAAAACTTATGATCTATTAATAATAATGTTTGTAAGCGATAGTAATAAACTAATTCTTCTGATACATCTAAGTTATTCGTAAAGTACAAAGCTCTATCAGTAATAATCGCATCTGCGTTTAGTGCTATGCATTTCGTTACCTTTTCTTCGTCATTGATTGTCCAAACATATGCTTTTTTACCTACTGCATGGATTTGGTTAATAAGTGGTCTTCCAATATATGATTCTTCAACTGTATAGAAATCAGCGAATTCATAGTTTACAAACCCACCTTCACCTATAATCATAATAAATCCACATGCTCTATTTGGATTTATTCTTTTAATTGATTCTAATGCTGGTATAGAGAAACTTTGGATTAGATGCTTATCATTACTTGATATCAATATTTCTGTTCTAGTTGCTAGTTCATTGTAGTTATCTCCATCTGGTTTTAATTCAATGAGTAACGAGACATCACTCGGCGTTATGCTTAATACCTCTTCTAGTGTTGGAATGCTAGATGTCAGTGAACCTTGAGTTAATGTTAATGTTTGTAATTCAGAAAGATTGACCTCACTCACACGTCGTTCATCACCTGTTAATCGTTTCAAATTTAGATCATGAAAAACTACCACTTCATTATCTTTTGTAAGGACAACATCTATTTCTATGACTTTAATATCTTGATCAATACTTGTTTGAATCGCTTCTAAGGTGTTTTCAATATGATGTGTTGATTCACCTCTATGAGCAACCACTTGAATCGCTTCATTATAAGGATAGGCTCCTTCTAAAGCAACTCTAATGAAAACAACCGCAATGATACTAAAGGCAATCACAAAGTTCCTTAGATGCGATTTTTTACCTTTTTTATAGGTTACATAATCCACGTCAAAGATATCATAGTCTTCAAAGTAATTATGCGTTAAGAAACTGAAGAAGATATATCTAAATACAATCGATATTGTTGGAATAGCCAATGTCGCTAAAACAGCGACAATCGCTGATAATGCATAACTAAAGAACAAACTCATATGTCTCGTTGCGATAAAGTATAAAGCACCATCAACCAAAGATAGTAATAATGATTGAACGAGGTATAATGCAATCACTGTAAGTAATGTTATAAATGCATTGATTGGTTTATTGAATACATATGAAATAGATCTTTTACACGCTTCTTTAAAAGTGACTCTTACATTTGCCATTATCACAAATACATAAAGTAATAAAAATACGATAATAATAGATAGGATAAAGAGAATCATAAAGATAAACCCATACGTATCATTCGTGACTAATTCACTCGATAAAAATGTTGGTAAATCCAAGATGGTTAAGTATGGATTCACATAAAGAGTTCCTAAAACAAAGAAGGATATAACTATATATAAAATATATAAAGGTTTAAAACTAAATAGGTTCTTGTTGTGCTTTGGTAACGAATTGACAAATAGTTCTTTTACAGATAATAATTGTTTATCTTTTACAGAGAAAACCATATTCATGATCATTGACATCTCAAAGATTAATAAGAAACTAAATGATATTAAGACGATAATTACAAAAGCAATCGTATAAAAGCTTAAGAAATAATCTTTTAAAGTTTCTGGAGTTAAAGCAAATACTTTTGTTAAGGTAATGGTTTGTTTAAACATAAACTTAACTAAGGGTATATACAAATAACTCACAAATAGTGAGTAGATGATTTGAAGTAATATTAAAGACTTTAGATTGTTTCTTAAATATTTGTTTTTCATATAACCAAACCTTTCTTGGTAAATATTTTACTATATATGTACGTAAAAAACTATATAACCTATTGTTTTTCTTTATATTATGCAAGCAGCTTTCATTGATAAAAAATAAATAACTGTCCAATTTGAAAATAGATACTTGACTTTTTTTAAAACCTATTTTAAAATAACATTAACGATAACAGAAAACGCTTGCATATTAATACATTCGTTTCTGGTTTTATTATGGATTATTTACATTAACGATAATGTGAGGTTAAAATGAATAAAATAATTAAGACAAAAATTACAAATATAGGAGATCCTTTTATCCTTCCATACAAGGGGACATACTATCATTACTCAACAAGTTTCGCTAAAGGTTTTAAAGTCTTTACATCTAAAGATTTAAAAAATTGGGAAGACAAAGGTTTATGCTACAAAGATTCAAAATTTGGGTATATGGACTTTTGGGCACCTGAAGTTTATTATCATAACAATCAATTCTATATGTTTTTCTCTTCGAAAAACATTGAACAAGATCGGTTAATGATTTCAGTCGCTATATCGGATTCGCCATTAGGCCCATTTAAAGATGTGAAACTATTTGATTTTGGATATGCTGCGATAGATGCATCTATCTATATGGATGATGATAATCGAAAATATATGTATTATGCAAAAGACTGTAGTGAGAATGTAGTGAACGGAATTAATACATCACAGATTTTTGTTGTTGAGCTTACAAATGATTTATTAAATACGATTGGTGAACCAAAACTGGTATTAACACCTAGCACACCCCATGAACAAAGACAAACAGATTGGCAATGGAATGAAGGTCCATTCATGCTAAAACATGATGGGATATACTATTTATCTTATTCTACTAACTTTTTTGCGAGTAAGGAATATTCCGTATCTTATGCTACAAGCAAGAATCCATTCGGTCCTTTTACTAAAGCAAAAGAAAATCCAATACTATCATATATTGATGGTGTCATATCGGGTCCTGGACATAATGCATACTTTAAGACTTTCGATGGTGATCTTATGACAAGTTATCATATACACACAGACATAGATAACCCATCAGGAAATAGAACAACTTGTTTTTCAAAATACCACTTTGAAAACGATAAACTGATCATTGATTATTTATAGGAGGAAGAAAATGAAAAAACTGATTTTACTTATGACATTATTATCACTTTCATTCGTTATGATTGCTTGTGGCGGTGAAAATAATGATACAGATATTATTCCAGGTGTAAGACCTGAAGAAGAAACTGTCATTACATTTTGGGGTTACGGAGATGCAGTTGAAAAAGCTGTGTTTGAAACGTTAGTCACTGATTTCAATGAACTAAACGAAGGCTTCGTACAAGTTAATTATGTACAAAAATCACCAGATGGATATGGTGATGCTTTACGTTTAGGATTACAAGGAACAAGAGGCCCAGATGTTGTCTATGTTGGTGACTCTGATTTTAAAGCTTTGGCTGAATTAGGATTTTTACTTTCTTTAGATGATTATATTGATGGATCTGATGAAGTTGTTGTTGAAGATATGTGGCCTTCTTCTATCAATAGATATCTATATGATGTAGACACTACGACTTCTACTGGACCTAATGCACATTATTGGGGCGTTCCTAAAGATGTTGGTCCTACAGTTATTTATTACAATGAAACATATTTCGAAAATGCTGGAATTACTGTAATATCAGTATATCCAGAAGACTTAGGTAGTTTTAATAGTGGTTCTCCCGATTCAAGAGGACTAACTAAATCTGATTATGGTTTAACTAGTGAAGTTAAAAATATGGGTTACTTTGAATTAGATGGGAAAAAAGTCTTTAACAATAAAATCGCAATGAACTGGGAAGAAACAGTTGAATGTAGTAATGTTGTACAAGATAATTCAGCTGCTGAATATGGATACTTCACTGAATGGTGGTTCAACTATGGTTGGTCTGTTGGTGGAGATGTTATTCAATATATACCAACAGATGATACAACCTATAATGGTGGTTATTGGGACTTTACATTAATGGATCCAACACCAAATTACATCGTGAGTGAAGACATAACAAATGGAATTGATATTAATGGAACACATTATGAACCAGGTGACATTATCTCATATTACGACAAACTAGATGACTTAATCACCAAGGATATTAGAGTTGAGGTTCTAACAGCTCTATCAAATAACGAATTAATCGAGTTACCTTCACAAAGAGAAGCATTTGTTGAATTCGTTAGAATTGGACAATCTAAATCTGTATTAGTAGATTCTTATGAAGGTCAAGATTTATATGGGTATGGTATTACTCCTACACCTACATCAATCGGTGGAGACTCAGGAAAAACTAGAGCATTCTCAAACGGAAATGTCGCAATGTTAGTAGATGGTAGATGGAATGTCCCTAACTTTAGAACTCAAATGGATGATCGATTTGAGTGGGATGTTGCGCCACTACCTGTTTATAGAGAATATGACAATCAAGGCAACGTTATAGTTGAGGGTAAATCAACTGGACATAGTGGATCAGTCGCTTTAGCAATCAACGCTAAATCATCAAAACCAAATGCAAGTTGGATGTTCTTAGAATATATAGCTGGTTCAATTGGTCAATTAGAACAAGCAAAAAGCGGATTCGCAATTCCATCTCAAATGGAACTAGCAAACACAGAAGACTTTTTACAATCTGACCAAAACCCAAGAAACTCAGTCATTTTCTTAGATGCTGCATATAATCAAAGTCCTGGTGACTGGTGGTATCTAAGAGATAACCAATGGATTGACCCATGGGCTGGTATGTTAAACGGATCTGTAAGAAATGGAGATGCAACATTAACTGAATTTTATCAATCAATAGAATATAACAATACATTTGACATTTTAAAGACATACACAGAATCTGATTAGAGGAGAAACATGTTAAAAAGAAAAACTCTCAAAAGAGTTAAGAAGAAAAATAATGAAAACTTAATAGGAGTCTTATTATCAATCTCACCATTAGTTGGGTATCTATTATTTGGTTTAATACCATTAATTATCGCCTTAATAATGTCTTTTAGTAATGTACAAGGTTACTCATTGAACGGTATTGAATTTGTAGGACTTCAAAACTATCTAGGTGTGTTAAATGATCCTAAATTTTGGACATCTTTATTAAACACTGCAGTGATGGCTTTATCAATGCCTATCTCTTTAATTCTTTCATTAATTATGGCTTTCTTTATAAGTAAAAAGCTAAAGGGAGCAAATGTATTTAGAGCTATATACTTCATTCCGTTTGTGGCTTCTGTTGTTGCTGTAACCTATATGTGGCAATGGTTGTTTAATACAAACTATGGAGTCATTAATCAGTTATTAGGATTAACTGGAGAGAATGCAATTGATTGGTTAGGTACAAGAACAAACTTTTGGACATCAGTAATTATTATGAATGTATGGAGTGGAACTGGATATGGTATTGTTTTATATTCCGCTAGTTTAACTGCAATCCCTAAAAATTTACTTGAGCAAGCTGAAATTGATGGCGCTAATGGAATTCAAAAGTTCTTTAATGTTACACTTCCTGCATTATCACCAGTAACATTCTATTTATTTACGATGGGATTGATAGGAAGTATGCAGGCTTTCGCGGTTCAAAATATCTTAACAAACAACGGAACAGGACCTGATGATGCTGGGTTAACAGCAGTTTACTATATTTATCGTAATATATTCTCATATGTCAATGAGATGGGTACAGCAGCAGCGGCTTCTTGGTTGCTTGCGATTACGATAACAATTATCACATCACTTAACTTCTGGTTCTCAAAGAGGTGGGTGCATTATGACTAATAAAAAAACAATCAACTATGCCAAGCGATCTAAAAAGATGAGGATTATTAATAGAATTGCCGTGTATGCCGCATTAATTATATTTGCGCTTTGGATATTGTTTCCATTCTCTGTCATTATATCGACATCTTTAAAAACATGGCAAGAAGCAAATACATTGGGATTTAATTTCTTCCCAAAAGAGTTTTCTGTAGAAGGATACCTTAATGCCTTAACCTTTAAAAGTTTTGGATTAGAAATACCACTTCTATTAAGAGGGTTTATCAATACATTCATCTTTGTCGTTCCAACAACGATTATAGGACTACTCCTCTCAAGTATATCTGGATACGCTTTTGCTAAGATTAAATATAAAGGAAAGAAAACTTTATTTAGATTAATGATATTTACGATGCTTATACCGGGTACAATTATGATTGCCCCGTCTTATGTTATGTTTGATACATTAGGATGGACAAATACACCTTGGCCAATTATCGTACCAGGAATGTTTGGTGCTGCTGCAGCTGTATTCTTTATGAGACAATTCTATACTAGAATACCTACTGATTTAGTAGAAGCTGCGAAAATGGATGGAATGAATCATTTACAAATATTCTTTAAGATTATGGTTCCACTATCTAAACCAGCACTCATTGCTCAAGGAATATTAGGTTTGATGGGTGGATATAATGATTACTTTGCCCCTTATATCTACTTGCAATCTCCTGAGATTTATACAGTACAAATTGCATTAAGAAACTTCTCAGGAACCTATTCAGCTGAGATTAATACATTAATGGCTGGTTCGATTATCGTTTTACTACCTGCATTTATTATTTATGTATTTACACAAAAATATTTCATCCAAGGTATTGCGACAACTGGTATGAAATTATAAAGGAGCTTTAAATGAAAAAAATATACATTATCTTGTTACTAGTATTAAGCATTGGTTTAATGTCTTGTCAACAAGAAACAACGACAACAGAAATGACAACAGGTGATTTTTCATATTATGAAGAAAAACTTAGTGAAAATATGGATTACAACAGTAATTTATTCTATCTAAATAATTTAGATTTTCAAATTGCTGACCCATCAGTTATCTATATTGATGAAGGAGACCAAGAAGGGTACTTCTATGCATATGGAACAAGTGATGATATTAGAGTTATGGGATTCCAAAGTTGGCGTTCTAAAGACTTAACACATTGGGAATCAATGGGAGTTGCTTTTAAACCTGATTTTAATGATACATGGGCTAATTTAAATTATTGGGCTCCTGAAGTATTATATGATGCTGATACGAGTTTATACTACTTGTTCTATTCTGCTCAAACAGCAAGCGACTCAACTTTCCAAATGTCTGTGGCTTATTCAGAAAACCCACAAGGTCCATTCGTAACACCTAAGAATATAAGAAACAGTAATGGAGATGTATTAAGTCCTGATAAGCCTGTATATAATGTACAGTCAACTAACCCTAGTATAGATCCTAATTTACTAAGATTGAATGCAATTGATATCTCTCCATTCATTGATCCTGTCACAAATGAGAGATATATCTATTTCAGTTATTATGATACATTTAATCAATCTGAAATCTTTGGAATGAAAATGAATGATTGGTTCACACCCGATTATTCAACACTAACTCAAATAACGGCATTAGGATATAAATCAGTTGAAGCTGCACAAAATCATGATGTCACTCAAACTACACCTGAAGGAACGATTAATGAAGGTCCATTCATGATTTATGAAAATGGAACATATTATATGACTTTCTCTGTATATGGTTTTACAGATGAAAAGTATCAAGTCAGACAAGCATTGGCTGACAGCCCATTAGGGAACTTTATTAAATATACACCTGAAGATGGTGGAACAGTTATCGCTACGGACCCTAACTGGGGACATATTACATCAAGTGGGCATCATGCATTTATCTATGTTGGCGATGAAATTTATATTGCATATCATACGTTCTATAACAGAACAGATATCACGGATGGTAGGGCGTTAGCAGTTGATAAAGTAGAATTCATTGACAATGATGGTGTTGCTTTACTACACACAAATGGTCCTACATATTCACTGCAACCTTTACCTGAAGCAATATCAGGTTATGAAAACATCGCATTATCCGCAACAATATCTGCGAACAATACAAAAGATGACTCAGACGTAAAATATCTTAATGATGGAGTTATGGCATATCTATCATATGATTCAATTCCTGAATATGTAGCAAACGAGGGTGTTTCAACGATTACACTCACTTGGGATGACTTCGTAAGTGCTAAAGCGATAATGATTTATAACTCTATCTACTTCGAAGACACATACGTTAATATCGCAAATATTAAAATGACTTACTTAAGCGATTCAGAAGGAAATACTAAAACAATTGATATGAACAACCTAGAATACGACTGGGATTGGCATTATGATAGTACATATGGCGAAATGAACCCTGGTGGGTCAATAATTGCTGAATTCAATGAACTCTCAATAAATAAGATTGAGATAACCTTTACATCAGTTGCTGGTTCTAATGTTGGAATTCCTGAAATAATTGTTTTAGGAAAAGAAGAAAGCTCTGGTCCAACCACTGAGTTTATTACATACAATTATGACTTACCATCATATGGGAATCCAGACCTAATAAATGAGAGTTTAAACTTCGGTTCAAACAATGGATTATCAACAAGTTATGGATATGATCTAACACATGATGATGGAACTGAAAATGGTTATATTACACAAAGTTATCCATATGATCAATTTGCATATTCAAATGATATATATGGAACTAGTTTCTATGTAGAAGCTGAATTTACAGTAACGAATGACTCCTCTTACACAGATGATCCATATCCTAAATTTGGTTTAACTGTAGCATCACCAGAAAATACGATATTCTATTTCGTTGATGCTAATCCAACGTATACACAAGACGCTATAGGTGTCGCTCAAAGAACTTTTGATAATAGTGATTGGGACTGGAACTCAACAGAACAAAATGTAAGTGATGTTGGCATTAGTTACAAAGATGGAGAATATGTTAAATTAGCGATTATCAGAAATGGTGATGAATTCTATATGCTTGTTAACGATGTTTTATACATATATTATGATAATTTCAATATATTCGTTGAAGACTATAAAGCAACTGTAGGATTCTTAACATTTAACACTGAAGTTAAAATTAAAAACTACTATGCTACAGAAGATACATCAATAATTGACTCAAAATTAGAGATTTATGCTTCTCAAGTCAATGGACATACATTTGGTATCTCAGGAAACTATAAAACAACAGTTGGATGGGATTTATCAACCGATACTGATTTAGAAGATGCCTATGTCATTAACACAGCCCCTGGTGACCAATATATTTACTTTAAAGATTATGAAGGGTCTTATTTCTATTGTGAAACAGAGATTACAGTGGTTGAAGGTCTAGGAGATCCATATCCTAAATTTGGAATAGTCTTAAAACAAGATAATTTAGAATTTTTCTACTTTATAGATTCAAATGCAAGTTATGATAATCAAAGAGTAGGTTATGTCCTTAAAGTTAATGGTGTCTGGGATTGGGCTAATTCCCAAACATATACTGTTAATAATATTGACTATAAAGATGGCCTCTATACAAATTTGGGATTACTGCAAGATAACGGAGATATTAGTTTATATGTAAATGGAACCTTAATAACAACAGTGACTCAAGTTCCAGGATTCACAAATACGGATAGTGTTGTTGGTATCTTATCATTTACAACTTCTATTAAAATTACAAATTATGTACTATTGATAAATCATCAAGAGATTCAAGATTATTTATCTTAATAAAAATAAAAATATAAATTGTGTATATAACACAGAAGGAGAAAGAAATGAAGAAATTTTTTGGTTTAATTTTTTTATTCATGTTAGTTGTTTCCTTTACAGCTTGTACAAACTCGACTGACCCTACATCAACAACTCAGGACGATGTAAGTACAACCGAACAGGTAACACATTCAACTAACGAACAAACAACAGATGCAATAACGACTCAAGAGCAAACAACTCAAACAACTGCTTCTATTGAAGCTCCTACGAGTACATTAGTATCTATTGAAGTAGGAACAAACCCTACTAAAGTGGTTTATAACGATCAAGAAACATTTGATTCAAGTGGACTTGTTATTATGGCTAATTATAGTTGGTCTAACAATACAACAACTCAAGTTGATGTGACAAGTTCAGTTACTTTTGACAAAACGACTTTAGATTTACTAGATGATGAAGTGATTGTAACTTATATAGAAGGAGACGCAACTTTGACAACTTCTATTCCAATCACTGTAAATCCTACAGGTGAATTATTCACTCAAGGTATTACTTTAACAGAAACACCTTCAAGTGATATCGTCGTTACAACACCATCAGCAGATGGTGATGCAACATCTTATTGGTTTGCAGAATACAAAGCAGAAACATTCTATGTTAAAGCTATCGTATTAGATGATTCAATTTCTGAAGGTAGTAGCATTTATAACGCTGATGGTATCGAATTGTATGCTTATGTTTCAGAAAGAAACTCTGGTATCATTGATGGAACATTAAATATTAATGCATCCGTTGCTGGAGAAATCTCTGTTAGAGTATCTAGCGGTCAAGTATTTGCAATAAACGCTGCTTCAGCCGCAACGTCTACTGTTTCAAAATTATCATTTGATGGTCGATACGTTGCAGGATATCAAATAGAAATTGAAATTCCTTATTCAGAACTTGGATTATCTGGATTAGAAAAGGTTGTTTCGTTTGTACCAGGTACTTATAACAATGAAGGTGCTTTTGCTCAAATGAACTATTCAGATGCATTTAACGCTGATACAGCACAATCACATACATATATTCATGTAGTTGATGATAATACGTTTGCTCAAAATCCATGGTTTGATCTAGGGTATACAGATGGGTGGACAATTAACGAAACTTCTTTATATAGTGATGGTTTTGATGAACAATCATTTAATATAGAAGGTGCAGTTGGTTCAAACTTTGCAACATCATTAGAATTAAATGTTCCATCTGTCCTTAATGGAGATGCTTTCCCTAAAGTAGGTATTGCATTAATAGGTGAAACTCACACAGTTTATTTCTTTATCGATGTAAATGCTACATTAGATAATTACTGGGGTAACTATTCTATTAGACCTAACGATGGCGATTGGGATTGGGCAGCTACAAACGCTAGACAATTTAAATTCTTAGGTGATTTACCTTATAACAACACAGATTACAAAACATTAGAAATTGTACGTATTGGAACATCAATCTATTTCATCTCAGATGGTAGAATTGTACAATACGCAGAAGGAATCTTCGCAGAGGACGAATCAACTCAATTAGCGGTTATGGGATTCAATATGGAAATGAATGTTAGAAACATTAATATCTATACTGATACTGATTTTGATACTGAAATTGCTAATTATCAAATCGCTGCTAAAGCAGGATCAGTTATAGATGGTGACTTATCAGATTGGGATTCTACAGTTTTATCAAATCCTTTTAATATTTATGGAACTGATGGTAGAATAATTAATGTTTATTCATACTTAGCTGAAGATGGAATATATATCGCTTATAATGCATTCTATACAAATGACCTAATTGATAATGCTGGTAATTGGTGGGATAACACAAATATCGAGTTTAAATTAGGTTTAGGAGCACAAAGATATTCTGCAGCAAATGGATTCTATTCAAGATTTGAAAGCTGGGGAGGAAATCCTAGAGACGTTGGATATTCAGTATGGTTAAATGATGATTCTGGTGCATTGAACCATTCAATCGTTGAGTTATTCATTCCTTGGGGAATGATTGAAGGTTATGATTCAACTAGTGGTTTCGTACCTGCTGGTTTTGCTTGGAAAAACCCTGGTGAACTTGGAAATATCTGGGATGATGGAAATGACTTTTGGTACTTACCTGAAGCTGATCCAGATGCTAGAAATGTTATGATTACAGAAACTGGTGTTTATAGAGCAAACGATTTAACAATTGATGGTGACTTATCAGATTGGGATTCAGCAATCTTAGGTACTGCATGGACAGGTGACCCAGGTGATGGAAGAATTATTTCGAGTGTGGCATTTGTAGGAACTGATGGTTTCTATGGAGCATTCCAAGTAACAACGCCTACACCATTAGACTTAAATACTTTAAATACTGGTGGTGACTGGTGGCAGAATCCAAATATGGAAATCTGGACAAATGATGTTCATTCAAGAATTATGTTCTACGATGGAATGGCTATAGGAACAGGTGTTATCAACCAAGTTGCATACACATATGATAGCTTAACAAATACTTTAACAGTAGAGTTTTTCATTCCATTTAACTCATTAGGTTTAACTGATGCTCCTGCATCAATTGCTTATAGAATCGGTTCAAACTCATTAAATGGTGGATGGTTCATGCCTGTTGATCCAAATCAAGATGTAACAGCGAATGGATTACCTATTATAATTGTTTAAAAATATTTATACATTTGGTTATGGGCCTTTCATTAGGCCCATACCATAAATATAAAAGTAAAGTTGGTAAAAATATGGTTAAAAGAATTTCACTTAAAGATATTGCAGAGGAATTAAACATAACAGCTAACACTGTTTCTCGTGCTTTAAAAGATAAAGATGATATCTCACAAAAAACAAAAGATGAAGTAAGAAGAGTCGCAAAAGAATTAGGATATATTCCTGATATGGTTGCATCTTCTATGAGAACATCTTCTACGAAAACAGTCGCAGTATTATTTGATAATCTTATGAATCCTTACTTCTCAATTATGGCAAATTACTTACATTTCCATTTGAGTCAAAAAGGCTATCGTTTAATGATTTTTAATAGTAATACAGACGCTATTTTAAATATGGACGTTCTAAAACAAATGATGTCGCATAGAGTTGATGGTGTGATCACTTTCTTACGCCCTGATGAAGAAACGGCTAAATTCGTTAACAAAATTAACCTACCTGTTACTGTTATTGGGAGGGAAGCGGATGATTTAGGTATCGATTCAATCTTTTCTGATGACGTAAGTGGTGGATATAAGATGGGAAACTACTTATTTAATAAAGGCTATAAAAATATAGGTTATATTGGTGCACCAGAAAACATTAAATGTAGTATAAAAAGAGCACAAGGTCTCAAAGACTACTATAATGAAAAAGACATCGAACCAATGATATTATTTTCAACATATGATGGAAATTCTATTTATCAAATCATTGATGAATTAATTTCATCAAATGTAAAGGCAATCTTTTGTTTTAATGACTCTATCGCTTTTTCAACGATGTTATATATTAAAGAAAAATATCCCAAACATAAAGACATTGAAGTGACCGGATATGACAATATAGCTAGTCATTTGAACTTACCAATATCAATCACAACAATAGGTACAGATGTTAATAAAATGGTTGAACTATGCGTAAACCAGTTAATGAACAAAATAGATAATTTTGATATTCCACTATATATGGAAGTATTACCAACATTTTTAAAAGAGTAAAGTAAAGGAATTAATATGCTAAGAGATTACCCAAGACCACAACTTAAGAGAAACAACTGGATCAATTTAAATGGAACATGGGATTTTGAATTTGATGATCAATTCATTGGTATAAAAGAAACGTGGTATAAACGTCATGATTATAGTAAGAAAATAAACGTACCTTTTCCATACCAATCTAAATTATCAGAAATCAATGATAAAAGCTGTCATGATTATGTATGGTATCATAAAACATTTGAATGTATTAAACCAAATAATAAAAAAGTGATGCTTCATTTTGGGGCGATTGACTATGAAGCAACAATCTACATCAATGGTCATATCGTAACGAAACACATTGGTGGTTCTTCATCATTTAGCGTTGATATAACATCAAACCTTAATGAAGGAAAATCACAAGATTTAACAGTATTCGTTTATGATCCTAGTTATGATTCATTCATCTCAAGAGGAAAACAATCTTGGAAGGAAGGTCCATTTGAATGTTTTTATGATCGAACAACAGGTATATGGCAAACAGTATGGATTGAAATCATCGATCAATCAAGTATTGAAACCATTCAAATGACACCTAATATTGATAATCCAAGTGTTAACTTCTTCTTAGAATCTTATAATGGATTAGCTAAAACAGCTAAGATAACAATAAGCTATAAGGATGAAGTTATAACTCATCAATCCTTTGATTTCACAAAGAAGATTTGTGAGAATATTGATATTGACAAAAACAAGTTATACCTTTGGAGTCCTGAAACACCAAATCTATATGATGTTAAAGTAGATGTATACGTAAACAGCTTATTAGTTGACAGTTTTACTTCATACTTTGGTATGCGTAAAATTAGTATTGATAATAATCAAATACTTCTTAACAACAAACCTTACTATTTACGCTTAATATTAGATCAAGGATACTATCCAGATGGGTTAGTAAGTTATCCTGATGAACAGTCTTTATTAGATGATATTAGATTAGCTAAACAAATGGGATTCAACGGTTGTCGAAAACATGAAAAAGTTGAAGCAGAAAGATTTATGTACTACGCTGATAAAGAAGGATATCTCGTATCATTAGAAATGCCATCAGCGTACTCATATAAGGCTTCTAAGGAGTTTTTGGATGAATGGTTAACATGTGTTAACAGAGACTATAATCACCCATCACTCTTCATGTATGTGCCTTTCAATGAATCTTGGGGAATTAGAAAAATTAAGGACAACTTAGAAATTCAAAATTATGTTAATGGATTCTATTACTTAACTAAAAGCTTGGATCATACAAGAATCATATCAACAAACGATGGATGGGAACAAACCATAACTGATGTTTGTGCTATCCACACGTATCAACATGGGAGTATAAATAATCTGGTTCAACAGACTATTTTTAAAGATTCAATTTGTAAGAAAGAACTACTCCTATCAAGTATTCATACCAAAGGGGATAGAAATATTTACTTAGATAATTATAGCTACAAAGATGACCCGATTATCCTTTCTGAGTTTGGTGGTATATCTTATGCAAACCATCAACAATTAGGTTGGGGTTATACCGGAGTTAGTAGCAAGAAAGATTTAGAATCAGAACTTAAAAGAATATTTAAGGTTGTTTATGAATCCAAACATCTTGCAGGGTTCTGTTATACCCAACTAACCGATGTTGAACAAGAGATTAACGGGTTACTAGATTATAATCGCAAAGAAAAAATCTCAATTGAAAGCATTAAGAAAATTATATGTAATGAATAAGTTTAAGAACAGTCTATTAAGAGACTGTTTTTTTATTCTTAAACTTCTTCTCTTGACAAACATACTATTTTTCTTTATACTACTTTTGTCAAGTCTTAACGAAAGGTATTGATTTTATGATTAACAATACAGAAAAACTAAGAAAATATAACACAATAAAAATATTAGAATATTTAAAACAAGTTGAACATGGAACTAAAAACTCTGTCGCGAAGGCAACAGGTTTATCCGTTGCTACTTGTTTTAATATTCTAAGTGAGTTAATAGAATCCGGTAAAGTTATTGAGATTGAATTAGCCAAACCAACAGGTGGTAGACCATCGAGAAGATTCAAATACAATTTTGATTATTCGACCCATTTAAATATGTATTTAAAGAATGAAGATAACTTAATAACAATGTATTACTCCGTTAGAAACTTAGCAGGTAAAATACATGTTGAAGAACGTATTAAGGTAGCTTCCTTAGAATATGGTCACATAGAATCTATCATTGATAAGAGTGTTAGGTTATTTGACAACTTAGAAACTTTTACTTTAGCAATACCAGGTGTTGTTAAAAATGGCTATGTACATAGTTGTGATATTGAAAGTTTAGAAAAACTAGATCTTAATCAGTTGATTAAGAACAAGTTTTACTTAGATGTAAGAATTGAAAATGATGTAAACACATTAGCTTATGGTTCATTAGCTAATGGGTCTATAGAAATTGCTTCTCCTACTGTATATATTTATTTTCCAGATTCAAGAGACCCAGGTATGGGAATGATTATTAATAATCAAGTTGTTTTAGGTTATAACAACTTTGCTGGTGAGATTAAAAACTTACCAATCAAATCTAGTGATTTATCACCAAATAAACTTCAAGATGATCATGATTTATTTATAGAATACATAGAGAATATAATCAAGTCAGTTAATGCTGTGATCAATCCTGGATTAATCACAATTTCGACTAAGAATAAACATAATGACTTTTATGAGGATTTGGCTTCTAAGCTATTCAAAATAGAAAACATCGGAAAGATTAGGTTTGAAGAAGATATCCATTATACGATGTTAGATGGTTTAAATTATTTATCTAACTTATTAATACAAGAGGTGTAGAATGGCAGTTTTATTATTACTTATTATATACTTAGCATTTATTAGTTTAGGGTTACCTGATTCTGTATTTGGAGTTGCATGGCCAGCAATTAGAGATAGCTTTGGATTGGATTTAGAATTTGGTGGTTACGTAACGTTCACTACAACTATAGGTACAGTCCTTAGTAGTTTGTTTTCAGGATATATTATATCTAAACTGAAAACTGGTAAAGTTATCACTCTATCCGTTTTCCTAACAGCTATAGCTTTATTTGGGTTTTCTCAATCTAATCGTTTGGTGTTCTTAATTATCTGTGCATTTCCTTTAGGGTTTGGTGCAGGTTCTATTGATACTGCACTTAATAATTATGTCGCTTTGCATTATAAACCATATCATATGAATTGGCTCCATGCCTTTTGGGGTGTAGGAGCTACATTAGGTCCACTTATTATGTCATTATATTTAAATGATTTAAATTGGAAAGGTGGATACTTAACGATAGCGATTATACAATTTGCATTTTTAGCTGTTTTAACGTTTGCATTACCACTTTGGAAAAACGGAAAAACGAAAGATGAAATCGTCGAAGAAGTTACCAAACCTAGAAAAAACATTTTCAAGATTAAAGGTGTAATCTATGCACTCCTTATTTTCTTAGTCTATTGCGCTGTCGAGTTCTCAGTTGGTATCTGGGGAAGCAGTTACTTGGTTATGTCTAAAGGTATAGATGTTGACATAGCAGCTAGATATATTACGGTATACTTTGGTGGGATTACTGGAGGTAGATTCTTAGCCGGTATATTATCATTCAAGCTAAATAGTAGACAATTAATTTATGGAGGAATTGGATTAGCTATAATAGGTACAGCACTTCTTCTATTTACAAATAGTGATGTCATGTTATGGATATCATTCGCAGTTATAGGAATTGGTTTAGCACCAATTTTCCCTAATATGATTCATGAAACACCAAATAATTTTGGTAAAGAAAACAGTCAATATGTGATCGGCTATCAAATAGCATTCGCCTATATTGGTATGGCATTATTCCCTTCTATATTTGGATTTGTGTTCTCACATATCTCAATTGAGTTATTTCCTATATTAGTCTTTGCATTATCAATTGCATTGTTAAGTTTAGTTATCACATTAAGAATAAGAGTAAGAAGAAAAAATGAACAATAAAGTTGCTTTCAAACTTTTTCGTTCATTTTCGTGTAACCTAAAGAAATCTTAACCCTAGTATGATATAATTACAAAGATTATAAAGGAGGTACTTTATGTACATACATACAAAAGTAGAATGTCCAAACTGTGAAAGTATTATAGATACTAAAAAATTAATATGTCCAAACTGTGGAAAAGTTGGGAGTAGTCATATTGTAATGTCAGGGGGAAGAGAAGATTTCATTTGTCTTAGTTGTAAGCATAAGTTCTTTGCTAGTTGTCCAACATGCAGTACAGATATAACTAAAGCAGCTTATCAAACTGTGCTCAAATATGATATCCCAAAGGTTTCAGAAAAGTTAGGTGGATTTAAAGAAAACTTATCATTATTAAAAAAACATATCGATATCAACCTTGAAGAAAAACTCGTTGATTATAAAGTTTCTAAAGATTATCTTTTTGAAGATAAACCATACTTAGCTTCAAAGGTTAATCCAGAAGAATTAATAGATAAATTTATAAAAGGCGTAAAAGATAATCCTTTATACAAAGAAGATTTCAGACAAAACATCAAGCGTTCAGATATTGCAGTTGATGTAAAATTATTCATCAACACGATTCCTAGATTCTCTGGTGAAGTTCGAATTGATACTGTCTATACAACATATCATAAATACGAAACAACAAAAGTTAAAGATATGAATGTTTATGATGCTGAAGGTATTAGACTTGGTAGTTATGAAAAAGATGTTAAAGAAACAAATACTGCTGCTTCAAAAAATAAAGAAACGTCTCTAAGAGATTTCTATATGGATGAAGAAAGCTTTACACCTAAAGGATTAAAAGTCATCACAAAAACGAACATATCTAATTTATTAGAATTAGATAAAGATTCTATTCTGGTTTATACAGAGAAAGACCCTTACTCATTTAAAGAATATTATAAAGAACGTTTTGAAAACTACCTGTTAACTGAAGATGAATATCTCACTGAAGTTGTAGAGGTTGAAAGAGTTCGTTGGAATTCGTTCAAACGACATGAAACAATTTCTGTCGCTATCCCAATCTATACATTAACAATTCAAGCTGATAAAATTTATAAAGTTATTGTTAACGAACATAATGTGTTAGGCACTCACGACCTTCCTAAAGGCGATCCAAATAAAACAGGTCTTAAAGCGTTTAGAGATAATACATTTAATATCATGAAAGGCTATAACAATAACTCATTATTCATCGCATCTCAAGTTTCACTCTTTGCATGTTTATGTTATGGGTTAATCCAACACGACAATGGAGCACACAGTTTATTTCTAACCATCTTTAGCACTTTACTTGTTTTCGGTATTCTGTATGCACTTATATTCTTTATTCTAAACAAAGTTATTCAACCAAATCCTGAAGAAATGGTTGATAAAGCATTAAAGAAAATAGATAGTTCTATAAACCCTAAAAAGGGTATATCAATCGATTTAAAGTATACTGCAGTTTCAGACATGATGTTAATCATTGATGATGACTTAGAGGCAGCTAAATATCATAAGAAACTCAATAAGGATTCTAAGTTACTTAAGGCAGCTATACATTCAGTTTATTCAAAAAGAATAAAATATACATTGATAGCCGTTATAGAATACATCATTTTAGGTGCATTACTGGCTTTAGAAATGCTAAGTATAACTAATTTTTTCTAAGAAACACCCACTGATTTAAATAAAGATAATATATATAATAGAAATGAGGTTAATCAATTTGATTAACCTCATTATTTTTATTCGTTTTCTGTGATTGTTAAATTATTATAAATAACTTCTGCGCCTTGTGTTAGCAAACCTACACGACCTGTCATAATCACATCAGGATCATAATAATCCATAATTAATACATCATTTACATAAACTGTTAATTGATTTCCTTCAACAACAATTTTTACAGTAAAGGTTTCTCCACTATCTAATCTTGTATTAGCATCTACAGATAATCCATAATCAGACATGTTGTAATTGTATTTATCGATAAATGCGCGATAGTTATTAAATCCTACATAGTATCCTGTAACTGAATCATTGTTTTCATGTGAATTATCTGAGAAGTTACTTCCTCTTATAATAATACCAGCACTATCAGATACTGTTTCACCAATAAACTTCATATCTACAGTGATTGTACAATCTCTGATTGTTTCATCACCAAAATAAATGATTTGTCTGTTTCCAGCCATTGCATGATGCCCTTCATCAACTTTCCATACAGTTTGATAGAAAGCTCCATTACCAACTAACTCAGTTAATGCATGTGAGAAGTTTGGTGTTGAATATGAAGCAACTTCTAAATTGAAATAATTAAAACTGAAGTCTTCACTCATAGCGATAAATTTAATTTGGTGTACTCCACTAGGAATAACTAGTTCAGCTACCATTGTGTTTATGTAATCATAGTTTGAGCTAAGTGTTGGTAAGTTAACTAAAATAGGTTCACCATTATCAATTTGAACAGCGATTTGTTTTTCAGATTGTGAAGAATTCAAATTCATAAATAAAGCATATAATCCAGTTTCTTCTATATCTACATAATAACTAGCATATCCTAATTCTTTTGAAATTGTAATTTCGTTAGACCCAACAGGGTTGTTCGTTGATACATTTTCTAATTCACCAATTACACTTAATGATACTTCATTTGAAGCTTCTGGTACGTATTGGTTAGCACCAACCATATCTTTTTTAGGTTCGTATGAATCACTTGAACCATATGCGTAATTAGAGAATGATGAGTATTCGATACCATTTGACACGTATCCTACTTTACCTGCTGGTAATACTAATTCAACTTCTTCTATTTTTGTTAGGTTATCAAATAAAACAGATACTTTAGATCCATCAGATACGACTCTAATAGTATGTAATTTAGTAAAATCAAAGTTTGTGTTTAATGTTCCAGTTGAAATAACTTCACTTGTTCCATCAGCGACATTTTCTAATTTAACTACGTTTGCTTCTAAAGAAACTTTAGCATAGTTATTTTCATCTACATATCCAAAATAGATTTCGGTGTCCATTCCTGCAAAGTTAAACTCAGCAGTAAAATTTTGATTTGTTTCATCATTAGATAAGTAAATATCTCCTGATTGTGTATAATTTACTAATCCATCAACTGATTCAAAATCAGGTAATTCAGGTGTGATATTTCCTGTTAAAGAAGCACCGTTAACATTCATCATAGTTCCATTAAATAATAGTCTATTAATATTAAAGCTTCTATTAGGTCCAGCCGCACTGTTAAGGTTATGATATACAATGTAATAACTGTCAAGATTTGGACCTAATACGGTTGAACTATGTCCAAGTCCTTGGAAGCCTTCAACTGTTGATAATAATAGTGAGTTATTATCTCCGTAGCTAAAGCTATCTCTTGAATCAATAACACTAGCTGTTGAGTAATTTACTCTGTAACCAGAACTGATGACATGTGTCCCTGTGTATGTTAAATAATATGTTCCAAAACGATTAATTAATGTTGGTCCTTCAGACCATGTTCCCATTAACGTATTATCTAGAGTTGTTCCAGATTCTAGTGTTGTTGGGTTAGCCATATCAATCATTCTAATACCTGTTTTAAAAGCTCTTAAGAAATACATTGATTCGTCATCATCAATAAAGATTGATCCATCAATTGATTCCCCTAAGTTGTCACTAACAACTTCAAATGGTCCCACGGGACTTTCTGAAGATAAAATGTAGTGACCTCCACCACCTGGTGAAGTGTACATGTAAAACATTCCATCCCAATAGATGACTTCAGGAGCATAAGCTGTTTCAGTCAATGGGTCTTCTGTTACATATCCTAACGTGTTCGTTCCATTATCTACTTGTTCCCATGTCATTAAGTCACTTGATTTCCAAGCCCTTACTCCAATTTGTGCGTTCTTTGTTGAACAGTATAGATAGTATTCTCCATTATGTCTTAAGACATATGGATCCCCAACACCATATCCATTCCATTGGTTTGGAATTTGTGTATCATCAAATACATTATCATATCTATCTCTAGTTTCAATGTAATCTCCTTCAACAGGGTCTACAAACGTTGTAACTTCAGTACCACTACAACTTACTAAGAAGATAGTCATTGTTAATAAAAGTATACTTATTATTTTCTTCATCTAAATCACCGCCTTAGTTTGAAGCATCAACGTATAGTTGATTGTCTGCACCAACTCTTATATAAAGTGTTGGGTTTGCTGGGTCAATGAATACACCATCATAAGACCATCCGTCCCAATCAGCTGCAAAGTCAGACCATTCTCCTAATGATATACCAAATACATCATCTGGTTGAATTCCTAAGAATGCATATGGGATAAATACTTCCATTTGTTGAGCACTGTATGTAAACACAATTGTCGATGGATCTTCATTTCCTCCTGATGCCCAGTTTACGATTTGAACTGTACCATCACTTTTAAGGATGAACAAGTAATCTGATGCATCTCTTGTGGTACCTGTTATACCTGTGTCAATGAACAATTCTATTTTATCCATGTTTGTCCCATCAAATTGGAATTCTTCTTGTGTTGTAAATGTAAATGTAATTCCTAAATCAGATCTGACAATAGATCCTTCAATTGCATCAAATGCTTCATGTGTTGTTTTTGTTGCGAATGCCCCTGTTAAACCAGGGTTTACAACTGGATCATTGTTATTTGCTACGTATAATAAATTATCTAATCCTACTCTTACATATCCTTGAGGATTTGCAGGGTCGATAAATACACCGTCATAAGACCATCCGTCCCAATCAGCTGCAAAGTCAGACCATTCGCCCATACTTACACCAAAGATATCATCTGCTTGAATACCTAAGAATGCATAAGGGATGAACAATTCCATTTCTTGTGCTGAGTAAGTAAATGTTAATGTTGATGTATCTTCATTTCCACCTGATTCCCAGTTAACGATTTGAACTGTGCCATCACTCTTTAGAATGAATAGATAATCTGATGTATCTCTTGTAGTTCCACTTACACCTGTATCAATGAACAATTCTATTTTATCCATGTTTGTCCCATCAAATTGGAATTCTTCTTCTGTTGTAAATATAAATCTTATTCCTGTTGTTTCTCTATAGATAAATCCTGAGATTGAATCAAATGCCTCATGTGTTGTTTTTGTTGCAAATAACCCTGTTTCTCCAGGTACTGCTAATGGGTCATTGTTATTAGCTTCATATAATAAGTTATCTAACCCTACTCTTACATATCCTTGAGGATTTGCCGGGTCGATAAATGTATCATTATAAGCCCATCCGTCCCAGTCACTAGCAAAATCATTCCATTCTCCTAATGAAATACCGAAAATGTCATTTTCTGTAATTCCTAAGAATGCGTAAGGTATGAATAGTTCCATTTCTTGTGATGAGAAAGTAAATGTTAATGTTGATGGGTCTTCGTTTCCACCAGATGCCCAGTTAACAATACCAATTGTTCCATCACTTCTTAACATGAATAGATAATCTGTTGTGTCTCTTGATGTTCCTGAAACACCTGTGTCTATAAACAATTCAATGACTTCTTTGTTAGTTCCATCAAATGCAAATTCTTCTTCTGTTGTAAAGATGAATCGGATTCCTGTAGCTTCTCTATAGATAAATCCTGAGATTGAATCAAATGCTTCATGTGTTGTTTTTGTTGCGAATAATCCTGTTTCTCCAGGGATTGGTTGAACTGGGTAGTTAGTTGAATCTTCATATAATTGATTATCTTCACCAACTCTGACATATGCTTGAGGGTTCTCTGGAGCAACAAATGTTCCGTTAAATACCCATCCATCCCAGTCTGTTGCATATTCACTCCATTGCCCCATACTTACACCGAAGATTTCATCTGCTTGAATTCCTAAAAATGCGTAAGGAATAAAGACTTCCATTTCTTGAGCTGAGTGTGTGAATATTAGTGTTGATGGATCTTCGTTTCCACCAGATGCCCAGTTTACAATACCTATTGAACCATCAGATCTTAACATAATTAAGTAATCTGTTGTGTCTCTTGAAGTTCCTGATACTCCTGTATCGATAAAGAACTCAATAACTTCTCTGTTTGTTCCATCAAAGTCAAAACTTTCAGTTGTTGTAAATGTTACTCTAACACCTGTTGTCTCTCTTACAATTGCTGCTTCAATTGGATCAAATGAAGGATGTGTATCTTTACCTGAGAATACACCTGTTAAACCAGGAGCTTTTGTTATCACTAGACTATGTGTTGTATCATATTCATTTGCTTGAATATCATATTGCAAGTCCTCGTAACCCGCATAAGTTACTAAGATTGTATAATTATCTTGAACAATATCAACGAACGAGAATTCACCAAGTGCATTTGTCGTTGTTGTGTAAGTTTCACCAACAACTGAAACTGTAGCTCCTTCGACTAAACCTTCATAACTTGATACAGTACCATTGATAGTTCCAACTGTTGTTGAACTAATCATTGTTATGTTTTCAACAATAGCAGCTCCGTTTAATTGTTCTACAGTTAAGTTAAGTGTTATGGTTACAAAACCTTCTTTTTCAAATGTAATTGTTAATGCTTCATAAGTTGGTAGGTTTTCTAATAAGTAAGTACCACTTGCTGATGTATCGGTGATTGTTCCATCTACAACTGTTACAGTGACACCATCTTCATTGATTGTCCCTGATAAACTATTGTAATAAGGTGTCATTGATACATCTACAGTTGCAACTCCACCCGTGAAATCAACAGGTGCTAATGTGACTGTTTGAGATGTATATCCATTCATAGTGAATACAACATCATAACTTGTGTCTTCATTTACGATAATTGAATAATTACCTAATGTATCTGTTTGAACTGTTTCGCTTCCGATAGTTACTGTAACACCTTCAAGTGCTACATTACCTGAAATTGTTACGACTGAAGCGTTACTATCTGCTTTATATAGTGTGTTATCTAATCCGATTCTCACATAGGCTGTTGGAATTTCGGGAGCGATAAATCCATCATATCCCCATCCATCCCAATCAGATAGAACACCAGACCAACATCCAAATGATACACCAAAGATATCGTTGCTTGTTAATCCTAGTAGTTCATAAGGAATAAATCCTTCTACGATTGCACCATCTCCATCAGGTGTTACTGTTGAAGAAATTGTTGAACCTGCTAAATCTAAGAATACATCATTTCCCCATTGCCAAACAGTTACTGTACCGTCAGCACCAAAGTTAACTCTATAATCTGATGTATCTCTTGCAGTTCCGCTTGCACCAGTGTCGATAAACATCTCGATTGCTTCTGTTGGTTCAAATGCTGTATCTGTTACAAACGTAATATAGATACCATCTATACCTCTAACTAATTCTGTTTCAAAACCATTAATACCTCTCGCTCCAGCAAAGATAATTGTTTCACCAGGTGCCAAATACATTTCAACTGAACCTAAAGCTGTTATTCCATCAACAACGATACTGCTTGTTTCAATAACTACTTCTTTTGATTGGTATCCATCTTTTTCTAATAATAATGTGATTGTTGATGTAACAGGTACATCTGCAATTGATACTTCACCTTGTGCGGATGATGTTCCATTGATAGTTGTTCCTACAACTGAAACTGTTACACCTTCAACGATTGGATTCAGTACATTTACTACATTTAATGTAATATCTGTATATTGTGCTGTATTTGCATCAATCATTGAGAAATTATTTGTTAAAGCGTCTAAGCTTTCTAACTCTAATCTTGTATACGTTACTGTATAATCAATAAACCCATCCTTGGTTGCATTGATTGTAAATCCAGTATTTCTATTGACATCTGTAAATGAGTATTCACCTTGAGCATTTGTTGTTGATGTTTTTTCTGTTCCATCAATTGTCACAACAACACCTTCTAAAGGGTTATTTTCTGAATCTTTTACAATACCTGAAACTTCAATGTTTTCAAGAGGCATTGCATTACGATTATAATACTCACCATCTAAACAGACAATGTAACTAGAAGGTATTTGAGGATCCGTAAACTGACCGTTATGTACATATCCATACCAACCAAAGTCTTCGCCTGGTATATCTCCTTCAGTTTCTTTATCAACATGTCCTAATGAGAAACCGAATACACTTGAATCAGATAATTCAATTTGTCTATATGGTAACATAAGCTCTATTGTGTATGATGTATCTGTATCAGATGCATCATTGATTGTTCCATTAACAACAACAGAATAATCAATCATTCCATTCCAAGTTCCCCACGAACCGCCACTTCCACTAAGGACTCTAGCTTTTCCATGAGCACCAATATTGATTTGATAGTCACCTGCTTGAGGACTGTTTGTTGCATCGTTATCTGTGTCAATATAAAACTCAACACTATCAGAACGTGTAACGTCGTCTCCGTTGTTATACCCTAATGTCATAATGTTTGTATCTAGTACTTCAAAGTAAACAAATAAAGCTTCTTCACCTAAGTACATTTTCATTGTAACATTACCGTTATTTCCATATGTTAATTCACTTGTTGCTTGATTCCATTCTTCATCGTCATCTAATCCGTCCACGTCTAATTCGGGTACAGTCACATTGCTTTCAAAATCAAATTGACTATCGTCATTTGTTTTTGTTATCTCTGTTGTTGTGTAATCTACTTCTCCACTACTACATGAAATAAACGCAAAAGCTAATATGAAAATAGATAATAAAGATAATAGCTTCTTAGTCATTTAGAATACCTCCCTCTGTATCTAAAAATAATATATTACTTAATTCATTTGAGTATGTTCCTAAATATCCTGTGTTCTTTATATGTTGGTCAAAACATTCAATGATCAATTCACCATCCACATAAACTGATATTTTATTCCTTTTAAACTTCGCTTCTATAACACATGTAGTATCTTTTGGTTTATAAGGAACATCAAATACTCTTTTAACCCCAAAATTAACTCGGTCAACCACTAATAAATCTTGGTTAAAACCGATGAAGTACCCGTTAAACGGATACTGAGCTTGAAACTTATAGTCACTATAATTTGTGATGTTTACTAACATTCCAAATCTTGATCTAAAGTTTCTTTCTATGATTTCTAGCTTAGTTTTAAAATAATTCGAATATGATTTTATCTGATGAAGTTGTATTGTTTCATCAAATAGATTATCTGGTTTTAATCGATTCATATTTTCCAAAGTAAGTGGCTCAAACACTAAATATTTAAAAACAGCCGCTCCTTCAATAACTTGAAGTTTTACTTTTGTTTCTTTTGATATGTTTAATGTTGAAAATATCTCATTATTAAATTCATAAGGACTATCATTTTGTTTAAGTTGAATCAGTGTATCATTTAACTTTAATGTTAAAGGCTCTATGATTTTCATATAACCTGACACACAGTAATCTCCATTGCCAGATACATCAAAAGTTAAAACATCATCTTGTTTTATTGTGTACTTAGATTCGTTGGAAAACACAACATTAGGTAATGTTTGTATCCCTCTAGACGCATTAAAGTTAAGATTGTTATAAGCAACATATCCTAAATTAACTAGATTCTCAACACCAATCTTACCTTGAGTTGATATATCTAATGATTTTATAAGATCATCGTTGATGTATATCTCTAAAGTGTTTGTTTGTTTTATGTCTATTTTTGTTATACAGTCATCAAATAAATCTAGATTAAATCTAGCTACTATATGAGATGTATGCCCAATTATTTCTTTTAATACATATAATCCGCGATTACCTGATAATTGGTAATAGTGATCTGTTTGATATCCGAAGACAATCTCTAAATCACTTCCTAAGATATTAAGCTCTAATATGTATTCATTGGCTGTTTCTTCATTTGATAGATAATATCCATTCATTTGTTTAAAATCTTTGTGATCATAGGATTCAAATGTTGGTCTTGGTGGATATAATTGTGGTTGATCTGTGATATTTTGTTTTAAGACTTCTTGGTTAAAGTCAAGTCTATCAATACAATAATCTCTAATTGATCCATTATCTATCTTTGTTAGTTTGTGATAAACATTATAGTAATCATATAGATTAGGTCCTTTTATCATCGCACTATGTCCTAGACAGTCATATTGACTGTTTAGTTTGTTTAATAAAGCGTTGTTGATTCCTTTGATGTAAGGGCCTAATAAATGCTTAGAATAGGAATAATCCACTCTATATGTATCTGAAAACAGATTGTTTCCACAATATGTCATATAGTAGATACCTTCTCTTTTAATCAAGAAAGGCCCTTCTGTCCAACCATTCATTTCAGCATCTAAGTCCACTCTATTAATAAGTTGATAGTCTTTGGTTACTTCATGAATGGTAATGCCAAAATGATTCGCTCTAAGAAAATATAACTTACCGTTTTCTTTATAGAAAGATCCATCGATCATTTGTCCTAGGTTATTAGTGACTCTTTCAAAAGGTCCTAATGGATGTTTTGATGTATAAATGTAATGACCATTTCCACTTGGAGATGTTGCAAGATAAAACTTGTCTTTGAAGAAGATAACCTCAGGTGCGTATGCATTTAAAGTAATTGCATCATCACATACAAGTTTTTGAAACTCCCAGTTTATTAAGTCTTTTGATTTATAACATCTAATGCCTGTTTCATTTGCTTCTGTTGATACATATAAGTAATAGTACCCATTGTATTTTAATACAAATGGATCTCCTGCATTCGCTCGTTCACTTCCGTGTCTTAAGGTTATTGGATTTGTATATGTCATTATCCTTTCACTCCTGTTAAAGACATTGATTTAATGAAGTATCTTTGGAATGCAACAAAGATAATAATCATTGGAATAGACGCAATAACTGCCCCTGTCATAATCAATGGATAGTTTGTTCCTGAAGCATACACTGAATTCAATGATGCTAGTAATGTTTGTAATGTTTGTTTGGCTGGTTCTGTTAGGTAAATTGATGGAGCAAAATAATCGTTCCAGATACCAACAAACCAGAAGATGATTTGTGCAGCTAATGCTGGTAAGCATAATGGCAACATAATCCTTCTATATATTCCAAAGTATGAACATCCATCTATTTTTGCGCTTTCAATTAAGTCGTTTGGAATACCTCTCATATATTGGATTAAGAAAAACATCATTGTCACATTACCAAAGAATCCTGGTAGGATTAATGGCCATAATGTGTTTGTCATCCCTAAGTATTCAAACGCTCTATACTGTGGTAATAATAAAGCTGCATAAGGTATCATTAAAGAACTTAGTAATAGTAATAAAAAGAAGTTCTTGTGCGGTAATCTAAGTTTAGCGAAACTAAAAGCAGCTAAGCTTGATGTAAATGTCCCTATAGTAATTACAGAAACTTCTATAATCATTGTGTTTAAGATGGCTCCACCTATTGGATAAAGTTGCCATATTTGAGTATATGTTTCAAATTGGAATTCTTTAGGGAAAAGTGTTGGGATAAGTTCAAATGTTTCAGGTCGTGATTTAAAACTCGTTCCTAGCATCCATAAGTATGGAAATAACATTGAAACTGCCCCCAGGATCACGATGATTAATCCTATCGCAAATCCTATATTGAATCGTTTTTTTCTTCTCATCATTGTTCAAACACCCACTTTCTAGAGCGTTTAAATTGAATAATCGTTAATGTCATGATAAAGACAGCTAAGATAATAGAGGCTGCAGATGCAGTTCCGTATTTATTTGAGTCAATCCCTTTTGACCAAATAAAATATACAACAGTTCTTGCGGCTGGATTTCCATCAGCGAAAATTTGTGAATCGACAAATGATTGTAATGTTGCAATCATACTTGTGATGACAACATAGAATGTTACAGGGCTTAACATTGGCACTGTCACATGTCTAAATTTTTGAAATGCATTCGCACCATCAATTTCTGCGGCTTCATATAATGATTTAGGAATGTTTTGAAGACCTGCAAAATAAAGGATAAATGTAATTCCTATAGAAGACCACACAGCTTTAATAATTACTGCGAATCGAATTGGCCAATCTCCAGTTCCTAACCATTGGACACTTAATCCAAAGATATGATTTAAGATCCCTGAGTCTCCATTAAAGATATATCTCCATACGATATTAATCGCTACTGCACTACTTACAGCTGGTAAGTAGTAAAGCACTCTAAATGTTTTGTTTCCTTTAAATCCAGTATTGATAAATACCGCCAACAACAATCCTAAGATCATTGAGAAAGGAATACTAAGCATAAAGAAAAATGTATTAAATATCGATTCTAAGAAATATTTATCTTGAAATAATTTAATATAGTTTTCGATTCCTATAAAATCCCAATCGATTCTAATAGGATTATAATTTGTTAAACTAAAATAACCTGAAAATATAAGTGAAATCAGTGTAAACACTGTGAATCCAATCAGGGGCATTAATATAAAGATTATTGCCCATCTGGATTCCTTTTTGTGTAGTGTTGATTTCATATTAACTTATATATGAATAGCTTTCGTCTAGAGCTTCTTGTAAGATACTTGAGTATCTAGCACAGAATTCTGCGGCTGTTTCATTTCCTAAATATACATCTTCTAATTCAGCTTGTAAGTCATCATACCAAATTGAATCATATGTATAATAATTAGGTCTTGCTTTCCCTTGAATTAAATCCGTACCTTCGACTGTTTTCACAAATATTTCTTTATTGAAAGGTAGGTATTGGTTTTGTCCATCCATTCCTACTCCGTTTATATAATCGTTTTGAGCCATATCAACAACGTTAGGAATTGATTGTCCTAATTGATAGCTCATCGCTTGTGACGTTTCACTCACACTTAAGAATTTTACAAAATCATAAGCTGCTTGTGCTTTTTGAGTTTCTGCAGAAATTGCGAATCCCATACTTCCAACCCATGTCGTACCTACTGCACCATCTGCTGGTCCATAAGGTGTTGGGATGAGTTCGTATTCGAAACTTAAGTTTTCCCAGAATCCTTTTGAGTCCCATGGCCCCATGAATGAGAATAATGCACCACCTGTTGAGAATCTTTGGAAACCATTCATTGACACTTGTTCATCTGGAGATGGCATCACATCGTGAACTAAATGTAAATCTGCGATGAACTGTAATGCGTCAATAAAGTTTTGACTACTAATACCTTCTGTTCTGATGTCATTTCCAAAGAAGTCAGCGTTATTTGAATATACAGCTGTGTTCAACTCATAATGTGTAATACCAAAGATTTCTTGGCTACCCTTAGTATATTTCATCGCTTCTAACATTGTTGTGAATTCGTTCCAACTCATTGGGTTATTTTGATCTGGATAATCCATGTTTAATCCCAAAGCAGTATTGATTTCATCGAATAAGTCTTTATTATACACGAGGTTAAAAGGTCCTAAGTCTTTAGGTAATGCATATAGGTCGCCTTCACCTAGTATTTGATTTCCTCTATCGTATTTATATCTATTGATGGCTTCTGGCCAGATACTGTTTAATGTATCGTCTTCGATATAATCACTTAAATTTAACAATCTACCTGAATCCGCCCACAACATAAATTCAGTATCTGGTAAATAAAATACATCTGGCAGATTATTTACTCTGTTTTGTAATACTCTCATATATGTTTCTGGTGATGAGTTCGTATATGAAATAACGATATTAGGGTTTAACTCCATAAACTCATCGACTAGTGTTTGGAAAACAATCGCTTCTTCAGCTGATCCCCAACCATAAAATTCTAATGATATAGTTCCATCTTCGTTTGTAATTGGTTCAGTTGTTTGTGTTCCACCACAACCAATTAAAAATGTAACCATTAATAATATTAAAACTGACAATATTTTTTTCATACATAACACTCCATTCTTCGTTATAAATATACATAATTTTTTATTAAAATAATATGACTTATTTCATTATCGTAGTAACTTTTAGTCTTATTTTTAATCTAAGTGAATATTTTAAAAAGTAATATTTTCTTTGAAAATTACTTATAAAACGCTTTCATTTTGCTATTTATCGTGATATAATTTTTATGATAAAATCTATCTTTTTTTATGAAATTCTATTTTTTTTGTGTGTTGTAAAAAGATACTTTTATAATTATAATATGTCGCAAGGGAGAAATTTATGTTATTTAACCTACATTACATAGGCTATCAATCTTTAGAGAAAGCACCTTTTGAAATAAACAGACCTGATGGAAGTGCAAGATACATTTTCTTTCACTTTACGTCTTCTGTTCAATTTGAAATTGATGGTAAAATTATCAACGCAAGTCCTGGAAGTTGTATACTATACGAACCAAGACATCCTCAAAGATTCTTTGTGGATACCATTAATCTAAATCACGATTACTTAGATTTCAGATGCAATAACCCTGAATTCTTTAAGGAAATTCGTTTACCATTAAATACTATTATAGCACCATCTCTTAGTAAAGAAATCGTTTCTTCTATCGAGCGCATACATTCGGAAACAAACACAAACCGTTTAGGTTCTGAATATATCATTCAAAGTTTGATGGAAACCTTGTTTGTGTCTATTTCTAGAAAAATACATAACTTCTCTTTTAACTCCGCTGATTATGAAAAAACCTTACAAAGAAAATTTGAACAAATAAGGCTCAACATGTTTCAAAACCCAAGCGATTTTAAGGTTAAGAACATGGCTAATATGTTAGATTTCTCTATTTCACATTTTGGAACCCTTTATAAAAAGTTTTTCAATGTGAAGCCTATAGATGATTTAACAAGAGCTAGAGTGGAATACATTAAAAACAATAACATCATTAGTTTATCAACTTATGAGTTGACTCAAATCCTAGGGTTTGACTCGACAGAGTATTACTACCGTTGGTTCAAACAAAATTTCGGAGTAACCCCTAAGGAGTATAAAAAGCAACTACTGAAAGGATAATTTATGAAACACACAAAATCGTATATACCAAATTACCCAAGACCACTACTTACAAGACCTGAATGGATGAATCTAGAAGGAGAATGGTTATTCTCTTTTGATGATGAACATGTTGGATTAAAACAGAAATGGTTTAAAGACTTTCCAAAAAATCACAAGACCATTTATGTCCCATATTCTTATCACACAATAAAAAGCGGGATTGGTGATACAAGTTATCACCCTTATATGTGGTATAAAAAAACCATCAGCTTAGAGAAACACAGCAACAAAAGAGCCTTACTGCATTTTGAGGCTGTGGATTATGAATCTAGATTATATATTAATGGTCAATTCGTAGGTAGTCATATTGGCGGTTATAACCGTTTTTCTTTTGATATTACTAATTATATAGTTGACGGGGAAAACACGCTTATAATGTATATTAACGACGACTTATCAAAAGAAAAGCCAAGAGGTAAACAAAGATACAAAAAGGAAAACTTTGAATGTTGGTATGTAGAAACAAGTGGGATATGGAAAACGCCTTGGATTGAGATAGTTAATGAAACATACATTAATGATATTAACTATGTATATGATGAATCAACACTTACATACACAGTAAATACCATGAATAAAAAAGAAGAACATGAAATTCTTATTTCTATCTATGATGATGAAAAACTTATACTAGAAGAAACTTCTTATAATAACCAAGTAAGCATTAACCTTCCAAATGATTTAATCAAATGGAATGAGCATAATCCAAAGCTATATGATGTCGTCGTTTCATTAAGGGATAAAACAGTATCTTTAGATTCAATCAAAAGTTATATCGGCTTTAGAAGTGTTGAAACAAAGAAAGATATCTTAATCAACAAAGAAAAACCATACTTCAAAATGGTTTTAGATCAAGGTTACTTTCATGAAAACCATTTAACAGCTACTGAAGCAGATATATTAAAGGATCTTCTTTTGATCAAAGACATGGGATTTAATGGGATTAGAAAACATGAGAAGTTAGAATCACAAATCTATAATTATTACTGTGATATCTTAGGTATTTATACTTGGCAAGAAATGCCTAGTTTTTATGAGTTTAGTGATTTATCCAAAACAAGATACCTTTTAGAATATAAAGAAATGATCAACCAATATATAAATCACCCTTCAATCATAACTTGGGTGCCATTTAATGAATCTTGGGGCATTGTAGATGTATATAATAATAAGCAGATGCAAGATTTCACTTTAGAAGTATATAAACTAACAAAGCAACTAGATAGTTCAAGACCCGTAGTGACCAATGATGGATGGGAACATACTCTTACAGATATTGTCACATTCCATAATTATAAACAAGTTGGCAAAGACTTACTTGCAACATATCAAGATATTGATAAAATACTAAATAATGAAGACATCAAAGTACAACCACCTAAGAAAGCATTCGCACATGGATATAGTTATAAGAATCAACCGATGATGATGACAGAGTTTGCCGGGATTGCATTCAAAGGTAAAGATGGATGGGGATACGGAGAATCTGTAGGAGACAATAAAGAATTTGTTGAAAGATTAGGTAACTTAGTAAAAGCGATCAGAGAAATGGACTTCTTCCAAGGTTATTGCATTACCCAACTTACCGATGTTCAACAAGAAACAAACGGTCTTCTTTATGAAGATAGAACACCAAAAATTGATTTAGATATTATTAAAAAATTACTATAAAAGAAGAGAGCGAAAGCAAAATTGATTTCGCTCTTTGTTTATGTATTCAATCCAATTTAAAAAAATCATTTCAATGCTTTGACTATATATTAGCTGTACTGTATAATCAACATAGTATAAAAAACAAAGGAGTTACTATGGGGTATTTTGAAATTGCATTTGATATATTATATTTAATTAGTGTTACAGTTATATCAATCATCATTTTATTAAAAGGAATTAAAAATAACAATAAAGCGTTTATGGTATTTGGTGTTATGGGTATCTTGTTAGGGTTAGGAGATTCATTCCATTTAGTTCCTCGAATATTTGGACATTTAAATGGATTTGAATTATACCAAACTGAATTAGGTATTGGTAAATTAATCACAAGTATTACAATGACTATTTTCTATTATCTTATCTATCGTTATTATGTATTAAAAACGAAAAAAGCTAATAAAACAATACATATAACTTTAATAGGGTTAATTATTATACGTTTTGCATTACTTGCTTTACCTGGTAATGATTGGGTTAATAATGGAAATGCTTTATTATATGGTGTCTTAAGAAATATTCCATTCGCTATCATAGGAGTTATCATTGTTTATTTGTTCTTACAGGTTGGAAAACAAGAAGAATACAAACTATTTAAAAACATGGGAATATGGATTATTGTTTCCTTTGTATGTTACATCATCGTCGTTGTTGGTAGTGGATCTATTGCGGCTTTAGGAGCTTTTATGATGCCAAAGACAGTTGCTTATTTTATTATCGTTTATCTTGGATATAAAGATACTAAGACATTAGAATAAGTATTTAAATAAATTAACCTTTTTAGCTATATCAGATTTTGAGTTGCTTTAAAACTTTTTGTGATAAATAAATCTAACGTTTGGTTTACGACCTCTTGTTTTCTTAGTTCTTTTTGAAATTGTCTTGAATTCATATTACTTCCTTGAATATTTTTTCATTCAATATTTATTTAATAAATATGTTCTACTATATATTTTTGAGTATGTCAAATGTAAAACAGATTAAATGGATGGATGTATTTTCATAGTTTGATCCCTATTAATTTTTATTAATGTTATAATTGATTTGACATATAAAATATTGAAAGAGGTACATGTGGAAAAAACAAAAGTTCTTAAACCACTCCTAATCTTAATTACTGTTTTTGTAATAGGTGGGGTAATATTTTATCTTGGATATAATATTCAAGAAACTGTAGGAGAGGGATACCCTATCCCTTATATGGTTGCTAGTTTTATTTTCTTTGGACTTTTTATCGTTCTGATGGTTAAATTTTCCCCTAAATTCTTACAACGAGAAGCTGAAGTTAAGCTTGAGAAAGCACTAAAGAAGAATGAAAAGAATATTCTTAAAAAATCTATGGTTTTAAACTTAGATGACTTAGGAACTTTATTTAAAGACAAGATTGAATATAAGAAAATCACTGATTCAATTTATTGGATGTTTTATAAGAGTATATGGAAAAAGAGTACTTCTTATATATTACAAATAGTTAATAATTTAAATTTAATTTATGAACATGAGGGTTCTGATGATAATCAAGAACAAAAAAATGACTTCACTGCTGAAGAAATCAAAGCCTTGGATGAAGCGATACCAAGAAAGGCTAAAACTAATAATAATGCTATATGTAGAATTACAATTAATGTTTTAGATAATATTAATGAAGATTATTTAAAAACCGCAGAACTAGGTATTAAAAAGTATAAAGTACTATCTAGTACAGCAGGATATTATGTACCTGCAATGCTTTACTTCATGTATGATAAATCCACAAATACTTTGTATTATGAAAGACAATATAAGAAAATGGCAGATCCAAGACCTGTAGCAATGAAAAGAATATATAAAGTTATTGGTTTAAGCGAAGAGAACTAAATAAAAGAATAGAGCAAAATCAATTTTGATTTTGCTCTTTATTTCTCATATATGCTTCATATTTAAACTGTTCACAAGTTTCATAACACCGATTGAAAGCTTCTTCACTATCAAAAGCTTCTTTTTCTATCGTCACACCACTCGCTTGTGTGACAAAAATGATAATAAGATTTTTTGACTTACACACTCTATATACAGCTTCCCAGGAACACGAGCTAGAATTGCCCCTATCTTCATATGTAATTCCATCTTCTTTTAAATTAACAATGATATCGTTATTTGGATCTACAATACCCGCTTTAACTTGTCTGTTGTAATTACTCCTTACTAAAGATTTAATTTGACTTCTTTTTATAAACTTAAATCTCGGAAAGATTAAGAAGAACAATACAGTTAGTACGAAATATACAATTGCCATAGTTGTATCTCCATCTATGAGCTGTAATATACCAAATGCTAAGAATATTACTGAACCGGCTATAACTCCTGCATATAGATTTCTCTTGAGTATTTTTTCATAATACGGGATATTATTCCCTGCGTATTCGACAAATTCAGTATAAACATCTTTTGTTAGTCTCGTTTTAAGTTCCATTTATTTCTCCTTTTATACTTTTTCTACTATTATTCCATTGTCATCAAGTACTTCTATATTTCCTTTGATGTTTCTTAAAGTTTTTTTGTATGTATTAAAGTTTTGCTCTTTAAAACTCGTTCTCCAAACCTTGTACATTGAATGCCTTAATTATTAGTTCTAAAACATCTTTAGCTTTTCCAGGTATTCCCAACTGTTTCATATCCACTATATCTGTTTCAATGTTTCTTTTGAACAATTCAATATCTTTTTTCATAAAAGACAAACATTTTATATTTTCATTGCCAGTTAAATTTTGAGCTAGTCTAAACACATCATTTTTATGTTTACGAACATCCTCGGATTTCACTTTCGAGTCAACTTGTTCTTTTTTAAATTTTAAATCATTATATGCTCTTATTTTTAGTATAATCAAACATTCTTGTTTAGCTATAAATATACCATCTTGATTCTCACAGTGATGCTTGATAAAATCGTAATACCTTTGATCAAGGATTAAAGCAGATAAACTTGAAATTTCTTCTTCAATTGTTAGTTTAGTAGCGTTCTTAAACTCTAAATCTTTGAGCTCATCTGGTACTCTAGATAGTATTTCTATCATTTTTGGGAAATCATCATTACTCGGTTTCTCAAATCGGTAAAACTGTGATTTTCCATTGGCCTGTTTTACAATATAACCACCAAGTTTAATATATTCTATAAACTTAGAGATAAATGCATTATCCAACAACTCGACTATAAATACCAAATCTAAATCTTTTGTCCCTTTACGTCTTCTTAGACCTACAGCTTCTAAAGATAAAATAGTAGCTGCTCCACCAATCAAAACAAACTTGTTAATATCATCTTTAAAGTAATTTTTAAAATGCTCTAGTCCATGTATCACTTATTTACCTCCAGTATTCTGAAATTAAATTTTCATAATCCATTTTAACTCTTTCATCATAATCATCTATTAGAGATAAATACAATGCAAATAAGTTCATCTCGTTGTTTTTATCTCTTATAATTCTAGATTTCCATACTTGTAGTTTAATAGCTCCGTTGTGTTCTTTGAATGATTGTTTTAATAAGCTTTTTATTTCTTTGTATTGCTTATTTTCAATTGCATATATTTTCTCATCATATACAATCATACCTCTTTGAGATAAAGCGTACTGACCAGAAGGTATTAAATCAAATGATTTTATATGATTAAATATAGATGATTTATCAACATATAGTTCCTCCATTATTGGTGATTCCAATAATGGTTTTGCTCTTTCCCAAATAGATTCTTTATCATATAGAATAACTACTCTATGATTGCTATACTTCTTTATTTCTATAATCTTTTTGTTTTCTAGTTCCTTAACTGCTCTATATACTGCATATTCTGGTTCTTTTATCATATCATTCAGTTCTTTTACTAATACCTCATCTCTTTTTAGTAAGAGAATCTTAAATAAGATGTTTTGAGTTCCTAAAGATAATGAATCCATTCTTTTTAGTGGTTTAATACTATGTAATTCGTTAATTAAAATAGATAGTTCTGGTATATAGAATTGATGTGTTCCAACAATATACCCTAATCCGTATTTCGTTAGAGACATGATATTTTGTTTTATGAGTTTATCAAAATAGAATAGAGCGTAATTTTTACTGTTATTCTTAATAAATTTTCTAACATAATTAAATTCACTTATACTAAAACTGTTGTTCCTTAGTTCGGCAATTACAAAAGGGAGTTCGTTAATCATGACATAAGAAAATGAAAATGAAGTTTTAACTCTATAGCTTAAGTCCGATTCGAAATGATCATCAATATTTTTTGGTTTATAAATATCAAAATAGTTTTTTAGAAAATCTATATAACTGTCTTTCATCATATTTAGCACCTCCTACAAAAATATATTAGCATAATTTTATAGTTTTAGCAATATTTTTGTTAATAATATAAAATTATGCTAATAATTCTAAATATTCTAACATTTTCTCTTTGGGCCAATGAACTTCTTTCCAATGATTGGTTCCTACAGGCCCATGATTTACGATTTGAGATATCTCAGGTTGAAACATCTGATCATACAGATGTTCTTGGGCATACCATGAAGCTTCTTGCATGGCTCTATTTATTTGAGATACTAATCTTCTATCTTTGGTTTTATTAAATGTTACTTCTTTAATATTATTAACATACTTAAGAACTAACTCTTGTGGAAAACCATCAACTTCCATAGCAATAATTATTGCTTTTTGCAATAAGTATATAGGGTCTTTAAAGTCACTTTTCTTAAGGCCATATAAAACAACAGTATATCTAGATAAATCATGCATTAGAACAAAAAACTTTTTTCTTAAGATAGTCATATAGTTTATATGCCATGCAAAGATGTCATTATCTGTGTTCTTTTCTGTGATTCTTGGTTTTAGAAAATCTAACATTTTCTTTGTACATTGTAAGTGCATCGTTTACTCCTATTCATAAAAGATGATATTGTCTTCATTGTCTACATCAAAATATTCTCGAAATGTTTCATAGAATTCCTCTAATTCATCTACTTCAAATCTGATCATATAGTATAAGTCATCAGCTGCTTTTAAATCTTTTAATTCATTGGCTGCTTGTAAAGCTATTTCATATGTGTTTAAAGTGAAATCATATAGTGTCTCAGGACATCTATGTCCATAAGCTTCAATTTCTATAAAATAGTATTCTAGCAGTTCTTTGGATAGTTCTAGTATTGTCTCTGTATCTGTTGAAGTTTGGATATAATTAGAAAGCAATCTATAGGCTTCGTAATATGAGCCATCAGGGCTTTCTACTTTTTTCCTTATCTTCTTTGCTAAAAGCTTTGATTTAGGATTTTTGTTGTTTAGTTTGTTATTGATTAGTTGATAATTGTTATTGTTTTTATTCATCATTAATTCAATCAGTTTTAATAGTTCTGTTTTTGTTAGCTTTTCTAGTTTCTTCATTGTTTCATCATTTGACATTTTATCCACCTTCACTAATATGTTCTACTCTATCATATTTAGAATAATAGAGTTTATTGAAACCTTTATATGATATTAAAAACACGCAGTTTACTGTATTCACAAGTTGTTTTAAACGACGTTTTAGTAAAACATCATATAATTCTACAGCCATCATTCTTCCAACAAGCTTGAACTTGTAGTCATAATTAAAAGAATCGTTGTTTCTTGTTGATATAATTACTTTTATACCTAAACCAGATTTTTTGAAGTCTTGATCAAGTAATATCATTATATAAATCTTAGAATTATACTTTTTCTACAATTATTCCGTTATCACTTAGTACATCTGTTATTTCTCTTACATTTTCTATTCTGCATTGTACTTGTGCCCATACTTTATAGTTTGAATCATATATTGTAACAAATCTATCATTAGTAGTTATTTTAGATATATCAAATATGTTTAATGTTTTTGTTTTATTACCTTGGTGATCTATTAATGTATCTCCTTTTAGTTCTAGATAAGTCTTACTGACATATCTAGCACCAAAGAAAGATATCAACCCTATGGATAACATCGTAATACCAGCAAATATTGAAAATACTTGATCATCGTATGTAATAAATATATATAAAGATACTATCGAACAAAATACTGTAAAAACAATTAATACAATCATTGCGCCTTTTTGAGGCGTTGTTTTTATATGTTTTTTTGTTATTTGATTTTCATCAAATATATCTTTATTTAATTCATTTCTTTTTAATTGTTTTTCTGCTTCAGTTAAGCTTAGGTCATATATTTCATTTGCTTCTCTTTTAGGATAGATGAAGAGTAGGGCTATTAAACCAGATATAGTGAGTGTTAATGTGATCCCTCCAAACCATAAGAAAACTTGTAAGCCTAGATTGTTGTCATCTGTTTCAGCTTGTAAAGCTATATCATAGTTTAAATATTCTATATCATTAATCTTAAGATATAGAATATTGCATGCTGGTTCATCATAGTGTGTATAATCTTCGTCTTTATAAATGGTGATTGAATCATCTACATTAACTTCATTTAGTAAGTCTTGATAGTTAATAGCATCAGCGTAGATTGATGACATAATCATTTCTGTATCTGATTCATTCATTTTGATATGTATATCATCACCTTCATCTTTTGATATAGATTTAAGTGTCCCTTGTATTTCTACTGTGTTTTCATATGTTATAGGCTCATATGCGTTAGAAGCTAGTATAAATATAGCTACAGATATCATAAAGAGAAAAGCCATTACGATCGTGATTGCTTTAGTTGATTGTTTTAGTTGAGTATTATTACCTACGACTCTTTTATCCATTGTAGCGTATACAATACCTATCTCATAGTCTGGTTTTTCTTTGATATCAGAGAGTTTTTTGTTTTTAGGTAATATAACAACAACAGACATAGAAATCATTGAGATATTAAGAAATATTGCTAATGCAATAAATTGTAAGCCACCATAGGTTAGCAATAATACTGATATGGATAGTCCTATTATGATAAAGAGGAATATAGATAGCGTATTTTTTCTAATGTCTTTATCTATATTGTTTCTGTTTGATTTACCGATTTCTTCTAGTATTTTAATTTGTCTTTCTGTGTGTTGTTGGTTTGGTTGCATGTTAACTCCCTATTTGTTTTGATATCAACTGATTAAGAACTTCTTTTAACTCAAGTGCTTTTTCAGTGTTTTCCATTTTAACTTCTAAACATTCTCCATTCACAAATGTTATATATATCTGTGTTCCTATATTCTTAATTCTTAGTATTTCACTATAGTATTTTTCGTCTTCTAGAATGTTATTTTTATAAACAGAAGTTATAAGTAACGATTTTTCAAAAAGATATATATTTATATGTGATACTACTAGAATATTTTTAATCTTTCGAGTAATCATACCATAAAATATATACTTGTATTCTTCTTCAAATGTATTTTCATGGTTTTCTAATTTTCTACTCATTGATTTAGATGATTGAATAGGATTTTTTTGAAGTCTAAGAACAATATACATGATAGCTCCAAAGAACAATCCTCCTATTAAGGAAATACCAAACATAAAAGGTGAAGTTTCTTCTATTAGTGCACTAAAAACAAAATAGAATACAACTCCAAATATAATCCCTGAAAAGAAACAAACCTTTCTTAGTAAAGACTTTTCTTTCGCTTTTAATTCTTCTTCAGTTGGTAGAATTGATATCGTTATTTTTTCTTCAAAACCAAATCTTTCATATAGGCTATGTACAATGACTACTTCTTCAGAATACCAATTAGAGAATTTACTTTCATCATTTTCTAGATTAAATACAGTTGGTTCTCCATATGTATTTATTATGCTTGATTGGTTTTCTGAAAATGATTCCTGAATAGTATCTATTGAGGTATATTTCAATTCACTCCTATATAACTCAATATAGTTGATTTGATTCTTATTATAATGCAAACCAACATGATAAGGTACACTCGAATCAAAGAAATGACTAGAGAATACTACATAGCCTTTAGTTATGTATTCATATGGGATATTAGCATTATCTAAATTATTTAGTGATTCTTTAATTGATCTTGTTATTGTTACATCTGGGTTTTTAAACATGACACGATTCATTTTGCACCTCTATCTTTTATCTTTTAACATTTAATAGTTTGTCACTTTAGTAAATGTCCATAACAATTATAATACGATTGTAAATATAATTAAATAAGGAAGTATGTTTTAGTAAAAAAAAGAACTATAAAAAATAGTTCTTTTTTCATATTATAAAATATTCTATATGTCTTTATTTATATTCTGTTGTGTTTTATAAATTAAATGGACTATTAACGTTGTGTCCTATATGACTTATAAATGATTAATCATCCTAAATTATACTGGGTCTTTCTTTTCGTTTGGTAATAATGCTTGCATTAATACCCCTACAATCAATGGCAACATTAGTCCACTGAACTGGAAGGAAATATCTCCCACTTTAAATACATCAATACCTACAAATGTATAGGTATATGATGGTATAAGTGTTACTGCTGTACCTAATAGAATCATGGTAGAAACAATTAATAAGTTTTTTTGATTCGTAAAGTCTATGTTTGAATTAAGTAATACGTTTAATCCATTAAGGAATATAAAACAATAAAGCAATAGACTAAGTCCACCAAATACAGCAGTTGGTATATATGCAAGTAATTCTAATAAAGGTGTAAAAGCGATAATAATCGCTAATAACGCAGCTCCACCAATCACATATTTACTAGATACTTTAGAGATAGCAACTGACGCCGTGCTTTCTCCATATGTTGTTACAGGAGTGGATCCAAAAAGCCCAGCTGCTAAAGTAGCAAAACCTTGTGCTTGTAAGGTTTTGTTTAACCCAGGGTCTTGTAATAAATCTCTTTTAACAGTAGCACTTAACACTGTATGATCTCCAATATGTTCAGCCATTGAAACAAAGGAGATAATGATAAATGGTACTAATTCTATAAATGAAATATGACTTAAGTTAAATGAAGACCACGTATTGATAATAGAATTAACAGGGTTTTCAACAACGAAGTTATCCATATCACTTAAAGTTGGTAATCCTCCACCTATCACCATATTTAAGATAACAGCGACGACACTTGATATTGCCAAACCGATAATAATACTGTATGTCTTCGTCACTTTATTACCTTTTAGGACAAACAAAGTCGTTATGATAAAAGTTAAAGTTGCGATTGCTAGCGTCATCCAATGAACTAGGGATAACGTATTTCCTTCTGTAATTGTTGAATCTAAGCCAAACCATGTAATAGAATAGGCAACTAAAGAGATTCCTAAAATCATAATAATTGGACCAACGATAACTGGAGTAAGGATATTTTTTATCCATTTAGTTCCTGTAAATTTAACAATCGTCCCAACAATTATATAAACTAACCCAATACTTACAACTCCCATGATTTGTAGTGTTGGATTTCCCATAGCCAATCCAAATAGTAACGGAATAAAAGTTCCAGAACTTCCTAAGAATACAGCTGATTTCTTTGTCCATAGAATATATAGTAAAGTCCCAATACCAGCTGTCATTAGACCTAAAGCTGGATTAATTCCAATAACAATTGGAATTAAAATCGTCGCACCAAATACTGCGACTAGTTGTTGTAATGATAAAAGTAACCATTCTATATATGACTTAGGTTTGTCATTAATATCATATTTCATGTTATTCATTATATTCTCTCCTTGTTTGTATAAGTAATCATCACAAATTTATTGTGATATGTTTTTTTATTCAAATAAATATAGTGTGTTTATTATATCACATAAGATTATTAATAGAAAAACACATAATAAATGTTATATAAAGAAATGAGGATACCTTAATAGGTTTCCTCATTTGTATATTTCCTTATGGTTTTACATACTACTTGAGTTTTAAAAGGATTACCATAATCATTACACATTAAGTCATTTCTTTTTTAGGTCTATTTTCAAAGAATACTTGTACAAGAATTATAATAACTCCATAAACGAGTCCTACTATAAATCCTGTAAGATCATAAAAGTCAGTCGCAGAATAAAATGCAAAGGATACAAATAATCCTAAGAAGGCTCCTTTTAATAACCTTTTAATTAACGTGTTATTATGATCAACTAAACCAATTACCAATCCCATTAATAATCGATTAAACCAAAATGAAAATAGATATAATGTTGTAACACTTTCTTGATACCTTAGTGTCGCACCTAGAATACATACTACTCCAAGTAAAGCTCCTGTAATTAATGATATTAATAGTTTCTTGCTCATAATTAACTCTCCTTTATGGGTGGTAAAATTTGTTGAATTAAATACTCTCATGCACTTATATTGGATAGATATAAACTAATTAATTCATGAGTAATCCCACAAACAAATTATTTCTTTTCCGTTAAGTCTACAAGATGGAATTGTTTAGCAAATAAATTTTTAGTAAGTATATAATATTTCTTAATTTTGTTTTTATATAACTATAGCGTTATTCACTTTAATAAACCCTATATACAATTGATGTGTTTTGGTTACTAGAGTTGTTTAATTTGTACGTGCTTTTGTTAAGTTGTTTATATCAAAGATTTTAAATTATTTTAATTTAAACATGTGTAGTAAGAAGCCCTAAATATCATAAATCTATTTTATCGTGTATTAATCCTACACTATTCATTCTCTCTACAATAAAATCTCTATTTCTTGAATTTAACGCTTTCCCAGTGAAATTAATATATAATTTATTTTTCGCTCTTGAAAAGGCTACAAAGTATTTTCTTTTTGTACTTGAATTTAAACTAAAATCATATTCTAATAAAACTACCACTGTATCTGATTCTAATCCTTTACTCGAGTGAATAGTCATTATTCTGTTTATGTCGCTTCTTAAATAATAGTGATTTGAGTAAATTTCATCTTCAATCAGTAGAGATATTTCATTAATAAGGTCGTTGGGACATTTTGTATTAACTATTTTTAATATCCTAGATAAATAATCTCCAAATGACTCATTACTTCTTTTAATTACTTCTTTACTTTTAAATCTTTCATTAACATACCCTAAATCATAAAGTTTATCAATATACTCCTCTGATGAATAAACATATCGTCCTTCAATGTTTTTGCAGTTGAAATAATAAAACAACGTTTCTTCAATAAGTTCCATAAATTGATCTTTATACAATTTTAAAACAGGATTGTCATCGTACGGAAGAGATTCAGTATAAATAATTTCTATATTTTTATCTATATATTCCCTTAATAAGTTTTTTCCCCTTGACTTTGACTCCACCAATACAAACACGTTTGTAACCGAACTTACTAGAGAAGTTATGTCTGAATATACTTCATCCAAGAACACCCGATTCTCTAATATCTCATAAATCCTTTCATTATCAAATAATGAATAAGACAAAGCTAATATGCTATGATGGCATCTTACACTAACATCAATATTATATTCCTTAAAACCTCTTGAAGGTAAACTATTGAATATTTGAGGTTTTGCTCCTCGAAACTCATAAATCGATTGATTCCCATCTCCAATCATTAAAACCTTTAATCCACATTTATCTGAGATAGTATCAATTAAATAATGTTGATACGCATTTAAGTCTTGTGCTTCATCAATATATATACAAGAATATTTTGATGAAAAGAGCCTCGTTAAATCAGGCAGATTAAGGAAGTAAGCCGCAGCTATAATGTAGCTTGGAAATGATACTTCATATATACTTTCATCTTTAAATTTTTTGAACCATTTCTTAACGTAATTTTCTACATCCGGAACATCTCTCCATTTGTGTCCATTATCCAATATTCTAGTTATAGCATTTGTTCTTTTAGTATCTGTTGGATATGAGAAATTCATCTCTTTCACTTGAGAATAATTTACAGAATCACACTGAAACAGAAACCTATTAACAAACGGTCTAACTATTTCTCCATAAACAAAACTATCTAGTGTTCCTATAAATGATTTGCTTAATAAATCATCGGATATAAGACCATTCACTCTTTTTTTTATTTCCTTAGAAGATTCTTTTGTAAAAGAACATGCGATTATCCCTTTTTTTCCTTCATTCTTCTTTAAGTCGTTGGTTATTTTATGAGTTAAAGTATAAGTTTTTCCTGAACCGGGGCCCGCTGATACAAAAATCTTATCTTCTTCAGAATGTATGATAGCTTTTTGTTGCATATTAAGTCTTTCTTTCTCTTCAAGAGAAAGATCTTTATAACTCATGAATAAACCTCACTAATGGGTTTCTGTTATTTGAGTCGCTTATTCGTATATCTATTTTCTTTCTTTCAATTAACTTATGAAGATTGATTAACTTACTCTTGTTAAGTTCCTCTATATCACATTCAGTAATTTCGTTTCCAATATACTCCTTTAAATCCTGTTCAAACCCATTGTGGTGTCTTGACAAAATTACATTTTCTTCTAGTAAGAGATTAATGATTTCATCCATCTTATCTTCTATAAAGCTAATGTTATTTTCATTAGATGGAAATGTAAATATATCATTATCGATTTTATCTTTGTTTAAAAGTTTTTTTATTTGACTTTTTGTATCATCAGAAATATATTTCATCACCCTTGATAGTCCGATATATCTCTTCAATTCCTTATGATGTGGAACACAGGCTATGTCATTATCTGTTTTAATCAACACATTAACACCTAAACACTCTAAGAATTTTTTTGTTTTTTGGAAAGCTATACTATTAACAGAGAATATCCCTACGTTCTTATTTAGAATCAATTCTAAGAATTTTTCATCTTTAATCATTAATAAATCGTAAAAATACCTTTCTGAGCTCCCTTCAACAAGTAAAACATTATCATAAAAAAGCATTTCTGATAAATCTTGAGTCATTAGTTCACCAAATTCAGAAAAGTATTCCTTTGATATTTTAAAAATTTTACTTTGAACTAAATCGATTTTTCTTTCCAATTTAATGATTTGATTTAATTTATTTAAATTTATGATTTTTGATGAATGTGAAGTAATGAACAATTGTGAGTATTTCATTTTTTCGATTAAAGAAATGAAATTCATTTGTAATAACGGGTATAAATGGTTTTCTGGTTCCTCAGCAATAACAATCCTTATTTTATCCTCATCATATGACTTTTGATGAAGTATCATTGATAAAATTTTTGATTTCCCATCACCAATGTTTTCAACATCATTACCTTGAGAATTTACTGGTAGCACATCTAGAGATTTTAATAAATTGTTCACGGTAACATTTGGCGTTATACGAAAACTCATACCATTAAAGAATAAACTTTCATCATGTACGTGCTTATTGATTTCATCATTCATATTCTTTATAATTTCATCTTCTGCTAATTCCTTTTCTAGCTCATCTATTCTTTCTTTAACTGAATCCTTAATATTTTTACCGTCTTCTATTTTTTTTACATCGTGATATCTAAAATAGTTCTTTTTTTCAACATCAAGTTTATAATTCGGATCTATATAAATAACTGATAACACTTTATCTACAGCACTTTGCTTTGATGAATTTACCTTAGTCACATCCTTAGACTCATCACCATAGAAAAGTTCGTCTTCATAATAATTGATTTCATGGTTAAATATCGACTTCAAGGTTATATGTAATAATCCATTATGTACATATTTTCCTATATCACTATATTGAGCATCGCTTACACCTTCAACATTTAGAATGAGTTTAATTATAATATCCTTTTTATTACAATCAGTTGAATCATACTCCTCAAGTCTTTTTCTTCTCTCATTCAAATCTAAAACTCTTAAAATAGCCTTGCAAAGAGTAGTCTTACCAGAATCATTCTTGCCAAAAATCACCAGGTTTTTCTCTAAATCATCTATCTTTATTGTCAAACCTCTAAAGTTTCTTACATCAATTGAGTTTATTTTCATATTAAAAACTCCTTTATTCTTTACTTTGTTCTTTTTAAATATTTTAATAAAAATTCCCGTGATTGCTTTAATAAATTTCATAAAGTTACTTATTCCTTATATAGAATTGTAGAGTTTTGTTTTAGAGTTATAGTATTGTGCTTTATATCTTATGCCAAGGACCCTATCAAAATTTGGGTATTTCGGATTATAACCAAACAAATTTATATACTTGCCTAAATCATCGTTTCTAATAGATAATTCTTTTAAAACTTCAAAGGTCGCCTCAGAATCATCAGATGCTCTATGTGAATTTATAACTCTATTCTCTAAATGAAGAAACTCTATTGCATTAGCCAATCTGTGTGGATAAGGGGCATTATCTTTGTATATAGTTAGAGCATCAAGAAAGTCATTCTCATAGAAAGAAAATATTTTTCTCCTAATTAACATTCTGTTTACAAATCTTATATCGAACTGGGCATTGTATGCTATAAAAAGTCTATGTGCATTTTGAGGGTATAGGAAATTATTAACAAATTCATCTACAATAACGCCTTCATCTTCTCCGTGTTCCATTAGCATCTTATCTGTAATCCCTGTAAGATTAACTATTTTTTTTGGTAGTAATGATTTTTGTTTGATTAATTTATTAAACTTTTCTTTTAACTCAAACGAGTTCCCAATATTCTTATATTTACAACATCCTAATTCAATGATGTTGCACGAAATAGGATCTAAACCAGTTGTTTCGCAATCAAAAACAATTAACTCATCATAACTAAGCAATGATTTCATTAAAATACCTCCTATAATTATTTTGAACTAGACAAGTTCATATTCTTTTATTAACTCAACTTAAGTACCACCAACATGTACAAACTCTCTACTTCTTATATTTTTACTTAAAGAAAAAAATTGTCTTATCTTGAATTATTCTTTTATATCCACAATACTTTTATATCTTACAGGCTAAAATACTAAACTTATTCACAAACATATCTACATCATACATTTTAATACAACAATCTAAAATAAAGCTTAATAAAACCAAATGTGTATTTATATTAAAATCTTATCTAAAATGCTTCTTAACATTCTATAATTCTTAGCATCTCTATTATAAATATACAGTAATTCCAATCCATTTTCATCTGCTAGTTTTTTCTTTAATTTGTCTCTTTTAATTACTGTTTTATCATATGCGTGCTCAGGTCCGCAAAGTTCTACCGCAATTAATGCATTATTATTTTTATCTAGTATTATAAAATCAAATGAAGCTTTTGTTGCATATTCAAATAATGGGTGTCCTTTACTGATTTTTAAAATTTGCTTAACATCTGTTTGGCCATTAATTCTAAAACCTTTTTTATGAATGTTTATTACCCTTTGAAGTGTATCAAAGAACATATCCTCAAATCTTGTATACAAATGTTTTGATGCTATGTTTCCGTACCTTTTCCCAACAGATAAAATATCGAAAGACTTCTCATTGAAATTTCTTGTGTAATCAATCAAATCATTTATATCCGATTTCTCACCTTCAGATAATTTATCTATTGATGCTTTATCTCCAACTAATATCAGTTTTTCTTTAGGCCTGGTTGTAGCTACATTAATAAGTTGTCTGTTATCTTTCACCCAATCATATGACCCTTTATATGAATTTTTTCCTATAGCTAAAGATAAGAGAATAGCATCTTTCTCTTGGCCTTGAAATTTATGAACTGTTCCCACACTTATTTTCCTGTCTGGGCAATACTCTTTAATGCTTTTAATAATCAAGTCTGATTGATTCTTAAATGGAGATATCACACCAATTGATTTTTCCATAGGTATTTTTCTTATTTCTTCAATTATAGCAGCAACTTCTGGCATAGATGTATTTTTCTTATTTTGATAAAACTCACTATCTACATTAATAAAACAACAGTCATTTTCTTCGATTTTATCAACTTGTACATCAAGTTGATTATTGTAATACTTCTTATTCGCGAAATTAACAATACTTTTTCTACATCTGTAATGTTTTTTTAGTACGATTAAATCGTTTATAAAATCTATTTGATTCAACGTTTGGAGAATTGAAGTCTTTTTATAGTTATAGACCTCAGGTATTGAATATTGGTAAGTTAAGGCATTATTTAATGTATCACTTAATGTTACTACAGGTAGTAGTTGATTTGGATCACCTATAAAAGCAGCTCTCTTAGCTTTAGACATCGCAACTATTGCAAATGCGTTTTCACATTGCCCAGCTTCATCCATTATTAATAAATCAAAACTTGGTTGTCCTACCGCTATACTTCTAGTAGATATATTTGTAGTAAGTAATATTGGTATAATATCTAAAATCATTTTTGTGTTCTCTGCATGTATTAATTCATTTCTTATCATTCTTCTAGATTCATCTTTTTCATCATTGTAGATTAATGATTTAAAATAAGAATACTTGTCTTCGTTTAATTCTTTAAACGATTCTAATGACTTAATAAATATTCCCAATAAAATTACATTAAAATCTAGATTTAACTCATTAAGTATATTATCAATACTTAACTTGTTTATCTTAGTTACTTGTCCTTTTTGAGCGGCTCGTGATTTAGATAGATCCAAAACTTTGTTTTTGTATCTTCTATTCCCTTTAAATATGTCAATTAGTTTACTATAGTAATCAATCTTAACTTCAGCATCTTTTAGTTTCTGATTATTCATAATGACATCATTAATCTTAATTAATTTAGACACTTCTATTCCAATCTTTAACTTGTACTCTTTTTTTAGTTCGGTAAGATCAATTTCGTTTTTAATCGACAAGTAATAATCATTTGCCTTTCTTAAATAATCTAAACCCTCATTAAAATATATTTTCGAACCTAACCTTAACATTGGAATAGGAATATAATAGTTCTTATATTTAATCTTTTTTAGCTTATAAAATATATTGTCAACTGCAGAATTTGTATATGATGTTATTAGTGTTGTTTCTTTGTTTAAGAATGAAGAAACAACCATATTTACTATTGTGTTTGATTTACCTGTCCCAGGTGGTCCTTGAACATAAGTTAAATCATTATTTAATACTGAATATGTGGACATTATTTGATCCGCATTTACTTTACCATTAACAAAATATACATTTTTATTTGAGCTAAGTGCAGGTTTTTGATATTTACCAAAGAAAGCCTGTAAAACTGGAGTAAGCTTCTCTTTTGAATAAATGATATCTTTAATCTTTTGATATTCTTTTCTTGGACTTAAAGTTAAATCAAGTTTAAGTTTAAAGATTTGTGGGTTCGAATCAAATATTACTTCTTTTAAAGATGCAGCTTGTATATCATCCTTTAATTGTTGAATGTGTCCTTCATAGATGGATGCATCAACGTTATGATTTTTAAGCGCTTTTGCTACGTTCTTGTAATTTAGTTCGATTTTATCATCTTCAATTTTAATTTCTTGTTTAAAGACATCTAAAACAATGAATGTATATGCTAATGGGACGATTTCATCTTTTTGATTAGAGATACATTCATAATTAAATGCTAATCTAAACTTCTCTTTTGCTTTTTCGGGATTAAAGTTAAAAAGTCTTAAAATTTTATCTATTTTCTCCTTAGTAAGTTTTTGACTTTTATTCTTTCTTAACATTTCTAAATCAAAAGAATCTAATTTATAAGTGCTTACAAATGACAACTCATCTGAATTTTCTATACAATCAACATAATAATTTAGAATATGCTTTTCATTTATCTCATCTGTAAAATATTTATTAACTTTAGGCACTCTTAAAAAACTCTTTAATTTTGTGTCTACAAAATTCCTAGTTCCTTCAACACATCTAGCGTCTTTAATTCTATTCATCTCTATGGTGATTTTTTTGTATCCTTTGTACTGATAATTGTATGATAATCCAGTAATCTTCGAGTTATCTTCATCAAAATTTAAATGTTTGATGCCCATGAAGTAAAATGTGTTTTCTTCACTTTTATTTACATAGTCCAAATAGAGCAATTCTCCAGTTTCAATTGCTCTTTTTATATTAGATCTAATTTTAAAACTTACACTCATATCCTAAAAAACTCCTCAAAATAAAAATTATATATGTATTCTTAAGAATAGTATTTGCTACTATTTTTCTACTAGTGTATTATTTTTAATGAATCTATGCTTATCTAGTGTTTCTCTATTATGATTTCATATTAATATATAGTTTATCAATCAAATCTTTTTCAATAGAAGATTGAATAGATTTTCTATATTCAGAATCTCTTTCTCCTATTTCTTTCAGCAATTTCACATTTCTAGATTTTAATTTTTCAATATGTTTTTCACTAGGCGGATTATTCCCTTTTGACAAATTAGTTGTTGGTTTTGTAATTACCAAATTCCAAATATCATCCGAATAGATAAAACTCCACGGTATCACATGATCAATATGTATATCTTCAACATCAACTATTTCATCAGTATAAAAATCTCTTATCACATCGCCATGATAATACTTCAATAATATCTCTTTATATTTTTTTAAACTATTTCTCCTAATTTTGGTGTTTCCAGAATCTGATATCTTTTTATTAATCTTAGGAACCGTGTTAAATCTTTCCAATAACTGAGCCCATTTAAAATTTAGTAATTTTGATAAAACAAATGAATACTCCTTTAAAGTCTCAATATTATACTTGTTAAAAAATAAAGTTTTGTTTTGATTATCAATATCATATATAGATAATACTTCACCAGAAACATTTCTGAACCTTGGACAAACGTTAACTCGTGCGTTAGAAATTATGTTTGAAACATATCTATTATACTGACTTTTATTATTAAAGAAGTATGTTTCAGCTTTATCCCATGTGGTTGGGTAGATTGATACTTTCTCTTTATACTCAGATATCATCTGTCTTACTATTTGTAAAATTACTGGATTTTTTCCTTGTATTAGTTTGAAGAAATATGTTTGATTCCAATAGTACTTTATCATTTTATTCACTATATCTGATTGTTTTAGAATAACTAAATTTCCATCTACTATTTCATATTGATTAATATAGACACACTCAAGAATAGCTCTTCCCCAAGCTACTTTATAAGTGTTATCATTTTTCATTTCTTCAATAATTCTTAACCAATCAGATATGTATTTATCCATATGACCACCTTAGTCTAACTTATTGTATTTCTTTGATGTTCCATATGCTTTATCTGTAGGATATTTTTTCCCATTTAATTTAATTTTTTTCTTTGTAACATCAATAAGGTCTATGTTTAACTGATTACAAAACAGAAGTAGATATCCATATATATCAGCTACTTCTTCTTTGATGTTTTCAATATCTGCGTTGTCACTACCCCATTGATAGTTTTCTAAAAGTTCATTAGCTTCTATACTGATACTTTTCGCTAGGTTTTCTGGTGTATGGAATTGTTTCCAATTTCTATCATCTCTAAACTTAATTAACTTTTCTAATATTCTCTTTAAATCTTCCATGTTTACCTCTTCAAATCTTGTTGTAATCTTTGTTTAATATATTTTGATAATTCCTTATCCATACAATAGATATAGCATCCTTTTTGACCTCTACTCAATAGTACTCTATATGTATTTCTTATTAACTTATCGATAAGTTGCCTATCTGAAGGATCTACTTTCCTTTTATGTGGTCTTTTAAACTCATTTGCTCCTTCAGGGTGTTTTGTATAATCTGTTTGTATTTTATGATTTCTATAGATAAAATCATTTCCAATGATTAAACCAATGTATTCAAATTCCATCCCTTGAGTAGTGTGAATACATCCAACTTCGTCAACAGCCTTTGAATCAGTAGCAAATGCTTTGGTTCTATTCCATTGTGCATGTAAATCACCAATATTAATATCTATAGCTGTTTTATCAGTTCTACTTAACCAAGGAAATACATCTCCTGAAATCATTCTAGACTTGTTATTAGTATTCTTTTCAATGATAGCTTTCTTCATATCCATGATATTATCAAATACTTTTATATCATAATCTACTTCTTTATCTGACTTCTCATAGTTTTCATTGTATACAATTGAATCAACCCAACTTAAATACTCGTCAGAACCATTACATCTAAATTGATTCTTTAACTTCATAGTAGGACTATGATGTACAATAGCATTGTAGTGATTAGCACACCTCTTAATTTCTTCAATTGTTCCAAAATCTTTAATATCTATTTGTTGTTTAGAGTCAATAAAGAAAATACTTACTTGAGCTGCGTTTATGATTTCTTTAACTTGATTCTCACCTTTATAAAACCAAGATATTTTAGTTCTTTCAGTTAATCTGTGTGCTTCATCTACAATTAGACAATTAAATTGATTATGAACAGCACCTATAAAATTACCTGATCCCTTGAATAAAGTTCGTAAATATTGATACTGAGGAATATTGCGAGTTAGCTTTTTGAAGTAATTTTCTTTAACATAAGAACTCTTTGCGACATAAAATGTATTAAGTGCCTTTTTTGTAATTAACTTTCCTAATAGATCTATAGCAATCACACTTTTTCCAGTTCCAGCTCCACCTTCAACGATTACGACATGTTTTCTTTTATCTTTTTGATTACGTGTAACTATTTGATATAGAGTTTCTGAAATAACTTTTTGTTCATCTAGTAAAATAAACTCTTCATTGTTGTTTAACATGCTTCCCATGACATCAACTAAAAGCTTTGTAGGTTTTATTTTTCCATTTTCAATTTCATATAACAAATCTTTTTTTGAAGGAACTTTAATATATTTTTCAATAAAGTCTCTGAGTTTTCCATAATCTTGCGATATAAATACTGGAGCTAATTTAATAGAATCTTTATAAATATCATCTGTTAAATCATTTATATACTTTTGCTTATAATTATGTAAGAACGCTAGAGATTGCAAATTAATGTTTTCTTTTTCTATAGCTTCATTAAAATGTTCTATCGTCGCAGCATACGAATAAGCTTGCCAAGATGGGTGTGTATGCTCTTGAGTTCCTAACAAAACAACATTAGGAGTATCTGTCTTAGTAACCTTGTCCCATTGTTTTAATTCTATAATTACAAGGTTATCTTTTATCCCATCTGATCCAGATATAATAAAATCAATACGACGTGTTGTTATTGGAATTTTATATTCAATACCAACTCGAATACCTTTTGGTATGTTTGATCCATTCAACACAATATACATTTCTCTTAACGAGTTATAAAAAGCTCTTTTTTGAGACTCGCCAACGTTTTGACCTAATTTTGATAATACTTGTTCAACTATTACATTATTCTCTATATGTTCATTAAAAACACCTAATTCTTCGTTATAAGCTATCAAAGTATTCCTCCTGATAAAAACATAAAATATGTAAAAAATTTTTTTACATTTTTCAAATTATATAATTAAATCCTTATGAACGTATAATAAATAAACATTTTTCTCAACAATATAATTATACTACTAGCAGGCTTCGTTGTAAACATATGCATGGTAATTTCACTTTTATAGATATATATTAACAAAAATACCAAGTTTAGAACTTGGTATTCTTTAGAAAAAATTTTAACTTGTTGCTTTATCAAAGGATCCAAAAGCTTGTATTATAAAATACACAGCAGCTATTACATTAAATACTGTCCAGGTCCCCTTATACATATAAATTGGAATTATTGGATTCCAAAGTATAGCTATAATTGCAGGAATGATAAAAGCATATTCGTCTTCTTGCGTTTTAACAGAATAGAAAAACAAAGACATTGACCCTGCTCCTATAAATGTAATCCATCTTAGGAATGTATAATAACCATACTCCCTATCTCCTATAGCAACAAACATTAAAACCGCCAAAACTAAGCATACAAAACCATAGAACTTAAATCTATCTCTATCCATATAGTCCCCCTTATTCATATTTTGGATAAACTTATAATTTATTAAATTCACATTTTATTCTATAACAACAAAAATCTCTAACTTGCAATTATACTATCATGCAATCTAAAGACCACATCTTTCAAAACATCTACTTTTTTATCAAATAATGCAACAACATCATAATCATTGAATGGAGTTTTATTAACTAAGTCTCCATTTGTTATATCTCCATTTTGTTGAACATATGAAATAATGCTCTTAACAAATTCTTGTTGCTTTGAGTTTAGTATGTTTGTATTTAAATACTCATTAAATTTTTCATTAATTGCCTTTTGTTCAATACCTACTAAACTTCTGATAAAAGCTGCAAGGTTTTCATTACCAATGACTCTAAAGTATTCATCTTTTGTTCCTAGTTCTTCCCAAAGAATTCTTTCTAATTCATCAAGATCGTTTTGATTAATTTTGTCCAACATTTTTATTTTAACAATTGTCTCGCTAAATGAGTGATTAATCAGATAATCAATTACTTTTTCTTCATAGGTTTTAAAATCAATTATATTAATATCTTTAGTTCCTTGGTCTATTAACTCATCTTTAAAATCAGTTGAATAGATACCTACTGTTCCATCTAAAATATATTGAATTAGATACCTTAGTTCATTTCTTAAATATTCAAGTTTTTCAATATTTGCATTATCCCAAAAGTTTTGAGTGATTACTTCCAACAACAAACCCTTTTTAGCTACTACTTGTGGTATTGTTAATCTTTCTAATAGCGCTTGTGATATTCTTATTATTTGACCTATTGCTCGTTTTGCTATAACATCAGGAGATAATATAGATAACATCACATATAGAACCTTTAAGTCAAATGTTTTAGCAGATTCAATATCTCCATCACTATCTACAAGCAATGTTAGTTTGTTCTTCATTTCTTGAATGTCAAATTTAGATAAATAGTCCCATTTATCTTTCATTGAGTATTTATCTACCGTTGGCATATTATCTCTAACAAGAATTCTATTCTTCTTAAAGTTTTTAATTATTTGAAATAATTCTTCTTTTAAATTAATATAATAATTCTTATGATAATCATTAAGTTGATGTTCTGGTTTTTGTAGTTCAAAGAGTAAATCTAATTTCATTTGGAAGAGTTTTTGAGTTAATGAATATCCCTGATTTACTTTTCTACCTTCAGGATTCATCTCAAAGAAACTGAAGTTGTCACAAAAGTCAAAAATATAGAATAATTCTTTATCTTTATTAACTCCAAATATATCTTCAGATTTTCTTGTTCCTCTACCTATCATCTGAATAAACTTGATTTTTGAGTATATTCGTTTAAAGAAAACTAAATTCAAAACATCAGGCACATCAATACCTGTATCTAACATATCAACAGAAACAGCTATCTGAGGCATTTTATTTCTGACACTAAATGTATCTATAATATTTTGAGCATAGGTTACATAGTTATCTACTAGTTTACAATACTCAGAACCGCATTCAGGATATAGTTTTTCAAATCGTTTTACTATGAGTTCAGCGTGGATATGATTAAAAGCAAAGATAATTGTCTTTCCTATTTTATCTCCTCCACTTACTTTTAAACCTTCATTCATTAGTGTTTGTAATACTAAGTCTACAGTATTATCATTATAGATTTTTTTAAAAAAGTCAGCTCCACTTAATTCTGTAGGTAATTCTCCATCAGGTGTTAAGAATGTATTCTCATATTCTATTTTATCTTTAGGTGATAGTTCGCTGTATTTTACACCTTGTTTAAGAAATTTAGTTGTTCTATCTAAAATAGTATACCCAACTAAATAATGGTCTCTTATCGCTTCTTCTATTTCATAGTGATAAGTTGGATTACCTTCCTCTAGGTCAAAGGTTGAATATGTTGATCTTTCTATTTCATTTCTAGGCGTAGCTGTTAATCCAACAAGCAAAGAATCAAAGTATGTAAATATAGCTTTATACTTATTAAAAATAGATCGGTGAGCTTCATCAATAATGATTAAATCAAAACGTCCAATTCCAAACTCTCTTAAATCCCCATCTATAAGATTTATCATAGTTTGATATGTTGAAAAAACTAACCTTGCATTCATGTCAGGTTTTTTTGTTTTATCAGATAAAACTGAAATCGTATAGTTTGGTAATAGTTTATTAAAATTCCTTTTAGCTTGTGTGACAAGAGCTGTTCTATCTGCTAAAAATAGCATATTTTTAATCCATCTATTTCTTTGAAGTAATTCGACAAGTGAAATAGCGGTTCTTGTTTTTCCTGTTCCTGTAGCCATTACTAGTAAAGCTTTACGTTTATTGTTGTTAAATGCTTCAGCAATATTTGTTATAGCTATTTTTTGATATGGTCTATCTGTTATATCTTGATTAATATTCAGGTCATCAATTGTTCCACGGTTTCTTTGATATTTTAGATATTCCAGTTCTTTTAAACTATGAAACCCAAATACTTGTCTTGCTGGATAGCCTAGTTGATCTATAATCCATATTTGATATCCGTTAGTATAATATACGACAGGAGTAAATCCATATTGTTGTTCTAAACATTTTGCATATAGTAATGCTTGTTCTTTCCCTTTAATAGGTGAAACACTTGTTTTCTTAGCTTCTACTACAGCTAAAGGAGAACCATTACTACCATATAATACATAATCAACAAAACCAATTCTTTGATTATTAGGCATACCATTTACTTTAATTTCTATTCCAGCTTTTTCAGGAAGAATCATATTTTCTTTTTTAAGAACTTCCCAACCAGCTTCTTTTAAATATAAATCTATATATAATTGTCGAGTTTCTTTTTCACTTATGTTTGGCCTTACACTTAAAGTAGTATTTTTATCAATACTAGTTTTTACTTTTTCATGTATGTCTTCGGGTATGATTATCTCTTTATCTGTAAATCTTTCTTTGTCAGTTTTAATAAGTAAAGTTTCATCAAAAAAAGGATATGTAGTAATTAATTGTAATTTAATCAATAGTTCACCAGTAAAGAAATGAAGTTGTTTTAATGAAAACATAGCTTCATTCTTCGTTACTTCTTCATTGTGAACAGCAATATTACCAACTTTCCTTATGTAATGAAGAGATGATAACATTTCATCATTATTTATAAAACTTGAAAAGTCTTCTGCAGTTACTAATTCAAATAATGAACTTCTTTGTGGAATTTTAGAATTCTTTAATTGATATACTAATTTAACTAAATATTCAAGTGCTTTTCTAGATTGTATTGCACTTAAATCTGGTCGTGACAAAACAAATGTTTCAGCATCATTGCAAAAAACATTTAATTCTGATATATCTTTTAAATTAGATAAAAATGAAAAATTCAAATTAATCACCTCTTAGCCAAAGTATTCTTGCATTAAAGAATCAAATAATGTTTGTGTTTCATCTAATGATTTTTGAACAGCAAATTTCAATTTGTCGACTTGTTGGACAAACAACTCAAACTCTTTTACACTATTGATTTCAGGCAATGGTAATTTGACATTATTTAACATTCTTCCTGTAATTTGATTTATAGTAGTTGTTGCTCCAGTAGCTATTTGTCTTCTAAATGCATCAAGTTGAAAATAAGTCATCAAGTAGGCATAATAGTCACTTCTAATAATCATCATGAAAGCTCCAAAAGTCATATCTTCACTTAAGTCATTAATTAATGCTACTTTTCCAACCAATCGTGCACTACCATTTCTCGAACACATTAAGATATCATTATCTCTAACCAATTTATTCTCTTTGACTTTACAATCAACCCTAACAATGTTCTTAAAATCCAATTTCGATTCTTGAATGTTACTTGAACGTAACACAATCATGCCTTCATCAGAGACATTATCAGGTCTATATGTTAATCCGTTATAATATTCTGCAATACTGCTTAACTTTTCTACAGGATACCCATTTGTATTTAACCCTGGATCACCAAACATCTCAACAAATCGGGATTTGATAAGTCGATTATATTCAATAAGTAGAGTTTGTTTTAAAGCTATACTACTTGATAGATTATCTAAAATCTTTGTAATTCTTTCCTGTTCATCTAGACTATCATGAATAACAACATCAAAATTCTCAAATTGAGTCTTATTCACAAGCGGTACAACAGGAGCATTTGCAATTGCTTCCAGTCTTTTTTGGTTAGCTATAATTACATATGCTAAATATCTTGGTAGAACCTTTTCATTTGGTATGATGGCATTTAATTGCTGATTAAACGCAACTTCATCGGTAGTTACATAGCCCACTTTTCCTATGTTACCAATGCAAGATACTAATATAGTATCTTTACTGACAACTCTAGCTTTATTTCTAGCTTTCTCCGATAGGTATTCTTTAGCTTTTTCAATCGAAGTTATACCAGATACACTGATTAAGTCCGGCTTTATAAAGCGAATATCAGCTGAATCATAGAACTCAGCATTCCTTTTACTTGGAGTATTTCCCGTAACTACTTTCCCAAGATCTTTGATTAACATTTTTTTCATATCAATCATCCCTACAAATCTAAATTTAGCAGAGACATTAGTTCTTTCTTAAGCTTCTCTACTTCTTTATCTATATTATCAATTCGTTCTATAATAACTGAAGGTTTATCGTACTCAACTTTCTCATATACAATTTCTTTATATTTATTTATAGAAAGGTCATAGTCATTATTTTGTATTTCTTCTTTCGATACAAAGAATGATTGCTCTGTTCTTTTTCTGTCTAATTCAGTTTCAAGTCTTGAATTAAATCTCCTAATAATATCAGGAATATCATTATCTTCTATTTCTTGTCGCTTATCATCTAAACTAAGCCCATCAGCTTTCATATCATAAAACCAAACTTTATCAGTTCCACCTGTTCCGGTTTTAGTAAATATCATGATTGCTGTAGAAACACCTGCATAAGGTTTAAAAACACCACTTGGCATAGATATAATAGCTTCTAATTTATGATTATCAACTATTTCTTTTCGAATTGACTTATGAGCTTTACTGCTACCAAATAAAACACCATCTGGTACAATTGATGCTGCTCTTCCTCCAACTTTTAACATTCTTAAAAATAAAGTAAGAAATAGTATTTCTGTCTTTTTTGTTTTAGTTATTGCTAGTAAGTCTTTTGATACAGCTTCATAATCTAAACTGCCTTTAAAAGGTGGATTAGCTAATATCAATGAAAATTTGTTAGCAGCAATGTTTTCCTCTGATAACGAATCTTGATATTTTATATCTGGTCCATCTACACCATGAAGCATCATATTCATAGCTCCTATACGTAGCATGGTTTGATCAGTATCATAACCACTAAACATTGTAGAAGAATATTTCTGTCTATTTTCATCTTTCATTAATTCACTTGAATAATGTTCTTGAATATATCTTGCAGATTCAACAATAAATCCAGCACTACCCATTGCAGGGTCTGCAATAGTATCTTTTAAAGTAGGTTTTACAAGTTCTACCATCATTTTAATAATGTGTCTAGGTGTTCTAAATTGACCATTAGTTCCACTAGAAGCAATTTTTGCTAGTAAATACTCGTATACATCACCCATGATATCTTTATTGTTTAAATCTAAATGATCTAATCCATCTACAACTTTCACAAGAACTCTAGGAGTTGGTACCATAAATACTGCGTTCTCCATAAATTTTGAAAAAGCTGTGTCTTTACCATTATTTATCTGTTTAATAAAAGGAAAAACTTTATCCTTTACAATGTTATACATTTCTTGAGGTTCTATATTCTTAAAATTACTCCATCTTAAATTTTTATAAGGTTCATTAATATTTAAACTTTCATCAACATAATTTCCATCTTTAAATAATAGGTTTTGAGCTTTAACACCAAATACCTGAGCGTTTTTCTCTTTCTTTATTTGGTTATCATCCAATAGTTTTATAAACATTAGATAGGTTACCTGTTCTATTACAGATAATGGATTTGCTAATCCTCCTGTCCAAAACGTTTCCCATATATTATCTATTTTGTTTTTTAGTTCTCCAGTAATCATGGTTATCTCCTTATTAAATTTTCTCAACTAATAGTATTATACTACTTTAAAAGTGTAAATTAAACACGGTTTTATCAATTATTATTTATTACTTTAAAAAAGACCATATTCAAATATGGTCAATTAAATATGAAAATATCCAAAATAATGTATATATCTACTTGCTGAACCACCGTTTAATTCCCATCACAGTCTACTTTCTTACTTATATTCTTTTATACATACACATTTTATCAACATCATATTCCCACATTTCTACATCATTTGGTATAAGATGCTTATTTAATCGAATAAAATACTGTAGAAGCGTTTCCCTATGTTTCACTGAGTAATCAAATTGTACAACAATAATTTTACGATACTCATCCGAAGTCAAGTGAAACTTATATAACTCTGAAATCAAGGTAGTAATTTTAGCAGAAGGCATTCGAGAATTAGGCCTAGTCCAAGTATGCGCTTTACATTCAACTAAAACTTTCTCATCTAATGATCCAAGATCATAGGTCTTTAACTTCTTTGACTCTAATCCTATTGGAACACTTACATTAAAATCTAAATCTATATTATTTCTATAAAATACTCCATAATAATGTTTTCAAACTCCCTTCCAACATGAGAGTTACTTATAGAGCCTTTTCTTTGGAAATTATTCATTCTCATTTGCCTCATTATGCTTTTCAACCTTGATTACTTCTTGCATGGTTTTATATTTTTGCCATTTACCTTGGATTTTCACTACTTTTCCTTTAACCCCTTGTAACTTTCCTTCAACATAAACTATATCTCCAATTTTTACGTCAAAAGGACAGTTATAAGGATAGTTTTTCCCATTCTCAAATTTAACCCTAACACAATGGAAATCACTAAATATTTGATTTCTTTTACTTCTCTTCAGTTTTTCTTCTAGCTCTTTAATCTCTAATTCAAGTTTCTTCTTTTCAACTTCAACATCATAACCATTATGTTCTCTCAATTCTAGTTCATTATTAATAACTGTTTTTAAAATTTCGTCACTTTCATTTAGATGAATCTGAATATCTCCAGGTATATAAGTATAGTCGTGGTAAAAGAACTCACCCAAAAATGCATTACAATGAGGACATACACATGCTTCATAATCAGAGTTCATTGTCTTACTATGAACCATCTCAATTATTACACCATTATCTTTTGCTAAATCAATCTGTCTTTCTGTAAAAAAACTTGGCCCTACTGGTATAGAATCATCTTCGAAGTATGCAATAAGATAATCATTCTTACACTTCCAACATTCTGTAACTTTTACATTCAATATCATATAGCATCACTCCTCCAATTCAATTATATCACTTGTTTCTAAATAAAAAGCACTTCTGCAAATATTCTATTGTCCATATTCTTTTACGTCATTTGTGATATGGTTCATTGTTGTTTATCCTAAAAAATCTATATAGCTATTAAAATAGTAATAGCACCATTAAAATATAATATATGTTATTCCATCATTACCTTTTTTATAATCCGAATCTAATTGAATTAAATGTTTATATTTACTAATCCATTCATCAAATCCCATCATAGATGATATTGATTCTCCTGGTATAAATGCAGCTATCTCATTTGATTTAACTCTTTTTCTTAAGGATTTATGTATAGATATTTTAATAGCTCCTCCTACGCCAGATGAACCATACCCATGGATTATTTTAATTACTTTATGATTTGATTTTGATTCTCTTATAATCTTTGCTAGATGCTTGCCAGCATCAGATACTGTGGGCATCCCTTTTTCTAAGTTAAATGTTTTCATTATTCTTCGCTTCCTTAAAAGCTCGTTCTCTTTTACTTGCTAATGAAGTATAAATAAGATTATTTTCCTCCATAAATGTGTAAAATTCTTTCTTATCTTTGACATCTTGCACTTCAAACTCAATTTCATATTCAACTTTTTTTCCATATGAGCTTTTATCCAAGCATAGCAATCCACTTCTATACGGGAATAATAATCTTACAGTTTCTAAAGAGGTTATTAATTTTAAATCTTTATTTAAATCTATTTCCTCGACATCTATTTTTAATCCATTTTTAATATAGTATATCGCTTTATCTTCTGAAATGTTTATTGATTGTTCAAGAAATGGAGGTTTACTACCGGATTTCTTAGTCAATATATATTTATTGTTTTTGTGCCTAATCCTTATAGTTGCTTCGTTTTTCTCATAATAAAAGTCTTCCGTATCAAAATAATAATTGATTTGCTTTATTACTGTTCCTTTTAATACATATTTATCATATATTTTATTATATTCTAAAGCATTAATCTTACTTTTAAACTCTATTTCAATTTCACTTGTTACATTTTGCATAAGTTAAACCCCTTCTACTAAGTAAGATACATTAGTTTTATATTTATTACTAGCTATTTGAGTTCTTTTTAAAGTAATATCCTTACAGATATTACTTTCATTATTTGTTACCAAAATAAATTTTCTATTACTACTATTTTCATAATTCAGTTTCATAACAGCCTCTCCTACAGTTCCACTACCTGCAAAAAAGTCGATTATAATTGATTCATCAGTAGTTGTAGCTCTAATAATCTCTTGTACAAGTTTAACTGGTTTTGGAGTAGAAAAAGCTTTTCTATCCCCAAAGATAGATTCTATCTCATCTTTTGCTGATGATGTTGTTCCAAAGAAATCAAATGCTTCTGGAAAAGAACCTAACTCTTCCTTAATTATGCCTTCTTCAATGTATGGTTGAGATAGCTTACCAAAGCTTGCCTGTATATTTTTGCATACAATGATATATTCATACATTGTTTGTTTTTTATTTGGATTTAAGATCACTCTGTTTTCATCGAAATGCTTGTTTAATTTTTTCCATCTATGAATACTAATATTCTTTCTATCAAAATAATCAGAGCATATATCAACTAAGTTATTTAACTCATTCTCATCTATATGAATAATTAGAAATCCTTTATTAGATAATAAGGAATATGAGTAACTTATCCTCTTTTTCATAAACTCTAAATATGTTTCTCCTTCCCAATCATCTTTATAATTAATATATGAAATATTTGTATTGTAGGGTGGATCAATATATACTAAGTCTATTTTGTTTTCGAAAGATTCAGCAAGAGTTTGTAATGTATATAGATTATTCGATTCCACTAAATAGTTAGAATAGTCATTCCTAACTACAATCTCTGCATCTGTATTTATAAATGCATTCATATCAATGTAAGTGCCTTTTAGATAACTGATTCTTTTTAATGAAGTTGCAAATGCAAATGCACATTCTCCAATAAAATTTAACCAATCAGGACAATAAACCTCTTCTAGTGAGGTACAATTTGAAAAACATGATTTTCCTATAGAATTAACATTTCTTAAATTTATTGTTTTTAGTCTTTCACATCCCGAAAAAGTACCTCTCTCTAAAAAAGTAACAGTTTCTGGAACATCAAAGCGTTCTCCTATAGCTTTATTTGGACAACATATCAATTTAGATAAATCTTCATTATAAAGTAAACCATTTTTAACTTTATAACTTGATGTTTCACTTTCAAAAGATATATTTTCACAACCAATGAATGGATTATATCCAATCATTTCAAGAGATTTTGGTAGTACAACTTTTTTAATTTTATTACAATTCCAAAAAGAGTTTCTACCAATTGATTTTAATCCATTGGACAAGGTCAGTCTTTCAATATCTAAACTCTCCAATACACCTTTAATCGTTGTTTTTGTCTTGTTATAAAGTATTTTGTTTTCAATTTTGTAGTTTAAAGATTCATTGTTTACTTCAACAAGATTCGTACAACCTGAGAAAGGATTGTTCTTGATAAGTTTAACTGATTTAGGTATATTTATAGCTTTAAGATTCTTACACAAGTAGAAACAGTGCTTCCCGAGAACTTCAGTTTTTGATGGGATGGAATATTCTCTGTTTTTACTATTTATTGGATAATACACTAATGTTTTTAAATCACTACTAAAAATAGCATTATCTAGAGACTTTAAATGCTTAGATTTATTAATTACTTCTGCGTTAATACATCCACCAAAAGGGTTATCTCCAATAATAGAAACGTTTTTAGGTATAACAATTTTTTTTAAGTTCTTACAATTATAAAAAGTATCTCCACCTATATTGATTAAAGAATTTGGTAAAATGGCTTCTTCAATAAATTGATTATCCCAAAACAAGCATATTTCTAGTTCAGTGACACCTTCTGGGATGATAACTTTCTTTGAATTGCCAGTATACTTTTCGGCCTTTCCATCTCTTATCCAAAGATTATTTATAAGCTTTTTATCTTCTTTTTTAGATAGTTTTGGTTTAAAGAAGTCTGAGTCATACTCAAACAATCCTTTATCATAAAATTCATTTTCTTTATTAATTATGTTCTCAAACTGAATGATTCCGCTTTTTAATCTAGATTTGTATAATATATTAATTTTCTCATTAGACTGAAAAAAAGCACCATCATTAGTCAAAACTGACTCCCACTCATAACACTTGAACAAATAAGCACCAGTGCTTAGAGTGGCATTATTCTTATCTATTTTAATATCATTTATGTTAACTCCAATAACTAATAGTCTGTCTAATAACTCAAGCATTACAAAACTTACATGATTATCTAACCCAAAGCTAAAATGATTTTGTTCTCCAGAAAACACTTCAAACCTTTGATAATTAGCATAGATATTAATTACTGTTTCATCAGAGTATTTTTTAGTATATATATCATCTTCAGTCTCAAAGAAACTTAAAGAACAATACAAAGCGATATACTTCATATCTCTACTAATTTTTTTGTCAATTCTAGATGCCATATTTTTTCAACTCCCCAATTATCTTACTAACAACTTCATCTATAGTCATATCGCTTGAGTCTAGAACAATATATTCTAAGTTTTGATTCTTACAAAAAGATATCATCTTCTCATATATTTTTTCACATAAAGAGATTTTCTCTATATCCGAATCAAACATATCTCTATTTCTTAATCTCTTTTCAATCACTTCTGCTCTAGAGTAAAGAATAATCGTAATTGTAGGAGCACCTATCTTCTTAATAATTAGATTATAGATATCATTGTTTTCTTCTTTCCCACTCCATGCATAATTAGATACTATATGTCTATCTGTTATAATGTTTTCATTTTGAAATTTGGTGTTTAGATATATATTTCCTAAACCATAAAACCAGGCAGTGAATACTCTATCAGGGTCAGAATTAACTTTATCTCTTATTCTTAAGTAATTACTCATTTGATCATTCTCATCAAAAAGATAGTGCAATGGTTTTTCAACAAACTTATAATTTATTTTTTCAGAAACTATTTTACAGATAGTTGATTTACCTACACCATCAAACCCTTCAATTGAAATATGCTTCCCTTTCATCATTTCCTCCAATTTTAGTTCTTTTCTCTATTCTTTTCCTCATTCTTTTTACCATTTGTAAATCCATCTAAAATCTCTAAGTAACCTGATACTCTTCTTAATCTTGTAATATTAGATGATTTACAATTAGGACACACATCAAATACCCCAGAAGTACTGCATTCATTACAGATATCTTTAGGAAAGTTAAATCCTAAATAATGCGTTCCACTATTACTAGCAACTTCAATTAGTTCTTTTAGTCCTTCAATATTTGATAAAGGTGCTTCGCCTAGTTCAACATAAGTTATACAACCACCATTACATATTTCGTGGAACAATCCCTCTAATTGAATTTTCTTATAAGATGGAATTTTGCTATCAACATCCACATGAAATGAGTTGGTATAATATCCCTTGCTAAAAATATCTATCTTAGGATTATAATTTCCTTTGTCTAACTCAGTAAATCTTCCGCTAATCAACTCTCCGCTAGTAGCTAATAAAGAAAAGTTTAATTTATACTCTTTCTTATATCTATCACATATAGCTTTCATATGTTTAACGAAATCTAATGTTAATTTGTAATTCTTCTCTGTACTATAAAATTTGTTATTAGTTATTACTTCAATAGCTTCACTTAATCCAATAAAACCTAAAGATATAGTACCATGTTTGAAAATTTCATATAGTGATTCTGATTCACTAAAATCTACACACCATAAATTATTTTCCATATTAATAGGAAAATCTGTTTTCTCTCTTTTACAAGTTTTATAAAATCTATCTAAAAGAATATCCTTCGTTGTTTCAGCTATTTCATCATACTTTTCATAAAAGAATGCTAATCTATCTTCTATACTTAAGAACTTTAATTCTGCCTCCATTGCTATTTTTGGTAAATTTATTGAGATATTATCTATATTAGATCTGCCTATAGTTCCTGTGTACCCATATAAATCAGACATCACTTTAGTTCTACACCCCATAATTCCTAATGTGTTTGGATCCCACACTTTATTTGTTGTACTATCACAAATAATGTATGTAGGAATCATTTTCTTTGATGTACATAATAATGATTTTTCTAATAAATAGTAATTAGAGTCTTCTTTAAATCTATTGACTCCTTCATGAACTTTAAAAATAATATTAGGTTTATAAATCATATCTCCTGCATTTTCAAATTGGTCTATTACAAACCAACAAATTTTTCTTGCTAATTCTGTGTTAGCTAACCCTACATTCAAGGTAATATAATAAGTTGTCATACCCATTCTAGTATGATTATTGCTACACCAACTAATGAATTCTCCTATACAGCCTTCAATTAAGTTTAAATTTTCTTCACTCTCAACTATACTTAAGTTTGTAAATATAGTTGCCATATCATTATCAAAGTTAGGGAATGCCATCCCTCCTGATTGTTCGTTACCTATTTTTACAAATAAGTCCTTTATATAATCAAAAAGATGTATGATTTTCCTAGAATCATTCCAACCCTCATAATCTTCATATGGAAATTTATATAAAATATTAAAATTAAGACAATTGTAAGTTAAGCCATACGCATCCAAATCATGAATATGGATATATCCACTTCTGTGTAAATCAGCCCATTCTTTTGGCAATGAATTCAATGTATCATTTTTGATTTTATTTTCACCAATATGGTATACATGTCCAACATAACTGCTTCTATTAGATGCATTTTCATTCGTTACTTGTTTCATCGTTAATCTTCTCCACTTCTATAAATTCTTGATTACTTGATCCTAGATAAGGTATTGTAGTAGTTTTCAGATCTTCTACAAAAGGGCCTACCTTTATATATTTAATGTGATTAAGAAGTTCGCTTGGTACTTCTTTCAATAACCTTCCCGTATAAATACAAATATCATATCCCTGTAAACTTTTAACTAATTCTAATAAACCTTCATATTGAATTAATGGTTCTCCTCCAGTAATCGTTAATTTCTTGTTAAAGCACTCTTCATCAATTATTTTTATTAGTTCATCGATTTCATATTCTGTTCCGCCATTAATATCCCACGTTTGTTTATTGTGACATCCTTTACAATGCATATCACAACCCTGAAAAAATATCAAAGATCTAATTCCCGGTCCATCTACAAAACTTTTATTAAATACTAGATTATTTATCTTTATTTTCATATCTACACCTTCTTCTTGTAATTATCATTATACTCCTTGATAGCATAATATATAAGTGCTATAATAAAATAAATAATTGGATACATATTCACTAAAAAACTACCCAATTAAAACTTTTTTTGGATACAGGTGGTAGCAAATGTCAGAAACATTAAGCATAACTATAAGTTTGAATGATTATGATTCTCTTAATCACGACAAAGAAACTTATGGTAAAAGCAGAAAAATCTTGAGCACCATGAATGGATTAATTAATCAAATAATATTAAACTATACATGTGATTGCAAAGAAAAAATCAAAAACAACAATATTAGATTATCTTCTCACAATTCTAAAGTATTTAAGTTTAGACCTTCTAATGAAACAAAAGAATACATTCTATCTAATAGCGATTCATTCGATTTAGAGAAAAACTCTATACCGACATATATTAGATACATTTTAAATTGTTTCACTAAGCTTCAAAATTCTAATAAAGTTAAAATATTATATAAAGATATAATTGATAAAATCGAACTAGCAATAGCTGCAAAAAAGAAAATTTCTTACATTAATTCAAATAATGAAAGTAGAATTATATCCCCGTTATATATTCATGAAGACAAAAACATAAATGCATTATATCTTATAGGACTGAACGGTAAAGGTGATTCAACATCATATAGAATCTTTAGAATATCGAAAATAAAAGTTGAAAAAGAGAATATTGATTACTCAAACAATGACAAGATAGTTATTGATGCTAGATTAGTCCATGAAGGTCCTGTTTTTTTAGATGAAAAACCAGAAAAAATAATCCTTAAACTAACTGAAAATGGTAAGTATAGATATACAAATGAAAAGCTATTTCGACCAATGTACTCAAAAGCTAATGATGATATTTTTGAGTTTTACTGTACACACAAACAGATTAAGTATTATTTCTTCAAATTAGGAAAAGAAGTAACAGTAATCTCGCCAGATGATTTAAGAAATGAATTTGTTTCTATGTACGAAAAAGCACTACAAACCTATATACAGTAAATAATTCTCCGAATAATACGGAGAATTATTTTTGTTTTAACGATTCCATTTTCTCATAATATTTAATCAAGTAATCATTAATAATACTTCTTTTAATTCTTAAAACTATTTAGAAAATTGATAACATATTTTCTTTTAAGCTTATCATGTATTTTTTGATTATAATAATTTCTGAGACAAGTATAACAAGATGTTTCTGGGTCACAACAATCTCTATTCATCAAATAATCAGTAGTATTTAATACTTTAATCATTTCATCTTCATTCATAAGTCTTTTAACATGACCAGCACCGCCAGGAACATTATCAAAAATTATAAAGTCATATGTTCTCATATTATTGTTTCTAATGATAGTCCCAGCAATATCATGTCTCTCAATATTTAAGTGATTACTTATTCCTTCTAAAAAACCGTATAATATTGATCTTGCTTGATCAAAATCAATACTTAAGTCAAACGTTATTCTAACTACATCAGTTTTAAAATTATGCGCTAATGAATACTTATACAAAGTTTCATTCGGACACTGATACCCTTTGTGATTCTTATGCTTTTCTTGCATATTAGGATATGAAGCATGCTCCATATCAATTTTACTATAACCGCATGTATTACAAGTGAAAAAAGGATTTTCATTCATTATAACTAATTCATCATTTCCTGTTGAGTTCATATCAACACTTATTCCATTTATCTCAAAATCTAATTTTTCAATTGGTCTACCTTTCCCAACGTAATGTATATCTCCGCTATATGTCTTCTTAGGTTTTCTAGTTTTAGCCTTTTCGATTTTATTATCTGCAATAAAACCAAACTTAGGAATTATAAATGTTTTGTTATAACTTTGTTTGTTTCCACATACATCACACTCTTTTTCACTATCCAAACCATGAACTCTTATGTTAAGTTTTTTACATTCATTACACTCAAAATAGTCATACATTTCTAAGGCAAAATTTTCTTGCTTCTTTATATATCTAGAAGTGACCTTCATTTTATCAACTATAATTTCACTTCCTGGAGCATACTCTGAAATTGCTACTGACAAATCTCTATTTAACTTGTTGTTCTTATCGTGCAAAGTTACTAAATCTACATTATCAACAGGGAATCCATATTTTGGTATGATATTCTTTCTAGATAGAAAACTAATTATTCTTTCCTTTTGTCTAGTCTTTAGTAAGTCTTTTAGATTCATCACAATATAATACATTTCGTTTTCACGTGCTTGTTCAATAGCGTCTACTATATCTGAAATCTCAGCTTTGTATTCATCATCAATGACTCTTAAATAACTTTCATTATCTAAAACATATTTTTCCAACCATACAAAATCTTTGTATACTCTGTTATAAATGCTTGTTGGAACGAATTTTTTTATTAAGAAATCTAATTCCTTTGGTTTTTTTTCTAAATATTCAATAAAAGCATTTATTCCGTCATTATCAAAAAATGTCTCTACCTTATCGTAAAACTCTGGATTATTGAGAAAAAACTCTCCTAACGAAACTGCAAAAACATGCCTTTTAATAATTTTTTCATTCTCAATCACAAAATGAGGCGGTTTAATAATCCCCTTAATCATTTTATTAGGATCTTCAAAAAAGTTAAAATCATGAGAAGATAAGTTACAATAAGTTAATACATACGCTGCTGATTCTATCCTTCTACCTGCACGACCTGCTCTTTGTGCATAATTGGCAGGAGACGGTGGAATATTTCTAAGGAAAACTGTTTCGAGTTTACCAACATCAACCCCCATTTCAAATGTTGTTGAGCAAGAGAGAATATTCAATTTTTCATCAACAAAATCTTTTTGATACTTAGATGCTTTTTCTCTATCTAGTTGTGCAGTATGTTCTTTAATTGATATATTCTCTATTGGGATACTTCTATATTCTTTTTTATAGAAATTGTTAGGGAAAATTTCTTCATATTCAATCGGAATTAATTCACCATCACAACGATAGGTAGGACATACATTCTTGAAATTTCTTGTTGTAACCTTATTACATTTAGGACAAAAATACCACTTTGATTTTTTACCATCTTTAACACTAAGTCTAGATAAATCTAATTTATATCCTAAATTATTCTTTAAAACAATATAGTTTTTATGCATAAAAAATTTCCATATTACATTTAGATACTCAGAAGCTTTTTCTTTATCTATATTCAACGCTTTTGTTACATAATCTAGTCTCGAGTTTGAACCTCTTTTTGGAAGCCACCCCATCACACTTTTATGTTCATCACTGTTCAATGACATATAGTTATCAAACTTTCTATAGTCTAGAATATCCTTATAATTATCGCTTAAAGTTTTATAGTCCCCGTAATTTACTGCAGGCACAAATCTAAATGTATGTAACAGTACTTCGAAGAAGTTTCTGTATTCGTCTATAGAAACATCCTTGAAATATTCATTATTAGGTACAGATTCGATATCTGAAAGATCAAATTGAAAAGATACTAAACCAAGTCCTTCTAAACTATACCTCCTATCAACATCTAAAAGTTCATACAACATAGAAATCCATGATTCACTTGTCAAGTCACTCTCAATATCATACGAAAATAAATTATACTTCTTAAAAGTTGCCTGGATATCATGAACTATATCCTTTACTAAAATTGAAGGAGTTTTATGCTTTTCTAAAACCTCTAATATAACCCTTTTTCTCATTAATCTATCATGTTCAGCATCAAAATAACCTGCAAAAAATGCTGCTTGTTGTCTAGAATCTGAGAAAGCTATAAATTGTTTTACTTTACTTAGTTCTTTTCTTGTAGTGATTGATGTATTTTCAGAAAACAATCCAAATTCATCTTTTTCAACAAGTTTAGTTGCTACCTCATAACTAACATTCGGAAGCTCATTATATAAGAATTGACCTATTAAAGATGTTGCACTATCTTTTCCTAGAAAGAATTGTCTAACTATGTTTGAGTTGCTTCTACTGTTACAAGCTATACAATGTGTTAACTTATTAGAGAAATCCTTTTTGTTTTCCTTATATACTTTATTAAGATATATTTCTCCACAATCACAAGCATCAACATTCACTTCATCCACACTTCTTATATGACCACATTTAGAACATAACAAATACTCTGAAATATCACTAGTTTCAGAGTCATCTTCTTCATTTCTTTCGAGTAGAAAATAATCCACTCTTTTTTCTTCCCATTCATTATAAGTTTCTAATAAATTAACATCTTCATTTTGAAATAGTCGATGTCTAATTTCATCATGATAGCCAATAATATAAATTGATTTGCAATATCTACAAACACCAATTTCATAAGCAACTAAATCATCAATAAATTTATGTCTGCTTAGTCTAATCTGTGGATTAGGTTTAAGTGATACAAAAGCTCCTTCGAGAGATCTAACAAACATGTGATATCTCGAATCGAAAAGCGTTTCACCATTGTAATTACACTTGCTTGCAACTGCAATGAAGTCAACTAAATCTTGAGATAGCCATTCACTATAATCATTTAAGCCATTTTGTATTTCTCTCAAATCTAATTCCTTACTAGTTACATACATTAAGTCATACAAATTTTTATCTTGTTTGATAATCTTATATAAATAAGAACTTAAATTTTCCTTTTCAAGTTTTTTGGGCTTAGGATTTATATACTGTTCGACAATTCTTAAGATGCTTTCTCTATCCGCTTTTAAGTTCAACCCAGCAATTTCTCTATAAAACCTTTTATCTATATATTTAAAGTCATTATTAAATGATATAGGTCTTCTGATTGCATTTATAACCGAAGTCTCGTCAAAATTTGAATCACATAATCTAGATGCGAAAGCTACAATATCTGGAAAATCTTCTTCTCCGTTGCCTAATGTTGCAGAAGTTAAAATATACTGTAGTTTGTTTGGTAGATAAGCTTTTAATCGTCTTAAGAGTAAAGACACCTCAATCCCATTTGCCCCGTTATATACATGAGCTTCATCTAAAACAATAAATTTCCACTCTTTTGAGTGTTCACCCATGAATAATGCTTTATCATTAGGTCTGATCATCAAATACTCTAACATAGAGTAATTTGTAAATAATATATTAGGTGGAGTTTCTCTCATTTTTTCCCTTGAAATTAGCTCATTACTCTTGGGATATCTATTATTATATTTATAATACTTATCTAATGCTTTCTTTTGTTTTTCTTCAGTCTCTCCTGTATATCTTCCATATGTAATTTCCGGATAATCACTTAATATATCTCTCAATCTATCAACTTGATCATTAGCTAAAGCATTCATAGGATACAATAATAATGCTCTAACACCGGGTCCAAGAGAACCACTTTCTTTTTGTTTAAGTAAATAATCCAGTATTGGAATTAAGAAACTTTCTGTTTTACCAGAACCTGTACCAGTTGATACAACTAAATTCTTCCCTTTTGAAGCTTTTAAAATCGTTTTTTCTTGATGCTTATACAATGTTCTACCTAAATGCAAAGATTTAAGTTTTTTAAACTCGGAACTAAGAACTCCTTGTTTAATAAGAGTATTTAAAGATTCTCCTTTTTCAAATACACTACTTATATCTAAATATGGGCCTTTATACAAAGATCTCTTATCAAGCTCAGCTTCAAAGTTTTTATAATACATTCTTGATCCACTTAGATCAAATGTTGATTTCATATACGATATATATTCGTTCTTGATGTTACGTGAGCTTTCTATCGGATTAAATCTTTCTTTTTTCATAATCTTTCTTCTCCAGTCTCCACTTCCAGTCTTTATGCATATTTTCATCATCGTTTTTTAGCACTATAAAATAATCTTCATTTTCGTTGTTAGACGTGATATGCTTAACTCTTACTTGCTTATACTTTCTAAAATATTTAGGTTCTTCTCTATATGACCCTAAAAATGTTAATCCTCTATAAATATTATCTCCTAAGTATTCTTTGATTTTCACACTAAAGTATGTAGTCTTCATTTCATTCTTTTTACCTATATTTGTAATCTTAGTTTCAGATAACAAAACTCTATCTATAAAATTGTTGGGGTTTTCAATCTTAAATACTTTTTTATACAGTACAATATCTTCCCCGCCAAACAAGCCAAATTCATCATCTATTGCTTTAACAAATGTAACTACCGCTTTGTCTAAAACAGTGAAATTGACCTTAAAATCTCCATCAATTACTTGTTCTCGTACTTGATTACTAACATCCTTTATAATTATGAAAAGAGGATTAAATCCTACATATTCCACATGTCCCTCAAAAGTCTTATCACTATCATTATAGTTAACAAATGTTTTAGTTTTATCAATGAACTCTTTCAAAAACACTTTAAACAGCAAGGTTTCGCCTCTACTTGAAGTACCATACACTGATACTTCTTTCATATCCATATTATGTAAGGCAGACAAATCAAAAACTTTATATTCGCCAATATTGTTTGATGGTACAGATAAATAATTAACATCAATATTTGATAGGTTTTTTGTTTTCAATAAGCATCTAGTTGGTAGTTGTTCTAAAAAAACTTCACCTTTCAATAAATCTAAATCTTCAATTTCCCACAATATATAGGGAATGGTTACCTTTATTTTTAAGTTCACCCCAGCAAAATCAATTACTTCATTTGATTTATATTTTATATATTTATTAATAGTTATATTTTGATAGCTTATTGTTACTGATGCAATTTCATCAATATAATATAAGTCTTTATCTAATGAAATCAGTAAATTTTCATTGTAATAAAACGACTCTTCGTACAATTTATTATTTTTTGATAAATCAATCACTTCAATATTATAAACTTCGTTTACAAATTCAACATCTGAAAAATCATATACTTTACAATTCGTATCTAACACCATTTCATTTAGAACACTATAGTTTTTTCCATTAATCCTTAATAATAGTCTTCTATCTTTGTAATCTTCTGGGATTATTAATAATGGTTTACTATTACATATTGTATATTCAATATCATCTATTAAAATACTAAAGCAATTCATTTTATCTACTAATATTCCTGACTCGTTTTCTTCATATGAACTCATCACTTGGCCTTCAACTAATAAAACAGAATTAAACTCGATATCGATTAATGTGATTTTATAATTGTCCTTAACAAATTCAGCGATAACTTTTGCATTGCTGGTAAAAACAGATACATTTAATCTAGTTATTAATGCCATTCTCCCAGTATAGTTTTTTAGTGTGTGGATCCTTCTACCTGTTTTCTCATCAAACATATAAAAATCACATAGCTCCAGGGTTTTCTCATATAACATTTGAGTTTCAGTATATATTTTATATCCAAAGCTAATAAAAGGGTTTGATATTAAAACCTTGTAACCGGATAATAAATAACCAATCATTTGTCGCTTTACACTTGGTTCAAACTCTTCATTTAAATTATCGTAATTGAATTGAATTTTTGTTCTTTTGGACTCATCAATTATTTTAAATTTCTGATCAGGAACTTTAAAATAAATCTCATTAGAATAAAAGAATAAATTGGGTTTTCTGACTATATGGTCTGTTTTTACTTTGTTTATGTAATTTCTATGATTTTCTAATTTTTTTTGTGCTGAAATATAATTAGATGCCCATTTGTCAAAATGAGATTTAATAAAATGATTGCCCGTGTAAACTATCGACTCCCAAAAAAATGAATCAATCATTTTTAATATTTCTTTTATTAAGTCAACCATCATATCTGTTGAGTATAGGATTCTCAATTTAGTTGCTACAATAATTCTATACACTTTAGAATTTATTGTGATTTCGTCTTCTCCAAGTTCTTCAGTATAAAACTTATGCCTTAAGCCTTCTAATAAAAACTCTGATTCGTCTTGGAAATCAGACTCAGTAACTCCACACCCTAAATCAAAATAATAATAGTCATAACAAATTTCATATAAAGGTGTTAAGTGAGGAAAAGAGATACCCGCATCAAACTGTACTTTAGTTGATTGTCTTGTTATCGCTTCTATATTCAGATCTCTTGTTCTATCAATTATTTTTCTTAAATGTACATCGATATTCTGATTAGAAAGATTTGTCCTATCATATATATTCAAGTGCTCTCTTACTGGATCCCAAAATGATGTAGAATAATGTTTCATTTGAATATATACTAGAGCAAGATAAATCACATAAGATTTCTGTATTTTCCTTCTATGTAATAATGAGTGAAATTCATCTCTGGCTTGATTAACTATTTTTCCCATTAATTCTTCATTATCGAAATTATAGTATACAAAATCACCTACATTCTCATACTTTTTTGTTTCCTCAAACAAATAGAAATCTAAACTCATAGCATTCCTCTTTCATAATATTAACATATAATATGTAATAATAAATTCAACCTCTATATATATTACATAATAAATATAGCTATTTCAATGGACTTATATAAAATATATGTCAATTTGCTAAAATAATCCCAGTCTCTCACTATTTAGATTTTCTTAACAAAGTTTTATACAAGTACATACTTATATTTTATTACAAATTAATGTTTTTAGTAAATTTTGTCAAAAAAGAGCTCATTTAATGACTAAAATAGCTTTATTTCAAGCTATTTCGTTAATTTCATCAAATAAACTCTAAATCAAATTCGTGTTAGTAATTTAAGATAGAAGAAAAACCACTCATATTGAGTGGTTTGTTTATGTATCATGATAGCAAAAAATGTTACTAGTTAAGTAACACCTTTGCTTTTTAAAATATCAAGGAAATTTTGAAAAATAATATATTAGTATTTTATTCTTCTGGATAAGATATGTTTTGATAAACTTTTGTTAGGTGATTCTCATTATCCATGATGACATAGTTTTCATCTATTGGAGATACTTTACATGTTGAGAAATTCCCTATTTTTGAGTTATCAATTAAGAAGTATGTATTTGAAGAGTTTTCGATAACTCTATGTTTTAACATAGTTTCTTCTTTAGATGGTGTTGTGATACCAAATTTTTCTGATATACCATTCGCACCTAAGAATGCTTTTTCAAATACAAAGTCTTTGAGTTGTTCTACTGTGGATGTACCGTATACTGAGTTTCTTACCTTTGATACGTTACCTCCAAGTAGATATATGTCTAGGTTATTCACATTGTTTAACACAATGTCAATAGACGTAGTGACAACTTTAACACTTGAGTCTAAGTGTCTAATCATTTCAGCGACTGTAGATCCTGAATCTAAGAAGATCGTTTCTTCAGGATTAACTAAACTCGCTGCATATAATGCAATGCGTTGTTTAGCTGAAATGTTTGTTAATCTTTTATTTTCAATTCTTTGTTCTGAGAAGTATTTATTTTTTCTAATAATCCCGCCATAGTAAATTGTGATTAAACCTTCTTTTTCTAAGATTTTTAAATCTCTTCTTACTGTAGAGTTAGATATATTAGGGAGGAATTCACAAATTTCATCAATGGTTGTTTGTGTTTTTTCTTCCATTAAATCTTCAATCTTTTTCTTTCTTTCAAATGGTAACAATTAATTCACCTCTTATTATATTTGACTTGGTACAGCTTTCCTTCCGTAGTCAGATACTGTTTGAGCACTTGCTTTAGCTCCTAGTTTACAAGATTCTATTTCTGATTTACCATTGTATATTCCATATACAAAGCTACCAATATAAGAATCTCCTGCACCTGTAGTATCTACAGCTTTTGTTTTGACAATAGGTATGAAAGTCATGTCTTTATTAACATAATAACTTCCTTTAGAACCTAAAGTCAATACTAAACCTGATTTTACTTGTTTTCTTAGATCAAATATTTTGTTTATTAATTCTTCATCTGAGTATGTACCATCTAAGTAGTAAGCAGCTTCTACTTCGTTTACAACTAAGTAATCTACTGCTTTTAATGTGTTTTCTTTTAAATCTAGAGATGGCGCTGGGTTTAAGACAACCTTACAACTATGATTGTTAGCTTCTTCTATAATATATTCGACTGTATCAACTGGTATTTCTAGTTGTAAGACGATTATTTTAGAGTTAAAGATTAAATCATAGTTTTCTTTAATCATTTCTTTAGATACGAAATAATTAGCGCCTTTGTCGATGGTTGCTTGGACTTCTCCATTGGCTTGAACAGATACAAATCCTAACCCAGTGTTTGTGTTAACTTTCTTTATTAAAGATGTGTTAACACCAACATCTTTAAGGGATTTGATTGATTCAAGTCCGTATGAGTCATCTCCAACGCATCCGACCATATATGTAGGTATTCCTAATTTACCTATTTGATATGCTTGATTGGCACCTTTACCACCGCATGAGAATTCTACTTTTTTTGCATGAAGTGTTTCACCCATTTTGGCAGCTCTATCTACAGAGATAAAGAAATCATAATTTAAACTACCAATAACACAAACATAATCTTTTTTCATAGTGATACCTCTTAATTCTTTTTAATACTTACTTAAGTTGTGACTTTTTTAAGTCTTGCTTGAATAATTTCAACTGAAGCAGCTGCAATAATTATAGCACCAGTTGCGACATATTGCCAGAACGTTGGAACCATCGCAACGATTAAACCAACTTTTAAAGCAGATAATAAGATTGCCCCTAGTAATGCGGCTATTGGTGATCCTTTACCACCGGCAAGTGAAGTTCCCCCAATCGCAGTCGCTGCGATTGCGTTTAATTCATACCCTTGACCGGCAATTGGTTCTCCAGTTCCTAATTGTGCAAGTAATACCATACCAGCTAAAGCAGCCCCGATACCAGACATTGCATATCCAACAATTTTAACTTTGTCTACTTTAATACCTGATAAGAAAGAAGATTCTTCGTTTCCACCTACTGAATAAATATATGTCCCAACTTTTGTTTTCTTAAGCATGACTTGTGTAATAATCACAAATGCGAATAAGAAGATAATTGAGATAGGGACGATTGATCCAAATAGATCCCCGTTTAACATTTCTCTATATGATGCAGGAATACCATACACTGGATTACCACCTGTAATGATATAAGCTGCTCCTCTAAATACTGACATTGTCCCTAGTGTTGCGATGAATGGTTGTAGTTTCACTTTAGAAACTAAAACACCATTGATAGTTCCAAATAAAGCCCCTAAGATAATCCCAATCACTAATGCTAGTAGCGGTGGAACACCGGCTACGACCATTTTACCTACGATAACAATAACTAAGGCAAATGTAGACCCTACTGAAAGGTCAATACCAGCTAATACAATTGCGAATGTAATACCTACTGCAATGAATCCATTAACGACTGAACTCTCTAGGATATTAACTAAGTTAAACGCTGTTAAATAAGTTCCATCAATAAAAGTAAATATAGCCATAATTACTAAAATTGATATTACTAATATTCCTTCTCTTGAGCCTGCCATGCCTTTCGCAATTTGTCCGGCTCTTGAGTATTTATTATTTTGATTGATTGTTTTTACTTCTTTACTCATCAGAATCACCACCTAGTGCATATTTTAATATTTCATGTTCGTTTATTAAGTCATCTCTTAATAAAGCAATTTGTTTCCCTTCACTCATCACTAATACTGTATCGCATAAACCAACGATCTCTGGTAATTCAGAAGATACAATAATGATTGTTTTACCTTGTGAAGCTAATTCTTCTAATAGATTATATATTTCTTCTTTCGCTCCAACATCAATTCCTTTGGTTGGTTCATCAAGAATGTAAATATCTGAATCTCTGTGTAACCATTTAGCGATAACTACTTTTTGTTGGTTACCCCCTGAAAGACTTGATGTCATTCTTTTTGAATCTCTAGGGTTAACATTTAGTTTTTTGATGTATTCATCAGAACTATTTATTTTTTTATTATCATTGATTAAGATTCCATTAACATATCGATCAACGTCTGTTAATGTAATGTTTTCTCCGTTATTAAATACTTTAACGAACCCTTGTGCTTTTCTTTCTTCAGGAACTAAACCAATTCCTTGTTTAATGGCTGCCCAAGTGTTTTTGATTTGTACTTCTTCACCATGGACAAACATTTTACCTGTCACGTTTTTCTCAGCTCCGAATAGAGATCTGACAACGTCCGTTCTTTTAGATCCTACTAAACCATAGAACCCAAAGATTTCACCTTTTCTTACTTTAAAGTTAATATCTTCATAAACACCTGGTTTTGTTAGGTTTTGTACTTCTAATGATATATCTTTGGTATAAAGTTTAGGAAGTTTTCTCGTTGCGAACATTCCAACATCTCTACCAACCATTGATTTAATTAATTCTTTTCTTGAAACTTTTTTAGCATCGAATGTATTAACATAACTACCGTCTAAGAATACAGTCACTCTATCACATAATTCGAAGATTTCATTTAATCTATGTGATACATAAAGAATCGTTACACCCTGACTTTTTAATTTCCTTACAATCGCAAAGAATTGTTCAATTTCATTATTTGAAAGTGCTGCAGTTGGTTCATCAAATGAAATCGTGTTTGCATTTGAATATAATGCTTTTGCGATTAATACCATTTGTTTTTCACCAGCTGTTAGGTTATTGACTTTCGTTCTTGATCTGAACTTACATCCTAATTCATCTAATATCTCGTTTGCTTTTACGTCGATTATTTTTCTATCAACGAAAAGACCATGTGTATCTTCTTGACCTAACGCAATGTTTTCGCCTACTGATAATTCTTCTACTAAGTTGATTTCTTGATGCACTTTAGCGATTCCTGCATGGTTAGCTTCAAATACAGATTTAAACTTAACATTTTCATGATTATAGACTATATCACCTGTGTAATCTTGATAGACACCATGAAATATATTTAAAAGCGTTGACTTACCAGCTCCGTTTTCACCAAGTAATGCGTGGATTTCACCTTGTTTAATAGAGAAATCTACATTATGTAATACTTCAACATTCCCGAAGCTTTTAGATATATTTCTAAATTCTATATATTCACTCATCTTATATCACCTCTTAAAAATTCCTTCTCAATTAATTATGGTAGAATATGATGGACATATTCTACCATAAAATAGAGTTTATTTTTTTAATTAATTTCTTATGCTACTGCTACAGTTGGATCAGTCCAATTGATAATAGTTGCTGCTTCAGTATCAACGTTTTCAGCTGTAATTAAAGCTTGAGGAGTATGTACTACTCTAGGAACGTCTTGTCCACCTAAGATTCTTAAAGTCATTTCAACTGCGATTTGACCTTTGTAAAGTGGGAAACTATCTACTGTTGCTTCAATTCTTCCGTCTCTGATTGCTGCATATGCTTCTGAGATTCCATCAACACCAACGATGATTGGGTCTACTGAGTCATTTCCTAAGTCAGCTTCAGCAACACCTAATGCCATTGTATCATTGTTACAGAAAATAGCATCTAAAGTTTTTTCTGGAGTTGATCCATCATAAGTTGTGAACCAAGTGTTAGCTAATGTTCTAGCTTCGTCTCTTGACCAGTTTGCAGTTTGAGTATCAACAACATTGATGTTTGGATATTCAGCTGCTAATGTTTCAGCGAAACCAGCAGTTCTTTGTCTAGCTGCGAAAGCTCCTGACATACCAGTAACGATTGTAACATTACCTTCACCGTTTAATTGTTCACCAACGTATCTAGCTGCATGAACACCATTTTCATAAGCGTTAGGACCAACGAAGTTTGGAGCGATAGCAACGATACCATCATTAACGTTAACAACTGGGATTCCAGCTCCTAATGCATCTTCAACACCAGGTACTAAGTTTGCGTCAGTGATTGGTGATACTAAGATTGCATCGTATTGTCTATTAATCATATCGTTAACGATATTTAATTGACCTGTTTGGTCTCCTTCACCTAAAGCTGATCTCATAACTACATTTAAGCTAATTCCAGCTTCAGAGAATTTTGCAGCAGCAGTTTCCATACCAGTTTTTAAAGTTCTCCAGTATTCGTTTTCGAATGCTTTTGCAACTCCACCGAATGTTAATGCTTCATCAAATGCAGGAACTGCACCTAATTCATCTCTTAAATCATAATAGTCAACCGCTTCAGGATCTGTATCAGGGTTGAAATCTGTAGGATCAGCAGTTGGTATAGCTACTGATTCTGTTGTAGTAGCATCTGTATCGCTGTTTCCACAACCAACGAAACCGAATGCTAATACTGCAACAAGTAATAAACTTAAAACTTTTTTCATAATTCTCTCCTTTAAAATTTTATTTTTTTTATATTTTTTATATATTGCTATATTTTAGCGCTTTCATTTTGGTTTAAATAAAAAGTTGCCTTTTTATTTTAAACACATCATCATAATCTCTTGAGCGGCTACCGCATCATTCTTAGAGATAATGTCTCCGATTTTTTCTAATCCAATCATATGAACTAATTCTTCGATTTTCTTAGACATCCTAACATTTTGTTTCACTTCTTCTACTGGATCTTCTCTTACAGGGAATGTATCAAAGTAGATGGCTTTTTTATAATCACTCTTAATTAAATAATAATAGAATTCTAATGCTTGAATAAATCTAACTGAACCAACCATCATACCATCATCCATAAGTCCGTATCCATCGTTTACGTGAACTGCAGATAATAAATTATATCGAGTTAACAAACTTACCGCAAACCCTGGCATTTCATCTTTCATATATGAATGAGCTAAATCTATTGTTACAAAGATGTTATCTCTATTCACTTCTTTAGCCATAAGTGCTGTCGTAGACGCACTATGGAATAAAGAGAAAGTTCTTGGTTCAAATGGTTTATATTCTATTGATATGTCAACGTCTTTATTATGATCACAAACACGTCTTAAAGCCTCAAGTGATTTATCCCATATCTCTTTATAGTCTACTTCGAACGCATAAGTCCATCCGTCCATACCAAACCATAAGATGACATGGTTACATTCTAAAGCTTTTGCCATATCAGATGTTTCCATAGCTATTTTAACAGCTTCTTCACGAATTGCGTTATCAGGATTTGTAAATTCACCTTTTTGAAACCCGTTTCTAAATCTTGAAGCCACGCTGCTTACTAATAAATGATTCTTTTTTAATAGATCTTTAATTTGTTCTAAAGAATGATCTTTAAAATGTTCTGGATAGTTTAAATCAACATGGGTAACTTCTTCAATTGTAGATATAGCTTCTAATGCTGATTCTAAAGTATATCCTTTTGAAAGAAATCCATTAAGTCTTACTGAATACTCCATATTATTTCTCCTTCCATTTTTGCATTTTTTCATTTACAACCAAAGTTTATCATACTTTTTCATCTAAGTCAACATTTATTTGCATTTAAATGAAAATATAATCGCTTTCAATGAAAAAGTTTAGAAATTTAATGAAAAAGTGTTAAGTTTTAATGAAATTTTTTCATTTGTTAGCCGTGTATAACATAAAAAAATAGGCTAAAATTAGCTTATTTTCAAACTTTTTCATCCCTATTAATAAAGAGGTGCTATATTTATGCACCTCTTTGTTCTATTTTAGTGTGTTATTCATTTGGTATCCATTTAGCATAGAGCTCAATATCAATATTTGGCATTTCACCAAAAATATATTGATTTGTTAAAGCTTGATCTAAGTACCATCCATCAAATGTATATCCTTCTCTTATTGGAATGTATTCGTCAATAATTTCTCCAGTCATATAACTATGTATTGTAACCGATTCAGCGTATATAAATCCTACTTCCACCGGAACAGCACTATGCACATTTGTTCCAATCCCTAATTCATAATAATTATTAGACCCATAAGTAAATATTCTACCTTCAGATGTCATAACAATTGATGATCTCATAGTTAGAGATACGTCTTCTAGTATTTCATTGTCATGTAATATAAAGAATTCGTTGATTTGAACAAATACTTGAGAATTTTCAGTTGTGTTATTTCCCAGTTGACCAGCCGAATTATATCCTGCTGTAAATAGATTCCCTTCAGTAGTGATTATAGCTGTGAAAGCTGAACCAAACGATACCTTCTTAATTTGGTCAGTTTCTGATAAAGAAAAATATCCAGTCACATCTAAAGGCATTAAAATATCTGTGGTTGTATTTGTTCCTAATTGTCCATAGCTATTTCTACCCCATAAGAATAATCTGCCATTAGAAGTTAAGGCTCCTAAACTACTTGAATTCGATTCAGAGAAAATTTGGGTGATTATTTCCCCTTCATTCAATCCAAAATTGCCTGTTATATCACATGGTGTATTATGTGTATCTAAATCATTTGTTCCTAAAAAGCCACTTGAATTATCTCCCCAGACAAAGACTCTACCTTCAGATGTTAATAACAGTGTATGTTTATACCCCGCTTTAACTTCTATAACTGTTTCATTTTCGTGGAAGTTAAACGCAGATGTGATATCTAATGTGTAATTCGAAGATATATTATCTCCAGTTCCTAATTGACCATACGTATTATCTCCAAAAGTAAATACTCTGTTTTCAGTTGTATAAGCTATTGTATGTTTAGATCCTAGCGCAAAATCAGCAAATGATTCAGGACTAAACAAACTATATGTAATATATGTTTGGCTTGGGTCTCTTTTAAGTTGAGTAAATCCTTGATCTCCAAATTGACCTTCATAATTGGACCCAAAGAAATAAGTCTTTTGAGCTGTTCTGATAAGCCCAAACTCTCCACCTGTTCTTATATATAATAATGTATCATATATACTTATTTCTGGTGTTATATCATATGGTTTAGGAACATGATACGTGTCAAGTATTTCACTGACACCTGATCCACCGTTACTTCTTCCCCATGAAAAAACTCGACCAAAAGATGTTTGTACAAAAACATTATATTGAGATGTTGATATTGATATAATCACTTCCCCTTCAAATAATAAAGAATCAGTATTTGGATTATAGTCTTCGTAAAATATTGTGTAAGTAATATCATTTACAATAGGTTCCCACTTTGCATAAAGTTCAAGGTCACCATAAGATCCTTGTGGAATTAGATCTATTCTTTCTCCACTAAAATCGCTTGTTGAATACCAACCATCAAATGTATAGCCTTGCTTTGATGGTTCCGGAATTGAATAATCATAGGATTCAAAATTAAATGTTCTAGAGCTCGTATAGAATGATCCACCATTTGGATTAAACGTAATTGTGTAATAAACTAATCTCCATTTTGCAAATAAGTCTACACCATTTATTGGCATGGTATCGAAAGTAAATGCACTTATTGTGTTTTCAGCTACATAATACCACCAGCCTGTAAATTCATACCCGTTTCTTATTGGTGGGCCTGGGTTTTCTACTTCTGTACCATAGGCTTGTGTTATTGAATCCATGGGTTCACCACCCATTGTATCAAAAGTGATGCTATACATATTTGGAATCCATTTCGCATAAAGCGATGTGTTTTCTGCAGGAATGAGGTTTGTATCAAACAATGTTGTAAACGTTTCATCTTTATACCAACCACCAAATGTATAACCGGCATAAACCAATCCGCTTAACTCTTCTATTTCAGTACCAAAATCTTGTGTTACTGTCATTGATTCTTCTCCATTGTTAAAATTCAATGTGACATCATATTGATTGATTCTCCACTCACCATAGACTGTTACATCGCTTGCTGGCATAGTTGATGGTACAAACACCTCTGTAAGATTTGCATCACTAAACCACCCACTAAAAGTGTATCCTTCTCTTTGTGGAGTTGGCAATACAATATCTATGTTTTCATTGTAGACATATGAATATATTTCTTCGAATACTGTTTTTGTAAATAATGGAATTTCTTGAGGTACTTTATAACTATAATTTGAATTATAATAAGATTTTCCAATTCTAAAATATCTCGCTTTGTTTGTCATGACTTTTATTGAATTACATTCGATATCCAATAGCCCTATCGTCTCATCTTCTTCTAAAGTGAAATTTTGTGTGATATCTATAGGGGATAACCCATTCTCTTCATAGCTTAAATTTTGGCCAAGTATTCCAAAATCATTTGACCCCCAAGTAAAGATTTTCCCACTAGATGATATTGCGGCTGATGTATTCGTATGTGCATATAGTTCTGTGATATATTCTCCATCTGATAATTCAAACTGATTTGTAATATCGATAGGAGTAAAGTAGTCTATATTACTTCCGTCACCTAACTGACCATAATCATTTCTTCCCCAAGAAAGAACTCGATTTTGAGATGTTAAAACTAAATTATGTTTTAAACCAAAAGCGATTTCGGTAATAACTTCCGATTCATTTAATGTAAAAAGATCCGTAATATCTCTTGGATTAGCAATTCTCTCCACCGAATTCATTTCCGTAAAAAACATTCCCCAAACAAGAATTCTACCATTTGATGTAATCACAGATGATTTATCTTCGTTTGCATAAAATTTTTCTATACGCTCATTTTCTTCTAATAATAAATTATCAGTTATTTCTATTGGTGAATATAGTATCTGATAATCAATACCATTTCCTATTGAACCATAATAACCGCATCCCCAAACAAATAATCTACCTTCCGTTGTCAAAAGGAAACTGTGTTCCCCTGTTGCGATGATGGTTTCAGGTTTCTCTCCCTCTTCAAATGAGAAAGCCTCTGTGATATCTTTTGGTTTGTCATTATAGTTGTCATTTCTATCATCAGTTGGAGCTCCTGACATATATCTTAACCCCCAAGAGAATACTCTACCCTCAGATGTATAAACTAGATAGTGGCCACTTTGAATTTCAAGGGATACTATGGTCTCCATATACCTTAAATTAAATTCACTTGTAATATCTTTAAATGGATAACAAACCTCATCTAGATAATGTCCCAAAACAAGAACTCTTTCATCTGTCGTGATTACAATGGTTGTATATTCTTCTGATTCAAGTAATTTTACTTCCTCTCCTTCTCTTAATGGAATTGTATAATCATTGTCATAATCTTCCATTAAATTGATATATAAGTCAAAACTTAATATTGACCACTTTGCATAAAGAACCATATTTTTTGATGGCATGGTATTCATTTCAAATTTAACTGAAAAATCTTCATCCTCATACCAGCCATCAAATCGATAGCCTGGTCTTTCGGATATTGTTAATTCTAAAACTTCCGTCCCATATGTTTGTGTTACTGTTATCGAAGTATCTTGATCTAGATCTTGCAATGTCAAAGAATATTCATTAATTTCCCACTTTGCATACAGGATTTCACTTTCTAGAGCCTTTATTGTGATCGTTGTTGTTACATCAGGATTAACACTTATAAAATAAGAACCAATATCAAAAATAGTATAAAGGTTAAATTCGTTTTCGCATTCCGCTTCACTGTACCACCCTAAAAACGTATACCCTTCTTTCTTGGGTATAGGTAATTCTATACTGATCAAGTCTTGGTTATCATATAGAGTTAATGATTCTAAGATGTCTCCACCCATCGTATCAAATATTAACTCTTTAGAAAACTTAGCTGCTTCAGTACTTGTTTGTCCGCCTGTACATGAAATCATAAATAATGCTGTCACAGCCAGTGTCATAATCATTATATATCTTCGCATTTTATGTCCCCCCACGATATGCTTTTTGTATTCTAGTATATAAGAATTGAACATAATATTCAATTGAGTCAAAAAAAAGATTCAAGAAAATTGAATCTTTTTAATATGTTTGAAAGAAATTCTTTAATCTTCTCTTTCCTGTAATTCATAGATATTGATTCTTTTGACTTCAACCCATTGTGATATATCTTGATTGATTAATGTCTCTTCTTTCAATGTATTAACAAAAAAGTTTACAATAAATGTTTCTATAATATGATTTAGATAATCCGTCTCAACACTTCCAGTTAACCCAATCAAACCAGTCGCTGTTGAAAACATATAAGACATGGTGAAATCTGTGTGTCTTGTTCCATCTATTTGATAGAGAATAGAATATAAAGAGTTGTTATCAACGACATTATATAGATTATAATTATTATCCGCATCTTCCCAAGCTTCACTTCTTAGAAATACTGCAGGAATGTTTAATCCATTGTCTATTAACTCTTCGTCAATTGGTTGAACCCAAGCGTCCAAACCAAATAAAGATGTTACTCTATTGTCTTGTAAGGCGACGGTCACATCCCCTCCACCTCCAGTAGAGTGTCCTAATAATCCTATATGATTTAGATCAAGCCAGTTATTAAATGTTGTTCCATTCAAATCTTCAAGTTGGTCCATTGTTTCTATCACATCGCCTGCATAAGTATTAACCAAGACATTTGCATAATCTAAAAATGTAGGGTCTTCAAATTCAACAGGTAATGCATCTCTATTGATATATTCAATATCGTTCTCATCAAACACAGTAGCGATCGATCCATATGTATGATCAATTGAAACCACAAAGAATCCATGACTGGCAAGTTCTTCTGCTAAATCTGTATGTAAGTTTCTAAACCCAGACCATCCATGAGAGATAATGATCACTGGATATGACGTTGTTGGTTGTTTGATTGGTGCGTTTTTATATGAATTCGATTCAACGACCTCTAATTGATTCATAAAGAACCCTGGCAACCCATTGTCCATACATAAACCTTTGGCTATGTCAGTTCCTTCAACGAGCCATTTTTCTTTTTCTAACCCATCGATATCATCTGTTGGATACCAAAACTGTACTTTAAATCGTCTTAATTCTTGCGAATCGTTATATTGTTCGATTCTTGAATCATCCGTTAATACCATTGACATGGTTCCAACAGTTTCTTCACCTTCTATCAAAGGCATTGAAGGAATAGGAAATGCTAATGGAAATGATAAAGCTATTAACAATACAATGACTGCTATAATCGTTATCCTTTTTAAGTACACTTTCTTTAACAACTTATAAATGACTAAGAATGCAATTAAAGCATACGAGATATATAAAATGATGATATACCATCTATAAATACCCAATATGATATCTAATATAATTAAAACTAAAGACACCCCTAAGAATATTTTTAAGTATAAATCTTTTAAGTCTGTTTTTCTTAATAATAGTATAAGTAATGCAAATCCTAATAAATATAATATTATTTCAAATACTCCCATAATTATCTATCCTTTCTTTACTACAAATAAATATTCATTAACATATAAACTTCTACCATTTAAATTTCTACTACCTCTAAAGGTATTGTATTCAATGGATTCAACGGATACTTCTCCGTATTTTTCTAATAAGCTAAGCATCTCATCATAGCCAATAATTCCTTCTGAATTATAGGAAATGATTAAGTACTTACTCTCTATATGCTTTAATAAATCATCGAAAGCTTTTAAAGCTTTTCTTTTATTATTATAAACAGAGCGATTCCAATCTTTTGGAATTCCTGATACTTTACTGACTTGTTTTGGCATTTTATTATGTACAATAAGATTTAACATAAAATAATTTGAGGCGTATGGATGTTGATTGTATGGAGGATCCATATAGACAACATCTAACCCATGGATGTCTTTGACAAGTTGATTCGCATCTTTGTTTAAAACGTCTACGTCACATTCATAATTTGAGAAAATAGGTTTTAAAACGATGATTTCTTTTTTAATTCTTGTTAATGCGTTTTCTCCGTACCCACCAAATTTACCAATACCGGTTGTTTTATCTTTATAAAACCCTTTAAACACACCTGATGTGTTTGTGTTTACAGAGGCTTGATATAGAAGCGGAGCTAAGAAGTATGTCTTCATAGGCTCTTCTAATGTATCTATAAAATGTCTGATTGTATCTATTCTTAAAGCGTTATCCGTTGTATAAAAACATCTTTCACCTTCTAAGATGTTTTTATCATCCTTTGGTGAATAGAACTTACTAATCAAACCCGGTGTATAATCTTTATTGTCAATGAGCTGTGATAGCTCTTGATAATATTTATCATATTCTATCTCATTAAAATCGGATTGATTCGTTAAATAACAGTCATTAATCACTTTAGAATATGCTTCTAAATCATTTGCGATTAATTTAGATGAGTGTTTCTTTAACATTCTAGAAACGACTCCGGAACCAGAGAATAAATCTAACGTAAATAGTTTATCTTTTTGTAAGTCAGCTTTGATCTTTATGACTAATTTTTCTATATAAGTATTTAGTTGTCTTTTATTTCCTATGTAGGTAATAATCTGTTCTTCTAGGAACTTGGGGTTCTCTTTCATTTAAATACTTGTATACTCTAAATGTAAAT
>NPIG01000090.1_pt1 | contig 103899 bp, 95 predicted proteins | sample 8637441 | NCBI WGS metagenome assembly NPIG01 (sample SAMN07420675, study PRJNA396082) | bioreactor metagenome | isolation source: sample BR6 brine-fed electro-methanogenic bioreactor BR | place: Japan: Kochi | collected 2016-06-14
GACTTTCTTGATGTGTACAACGACTTTTGATCACCGGTTGCGACGCGCCGATTGCGAACCATTGAATCTTTCGAGACCCACTGCTGTATTTCAATCCGCGTGCATCATTTTGTTAGGTGTTTCTCTCAGTATAAAGATCAACTGCTTTTGAATATATTTCATGGGGCAAACGCTTTGATTGGATTACAAATTTTAATGCTTCGACTTCTTTTTTGCCTTTGAATATTAATATTGCGTTGCTGCAACGTATGGCCGCTCCACTTTCATTGCTGACGCCATTTTTAATCAATTTTTCAATAATTTCTGCTTTTGACAATTTTCCATTAAAATATTCTTCGAATAACTCAAAGTTTTGAACAAAAGCGGATTTCCCAACTGAATTCAATTTTCTGATTAGTTCTTCGGTTTTCATATTATTACCTAACGTTTAATGGTAGCTCGCAGTGACATAATGTTTTAGTTGTTAGTAAAATTTTTGATTATTTTCCAGCGTGCGAGTTGATCAAGCCTCTTGGGGAATACGTTTGGTAACAAACTTATGCCCTTCTGCATGATGGTTGCAGTCGGTACACGCCCAAGTTCTGAGTTCATCAGCAGTGGAAGGCGACCCATCACAGAAATTCGGATAGGGTGCCGCCTTGTCAATGGCAACATTTTCCGAACTGCAACAAGGACAGCGGTAATCCAGGGTATAGGCTACACGTTTCGGACTCGGAAGCGCATAGCCTCTGTATGTTTTCCGCATAGTACCCCTCTCCTTTTTTTTTTAAACCTAACATCTAATTATGCGCTTCAGTAAGGCATCTAGCGCTAGATAAAAGGCTCTAGCATTAGATGCTGCATCTATGGCTAGATGCTTTTGTTTATCTATGGCTAGATGCTTTTAGAAAATAACCTTATTTTCAGTTGGATATATGGCGCTAGATGCATTTCCAGACACTCAACTCTTTTTCCCATACCAAACCGAACCCCTAAAAACAAAAAGCCGCCCTTCGACTTGCAGTCGATTTCGGGCGGCTGGCTTTTTTCGGGTTGTTCCCGATCATGGAGCCCCTCTTGGTTGTGCAAAGGTAAAATGACAATAAATGTGAATATTCAAGCCTTTTGGAGCGTTTTTGTCAAGAGAAAGGGAAGGAGCCTCATTCCCTTGATGCAAAATATCTTCTGTGCCCATTTGGCTTTGTTTCCGTTCAGGATCCTCAAAAAATTCGCCGGCCCTTGCGGGCCGGCCAGGGAGGAAAAATAGCTACGCTGTAGCCACGGGAGGAGAGGTGAGGCAGAACTCAGTGGCGGTGGCCGCCTTCGAGATCGAAGATCTTCTCGGCGGCGGAATAGAGAAACAGGCACAGACACAGGGCGCCGACCACGATCGCGGTTTCGGCCGGCGACGGGATATAGCTCAGCAGCCCGTGGGCCGCCTCGCCCGCTCCTTCGCGCATGGGCACCAGCTGCCCGGCGATGACCAGGTCGTAGCGCATAAAGAAGATGCCGATCATCGACGACAGCCCGGCCATGGCCACGCCGAAGGGGGTGCGGGTGGCGCGGTTAATGAGGATGACGAAGGGGATCAGCATGCCGAGCAGCACTTCGAACACCCAGAAGTTGACCGCCAGGGGGCCGGCCAGCAGCGCCATAACCGTTTCGTACTTTTCCGGGGGCCGACCGTAGATGCCGGCGAGGAATTTCCATACGGTGAAAAAGATGAGGATGCCCAGGAACAGGGCCTGCAGTTTGCCGATCGCCTGCATGAAGTCACGGTAAGGCAAGGAGAGTTCCCGCCCGCGGGCCTTGTGGTTGAAATAGACCAGCAGCGGCGTGAGCGCGCCGCCGGAGACCAGCGCCGAGAGGATGAAGTAGATCGGCATGTAGGGGCCGTACCAGAAATGGCGCGCCTCGAGAAAGCCGAACACGGCGCCGAGGTTGGAGTGGGCGGAGACCGCGGCGATGAAGCCGAGCAGGCCCGAGACGTAGGCCGCCTTGCGCCAGCCTTCCATGAGCGAGGTGAACTCGATGGAGAGCAGAATCAGGTAGATGCCGTAGAGGCAGCCCATCCACCAGATGGCCGAGGCGAAATTGGGGCTGATGATGGCGTAGAGCCCCATGCGGATCGGATGGTTGAGCTCCATGGCGATGGTGGCGAAGCCGGTCACCAGGGTCAGGATCGCCAGCAGGTGGCCGCGGCGGCCGATGATCTCGAATTTCTCGAATCCCCACACGTCGCCGAGGCTCGACACCAGGCACAGCCCGGTGGAAGAGACCACGAAGAAGACGTAGGTCGAGATCAGAATGCCCCAGGGGATTGCGCGGGTGGTGTTATAGGCGTGTTCGTGCCCCACCGCCAGCACGTAGATCACCGCCGCCAGCCCGGCCAGGATGCCGAGGCCGAGGAAACCGAAGTAGGCTATTTCGCGGGGGCGCCGGGCGATGGTGGCCATGCTGCCGAAGGAATTGGCCAGAGCCGTCAGGGTCGTCATAAGTGCGCCTCCTTAAATCAGGTAGAAGAGAAAGGGCTTGGTCCCCATCTCGGGCTTGAGCACCCGGTTGGGATGCCGGGCGATCAGCCGGGAGACCTCGCTGTCGGGGTCGTTGAGATCGCCGAAGACCCGCACCTTGGTCGGGCAGGTCTCGACGCAGGCGGGCAGCCGCCCGGCGTAGACCCGGTGGGCGCAGAAGGTGCACTTGTCGACCGCCTCGATCTGCGCGTTGTAGTAACGCGCGTTGTAGGGGCAGGCGGTCATGCAGTACTTGCAGCCGATGCATTTCCTGGAATCGACGGTGACGATGCCGTTGGCGTCGATGCCGGTGGCCTTGGTCGGACACACCCGGTCGCAGGGGGTGTTGCCGCACTGCATGCACTGGCCCGGCGCGAAGCTCTGCCCCAGGTTGGGAAACTTGCCCCGCAGGGGCTCCTCGGTCACCCAGTTGCGGTGATTGTCGCGCCCGAGCGGCACGTCGTTCTCCGCCTTGCAGGCCACGGTGCACGCCTTGCAGTCGATACATTTTTTGGTATCGAGCACGATGGCGAAACGTTTATTTTTCATCGTTTTAACTCCTATAGGCTGTCTCTCGCCCGTTCGCTGCGCTCACTCAAGGCGCAGAGTTCGCAGAGAAAGCCATCAAACCCGCTTAAAAAAGTTTTTCCGCCTTTTCTCTGCGCTCTCTGCGCCTCTGCGCGAGACGATTTTCATCCCGGCAGCACCTCGACAAAAGTCTCGTGCATCGCCGCGTTGCCCGAGATCGGCTCGACCTTGTCTTCGAGGAGCGCCGCGTCGCAGCCGCCCTTGCCCGCCACCAGGGTCAACCCCTGGGACAGCACACCGAAGCCGTGGGCCATGTAGACGCAGTCGGGACGGATCTTCTCGGTCGCCTCGAGGCGCAGCCGCTCCTCCCCCACCCTGCTCCTGACCCTGACCATCTGGCCGTTCTTCAGCCCGAGCTTCGCGGCCTCGTCGACGTTGAGCCACAGGGTGTTCTCCGGCATGATGTCGTGCAGGAAGGGGTTGTTGGAGGTGGTGCCGTGGGTGAAGTAGGCGTGGCGCCCCACCAGCAGGCGGTACTTGCTGGCCGGCGGCGCCTGCGGCGCGGTGTAGACCGGCAGCGGGTCGTGACCATTGTCGGCGTACTTGGCCGAGAAGATCTCGATCTTGCCGCTCTTGGTCTTGAGGCGCTTGCCCTTCATGGCGCCGTAGACCGGTTCGGTCTCCTTGATGAAGACCCCCCGGGCGCGCAGCTCTTCGAGGGCGCCGGGATAGGGGCTCATCTGGTGCGCGACGAATTCCTCGATGGTGAAGTCGAAGGATTCGTACACCTCGTCGCCCAGACGTTTGGCGATCTGCTGCATGATCCACAGATTGGGCTTGCTCTCGAACAGCGGCTCGATGCAGGCCTGGCGGTAGGTCACCACCGGCTGGATGCCGCTCAGGCAGTGGGCGGGGTCGTCGCGCTCGAGGTAGGTCGCCTCGGGCAGCACCACGTCCGAATACCAGGCGGTGTCGCTCATCACCACGTCGATGGTGCAGATAAACTCCATCTGCTCCATCATCGTGAGCGTTTTGGCGCGGTTGGGCACCGACTGCAGGGGGTTCTGCTTGTAGACCATCATCCCCTTGACCGGATAGGGCGCGCCCGCCAGCACCCGGTTGCGGAAGTTGAGCCAGGAGCCGTCCTTCTCGCCGAGATAGGTAGCCGAATCGAGATCGAGGCGGCGGGGCACGTCGTCGTACCAGGGGGCGAGATAGTCATGCTTGGCGAGGCTGGTGCACGAGTTGGGCACCATTCCGCCCTTCTGGTCCCAGTTGCCGACGATGGCGTTGAGAATCGCCATGGCGCGGCGCATCTGGGTGTCGTTGGCCATGAACGAGGAGCGCCGCCCCTGGTAGTAGACCGCCCGCGGCGCGGCCCGGGCGAACTCGCGGGCGATGCGGCGGATGTCGGCGGCGGGAATCTCGCACTCGCTCTGCGCCCACTCGGGGGTGTAGGGCTTGATGTGGGCGGGGAGCTCCTCGAAGCCGACGCACTCGTCGGCGACGAAATCCTTGTCGTAGAGCTCTTCGCCGACGATCACGTTGATCATGGCGAGGATGAACGCCATGTCGGTGCCGGGCTTGATCGGGTACCACTCGTCGGCTTTGGCGGCGGTCTTGGTGAAGCGCGGATCGAGATAGACCACCTTGCGCTGGCCGCCCTGCCCCTTGATCATGTCGATGGTGTCGGGGGTGACGAAGGCTTCCGAGCGGTTGGCGCCGCTCATCAGGATGAAGTCGGCGTTGAGCACGTCGGGGGTCGGGTTGGTGCCGAAGGTGGCGCCGAAGCCCTGCACGTTGGAGGCGAGGCACAGGGTGCCGTGGCGCACCGTGTTGGGCGAGCCGTAGCACTCGGCGAGCAGGGTGAAGAACTCTTCCTGAAACCCCTCGGTCGAGGCGAACATGGTGCCGGCGCGGGTGTACTTCGCCGCCAGCTCCTCGAGGTTCTTCGCCACCAGGTCGAGGGCTTCGTCCCAGGTTGCGCGCCGCCATTTGCCCTCGCCGCGCTGGCCTTCGCGGATCAGGGGATACTTGAGGCGGTCGGGGTCGTAGACCCCTTTGATGCCCGAGTTGCCGCGGGCGCACAGCATGTGGCGGCTCTTGATGAAATGGGGGTTGGGGTTGAGCTTATGGATCACGCCGGCGCGCACCTCCGCCACCAGACCGCACTTGTTGACGCACATGCCGCAGCTGGTGAAGACCTGGCGCACTTCGCCCGCGGCGGCCTGCGGCGTCGGGGCGGAGGTGGCCAGGGCCTTGAGGACCTTGGTCTGGGAGCTGACCGTCGCGCCGGCGACGGCGCAGGTGGAGATTCCCAGGAAACGGCGCCTACTGATTTTTTTTCCGAACAGACGAGACACGACTGAACTCCTTCGGTTGAAGGTATTGTTTTGTTAATTCGAATACTTATATATTTGCCGGGCAAAGCCGGGGGAAGAGAGACCCCTTCCCCCGGCAGCGCATCGATGATCGGTCAGAACTTGACGGTCAGAGAGGCGTAGGCATCCCAGGCGGTGTCGATGACGGGGAAGGACCAGAATTCCTTGCCGTCCTGCACGTCGTCGACTTTCTTCGGCTCGCCCACCGGCACGCCGCTGCCGGTGTACTGGTAGTCGTAGTAGAGACCGCCGACCTTGATGAACATGTTGGGGTTGATGTCGAAGATGTAGTAGGCCTCGCCGACGTGGCCGCGGGCGGCGAGCTTGCTGCCGACCAGGTCGTCCTGGGCCTGGGTGAAACTGAACCAGTACTTGGAGCCCCAGTTGTATTCGAGGCCCGCCTTGCCCATCCAGGCCGGAATCTGCACGCCGGCATAGACCGAAAAGCCGTCGCGGTTCTCCTTGCCGTCGCGATCGGGAATGAACCCGGTCACGGTATCGGGAGCCAGGTCGCCGTCGGTGTCGGCCAGAACCGCGATGGAATCGTAGAGCAGGCCGCCGAAGCCGAACTGGCTCACGCCGGAGGTCGGGTGGGTGCGGTTCCAGCCGCCGGAGACGAACCAGTTGACGCCGTTCATGTGCTGGTGCACGTAGCCGATGCCGCCGAGAGTGACGTCACCGAGATTTTCGGTGGCGCTCAGGCGGGTGACCACCGGAATCGCCTGGGTGGGCAGGCCGGCGCTGGGGTCGACCAGGGCCGGCAGCACCGCCAGCCCCTTGAAACCGTCGGTCACGTCCTGCGCCCGGAACAGGGTGAGTTGGAGAAAATGAGTGTCGTCGTTGATGACGTCGATGTTGAACCCGCCCAGATGGACGTCGTCGAGGTCCGAGGAAGGGTTGGCGAGAGTGCCGTTGCCGAAATCCGACTCGAAGCCCTGGCCGTAGCAGAAGCGCACCACCTGCCCCTCGACGCCGGTCACCTTGCCGAGCTTGTAGCCGACGGTGATGCCGTCGAACTGAAAATGCACCAGGTGACCCGAGGGGGTGCCGCCGCGCAGCTCGTTCTCGCGAAACTGGCTGGGCGGGCCGTAGGTCGAGGGGCGGCGGCCCATGGAGAGGTAGAAATTGCTGCCGCCGATATCTTTCCAGTCGAAATAGGCCCGCTCCACCCGCAGGGTGTCGCCGCTGGGCTGGCCGACGCTGTCGCCGTCCATCAGGACCGACTCGAAGGTGTCGAAGACCTGCACGCCGGTGGAATCGCCCCAGTTCTTGTACATGGCGAGACGGCCGGAGAAATCGACATTGTCGTAGACCTTGGCCTTCATTCCCAGGCGTAGGCGGGTGGTGTAGAGGATGTCGTTGTTGAAATCGTACTTGAGCTTCTGGCCCATGGGCATGGGGAAAACCATGCCGCCGAAAGTGGCCAGCGTGCCGCGGTTCTGGGCGACGTTGTTGTAGTGCAGGCTGTCGGCCTTGACCCGCAGGTCGCCGTACCAGTTGATGCGATCGAGGGCGGTGTGGCGCTCGTTCTTGTCGACCCGCTCATTGAGGTATTCGAGCTCTTCGGTCAATTCCTTGATCTGCTGCTGCAGTCTTTCCAGGTCGACTTCGGCTGCTGCAACCAGCGTGGCAGGCAGGGTGAGCAGAACAGCCAGAATCAGGACAAAAAATCTCTGCATGGGAAACGCCTCCAAATAACGATAAGGGGTGACGCCGGTCGGTTCGGGATGGCAGGGGACCGCCGGCGCGCGCAAGAGACCGATCAACCGCAGGTTTCGGGCTGGTCCGAGTCGGCGGCGTGGTCAAAGAGGTACTGGTGGACGTCCTTGAGATCGCCGGCGGAATACGATTTCCAGGCATCGGCGTTGGCTTTGTGCTGGTCTTTGTCGAAAAACCGCTCCCATTGCGACTGGGTCTTGGACATGGGGGTCAGTTTGCCCCCTTCGGCGCCCTCGACATGGCAGACCTTGCAGTTCTTCTTGTAGAGGTACTTGCCCTTGCGGGGGTTGCCGCCCTCGGCGGCGAAAGCAACGGTGGCGGCCGTGGCGACGATGGCGGTGATGGCGATCAGTTTGGCGACATTCTTCATCATCCTTCTCCCTGAATAATGTTTTGGGCGTGCGACCGCAGCCGCAACCCCGGGTTGAAAAGCGAACCTGCTCATTGCCTCTCGCTTAATTCCTAATTCCTATATATTCGGTTATCACGATTCGTGCCAAAAAAATTAAGATTTTTAAGTGTGTGAAAATTGGGCTTTTTGACCAGATGAGATATTCACGTCTCCCATCCTGTCGGTCTTTTGCCCAAAGTCCGGGCCGAAAAATTGTCAAATGACGCAATAGATGACGCGAAAATCAGATCATCAAACAGAAAAAACCGAGCGGGAAAAATTCCAAGCATTTCGCTAAAGAACAAAAAAAGATACCCATTCAAGGCACTTGAAAAATGGTCTTCGCCAACTTCAGGATATTCTTCAAAGACGGGTCAGCAATTTTTTAAGTTTTTTTAAATTAATAATAAATTATTCGAAATTTTTCAATAATTTTCTGAAGATTGCCTCGTTTTTCAGGAGACAATCACACCGGATTCCGGTCGCGCGAGGAGTCCGTCTTTCAAACCGAACCTTTTCCGCACGAAAAACCCCGACAACCGATCCGGGGCAACTCAACTGAGCAGAAGAGAATGAGACGATCAGGATTGTCCCGGCGACAAATCGCGCAAGATGCGCTCAGCCAGGGGGGAGACCGCCGCGCTCACCGCGGGCGACAGCTCCAGGCCCCGGGCCATGGAGGCGGGCTGAATTCCGTAGAGGATGATGAAGGGGAGAGATCCGAGCGCGCGCCCCAGGGCGAGAACCTGGGGCAGCCCGGTCTGGTGAAGGGATAATGCGAGGGAGTCGGACTGAAGAATCTGCCCGGCGGAGAAAAGCGCGATCGTTCCGGCGGGACGGCTCATGTCGACCGCATCGACGAAGAAGACACGCGCGGCCCCTTCCAGCAGATGCAGCAGAGTGATGCCGCCGGTGCCGCCGTCGATTACTTCGACCCCCGGCGGCAGACTCATCGCCGCCAGGCGCTCGATCACGGCGATGCCGACGCCGTCATCCCCCATCAGGGGGTTGCCGATGCCGATGATTTTGGTCATTTGGAGGGTCCGTAGTCCGTGGTCACGCAAACTCGACCTTGACCAGGTGGGTCGAACAACTGATGCAGGGGTCGTAGGCGCGAATCAGCATCTCGAGCCGTTGGGTCAATTCCGTTTTCGGCAGGTGCAGCAGGGTCGGCACGATCTGGCGCAGGTCGGCCTCGATGTTGCCGAGGTTCTGGGCGGTGGGGATGATGCAGTTGGCGCCTTCGATACGGCCGTCGCTGTCGTAGCGGTATTCGTGAAAAAGAATCCCCCGCGGCGCTTCGATGGCGCCGACGCCGCGGCCGCCCCCCGGCGGGACCCAGATCGATTCGAGCTTGAGGCCCTTGAGGAGCAGTTCGTCTATCAGGTGAATCGATTCCTCGACAAAGTGAACCACCTCCACCAGCCGCGCCAGGTTGCCGTGGTAGGGATTCACCGAGCTGCGCTCGAGCCCGAGGGCCGCGGCGACCGTGCGCGCCATGGGCGAGAGCCGCTTGCCGGCGTTCTTGAACCGCGCCAGCGGCCCCACCATGAGAGTCTCGCGGCTGGCCCGGGCGAATTTGGCGTTGGAGTGGGGCTGGAAATATTCCCGGATGACGGAGGCGTAGCTCTGCAGGGGGGCGTCGACCCCGTCGCTGGAAACGATGCGCCCGCCGAGGGCGGGATAGCCCTGGTCGGCCGCGAGGGTCAGGTACTCGGTTTCGCGCTGCATTTCCGGGATGTCGAAGGAGGCGAACAGCTCGACCGTCGCCTCCAGGTCGGCGAGAGCCGCCACCATGCGCCGCCGCAGGCCCTGCAGGTCGGCCGCCGCCGGCAGCGCCGAGAAACCGCCCACCCGCGGGGTCACCGGATGCACCGGCCGCCCCCCCACCACCAGCACCAGGTCGTTGGCCACTTTTTTCAGGCGCAGGGCGCGGGCCACCAGCTCGCGCCGGGTCTTGGCCAGGGGCAGCAGGCTCGGCACCCCGAGATAGTCGGGAACCGCCATGAAGTAGAGATGGAGCAGATGGCTCTGCAGGTTTTCGCCGTAGCTCAGCATGCGGCGCAGGCCGCGGGTCTGGGCCGAAACCTCGACGCCGAGCGCGTCTTCGGTGGCGGCCAGGGACACCAGGGTGTGGGAGACCGAGCAGACCCCGCAGATGCGGGCGGTGATCGGCGCCACGTCGCTGTAGTGACGCCCCTTGAGCATCACCTCGAAGAAGCGCGGCGACTCGACGATCTCGAGGCGACACTCCTTCAATTCGCCGTTGACGGCGTCGACCACCAGGTTGGCGTGCCCTTCCATGCGGGCGAGATGTTTGATTTCGATATTCATAAATTCCTGGAGGCAAAGACGTCAACGGAGAGATGGAGAGAAAAACAAAAACCAAACAGACCTGTAACCCAAATAAAGGTGTTACGCGAAGCCGCGAAGACGCGAAGAGAATCACCTTGGAATATCCAGCCTATCCTTCGCGATCTTCGCGCCTTTGCGTGAAACAAGGCCCTGAAACTTCTTTTGCAGGGTTCCAGAACCGAAACCAAAAGCTCAAACAGGGGTTTTTCTCTCCGGTCTTCGGCTTTTCTCTGCGACTCTGCGTTGAGAGCTTTTCCGTTTGTGTTTACGCTCTCGCTCACGACCTGTCCGGCGGCAGATTGAAGATGCGGAATTCGGCCAGGATGTCGTTCACCGTCAGCCCGTGCTCCTCGAGGATCTGCCGGTAGGGCTGGGCGCGGGGGTTGTCGACCAGGCCGCGGCAGCCGCGGCAGCGGTCGCCGCCGGCGATGCACAGGGCGCGGCAACCGGCGCGGGTGACGGGCCCCAGGCACACCGTGCCTTTTTCGAAGGTGCAGGGATGCTCGCCCAGCTTGCATTCGACGCAGACCGAGTAGCCCGGCAGCTCGGGCACGCGCCCCACCAGCAGCGACTGCAGCAGGCCGAGGAATTCCCGCCCGTCGATGGGGCAGCCGGGCACCCGCGCATCGACCGTGACGAAGCACGACAGGGGCCGCGCGAGAGTCTTTTCGATCCCCTCCACCGGACGGCCGAAGGCGCTGCGCGCCAGCTCCTGCGGGTCGCAGAAATGGCTCAGGGCGTTGACCCCGGCGGTGTCGGCGCAGGCGCCCAGAGCCACCAGGGTCCGGCAGCGCTCGCGGATGCGCTCGAGCCGCTGCACCTCGGCGGGGGAGGCGATGCTGCCCTCGACGAAGGCGATGTCGAGCGGGACGGCGTCGCCCGCCATCACCTCGCGGAATTCGACCACCTCGACCAGTTCGAGCAGCTCGAGAAACTCCTCCTCGAGGTTGAGAACCGTCAGCTGGCACCCTTCGCAACTGGTGAAATCGAAAAACCCGACCCTGGGCTTCATCGCTCCACCGCCTCTTTCAGGTGCTTGATGCGCGAATAGGGAAAAATCGGCCCGCTCTCGCACACGCAGATGTCGTTGATGCGGCACTTGCCGCATTTGCCGAGGCCGCACTTCATGTGGCGCTCGAGGTTGAGAAAGAGATTCTCCTCGCCGACCCCGAGACGGAACAGCAGCGGGTTGACCGCGCGGTACATGCGCGCCGGGCCGGAGACCGCGGCGACGGTGCGCTCGGGGACGATGTCGAGATCCTTGAACAGGTGAGCGACATCGCCCCGGGTCACCGCCCAGGGGTTGTCGCCGCCGACCACCGCGAAGCGGCAGTCCATCTCGCCGCCGCGGTGCCATTCGCGCAGCTCGTCGCGAAACAGGTAGTGCTCCACCGTGCGCGCGCCGTAGAGCAGGATCACCCGCCCGAACTCGGAACGCCGGGCGAGGATGCCGTGCGCCAGCGAACGCAGGGTGATCAGCCCCATCCCCCCGGCCACCAGCAGAACGTCGCGGCCGACGAAACGCTCGAGCGGGAAACCGTTACCGAAGGGACCGCGCACCCCCACCGTGTCGCCCTGGCGCAGGCGGTGCATGGCCTGGGTCAGGGTGCCGGCGGCGCGCACCACCACGTCGACCTCGTCGCCCCTGACCGGCGCCGAAGCCACCGTGAAAGGGCCCTCGCCGAGGCCGAAGACGGAGATTTCGAGAAATTCGCCGGGGCTGAATGCGATCGGCTGGGGCAGGCGCAGGCGAAAGAGCTTTTCCGTGGCGGTGAGCTCGGCGACGTAGAGAATCTCCGCCAGGTCGGGCTGGTACTCGGAGCCGGGGGCCTTTTTCAGGGCCGGCAGCGCCTGCTCGCGATAGAGACGGTTGAGCACCGGCACCGGGTCGATGCCGCTCAGGCACTCGCGGCTGCAGCGCCCGCAGCCGACGCAGGCGGTGCGCCGGTACTTGTCCCACAGGTATTTGTACTTGCGGAAAAACCGGTGGCGCTGGCGGTCGGCCTGCTGGCCGCGGAACTCGCCGCCGCCGGCGACCTTGGTGAACTGGTCGAACTGGCACGAATCCCAGGTGCGCACGCGCTCGCCGCCGGAGAGATCGAGGTCGAGCTGATCCTGCACGTTGAAACAGTAGCAGGTGGGGCAGAGCATGGTGCAGGCGCCGCAGCCGAGACAGCGCTGGCCGATCTCCTCCCACACCGGGTGGTCGTAGACTTTTTCCAGCAGGGGGGCGAGGGATTCGAAGGGAAAATCGAGACGGTGCCGGGTCTGTTTGACCTGCAGCGGCAGGGGCGGCTCCGCCGCGCGCCCGGCCACGAGCGGCGCGTACTGGCGCAGCAGCCGCTCGCCGCGGCGGCTGCCGCTCTGCACCAGGTAGCCGCCGTCGACCCGGTGAAGAAAGAGGTCGAAGCCTTCGGCCACCCGGTCGGTGCCCATGCTCGGGCAGAAGCAGTGCTCGTCGGGCAGGCAGTCGACGCCGACGAAGATCGTCGCTTCGCGCTTGGCGCGGTAGGCGCTGTCGGCCTCGCCGTCGAACAGGCAGTTGTCGAGCACCTGCACCGCGTGCAGATCGCACGGATGCATGCCGAAGATCACCCGCGGGGTGGCGGCCCGCTCGGGCTCGAGCAGCACCTTGCCGCCGAGACGGAAGCGAAACAGTTTCTCCCAGTTGGGAAAGAGAAATTTCTTCGGCGAATGTACGTGGGGCGCAAATTCGAGAAACAGGTCGACCGGGTCGTCGAGGCGGTCGAGAAGCTGCCGCCGGCCCCGCTGCTGCACCCCGACCACTTCGAAGGCGCTCTGCAGCGCGCGCACCAACTGATCGATCTCGACCCGGCTCATCGAGCGCCAGGTCGGCTTTTCGAAACTGAGCATTCCCTCGGGGTCCGCGAGAATCTTGTTCATCAGGACCAACTGCCTTTATTTGCGGGAAAAATTCAGCAATTACCGGACTTCAGTGTAAGCGAGGGGTGTTTGCGGAGTCAAGGCGAGGGGGAGACGCAGGGCCGCCGGGGCCGGCGGCTCAGTTGGCGAGACGCAGCAGCTGGCGGGCGATCTGCTCGAGGGGCACCACCTGGTCGACGCCCCCCTGCTTGACCGCCTCGTTGGGCATGCCGAACACCACGCAGCTGGCTTCGTCCTGGGCGATGGTTTTCGCGCCCGCATCCTTCATCTCGCGCATGCCGCGCGCCCCGTCGTCGCCCATGCCGGTCATGATGATCCCCACGGCATTGGCGCCGGCATAGCGGGCGGTGGAGCGAAACAGCACGTCGACCGAGGGACGATGGCGGCTGACCAGCGGGCCGTCCTTGATCTCGACGTAGTAGCGCGCGCCGCTGCGCTTGAGCAGGCAGTGGCGGTTGCCGGGAGCGATCAGGGCGCGGCCGCGCAGCACGGTGTCGCCATCCTGGGCCTCCTTGACCGAAATGCGGCACAGGCTGTCGAGGCGCTGGGCGAAGGTGGCGGTGAAATGCTCGGGCATGTGCTGCACGATGACGATACCCGGAACGTCGGCGGGCAGCGCTTCGAGAAACACCCGCAGCGCTTCGGTGCCGCCGGTGGAGGCGCCGACCACCACGACCTTCTCGGTGGTTTCGATCATTGCCTTGGTCGAGCCCCGGGCGATGACCGCATCGGCGGTGAGCTTAGGGGCGACGTCGAGGGTGCGGGCGGACAATTTTCGCAGGCGGGCGCGGGCCGCCGCCTTGACCGCGTCGCAGATGCGCACCTTCGACTCTTCGAGAAACTGCCTGGTCCCCAGGCGCGGCTTGGTAATGATGTCGACCGCGCCGTATTCGAGGGCCTTGAGCGCGGTGTCGGACCCGCTATCGGTGAGGCTCGAGCACATCACCACCGGAATCGGGTGCTGGGACATGATCTTCTGCAGGAAGGTGAGGCCGTCCATGCGCGGCATCTCGACGTCGAGGGTGATGACGTCGGGAACCCCCTCCTTCAGCCGCTGGGCCGCCACGAAGGGGTCGGAGGCAGTGGCGATCACCTCGATGTCGGGATCGGAAGCCAGCAGATCGACCATGGTCTGCCGCACCACGGCGGAATCGTCGACCACCATCACCTTGATTTTGTTTGCCATGGTCCATGACCTCCCAGCGCCATTGTCCTCTTTACCCCCGGAAGAATCGCGCGGGGCCGGCGGCGGCCGTTACCGATGGGCGCCGCTACGCTGTTAACGCCAGAGGCTTCACGCGATCAGCTTGCATTCCTGAAGTTTGCGCAGCAGGCTTTTCTTCGCGATCGGCTTGACCAGGTAATCGGTGCAGCCGCCGTTGTAAAAAGCCTCGACCACGTCGCGCGGTTGATCGAGGGCGGTGGTCATCAGCACCCTGGCTTCATCGCGGGGCGCCACTCCCAGTTGCGCCTCCCGGCGCCGGACGACCTTGAGCACCTCCTGGCCGTCCATCTCGGGCATCATGATGTCGAGGCAGATCAGGCGGTACGGGTTGCCCTCGGCGTGTGCCGCCTCAAAGGCCTGCAGCGCCTCTGCGCCGTTGACGGCGACGTCGCAGCGGCCGATATCGCCGAGCATCTTCTGCAGCAGCCGGCGGCTGGTGAAATCATCTTCCACGATAAGAATGCGCATGCCTTCCACTCCTCCTTGATTCACGGCCCCGCCGGCGATCCGGCGGCGGGCGCCATCAGTCGTCCCCGGTAAATTGCTCGACCATCGCCAGCAGATCCTGCACCTGGAAAGGCTTGGCGATGCAGCGGGTGATCCCCGCGGCGAAAAACCGCTCGATACTGTCCTTTTCGGCATGGGCGGTCAAGGCCAGGATCGGGATATCCGGCCGACCGGCTCCGCAGACGCCGCTGCGGATCGCCCTGGTCGCCTCGACCCCGTCCATCTCGGGCATCACCATATCCATCAGCACCAGGTCGAAAGCCTCGCGCCGCAGAATCTCCAGCGCCAGCCGCCCGTGTTCGGCCACCGCCACCCGGTGGCCGCGCTTTTCCAGAACCATGCGGGTGGCCTTGCGGTTGACCGGATTATCCTCGACCAGCAGAATTTTCCGCGGCCGCGGCGTCGGACCGGTGGGAGGGCGGTTCTTGGCGCGCCTGGGAAAGCCCGCGACCTTGCCGCACAGCACCTTGGCGATCACGTCCTGCAGGTCGGCCAGCTTCACCGGTTTTTCCACGCAGAAGGCCGGGCGGCCCTCTCCGGCCGGAGGGCAGGGCTCGCCATTGAGAAACAACACCTGCAGCGCGCTCAGTTCGGGCTCGGCGGAAAACTTCCGCGCCAGGGCCAGCCCCCGGGCGCCGCAGGAGTTGAGATCGACCAGAACCAGGTCGAGGGGCGCTCTTTTTCCGACGGCGTCACGCGCCAGGGCGAGAGCCTGGCGATCGTTGTCCGCCTCGAGGCACTCGCCCCCCCACAGGACCACCAGCTCGAACAGGACGTCGCGCGCCTCGGCCTGATCGCCGACGACGAGAATCCGCTTGCCGCTGAGGTCGGGAAGGACCCGCTCTGCGCCAACCTCTACCGCGGCTTGCTTTTCGGCGTGACAGAGACCTTCACTCATAGCGACTTGAGACTCCTTGAGTTGCAGCTGGAATGGGCGCGCGGCCGGGGGCGAGAGCGATGCGGGAAAATTGCGCCATCGCCCTACCCTCTGCGGTAGACCGTGGGCGCCACCTGCACCAGCGGCACCTCGAAGCCGTGCAGCGACTCCGAATGGCCGAGAAACAGGTAACCGCCCGGCGCCAGTTGGCGACAGAACTTGTGCATCAGCCGCTCCTGGGTGGGCTTGTCGAAATAGATGATGACGTTGCGGCAGAAAATGATGTGAAAGCGTTCGCGCAGGCCGAAATCGTCATCCATGAAATTGAGGCGGCCGAAGCGCAGCATGGTGCGCAGGCTGCCGTCGATGCGCACCACCTCCGCGCTCGGGTCGCGGCTGCGCAACAGGTATTTCCGGCGCAGCGGCGGGGGAATCGGGGCGATCCGGTCTTCCACGTAGACGGCGCGGCGGGCATGGTCCAGTACCCGGGTGGAGATGTCGGTGGCGAGAATCTCCGGCTCGAGCCTGAGCGCGGGGTGGGCCTCGTCGAACTCGCGCAGCACCATCGCCAGGGTATAGGGTTCCTCTCCGGTCGAGCAGCCCGCGCTCCAGACCTTGAGCTTGTCGCGCCGCCCCACGCCGTGGCGTTCGATGAGGGCGGGCAGGACCACCCCGGCGAGAAAATCGAAATGGGCCGGTTCGCGAAAGAAATCGGTCTTGTTGGTGGTCACCACGTCGATCATGTGGACCAGTTCGCGCCTCTGCCCCTCTTCGCTGAACAGGAACTCGACGTAACTGCCGTGGGAGGGCAGGCTCAGGGCGCGCATGCGCTTCTGCAGCCGCCCTTCGAGCATGGTGCGCTTGACGTCGGTCATCTTGATGCCGACGTGGTCGTAGATGAATTCGCACAGGCGGCGAAAATCCTGATCGGTCAATGGCACGGCGGAAGATCCCGTTGCTTTTGCGAAAACCGCCCGGGACGCCGGCGACGAGCGCTCCGTCGCCGGCGCGAAGCGGTGGATTGACGAGGGGAAATCGGGTGCCGGGGTCAGGCGATGGCTTTTTCCTTCTCTTCGCCTCGCTGCACCACCGCCAGCTCTTCGCTGGAGAAAACCTTGTCGATATCGAGAATAATCACGAATTCCTCGCCGCGCTTGCCCATGCCGCGGATGAAATCGGTGCGCAGCCGGGTGCCGATCTTCGGCGCCGGTTCGATCTGGCTCGGATCGATATCCATAACCTCCTCCACCGAGTCGGCCAGCACCCCGAGCACCGTGGTTTCCCCCTCCATCTCGATTTCGACGATGATGATGCAGGTGTTGACGGTCTGTTCGGTCTTGGGCATGCCGAACTTGACCCGCATGTCGACCACCGGCACCACCCCGCCGCGCACGTTGATGACCCCGCGCATGAAATCGGGCGTTTTCGGAACCTTGGTGATACTGATGTAATCGAGGACTTCGCGTACCTTGGCGATGCCGAGGGCGAAAATCTCCTCGTCGAGCTTGAAGGAGAGATACTGGTTGGTTTCGATCAGAAGTTCAGTGCTCATGGATACCTCCGTGGCAAAGCGCGTTTTCGTTGCGGTCGGTTTCAGTAACGTTCGAATTCGTCATCGAGCGCATCGGCTTTCTGTCCCATTTCCAGGGCCACACCGGTGGATTTTTCGGCGGCCTTGGGCGCGCCCTTTTTGGCGACGGCGCCCGCGGCTATTTTCGCCCCGGCCACCTTGGGGGTGGGTGCCGGTCGTGCCGCCGGGGAGAGCAACCGCCGGGTCGCGGCGCCGCTGGCCGGCGCGGCCTGATCGAGGCGGAAAAAGGCGATGGTATGCTGGAGCTGGTCGGCCTGGCTGGAGAGCTCCTCCGCGGTCGAGGCCATCTCCTCGGAGGCCGAGGCGTTTTGCTGGATGACCTGGTCGAGCTGCTGGATGGCCTGGTTGACCTGCTCGGCGCCGGCGTCCTGCTCGCGGCTGGCGGCGGCGATCTCCTGCACCAGTTCGGCGGTTTTCTGGATATCGGGGAGCATGATGCGGAGCATTTCGCCGGCCTTGACCGCCACTTCGACGCTCGAGCCCGACAGCTCGCTGATTTCGGCCGCGGCCCGCTGGCTGCGTTCGGCCAGCTTGCGCACCTCGGCGGCGACCACCGCGAAACCCTTGCCGTGCTCGCCGGCGCGCGCCGCCTCGATGGCGGCGTTGAGGGCGAGCAGGTTGGTCTGGCGGGCGATCTCTTCGATGATGGAGATCTTCTCCGCGATCTTTTTCATCGCATTGACCGTCTCGCCGACCGCCTGCCCGCCTTCGCGGGCGTTTTCGGCCGACTTGACCGCGATTTTTTCGGTCTGCAGGGCGTTGTCGGCATTCTGGCGAATGTTGGCGGCCATCTCTTCCATCGACGAAGAGGCTTCCTCGGCGGCGGCCGCCTGTTCCGTCGCTCCTTGCGACATCTCCTCGGACGAGGCGCTGAGCTGCTGACTGCCGGCGGCGACGTTGTCGGAGGCGCTCTTGACCTGGCTCACCACATTGCGCAGGTTCTCGACCATCGATTTGAGGCTCAGCACCAGCTGGTCCTCTTCGGAGCGCTGGACGAAATCGACGGTCAGGTCGCCCTCGGCGACCTGCTCCACCTGCCGGGCGACGTTCTGCAGGCTCTCGACCATCTCCTTGAGGCTGAGCATAAGGCTGTCTTTGGGCGAACGGACCCGCACCTCGACATCGAGATCGCCCCGGGCGATGCCGACGGCCAGGCCGCCGACTTCTTCGCTGGAGCCGATCAGGGCGTTGAGGCTGGCGCGGATCTTGTCGAAGTCGCCGCGGTAGGTCTCCTCGATCGGCGCCGGCAGATCGCCCACGGCCATGCGGTCGAGATAATCGATGGCCACCCGCACCGGGGCCATGAAGGCATCGACCACGTTGTTGGTCCCCTGCAGCATGTTCTGCCAGGCGCCCTCGAAGCGCGCAGCCTCGCCGCGGGTCTCAAGCCGGCCGTCGCGGATGGCGCCCGTCAGGCCCTCCATCTCGGCCAGCACCCCGGCGATGGTCGTTTTCATCTGGCGGAAGGCTTCGGCGAGCTCGCCCACCTCATCCTTCTGGTCGACCTCGATCTCGGCGGAAAGATCGCCCTTGGCCAGGGCTGCGGCAAACGCCACCCCCTTGCCGAGGGGCCCAACGATGCCGCGGGTGATGAGGATGCCCAGGAAGAGCCCGGCCAGCAGCGCGATCGCCACCACGCCGAGAATCATCGCCACCGCGCGGGCCTTGCCCGCCTGCCCGTCGGCCTTGGCCACACCCATTTCCTGGCCCACCAGTTCTTCGACGTCGCCCAGCAGACCGGCCGCTTCATCGCCGGCGGCATCGAAACCGGCCATCGCCTCTTCGGCCAGGCGCATCTGCTGCAGCACCTCGCCGAAGCTCGCCATCAGCTGGCCGGAGGCAGCGGCAAAGGCGGCCTGTTTGCTCTCGAGGGTCGCGAAGGCGCCACGGATCTCGACATCATCCACCGCCTGAACCACCTCGCCCTCAAGCTCTCCGCCGGCGAGAACCACCTTGAGCATAGCTGCCCCTTCGGCCCCATGCTTCCGGAATTCCACGGCCAGCGCCTCGAGCTCGGTCGTATCCCGGGTCTGCATGAACTCTTCGAGCGCCAGCCGCGACTGCGCCATGGTGAATTTGAACTCCATCGCCAGATCGATGACGGTGAGCAACTCCGGCAGTTTCATTCCCCCCTGCGCAACGCCAGCGACCAGGGCATCGACCCGACGCGCCGCCATCATTTCGGCCTGCAGGGCCAACTCCGCCATCTCATCGTAAACCGCTTCCATTTGCGTCATGGCCTGGTCGGCGAGAGCTTTTTTCGCCAGCAGGGAGCGACCGCGCTCCATGAGCGCGGCGGCCGCGACCTGGAACTTTTCGTTGTGCACCCGTTCGGCCTGGTGAATTTTTGCCGCCAACTCGTCGTTGTCGGTCTTGATCACCACGACCCCGTCGACCGGGGTGCCACCGTTGAGAATCGCATCGGAAAACCGGTCGAACCGGTCGAGGGCCTGCCGGTACTGCCGTTCGATGCTCTCCAGGGCACTGGCGTCGTCGGTGGCCACCACGCTGGTGGCCGCCTTGAACTCGTCCATGGCCGTCATCGCTTCGAGCAGCGACACCTCCATCTCCATCGCCGCGTCAACCAGCGGGGCTTCCTCGTCCCCCACCTGGTAGAGGGAATGGGCGACGGTCTGGATGCCGGCGTAGCCGGCGTAACCGACCACCAGCATCATCAGCAGCAGCGAACCGAATCCAACAGCGAGTTTCTTGCCGATCTTCAGATCCTTCCAGGCCATTCCTCGATCCTTTCTCGCAAGCTCATGGGTCTCCAACGGGAGTATCAGTTAAAGATAGAGACCGGACGCCTTTGACCGATCCGTCCGAAAAAACTCAGGCCTGGCAGGCTATCCGCTCGTTCTCCTCGGCGCCCTGCACCAGCCGCGGCACGTCGAGGATCAGGGCGACGGTGCCGTCGCCGAGGATGGTGGCGCCGGAGACCCCTTCGGCGTCGCGGTACATGCGGCCGAGGGACTTGATTACGGTCTGGTGCTCGCCGATGACGTTGTCGACCACGAAGCCGACCCGGTGGCCGTTGATCTTGGTGATCACCACCTGCTCGATGGCGGGGCGCTCGCCCGCGATGGCGAACCAGGAACGCAGCGGCAGGTAGGGCACCAGCTGGTCGCGCACCTTGACCAGATTGCGGCCATGAGCGGCGGCGACGTCTCTGCGGGTCAGCTCGATGCACTCCTCGACCAGGGCCAGCGGCAGCACGTAGTGGTCACCGCCGATCTTGACCAGCAGGCTCTCGATGATGGCCAGCGTCAGGGGAATCTTCACCCGGATCGTCGTTCCCACCCCTTTTTCGCTGTCGATCCGGATCGAGCCGCGCAGCGCGTCGATGGCGCGCTTGACCACGTCCATGCCGACCCCGCGGCCGGAGACGCTGGTCACGTTCTGGGCGGTGGAGAAGCCGGCGGCGAAGATCAGCTGGAACAGCTCCTGGTCGCAGAGCTCGTCGTGCTCGCCGATCAGTCCCTTGTCGACGGCCTTGGCCCGGATCGCCGCGCGGTCGAGCCCCTTGCCGTCGTCGCGGATTTCGATCACGACGCTGTCGCCCGAATGGACCGCGGCCAGATGCACCGTCCCCTGGCGCGGCTTGCCCGCCACCTGGCGCGCGTCGGGCAGCTCGATGCCGTGGTCGATGCTGTTGCGGATGATGTGCACCAGCGGATCGTTGAGCTTCTCGATCACGGTCTTGTCGAGCTCGGTGTCGGCGCCGGAGGTCTCCATCTCGATCTCTTTGCCGAGCTCGCGGGAGAGGTCGCGCACCAGGCGCTTGAACTTGCTGAAGGTGGTGCCGATGGGGAGCATGCGGATGTTGAGGGTGATGTCGCGCAGCTCTTCGGTGAGGCGCTCGACCTCTTCGGCCACCGCGATCAGCACGGCATCCTCGCGGCCGGCGGCGGTCTGAGAGAGGCGCGACTGCACCGTGACCAGTTCCCCCACCAGGTCGACCAGCTTGTCGAGGCGGTCGGCGGGCACGCGGATGCTCGACGCCGATTCCTGGCCCTGGCGGGCCTGGCGCTGCCGGTCCACCGCCTGCTGCTCGGCCACCGCCGAGGCCACCTGGGCGGGCTGCACCAGCTTTTGGTCGATGAGAATATCGCCGATGCGCTTGCGGCTCTCGAGCACCTCGTGCAGGGCTTCCTGTTTCAGGTCGCCGCGCTCGACCAGGATCTCGCCGAGGAGCTTGCGGCTTTCGTCATCCTCGAGATAGCCGCCGTCGTCGATCACGTCGATGCGCAGCTCGCAGTCGTCCTCGACGAAGATGAAGACATCGCGGATGGCGTTTTGGTCCTCGCCGGTGGTGAGAATCACGTCCCAGTAGGTGTAGCAGGACTCGGGGTCGAGCTCATCGAGTTGGGGAATGTTCTCGGTCTGAGCCACCACCCGGGCCTCGCCCAGCTCGCACAGTTCGCGCACCAGAGCCAGGGGGTTGGTGCCGTTGGCGAAAATGTCGCGCGCCGGCTTGAAGCGGATGCGGTAGGTGCGGGCCGCAGCCCGCTTGTCCGCCGTTGCGCCGACCGCGGGGGCCGCGGTCTGGGCCTTGCTCGCGCGCTTTTCCTCGTGTTGCGGAATAAAGCCGCGAAACGCCGCCACCAGCTGGGCGGTCTGCGCCGGGTCGACCGGGGCGCCGCCGGCCGAAGCATCGAGCATGGCGGTAATCTGGTCGCGGGCCAGCAGGCACTGATCGACCATCTCTTTGCTGACGGCGATCTCGCCGTTGCGCACCAGGTCGAAGACGGTTTCGACCTCATGGGTGAAGGCCGAGATCTCGTCGAAGCCGAACATGGCCCCCGACCCCTTGATGGTGTGCATCGCCCGGAACACCCGGCTGATGGTCTCCAGGTCGCCGGGGTTCTCCTCGAGCACCAGCAGCGAGGTCTCCAGCTCGGTCAGCAGCTCGTAGGCCTCTTCGCGAAAAGCGTCATTCGGTTGTTCGCTCATTGCATTATCCCGTGGCTATTGGTGTGACATCCCCTCCCCGGCCGTTCACCGCCAGAGGCAGTTCCGCTTGTCCGTCGACAGGGAGCAGGCCTCGTGCCGGCGCAGGCCCGCGGCATTCACCAGCTCGGGCCAGGGCCCCTCGTCGAGACCGTCGATCCGCACCTCCTTGCCGTGGGCCGCCGCGGTGCGGTGGACCGAGCACAGCAGCTGCAGACCGGCCACGTCGATGTCGCCGACCCCGCGCCCGTCGAGGGTCAGCACCCGGCATTCCTCCAGCGCGCCGCCCAGGGCGATCTGCAGCTCGGCGACGGTCGAAATGGTCAGCTCGGCGGCGAGGGCCAGGCGCCCCTGGCTTTCATCGGTTTTTTCGAAGACGAATGCGGACATAAAATGCGCTCCCTCCTAGCCGAGAACCTTTTTCACCACTCCGAGCAGCTTCTGCGGATCGAAGGGCTTCACCAGCCAGCCGGTGGCCCCGGCCGCCTTACCCTTGGCCTTGAAGGCGTCGCCCGCCTCGGTGGTGAGCATCAGGATCGGGGTGAATTTGTATTTGGGATGGGCCCGCAGCTTCTGGGTCAGGGTGATGCCGTCCATGCGCGGCATGTTGAGGTCGGTGATCACCAGGTTGAAGCTGCCGCTGCCGGCCAGATCGAGGGCCGCCTGCCCGTCGGGCGCTTCGGTCACCTGGTAGCCGGCGCCCTTGAGGGTGAAGGCCACCATCTGCAGGATGGAGCGGGAATCGTCGACGGCCAGAATGTGCTTGGACATAAGATCTAACCTCCTGTGGTCTTGCGGGGGATCGGGCGCCTGAGCCGGCTGGCGCGAGGTTCGCGCTCAGAACAGTTCGATATCCCCTTCGTCCATGCTTTTTTGCGATACGGGGTTGTGGCTGGCGCGCTCGAGCAGGCAGCTCGCCTCGCTCAGGGCCTGTTTGAATTCTTCGAGCCGGTTGCGGCAGTCGTCGCTCAGGTCGTCGGCGCGCGCGCGGTGGTCAAGGGACAGGATCGCCAGGTTCTGCAGCAGCGACTCGAGGTTTTCCACCCGATTGTTCGTGGTGCCGAGCACCTGGGTGGCGAGATCCTGAAACTGCAGCGAAGTCACCGCATGGCGCACCTCGACGCCGACCCGCTCGGAGGACTGGGAGATTTCCCGCACCGAGCGCTCGATGTTTTCGTTGAAGGCGCGGGTCTTGGTCATCAGGTCGTCGACCCGGTGCTTGGCGCTACCGGTGACCACCTCGTCCTGGGAGGCCATCTGGTTGATCACCTTCTGCACCGAAGCGAGGGCCTGGGTGATGCCGGTGACCGACGAACCGATCTGGTCGCTGAACCTGTTGGAGCGAATCGAAAGATTGCGCACCTCTTCGGCGACCACGGCAAAGCCCTTGCCGGCCTGACCGGCGCGGGCGGCCTCGACCGCCGCGTTGATCGCCAGCAGGTTGGTCTGGTCGGCGATCTTCTTGACCTCGTCGAGCATGCCGAGAACTTTCTGGAACTGCTTGCTGGTCTCGCCCATCGACTGCACCATGGCGCGCGCCATGTCGCTGTTGTTCGAGATCGCCTCGGCAAAGGTCCCGAGCACGCCGTCGATTTCGGCCAGAAACGACTCGATGCTCAGGCGGCTGCCGCCGGCCTGCTCCTGCCCGTTTTTCGTCAGCCCGATGGCGATTTCCTGCTGGCGGCGGGTCTGGTCCTCGAGGCCGGTGAAACTGTCGATGAGCTTTTCGATGGCATCGGCCAGCAGGTTGCGCACCTGGCCGTTTTCGGTCTTGATGTTGTCGAACTGGCCGTTGAACTGGCGCGCCAGAAACTCGAACAGCGACTTGGTGCGCGCGGTCAGTTCGGCCACGTCCTCATTGACCTTCGCCCACCGGGCCTGCTCCCGCCGTTTCATGCGCAGGCGCGCCACTCCGAGCAGTCCCCCCCAGATGGCGGCATTGAGCGCCACCAGAGACAGAACCGGCCAGCCGGCCTCCTGGCGTGCGAGAACTCCCAGAATGGCAAGAGTGGCGACGCCGGCCCCGGCGGCCGCGAGCCCCATTCGATCGAATTTCTGCCAGATCTGTTTCATACTCCCCTCGCAATGTCCAAAAATTCACTCCGAATGCGGCGACGAACCGATCGAAGCTCGGGATGCGAAAAATCGCCGAACGGCAATTCGCCCCCCGTCGTCGCACAATCGACTGGACCATATTCTTAGCTCCATTTAATTTAAAATGCAACAATTAATTATCACAAATATTATCAAGGGCGTTTTCGCCCCGGCGGGAGAGGCTTTCGGCGTCACGGAAAATTTTTCGAGGTCCGGAATCTGCGGTGCCGGGACGGTCGAGACGGACTGCCGCCTGGAACGATCCCGCGATCCAACGTTCGATCGGATCGCTGCGAAAGCAGAGGCGCCGACCTGACCGGCAACCCATGTGTGGGGGCGACTCAGGAGGTGGAAGAGGAGGAGGAGAGGTCTTGCGCGGCGCAAACGGCCGCCAGGGGCAGAATGAAAGAGACCGTGGTGCCGACGCCGGGCTGGCTTTCGAGCCAGACCCGGCCGCCATGCGCTTCGACGAAGTGCTTGACGATGGACATGCCGAGCCCGGTGCCGGCGACGGCGATATTGGAGGAGTCGGCCCGGTAGAATTTTTCGAACACCCGCGCTTTTTGTTCGGGCGACATGCCGATCCCCGAGTCGCTCACCTGCACCAGGTAGCCCTCGTCATGGCAGCGGCCGATGATTTTCACCCGCTGGCGATCGGGCGAATATTTCACCGCGTTGGAGAGAAGATTTTCCATGACCTGGGAGATCTTGCGCCGGTCGAGGTGCAGCGGGGCGGAAGGGGCCTCCCACTCGGCCTCGAAAATATGGTCGGGGTACTGCAGTCGAAAATCGCGGACCACCGGCATGAACGCCTCTTCGGCGGCGACCGGCTCCTGTCGCAGTTCGATTTCCCGGCCCGATTCGATGCGGCTGAGGTCGAGCAGATCGTCGACGATGTCGGAGAGGGAGTCGGCTTTCTCGAAAATGTAGGTCAGAAATTCGCGGCGCTGCTCCGGGGAGAAATCGTCGCGGCTCAACAGCAGCTCGGAGAACCCGAGAACGGTGGCCAGGGGGGTGCGGAATTCGTGGGCGACGGTGGAGATGAATTCGCTCTTCATGCGATCGACCATGCGCTGCTGGGTGACGTCCTGCATCAGGATGAGCAACCCGTCGCGCCCCTCGAGCTGTTCGCGGATGGGCGAGGTGCGGGCATGCACGATGCGGCGGCCGCCGGCGGAGTCGGTGACGTCGAAATCGAAGAACGTCGCCGGCGAAAAAGGCTCCAGCGCCCGGCGAATCGGCGCGACCAGTGCCGGGTCCGGCAGCAGAGTCGCGACCGACCGGCCGACCACGGTGGTCGGGTCGAGCTGGAAGAGCTTACAGGCGACGTCGTTCATCAGCAGCACTTCGCCCATTTCGTTGACGACCAGCAGCCCGTCGGCCACCGAGCGCAGAATAACATCGATGCGCTCACTGGCCTGGCGGGCGTCCCTGAGCGCCGAGCGCGTGGCCTCTTCGGCCCGTTTGCGCGAGGTGATATCCTGGCAGACCACGATGGTTCCGGTGATTTTGCCCTGGGCATCACGCCGGCCGGTGGCATTGAGCAACAAGGAGATCTTCTCGCCGCGCTTGCTGCGCAAAGGAAATTCGAAATTGGTGATCGAATCGCCCGCCAGCACCTGGGCGAACATCCTCCGGCCCCGTTCGCGGTAGGGGGGCTCGAGCACGGTCTCGATCAGGACTCGGCCCCGGGCGGCCTCGCGCGGAATGCCGGTGATCTGCTCGGCGGTCCGGTTCCACTTTTCGATGCATCCCCGGGCGTCGGTGGTCATGATCAGCGAGTGGGCGTTGTCGATCAGGCGGCGCAGATCGTCGCGGGCCGCCTGCAGCGCGACGGTGCGCTCGATCACCCGCTGCTCCAACCGCTCGTTGGCCTCTTTGAGGGCGTCCTGGGCCTTCTGCCGCTCGGCCATCTCCCACTCGAGCTGGTCGTTGGCCTGTTTGGCCCGCTCGAATTCGGTGATCAGCCGGTATTGGGCATCGGCCAACTGGCGCGAGGTGCGCCCGAGCATGACGTAGGCGAACAGGAACAGCAGCCCGCCGAGAAAAACGGTCAACCCGGCGCCGACGGCCATCGACCGGTTGAAGGTCGCGAGCCTGTCGGTGACATCGAGCATCACCAGAATATCGCCCACCGCTTGGCCCCGGGCGTCGATCAGGTGGGCAGAGCGCCCCCGCAATTCACGCTCGCCGACGGTGAGAGCGTAATGCCGGTCGGCGTGATTTTCGTGATCGAGCGCCAGGGCCTGCACGAACCCCTCGGGCAGTTCGGGAACCGATTGGTCGACCAGAACGTGGCCGGCGAGACGATCCCAGTCGGCGGGCCGATCGAGCATCGCCATCCCCCGCAACCACCCCTCGCGCGCGAGATAGGCCTTGTCGACCAGCACAGCGTATTCGATGCCGGTGCTCTGCCGCACTCTTTTCAGGAACAGGTCGATATCTTCGCCCACCTCGATGAAGCCGATCAGCTCGCCGCCGCCGTACCAGGGCATGACCATGCGGTGGGTGAAGGTGCCCAGGGGGCCGAGTTCGACCCCATCGACCGTTTCCCGGCTTTGCAGCGCCTGCGCCAAAGTAAAACGCTCGATCTGGTCGCCGAAGAATTCGGGCTTGTGCACCCGCAGAAAGACCCGGCCATCGGGCCGGTGAAAGTAGAAATGGGAGATACCGGCGGGACGCAGAATTTTCTCGTGAAGCGAGGCCGTCAGGGCCAGCAGTTCGGTTCTCTTCTCCGCAGCCATGGCCCGCTGCAACCGGTCGTCGCGGGCCAGCAGTTCGAGCGCCATCTTCATGACTTCGGCGCGCTCGTCGCGAATTTCGCGCGAAAGGATTAAAACCGCTTCGTATTGCTGGTCGAGGACGGCGGTAACTTCCTTGTGCTTGATCTTGTAGATGCTGAAAAGAAAGGTGGCGAGCAGCACCAGCAGGGTGATGGTCAGGGGCACCAGAATGTGCTTGCGAATGCTGTTGGCGCTCATGATGGCCGTAAAAAAGCGGACGTTTTTCTGGCAAAAGAAGCGGACCGAAAAAGTCATCCTACACAAATCGTCCGGTCAAATCGACCCTTTTTCCCAACCGGAGCCGGCGGAAATAAAAAACTCAAAACAATTAGACAAATCTTACAAAACCAATTAAACGTGATGTCGCACCCCCTTGTCAACTTCTGGCCGACGGATGAAAAAAATCGGGCGATCCACCCCCGTTGGCGGATCGCCCCATGGCATGCAGCGGAAAACGTCAAGGGCGCATCGTCAATGATGCGCCTTGACGTGGGGATCGTCTTCGACCTCTTCCCACCCGGTCCACATCGGCTTGAAATAGGCGAAAGGGGTCTGGCCCAGGGTGGCGAGGTAGACGTGGGTGAAGAGAAAAGCCACCAGGCAGCAGGCGAGCAGGAAATGGGCGCCCACCACCATCTTGAGGCCGCCGAGCAGCAGCACCAGCTCGCGCAGGGGGCCGAGGTTGAGCAGCAGGATGCCCGAGAGGATGACCAGCGGCACCAGCACCATCATGATGACCAGGTAGGCCGACTTCTGCATCGGGTTGAACTTGGCCTCGGGGGTGGCGTGGTGCGGGTTGGGCTTGCCGCGAAAGTAGTTGAAGAAATAAAACAGCATCTGGCGCGCCAGGCCGCCGGAGAGATCGTCCCTGGTCGGCACGTAGAGCTTGACCAGCTTGCGCGAAACGATCAGGTAATAGGTCAGCCACAGGCAAAAGGAGATGGAGACCACGATGCCGGCGGTGTTATGCAGCTCGATCGCCGCACGGTAGCTGCCGAAAATATTCACCACGTCGGGAAAGCGGATCTGGATGCCCGACAGGATCAGCGCGATGAAGCCCAGGGCGTTGAGCCAGTGCCACAGGCGCACCGGCGTCGGCTGCAGATAGATATACTGTTTCTGTGCCATGATGTTAATGCCCTCCTCGCCGGTTCTTGCGGGTGAAGAAGCGCAGGGCGCCGTGCCCGATCGGCATCACCAGCCCGCCGGCGATGATCATCGCGCCGATGATGTTCATGGCCTTGTTGCGGGTGGCCCCCATCATGTAGAAGTTGGGCGTACCGTTCAGGGCGTCGAGCACCGCCCCCCGTTCCACGGCGAGGCGCGCCATGGAGCCGTCCGCCTGGGGAAAGGCGACGTAGCTGACCTGCAGCGCTTCCGGCCCCGAGGCGTGGCAGAAGGTGCAGTCCCAGCGGTTGTCGAGAATCTGGAAGTTGTGGCTGACGCTCTCGGGGGTCATCATCCCCACCAGGTGCAGCTCACGGTATTCGCGGCTGGCGTTGAAGACCTTGAGCTCCTCGATGGTGACCCGTCCGTCCCGATCGCGGTCGACCAGGGTGGCGACCTCCTGCTCGCCGGCCAGCCGCGTCAACTCCGCCGGCGACGCCAGCACGAAATCGCCGTAGGCCTGTTTTTTCTTGACCAGGTACCAGGTGATGACGACGTTCTGTGAACCGGTGTGGCAGGTGATGCAGGGCACCGCCTCGATGTGCAGGCCGGCCTGAGGCAGCCAGCGGTCGTGGCTGGCGATGGTCTCGGAGATGGCGTGACAGCTGGCGCACATGCCGTTCATGTCGTATCCCGAGACTTCGGTCGAGGCCAGGGCGGCATGGGGATCGTGACAGTCGCTGCAGGTCGCCATGCCGGCGTGGATGCCGGCATGGTAGTCGGCCGCCATCGTCTCGTGGCATTCGCTGCAACTCACCTTGCCCGCAGTGAGCCCGTCGTCGGGGTGCTCCTCGGTCACCGTGGCGTGGCAGCCGCTGCAGCCCAGGTCGGCGTGCAGGGTGCCGGCGAATCTCCGGCCGTCGACGAAGAGGGAATCGCCCACCATCTCGGCGTCGCCATGGCAGCCGAGGCAGTCCTCGCTCTCCATCGCCCAGCCCGCCGGCACCGCCACCAGGACCACGAATGCCAGGACGTACAGGAAAAACAGAAAAATAAGATGTTTCGTCTTCAGTCGCACGATCTCCTCCCTCGCCATGTGCCCACCGGCTTCAGCGTAGTTCGACGCGCTTGGACACCTGTTTTTTCTCAAAGAATCCCTCGATCATCTGCTGGATGGCGTACAGGGCGGAAAACATCTGCGCCACCACGATCAATCCGCAATAGGCGAGAAAGATGGCGATGACGATACCGCCGAAACCCTCCATCACCCCCGGCACCGCCGCGGCGGCGGTGAGCGTACCCAGAAACAACGTGACGATGATAAAAACCCATGTTCCCCGTTCCATAGCAACCTCCCTTGCCTGCGTGGTCAGAATCGATTGAACCCGCGCTCTCTCCGTGGTTGCCAGATGGCAATAAATGGCTGAGTTAGCATCCGCCGTACGGCGGAAGCGATGCTTCCGGATCGCCGGTCCGGAAGCATCGCGGCAACCGCGACCCTCATTCGATGTCATTGAAAGCTGGCTCCTGCCTGTCGTCTCCTACTTGTCGGCCTTGGCCTTCTGCGGCGAGAACTCCTTGTCGCGCGCCGCGCTCTTGATCACCCCAAGCATCATCAGGAGCGCCGGCGCCAGTTGCGCCACGACGATCAGGGCGCAGAAGCCGAGAAAAATCCACACCACGATGCCGCTGCCGTCGTCGCGCCCCCCGGCCGCCAGGGCCGGCGCGGCGCTCCCCAGAACCGCGATGATCGCTGCCGTCGTTTCCCTGATTTTCATGACATCCTCCTCTGTTGCGTTAAGATGGTTGTCCCAGTGCGCTGCCGACCCGGTGCGTGAGCCCGTCGCCGCCCGTCAGCGCCCCCCGGGCGTTGGCGAAGGCGCATTGCACCGCGAGCTTGAGCTCTTCCTCGTCCTCGGCGCTGGTCGGCTTGAGGGCATGGTAGAAAATGCCCTCCCGGCGCATTTTGCGGATCAGCGGCAAGGACTCCTCGTTGGAAACGAGAATGATGGTCAGGTTCCGGTTGCACTTCTTGATGATCGAAACCAGATCGGCGGAAGAGATTTCGTCGAGCTCGCCGCTGAGCAGCACAACCTGCGCATCCTTTCTGAAGATATCGAGCAGCACCCGGGCGGCCGAATCGGTCTCCACCACCTGGTAGCCGGCCCGGCCGAAAAAGTCGGCCAGTTGCCGGCGCCCGTCCCGGTCTTTGTCGGCAATCATCAGCACACCCATGGTCCCCTGCCTTTCCGTCCCGAGCCCCGCCGTTAACTGCGCAATCCCTTATCCGCGACGTCTGCCGGTGCCTTGGCGAAAAGCCCTTTGATCAACGATGCCAGCATGATCAGGCCGGGAATCAGCTGCGCGGCGACGATCAGCGCAAAAAAGCCGAAAAAGATCTTGACCATCAGGCTGGCGCCCTCGGGCTCGGTGCCCGCGGCGGCCAAGACGTTTCCGGCGCATGACAGCAACAGAGCGATCGACATCCGGATTTTCATGGCTGACCTCCTTTGAGCGGGGAAGCGGCAAAGCTTCTGATCTCTGAATAGAGCATCAGCCGTACCAAAGCCGTGAAAAAATGCGGAGAACCCATTCAATTCATTGATTTTAAAGAGAATTAAATTCGAGCGAAGGACGAGACCCAAGCAAGGGAACGGCGCTGAACGTATGAGGAAATCATACGGTTCATCACCGAAAGACGGGGAGGGAGAGCCGAAAAAAAGCGCTAACCTGCTTTAATCAGAGGGAAAAAGACTTCAGGGACGGAAATGTATACGAAAGATGTACAGGAAGGAGATAAATATTTCGCGCCCCGGGAGGGCTTACTGCCCCCGGTCTCAACTGCGGTTGCGGAAGATGCGCATCAGCAGCACGCCCAGAATGGTCATGATGAGGCCGACGCAGATACCGAGATAACCCAGGGCTTCGCCGGTGCCGATGCCGAAGACGAGGTCATTGCGGAAAAAGGCCCACAGGACGATGCCGGCAAAGGTGCCCACCCCGCCGACGATGTAGACCAGGATCGCCACCATCGCCAGCCCCAGCGGCGGAAGTTTCGGAACATCGGGCTGATCGGCATTGTTCTTGTTTTTCATGACAGGACTCCCCGGAGCAAGATTCGCCGGAGTCTAGCACCCCGGCGCCGGAACCGCAAGCACCGGGCGCGCCGGCGGCGGAACCGGAAAACGCTGATTAATCCCGGCTAAGATCCTGTTTTCGCGAGACTTTCCTCTTGCATCGACCCAATCTTCGCGGCATACTCATTAACCTGGCGAATCATTTCATCACCTTGCTGCCCTTTTCTCACGGCTTCCGGAGGGAAAACCTGCCATGGCTGCCCATTCTCACCGCGCCCGCGGCTTTACCCTGATCGAGGCGCTCCTGGTTCTGCTCATCTTTTCCGTCAGCGCCGCCGTCGCCTTCCCCACCCTGCGCGACTGGCAGGTCCGCTTCAGCGAGAAAGCCGAACTGCGCACCCTGATCAACACCTTCCACCAGGCCCGCGGCGAGGCGGCGCGACGCAACTGCGACGTGGTGCTTCAATTTCGGAATGCCGCCGGCAACGACCAGGGCGGCTTTCGCCTGGTCGCGGAAACCACCGGCGGCGAGGTCGAAATCCGCCCCTTCACCTCCTTCGAAACGCTGCGCCTTACCGACTGCTCATTTGCCGACAATCGCGGCGGCTTCGATTTCCGCGGCATACCGGCAAACAATGGGACCCTCCAACTGAAAAACGTTCGCGGCGCGACTTATGACTTAACAATCAGTGCGACCGGCCGCATCAAGTTGGACAAGTCGGACAATCCGTCATGAGACGATTGGCCCGCCAAGGCTTCACCCTGGTCGAGACCCTGGTCGCCCTGCTGATCACCAGCATCGTGGGCGCGGCCATCTTCATGCTCTACCAGAGCCACCAGGACGCCTACGTGGTCAACAGCGAAAAGATGGCGCTGCAGGCCGATCTGCGCAAGGCGATGGCGGTCATCGCCAGCTACCTGCGCACGACGGGCTACGACCCGGGCGATTACGCCAACGCCGGGGTGATCATCGCCGACAGCGATTTTATCTACATCACCCGTGACGACAACGACAACAATCGTCTTGCAGGCCCCGACGAAGATGCCGAAAACATCGCCTTTTGCCGCTATGCGAGCGAAGGGGTCATGACCCTCGGCATGCACCAGGGCACCGACGGCAGCGGCGCCTGCACCGGCACCGGCAGCGACGCCGCCGCTTGCCCCAGGGGGAGCAACCAGCCCCTGAGCGGGGCGGTCGACCAGCTTCTTTTCGAATATTTCCGGCTGAAGCCCGATGGAACCTGGGAAGAAATTCCGCCGTCGACCACCGTGCAGAGCGATCCGAAACAGATCCAGCGGGTCGACGTGACCCTCGGCGGCACCTTTTCCTACAAGGGCCGCGATTACCGGCGCGAGCTCAAGGAAACCGTGCTCCTGCGCAGCAACGCCCTCTAGGCCGCGACCATGAACGAGCGTGGATTCACCCTGATCGAAGTCATCATCGCCCTGGCCATCTTCACCGTGGGCCTGCTCGCCGTCGCCGCCCTGCAGGGGACCGGGCTGATGGCGGCGGGCAAATCGGAGCAGATGACCCAGAGCAAGGCCCTGGCCAAGAGCGAGGCCGAGCGCCTGATCGCGCTGGGTTTCGACCACGACGACCTGCGCGACCGCGACGGCGACGGCAAAGACGGGCTCGACGACACCAATTTCGACGACGACCCGGCCACCCTGCCCGATGCCGACTACGGCCCGGTGCCCGACGAGGGCCTGCGCCGCACCTACTGGAACGTGGCTGAAGATCATCCGGACGCCGGGCTGAAAACGGTGCGGGTAATCACCGTCTGGACGGAAAAAGGGGCGAGCCGCCGCACCGTCTTCGACTTTCTGAAATCGAGCGCACTGTAATGGAAAAGGATCGGACCATGGGGGGACTGAAATACCGGCTGAGCGACCAGAGCGGAACCGCGCTGATGCTGGCCATCATGATGCTGGCGGCGCTGACCCTGCTGGGCATGGCGATCACCGGCACCGGGCTGGTCGAGATCGACATCGCCCGCAACGAGAAGACTCACGAGATGGCCTTCTACAAGGCCGAAGGGGGCTGGCAGTACGGCGTGAGCTGGCTCGACATCCATCCCTTCGGGGTGGTGGACGACTACGGCAGCACCGCCCAGCCGGCGATCTTCGCCGATGCGTTCAGCACGGCCCAGGCCGCAAATCCGCAAATGGTCGAGGAAGGCGGGGAAGAGCTCGGTTTCGCCGTCGAAATCGATTTCCGCAACGCCACCCACCCCCCTCTCTGGGGCAAGGACTTCAGCCGCGCCAACTACTCGGTGGTGGCGGTGGGCGCGGGCCCCAACGGCGCGCTGTCACGCATCGAGGCCCGCCCGGGCAAGATCTATCACAGCGAGGGATACTGAGATGGCGCGCGCACTGACATGTCTCCTGGCTCTTGCGGCAACCCTCGCCCTCTCCTCCATCGCGGCCCGCGCCGATCTCATCGGCAACCCCCAGCTCCCCCCTTACGCCCGCACCGGCACCCCGCCCAACGTCATGCTGGTGCTCGACCACTCGGGCTCGATGAACTCGGGGGCCGGCTCGCGCTGGGAGAAGGCCAAGGCGACCCTGGTGTCGATTCTGCAGACCTACGGCGACAGCGGCATCCGCTTCGGCCTGATGCGCATGGACGGCAGCAACCATGACGGCACCGACGGCAAGGTCGACGGCACCCAGACCATTGTGCGCAACGGGGGGCGCATCCTCAAGCCCTGCGGCACCGCCCCCCAGGCGATCATCGACTACATTCAGAGTTGGGCGAGCAGCAATCAGCCCCAGACCTGGACCAACCTGGCCGAAACCCTGGCCGACGCCGGACGCTACTTCGCCACCGTCGCGGAGGCCACCCCGACCAACGGCGTTCGACGGGTCGCCAAGGGGCCATCGGAACTCGGTGTCTACGCCAAAAACTACACCTTCCAAACAGCTGGCCAGGACCTCGACGCCACCGCCTACGACGACCGCGGCAACCCCATCGACACCACCAGCCCGATTCAGGCTTTCTGCCAGAAAAGCTTTCTCATCTTCATCACCGACGGCTACGCCACCTACGACAACGACTGGCCCCTGGTCACCGACACCCTCAACCGCGCCGCCCTCGCCGGCGACGTCGACGAGGGCGACGTCTTTTTCAGCGGAGACGCCAACGACGGCTGCCCCGCCGGGGGCTGCACCTATTTCGACGACGTCGCCGACTATCTGTTCAAGGCCGACCTGCGCTCCGACCTCGCCGGCGTGCAGAACCTCGTCACCCACGTCATCGGCTTCGACATCAGCGACAATTCCAACCTGCTGGCCCACACGGCGACCGCGGGCGGCGGAAAATATTTCAGCGCGGTCAAGGGCGACGACAGCCTGAAGAGCGCTCTCGACGAGATCATCCAGGACATTCTCGCCACCGTCGCCTCGGGCACCGCGGTGGGCAGCGCCAGCAAGAGCCAGTCGGAGAAGTACCTGCTCCTCTCCCGGTTCAATCCCCGGGAGCGCACCGGCGATCTCGCCGCCTACGCCCTGCCCGTGCCGGAGAATCCGCCGCCGGGCTACGGCCCCGACTGGTCGGCCGCCACCCTGCTGGCGGCGAGAAACCCCGCTTCGCGCAAGATCTTCACCCGGGTGACCGATGCCAACGGCGCCCGCGCCAAAGCGCCCCTGACCGCGGCCAACCCGGCCCAGGCCTACCTTTCGAGCGCCCTCGGCCTCGGCACGGCGGACACCGTCAGCCTGATCGGCGCTATCCGCGCGCAACCGCTGGGGACCATCATCCACTCGACCCCGGTCACGGTGGGGCCGCCCAAATTTTTCCACACCGACAAGGGCTACCGCCTCTTTCGCAACCGCTGGAAGAACCGCCCGACCCTGATCTACACCGGCGCCAACGACGGCATGCTGCACGCCTTCTATGCCTTCACCGATTCCGGCGCCCAGCAGCAGACGCCGAACTGGTCCGGGGGCGAGGAAGCCTGGGCCTACATTCCCCAGGCCGTGCATGCGCAGCTGCCGGGTCTCACCGGGGTCGGCCACAAGTACCTGGTCGACCTCCAGGTCAGCGCCAACGACGTCTGGGACACCAACTGGGATACGCGGAAGAACGACGCCACCGCCGATGACCCCGACCCCAACGGCGACGGCTGGAAAACGGTTCTGGTCGGCGGCAGCCGGCTGGGAGGCGAGAGCTATTTCGCCCTCGACGTCACCAACCCGAGCGCGGACGGCTTCCAGGTGCTGTGGGAGGCCGCTCCCCATCCGGGGGCCAAGGCCTCCACCCGCCCCGCCATCGGGCAGGTGCGGCACGACAACCGCGACCAGTGGATCGCCCTCTTCTCCTCGGGCTACCGCGAGGACACCGGCCCCGGGGGCATCTGCGCCCTGGCCATCGCCGACGGCAGCCGCCTGCCCCTGTGGAGCGACGCCGCCGGCCAACCGACCGCGACCCTGACCACCCAGCCGCGCACGGTGAATGTCGATGCGCCCCCCTACTACTACACCATGAGCGATCCGGTGGCTCTCGATTCGGACGGCGACGGCAACCTCGACCTCATCTACGTCGGCGACAGCGAAGGGGTTCTGTGGAAGATCCACTACGACTTCGTCGAGAAAAAGTGGAAGAAGAACGCCCGCTTCTTCACCGGCGGCGCGCCGATCACCGGCAAACCGGCGCTGGCCTTCGACCGCCAGCGCAATCTGCGGGTCTTTTTCGGCACCGGAAGCTACCTGGTCGACGTCGATAAGCGCGATACCCGCCAGAATTCTTTCTTCGGCATCATCGAACGTCCGCAGAAAACCCCGGCCGACCAGATTCCGGCGGGGCAGAAGGCCGATGCCAACGAGGGCAGGTACGTCACCGCCCCGGCATCGCCGGAAACCAAGGCGGACCTGCTCAACGTCACCCATCGGACCCGGCGCGACGACTTTCTCAACCTGAGCGAGACGCAAAAAGAGGCCCTGAGCGAGCGCGGCTGGTCCTTCGATCTGGATCTTCCGGTCGGCCCCGCCCAGCGCGTAACCGGCCACCCCCTGGTTCTGGCCGGGGTGGTCTTCTTCACCGCCTTCACCCCCAACGACAACCTGTGCGAATTCGGCGGCGAATCGCGGCTGTACGCCGTCTCCTACGATCGGGGCCTGCAGGCGCGCCTGTTCGACCTGGAGACCATGCCGACCGTGCTCAAAGACGACAACGGCGGCGATCTGCCCACCGGCCAGCGCTACGGCGAGCTGGGCCCGGGCATCGCCTCCGACCCCCTGTGGCATTTCGATGGCCGCTCGAAACTCTATATCGACAGCAGCGACGGCGACGAAAACGGCGCCCCCCTGCAGCAGCTCATCCAGTTGCCGGGGCGCCCCATGTCGTTGCAGGGCTGGCGCGAACTCGAGAACTGAGCCGCCCGCGGTGACCGTCAGATTACGACGGGGCTATGCAGAATTTGCATAGCCCCGTCCGTTTTCGTCCCCGCTCCCCCCAGATATCTTTCGAACCCTGCGGCGCCACCGGAAAAAAATCGCCTTTGCGGCCGCCTCCCGGCCACCCTCCATCCCGTTCGCCCCACCTCAGCGCAAACCCCGGCACAAAGCTTGCTCTTCTGACCTGCTGAAACGAAAACCCTTCGGCAGGGAGCATCCCCCATGACAGGCAAACTCGACAACCGCAAGGGTATCACCCTGATCGAGCTTCTGGTGGCGATGGCCATCACCGGCGTCGTCGCCACGGCGGTTTTCGCCGTGTACTTCTCCCAGAACCGCACCTACATGGTGCAGGAGCAGGTGGTCGACGCCCAGCAGGATCTGCGCATCGCCTTCAAGCATCTGGCCCGCGACCTGCGCATGGCGGGGCTGCAGGACCCCTTTCTGAGCAGCGCCGCAGGCTTTCAGCCGGCCAGCACCAGCGCCACGACGGTGAGCTTCACCCTCGACCGCAGCGGCGGCCAGGGCGACGGCGTCGACAACGACGGCGACGGCGCCATCGACGAGGCCGACGAGGCGATGTTCTCCGACGGCGACACCAACGACGCCGACGAGTCGATCACCTACGTCTTCTCGGCGGGCAACCTGGTGCGCAACAACGGCTCCAGCGCCAGGGTGCTGGCGGCGAATATCGACAAGGGAGAGTTTCTCTACCACCTCGACGACGGCACTCAGACCACCGCACCGGCCAGCCATCAGCTCGACGACATCCGCATGGTGGAGGTCACCGTTCTCGCCCGCACCGACCAGCTGGACGCAGGCTATGCCGACACCCGCACCTACACCTTCCCCTCGGGCGACACCTACACCCCGACCACCGATGTCATCAATTACCGCCGGCGCATGCTGACGACCACCGTGCGCTGCCGCAACATGGGGTTGTAAATCATGAAGCGATTGCACTCGGACCAGGGCTTCACCCTCATCGAAATCATGGCGGCGGTGACGATTTTCGCCATCGGCCTGCTGGCGCTGGCGGCGATCCAGGTCCAGACCATCCAGGGCAACGCCTACTCCCACGGCATGACCGAGGCGACCGGCCTCGCCCAGGGGATGATCGAGGACCTGCTCGGCCGCGACTACGAGAGCGACCCCGACCTGCAGCCCGGCAGCCACCAGGCGCTCAACGGCCGCTACACCCTCGACTGGACGGTGGCCGAAGACGCCACCTACAGCCTGACCAAAACCATCGCGGTCGAGGTGAGCTGGCAGGAAAAGGGGCTGACCAAGCGGGTCGCCATCGACTTCGTCAAAGCCGCCAATATTTAAACCAAAAAGGGATCACCATGGCAGCGACACCCAACCAGCGCAACCTGAACAACGAGCGCGGCTCGGCCCTGATTTTCTGCGTGCTCACCCTGTTTCTGCTCACCGCCATCGGCATGCTCGCCACCAAGACCACCTGGATCGAGCTCGACTTCGCCCGCGACGACAAGATCCAGAAGCGCGCCTTCTACGCCTGCGACGGCGGCCAAGAGACCGCCAAGGAACTGATCGAGGACAGCCTCGAGACCCGCGGCTGGCCCGACCTGATCCCGGTCGACAGTTCCGACCCCGAATACGTCCCCGGCACCGACCGCTACCGAATCGGCACCACCTACATTCTCAACCGCGACCTGTGGGACAATGCCACCCTCGGTACGGTGGTCCCCGCCGACAACGACGCCGAGCGCGACGCCTATGTGCTGCACAATAATGAGCGCACCAGCATCCGCATGGGCGGCTGGTCGCGGCTGGCGGCGGGTGGGGCGATCCAGATGGTGTCCGGCTACGAGGGAATCGGCAAAGGCTCCGCCGGCGGCGGCGCCTGGCTGGTGTACGACATTCGCGACGTGCACGGCGGGGGCGGCAGCGCTTCCACGGTGCAGTTGAAGGCCCAGTGGATTCACGTGATGTAAGGAAAGCGAGAGCGCTATGAACCAAGAGACGAAATGGATTTTCGCCGCCATCGTGGCCCTGACCCTGCTGATCGCCCCCGCGGTTTCCTGCTGGGCCCGGCCCACCTGGAAAGACGGCGCGGTCACCCAGGTCATGGCCAACGAGCAGCCCCCCGCCATCGAAATCGACGGCATCCGGCACACCTTCATGCCCAAGGCCATGATCCTCCAGCGTCAGACCAACTCCACCGGCGGGTACGACGAGGACATCATTCCGCTATGGCGGGTTTTCAACGGCCAGAAGGTGGAAGCGATGATCGAGGGCTTCCGCGTTTATCAGCTGGTGGTGGTGCGCTAGGAGGATGTGATGAAAAAGGATCTTCGCTGGATGCTCATGGCGGCCGCGATGGCCGGCCTGCTGACGGTACCCGCCCCGGCTCGGGCACAGAGCCTGAGTGATTACAGCCTGATGCCACCTTTTGTTTCTTCCGGGGCGCCGCCGCTGGTGATGCTGGTGATGGGGCGCGATCACAAGCTCTATTACGAGGCCTACAACGACATCTCCGATCTCGACGGCGACGGTCTGATCGACGTCGGCTACAAGCCCTCCATCGACTATTACGGCTATTTCGATTCGTACAAGGAATACGTCTACGACGCCGGCGACGGCCGCTTCGAGCCGGTGGCGGTCACCGCCGATAAAAAAGTCTCCGCGGCGGGTCGCTGGAGCGGCGACTACCTCAACTACCTGACCACCTCGCGCATGGACGCTCTGCGCAAGGTCCTCTACGGCGGCTTCCGCGGCAGCGACTCGACGACCGACACCACCCTGCAGCGGGTTTACATCCCGCAGGACGCCCACACCTGGGGCAAGCAGTACGAAAGCATCGCCAAAGACGGCTACGACATCCGCGACTATACCCCCCTCGCCCTGCCCGACGCCGAGCGCCGCCACATGTTCGCCTCGACCACCCTGTCGGCCAACGGCACCCCGGTGCTGCGGGTGCTGCCCAACAACCCCGGCTACGTCTGGGAATGGGTCGCCAAGGAGCGGCCGGTGGCGGACGACAGCCTGGAGACGGCCGGCACCAGCGACCGCTACGACAGCCATCCCAACAACCATACCGAATTCGAGGACCTGGTCACCCAGTTCGCCACCGCCGACCACCTGCAATGCTCGGTCAACCCGGCCCGGATCAACGGCAGCGGCAACCCCTGCGGCTGGAACGACTACTACCTGACCATTTTCACCGGCACTATCGACATCCAGAACGCCGGCACCTACCAGTTCGCCGTCGACGGCGACGACGCGGTCGAGGTCATCATCGACGGCACCGTCGTGGCCGGCTGGTACGGGGGCCATGGCAGTTGCGACTGCGACAGCCACAGCGGCGCGATCGATCTCAGCGCCGGTGTGCACAACGTGGAATTCCGTCACCAGGAGCGCACCGGAGGCGACAGCTATAAGCTCAGGTGGTACGGCCCCGACAGCGGCAACCGCTGGCGCACGGTGTCCAACAACGCCTTCAAGGTTCCCGGCACCGACGATACCAGCCTCACCCAGACGGTCTACGACGTGGAGCTGAGCTCCACCAGCTCCACCATCACCGACTACGACGTCAGGGTGCAGGTCTGCCTCCCCTCGATGCCCGAGGACAACTGCAAGCTCTACCCCAGCGGCAACTACAAGCCGATCGGCATCCTGCAGCGCCACGGCGAGGCGGAGGCGATGTATTTCGGCCTGCTCACCGGCTCCTACACCAAGAACACCTCGGGCGGAGTGCTGCGCAAAAACGTCGGGCCGATCACCGACGAGATCGACGGCAGCACCGGCCAGTTCCTCGGCGGCACCAACGGCATCATCCAGACCATCAACAAGCTGCGCACCGACGGCTTCACCTACAGCGGCTACTCCTACAACGAAAGCTGCGGCTGGATCACCACCCGCCCCATCAACGAAGGCGAATGCCGCATGTGGAGCAACCCGGTGGGCGAGATGATGTACGAAAGCCTGCGCTACTTCTCCGGCGCGGGCGCGGCCACCTCGGCCTTCACCTACGGCACCGATTCAGGCTACGACGACAATCAGCTCGGCCTGCCCAAGCCGGCGTGGAAAGATCCCTACAACACCACCGACGGCTACCCCGGCTGCGCCAAGCCGTTCATGCTGGTCTTGAGCGACGTCAATCCGTCCTTCGATTCGGATCAACTGCCCGGTTCTCTGTTCGGCTCCTTCACCGGAGACGCTTCCGGTCCCATGAACGGCCTGAATGTCGAGGACCTGGCCGACACCATCTCCAGCGACGAGCAGATTGCGGGGCCCGCCGGCACCGGCAAGAAATACTACATCGGGGAAATCTGGGGGGACACCACCAATGCGGGCGCCCCGACCCCCAAAACGGTGACCTCGCTGGCCGACATCCGGGGCCTGGCGCCCGAGGAGCCGACCAAGCAGGGGAGCTACTATTCGGCCAGCGTCGCCTATTACGGCCGCAAGACCGACATCAACGACGTGGACGGGCTACAGAACGTTGTCACCTACAGCGTCGCGCTCTCCTCGCCTCTGCCGCGGATCGAGATCCCCTTTCCCGGCGGCAAGATGATCACCCTGATCCCTTACGCCAAGTCGGTGGGAGGGAGTAGCATCAGCGCCAGCAGCGGCTCGTTTCAGCCGACCAACACCATCGTCGACGTCTTCATGCAGCAGCTCTCCCCCACCTACGGCAAGTTCCGCGTCAACTTCGAGGACGTCGAACAGGGCGCCGACCACGACATGGACGCCATCGTCGAATACGTCTATCAGCTGGTGAACAGCAGCGGCGTCAGCGTCACCGATCCGGCCGACGCCACCGGCGTGAAGATCAGCCTCGACTCCCAGTACGCCGCCGGGGGAATTATCCAGCACATGGGCTACGTCATCTCGGGCACGACCGCCGACGGCACCTACCTGGTGGTGCGCGACGCCGATACCAGCTCAGGGAGCGATCCCGATTATTTTCTCGACGTCACTCCCACCGGCAGCCCGGGAAGCGGGTGGAGCGACGGCGAAGCCCTGCCGCTGCAGAGCGAGCGCACCTTCGCCCCCGGCACCACCGAAACCGCCACCCTGCTGAAAAATCCCCTGTGGTACGCCGCCAAGTGGGGCGGCTACGAGGAACCGGCCGGGCTCGCGGTGAGCAAACCCGACCTGCAGGACGAATGGGACAAGGACGGCGACGGCACCCCCGACACCTACTTCTACGTCACCAACCCGCTGCGTCTCGAGGAGCAGCTCAACAAGTCCTTCGCCGACATCCTGCGGCGCACCGCCTCGGGCACCGCGGCATCGGTCATTTCCAGTTCCCGCTCCGGCGAGGGGGCGGTCTACCAGTCGGTCTTCTTCCCCGAACTCAGCGACCAGAGCGGCGAGTCGGTCAACTGGATCGGCCAGACCCACGCCCTGTTCGTCGATTCCCACGGCAACATGCGCGAAGATACCAACGGCAACGGCCAGCTCGACCTGAAGACCGACAAGCTGATCGTCTTCGACGTGGATGCCGACGGTTCGACCTTCGTCAAGAAATTCACCGACGCCAACGGCGACGAGGAGTTGCAGGCCGGCGAGGCGAGCGGCGGTACGGTGGCGGCGCTCGCCGACACCAAGTTCATCTGGTCGTCGAGCAGCTGGCTCAACGAAATCGCCGACAGCAACATTCTGCTGCAGCGCACCTACAATGCGGTCGACACCAAGCGCTACATCTTCACCTTCATCGACGACGGCGACATGGTGGCGGAAAGCGGCGAAACCCTCGATTTCCTCGCCAGCCAGGCGAGCATCCTGCCCTACATCCACGCCCTGCCGCCCTTTGACGCCACGGTCGTTCCGGCGGAACTCGGGACTCCCGGTACAGGAAACACCCTGTGGCAGGACTTCCTTTCCAACCAGCGCCAGCGGGTGGTGAAATTCATCCGCGGGGTCGACCAGGGGAGCTTCACCTCGACCACCTCACCGAGCTACTCCCTTCCGGCGATGCGCAGCCGCAAGCTCGACTACGACGACGACGGCGCCATCGAGACCTGGCGCATGGGCGACATCGTCTATTCGTCGCCCACCGTGGTCGCCACCCCGGCGGAAGATTTCGATCTGCTCTACGACGATGCGAGCTACACCGCCTTCTACAAGAAGTGGGTCAATCGCCGCCACATGGTCTACGTCGGCGCCAACGACGGCATGCTGCACGCCTTCAACGGCGGCTTCTACGACCGCAAGAACAAGAAGTTCGCCAAGGGCGCCGACTTCGGCGACAGCGGCATGCCGCTGGGGGCCGAGATGTGGGCCTACGTCCCCTTCAACCTGCTGCCGCACCTCTACTGGCTCACCGACCCGGGCTACGACACCGACAGCCACGTGGCCTACGTCGATCTCAAGCCGCGCATCTTCGACGCCAAGGTGTTTCCCGCCGACCCCGACCACCCCAACGGCTGGGGCACCATCCTGGTGTGCGGCATGCGTTTCGGCGGCGGCGCCCTGCCCGTCGACACCAACGGCGACAACAGCGCCGCCAACGAGCCGGTGATGTCGTCGGCTTACATCGTGATGGACGTCACCAACCCGGAAGTCGCGCCGAAGCTGCTGGCGGAGTTGCGCTTTCCCAACCAGGGCTTCACCACCGCCGTACCCACGGTGGTCGCCCTGCGCGACCGCGGCGCCAACAGCTCGCCGGAAACCAACAAATGGTACCTGGTCTTCGGCTCCGGACCCCACGACACCCTGGGCGCTTTCGGCAACGCCCTCGCCAATGGCACCAGCAACCAGGCGGCGAGAATCTACGCCGTCGACCTGCACGACCTGGTGTTCGACAAGCAGCTCAAAAGCCTCAACGCCAGCGGCGCGCCGACCGCCGGCGCCAACACCCTGGCGAGCCTCGACAGCGCTTCGTTCGTCTCCGATCCGGTCACCGTCGACTACGATTTCGACTACCGCGCCGATGCTGTTTATTTCGGCACCATGTCGGGCGGTTTCGCCGGCGGCTTCGGCGGCAAGCTGCGCCGCATTGTGGTCGGCGACGACGTTTCCGCCGCCAACTGGGACGCCGATTCGGTGCTCATCGACCTGGGCAGCGTCTACAACGGCCAGCCGATCAGTACCGCCCCGGCGGTGGGCAAAACCGATTACGGCGATTTCTACATCTACTTCGGCACCGGGCGTTTCCTGAACCGCACCGACGTCAACAATCTGACCCGCGCCGCCGATCCGCAGAGCTACTACGGCATCAAGGAACCCTACACCCTGGTGAATGGCGAAAAAGTTCTCTCCTGGGCCACCGTGACCCGCAGCGACCTGCTCGACGTATCGAGCGCCGAAGTCTTCGAGGAGGGCAAGACGGTCACCGGCATCGGCGGCTTCTCCGGCGACTTCGACGACCTGGAAGACATGATGGACGCACCGGTGGGCGACGCCAAGTACCAGGGGGGCTGGTATCTCGACTTCGCCACCAGCAAGGAGCGCAATCTCGGCCAGCCGACGCTGCTCGGCAACATTCTGACCTTCACCACCTACGTCCCCTCGGCCGATGCCTGCGAGGAGGGCTACAGCAACCTCTACGCCCCGTTCTACAAGACCGGCACCGGCTACAAGCACCCGGTGATCGGTACCGATGCCACCAACACCGTGGACGACGACATGGACGGCGACGGCACCACCGAGACGACCCACCAGGAGGTGCTGCGCAAGACCAAGCTCGGCCAGGGTCTGACCCTGACGCCCAACCTTCACATCGGGCGCGAGGCCGGGGCCAAGGCCTTCCTGCAGACCAGCACCAGCGCCATCATCACCATCGAACAGGACGCACCCGGCCGCACCAAGAGCGGAGCGTCCATGTGGAAGCAGGAATAAACCGGCCGCATCTTCCGGGAGGGCCCGACACGGGCCCTCCCCTTTTCGCCTCCCGTCCCAAAACCTCGTCCCCCACCGATGCTATAATTGAAATCAGCGACGATCATCCGAAGGCAGGCAATCTTCCAGCGCGAAAGGGGGGACGACCATGGCCGAAAGACACAGTTTCAACATCAACGCCGAGCTCTATCAGAATCAGTTCGGGGATCTGGCGGTCAAACTTCCGGGAGAAAAAGTCTACTGCGAGGTGGGAGAGAACGAAGGCGCCGATTTTACCCATGACGCCAAAGAGGCCGTTCTGCACGACAGGCGGCCCGAACGCTGGCGCGAAATGCCCGCCCACGAACTGCTCTACGGTCCGAACTGGCGCTGCATCGGCCGTTTCGGTTTCGTCGACGGCGACGCGGAAAAACCCGCGGTCGAGTTCGACGTGGAACCCGACGAACTCGGCGAAAGGGCTCGCAGCTACCTCAGCCGGGTGCTGCACTGAGCGAAGAGAGCCCGGGCGAAGGGTCGACGACGAGTTTGCAGGCGAAAGAGCTTGCAATGTCGAGGGGACAAGCATTAAAATACTTCTAATTTCAACCCACGCCCGGGAGCCGCTTTATGGACGAATTTTTCGACACCTGCGCCGAGATCGAAAGCACCATGTGCATGATCTATCGCCGCCTGGCCGACGCCGTCAGGGGCAACGAGCGCCTCAGGGAACTGATGCTGCAGATGGCCAAGGACGAGGCCGACCACGCCAACCAGGTGCGGTTCGCGCGGGTGATTCCTCTCGCCGACAATAATTTCAAGCCGAAAATTTCGAGCGTGAAACTCGACCTTCTGCTGCTCAAGGCCCAGAGCCTGCTGCGGGCGATCGAGGACGAGCCGCCCTCGGAAAAAGAGGTGCTGGCGCAGGCCATCGGCCTCGAGGAAGAATTTATGGGGGTGCACATCAGCACCGCGTTCGAGTTCAAGGACGAAAAGCTGATGGAGCGTTTCAAGCAACTGGCGCGCGAAGACGAAAAGCACGTCGCCACCCTGCGCGAGTACTACCGCGAAATCTACCAGCGTTCGGCCTGAACCCCATGTATCCCGACCCCCAGGCGGCCTTCACGGCCGCCTTTTTTCAAGGCCTTCTGACCTCCCTCCGTTCGCTGCGCCCTTCCCGGCGTCTCTCCGTTGATGTCTCAAAAATGTCCAGGTTTTTCGGGAATGGTGATCAGACGGGAATATCGTCCTCGACAACGATGCCGTAGGCGTTATCGGGCGGGGGCGTTCCGCGGCGTTCCGCGGGAATTTCGACCTCGGAAAAATGCGTGCGCCGGCGCCGGTTGTGGGCGACCAGGGCCTTGACCACCTCCCACCCAATCTGCCCCTTCTCGGCCATCAGAGACAACTCTTCCAAAGCGGTGCGGTTGTCGTAGGAAACCGGGCGGTAGGGGCGGGGCGAAATCAGGGCGTCGTAGATGTCGCTGGCGGTCACGATCTCAACCAGCGGATCGGTCTGGACGATCCGGCGGGGGTAGCCGGTGCCGTCGCGGCGCTCGTGGTGGTCGCGGGCGACCCGGGCGGCCACGTGACGGCTGCCTCCGAGATAGTAGCTGAGCAGCACGTAGCCCGCCACCGGGTGATGCTCGAGAAGGCGTACTTCCGAGCGGGAGAGGGGCGTGCGCTTCTGCAGAATTTTCAGGGGGACGCAGACTTTGCCGAAATCGTGAGTCGGCCCCGCCATGATTTCCCCCAGCCGATCGGGAGTATCGGAAAAGAGATCGCGCGCCAGCAGGGTCGACAGAACGAGAACCATCAGCAAATGGCGATAGGTGTGAAAATCGTTGGCCTTGAAAAAATCGAGAACCGCCAGCAGCGCCAGCGGCAGTCGGGCCTTTTCCAGCAGGGCGATCAAACGGGCCGTATCGGCCTGGTCGGCGAAAATCGTCCGGTAGGGCGGGCGAGAGAGAAAGCCGCGCAGATCGCCCGCCACCGTGCCGTGGCCCAGCAGCGGGGCAAAAGCAACGGACTGACGCCGCCCGGCAGCGGCCAGGTCGTCGAGGACCGACTGGGTGAGCGCGGTCCCCGCCGGCAGCAGCAACCGTTTATCGAGGTCGTGAACCGGGAAGCGAAGGGTCAATTCAGACATGGGAAACCTGCCTCGAAAAATTTAAATCAATAAATAAAAACTTACCAAGAAATTTTTCTTTTGACAACCGCTACATCACTGACCAACCGTTTTTATTCAACCGCACAGACGACGGGGTCCTCTCATCGTTTCGTCGAAAATTGCCCCTGAATTTCCGGCGACCGACCCGCCTCCGGGCCCAAAAAACGACGGTAAGACGTTATAATAATAGAGTGGATTTGAAAATTTGATCGTTGGTCCGGAGGAGTGCGCCATGTGGGAATTCAACGTTGTCGCGACCATGGCGAACGCCGGTCGTTTTCGGCTCATGCTGGAAGATCTGCAGACGTTCGGAGAATTTCGCCGCACCGAATTTCTCGGCGTCGTGGTGGGAAAGGTGGCAGATCGCCCGGGAATGTTGGAAACCATCCGGCGGGAGCGCGCGAGAAAATTCTACGCCTTCCAGGATCTCGGCCGGATCATCCCGGTGGACAAGGTTTTCACTCTGGACGTCGATGATTTTCTCGACCAACTGCGCGAGGCCATCTACCCCTATGCCGATCAGTTGCGGGAAAAAAGCTTTTACCTGCGCCTCGAACGGCGCGGCCACAAGGGCGAAATCATCTCTCCCGAGGTCGAGCAGCAAATGGACGAGTTTCTGCTGGAGCGTCTGCAGAACCTCGGTTCGCCCGGGCGCATCGAGTTTGACGACCCCGATGCCGTCATCGCAGTGGAAACCATCGGCGACCGCTGCGGTATCGGCCTGCTGACCCGCGAGGAAATGGAGCGCTACGATTTTCTGCGGGTCCCTTGAGAGCGACCCGAACCAATCAAGATTTCCGATGTCTACAATAAATTTTATCGATATTCTTCATTGGACATTCCCGCCCACGGCGACTATGATCCTCGGAAAATCGAATTTTCATCACCGCCAGGGAGCGTATCAATGAAAAAAATGTTGTTGACCACCCTACTTCTTCTCCTGGTCTCCCCCGCCTGGGGCAAGACCCGGGCCGGAACCATCACCTTCAACGTCGACCTCTCGGCTCACAAGCAGGGAGAGGTGGCCGAACTCTGGCTCCCCTACCCCACTTCCGACAGCCGCCAGGTGATCTCCGACGTCCGCTACGGCGGCGATTTCATCGAGGCCGCCGTCTATACCGACCGCACCTACCAGACCCCGATGCTCCATGCCCGCTGGGACAAGGAGGCGAAGAGCCGGATTCTGACCTTTTCCTTCCACGTCGAGCGCGAGGAAGTCGCCATGCGCGACCTGCCCCAGGCGGAAGCGGCCTGGGACCCGGCCGATTACGCCCTCAACCTCAAGGCCACCAGTCTCGGCCCCATCGACGGCGAGGTGAAGAAACTGGCCGATCGCATCACGGCGAACCAGACCACGGTCAAGGGCAAGGCCAAGGCGATCTACGACTGGATCTGCGAGAACATGTACCGCGATCCCGACACCCGCGGCTGCGGCCCCGGCGACGTCTGCACCCTGCTGCTGCGCCCGGGGGGAAAATGCGCCGACATCCACTCGGTCTTCGTCTCTCTCGCCCGCGCCGCCGGGGTGCCCGCGCGCGAAGTGTTCGGCATCCGCCAGGGCAAGGAGGCGCTGGTCGACATCAGCACCTGGCAGCACTGCTGGGCCGAGTTCTACCTGCCCGGCACCGGCTGGGTGCCCGTCGACCCCGGCGACGTGCGCAAGATGATGCTCACCCACAAGCTCGAACTCGACGACCCGAAAACCGCCGAATACCGCGCCTATTTCTGGGGCGGCATCGACCCCTACCGGGTCAAGCTCGGCGAAGGCCGCGACCTGACCCTGGCCCCGCCCCAGCAGGGACCGGCGGTCAACTACCTGATGTACCCCTTCGCCCAGATCGGCGGAGAAACCCTCGACTGGCTCGACCCCGCCACCTTCAAGTACACCATCACCTATCGCCAGTAGCGGCGGGGGATGTCCAGAAACGCAAAAGGGCCACCGGCGGACAATCCGCCGGCGGCCCTTTTTGCGTTCTGCTCCGGGCTTGAACCGCCCCTTAGTGCGTGGTGATCTCGATGCGACGCGGTTTGGCCGCCTCGGATTTGGGCAGGGTGAGGATCAGCACCCCATTCTTCATGGCGGCGTCGGCCTTTTCGACGTCGATCTCGGTCGGCAGCTGGAACTGGCGAAAGAACGACCCCATGCTGAATTCCCGGTAGATGTTTTCGCCCTTGCCGGCCTTCTCGACCCGGCCGCGGATGCTGAGTACGCCCTGCTCGATGTTGAGATCGAGGCCGCCCTTGGCGACGCCGGGCATGTCGGCGACAAAGGTCCAGGTGTCTTCGCTCTCGAAAATATCGACCGCGGGGCGCAGGTATTTTTCACTGCCGACGTCCGGCCGCAGGGCGCGCCCCTCGTCTCGGTTGATGGTCAGGTTGCGTTCTGTCATGGCGATACCTCCTGTCGCTCTTTATCCAATCAGGTTGGTGGTTTTTCTCTGGCGCTCTTTCGTTCCTTGTCCCCGCTACGAAGCCTTCACCGTAATCTTGCGCGGCTTGGCCGCTTCGGCCTTGGGCAGGGTCACGGTCAGCACGCCGTTGCTGAAATCGGCCTTGACCTGCCGGCTGTCGATATCCACCGGCAGCTCGATGGTGCGCAGGAACTTGCCGTCGCCGCGCTCGTTGCGATGGATGGTGACTCCCTGACGCGCGACCGGCTTCCTTTCGCCGGCCAGGGTCAGGGTGCGGTTCATCACGTTGAGATCGAGGTCGTTCGAATCGACGCCGGGTACCAGCGCTTCCACGTAGAGGTTGTTCTCATCCTCGGTCAGATTGACCTGGGGATAGCTCGACAGGCCGAGTCCCGGCAGAAACTCCGGTTCGAAGGTCCGCCCCCAGCGCACGCCGCGGAAGGCGTCATCGATTTCCCTTCTCAGGTTTTCCATCTCGCGAAACAGATTGGTGGTCAACATGGTGTCTCCTCCTTGGTTTGTTGATGGCCCGTGCAGGCTTTTCCAAAGGCTGTGACTATCACTTAATCAAGCCACGTGCCAATTCGGGACGACATTTTTTCTCAGCTATTTCAGCTATTTGAGATTATAAACAAAAATTGGCGGAAAACTTGCGACGGCGCGGAAGAGTCGCAGCGAGCACTTGCAACGTCGCAAAAAGAGGAAAGAGGGGGCGATCGGAGGAACAGGCTCTCTGGCTCCAGGGTCCGGCGGAAAGTCCACAGCTTCATGAAAAACGCGGCGAAGTGTCGCTCTCCGGGCAGCGGAACTTGCGCGGGGCCCAGGAGCTCGGCTTGTTGGAATGGCTCGAAAGAACGTGCAGGTCGGCTTTGAAATTTTTCATGGCGGCCCCTTATCCCCCGGCGGGGTTAAGCGGCCATGATAATTGCGTAAATTTTCGGTCAGGGAGACAGCGGCGGCGGCTGGTCGAGGGCCTGGCCGAGCAGGGCGTCGCGGCCGTAGATGTCCTGGCGCAACTGCAGCAGACCATCGCCGTCGACCCAGGCGGTCCAGTACAGCAGGTGCACCGGCAGGGGCCGCGGCAGGCGCACGGTGCGCGGGCCGGGTTGGACGAGAGCGGCGCTCAGGGCAGCGCTCTCGCCCAGCGGGGTTCCCTGCAGCAGGCGCGAAGCCAGCTCCAGCGGTTTCTCCAGGCGGATGCAGCCCGAACTGAAGGTGCGGCTGTCCTTGAGAAAGAGTTCGCGCGCGGGGGTGTCGTGCAGGTAGACGTCATGGATATTGGGCAGCATGAACTTGACCCGGCCGAGGGCGTTGAGCGGGCCCGGCTCCTGGCGCAGGTTGTAGGGGAAGCTCTTCTTGCCCAGCCGCGCCCAGTCGACGGTGGCGGGATCGACCTCGACCCCTTCGCTGCCCCAGCCGCGAAAGACCCGCAGCCCGAGCTTCTGCAGGTAGGCGCGATCTTTTTTCACCTGGGGGAGGATATCCTCCACCGCGTTGCGCTGCGGCACTTGCCAGTAAGGGTTGAGCACCAGGTAGGTCATGGTGGCGCTGAACACCGGCGTGCGCCGGTAAGGCTTGCCGACCACCACCCGCATGTCGAACACCGGCGCGCCCTGCTCCACCAGCTCGGCGTGAAAGGCCGCGATGTTCACCAGGATGTGACGCTCGCCCAGGTCGCGGGGCAGCCAGCGCCAGCGCTCGAGGTTGATCTGCAACTGGCGGATGCGCTCGGCCAGGGGCACGTTGAGGGCCGCCAGGGTGTCCTTGCCGACGGTCCCGTCGGGGTTGAGTCCATGGCGCCGCTGAAACCGCAGCACCCCCTCCGCCACCGGCTGGTCGAACTGCTCGCCCTCCAGGTCGCTCCCCGCCGGCAGGTCGCCGCTGGCCGCAAGCCGCCGCCGCAGAAGAGGCACCCGGGGGCTGCGCTCGCCGCGGGCCAGCTTGGGGCCCGCCGGCACTTGGGGCCAGCCGCCGCGCAGCAGCAGATCGCGGTAGTCGAGCAGGGCGGTGCGCAGCCCGGCGTACTCGGACGCCTGAGGCAGCAGTTGGCGCAGGCTCTGGCGGATGCGGCCCGATTCCAGGGCCGCCATAAGCACCGGCAGCGGGTCGCCGCCGCCGCGCCGGGCCCGCCATTCGGGGTCGATGGTTTCGGGATTGATGCGCCCCTGCTGGTAGTGGGAGGCGAGCACCAGGAACGCGTCGCTCAGTAGCAGATCAAGGTCGGCCAGGAGGCTGACGCGCTGCCCCATGGCGAGCTCGTCCTCGGTCAGGGCGGCCAGCAGCTCTTCGATCGCCCGCTGGTGGTAGTGGGCGGGCACCAGAGCGTCGGCCTCCGCCGCGGCGATGGCCTGCGCCATCTCGTTCACGTTGGTGGTCAGCCGCCCGTCATTGCTCCAGGCCGGCCGATAGAGACGCTTGAGGTAGAAGGCGGGTATGGCCGCTTCGGCATAGACCGGCTCGCCGGCCACCACCAAGCGGGCGGGCAGGCCCGCGGATTCGAGCCGCAGGCGCAGGTCTTCCTGCACCGCGACAGTGATCGCTTCGTCAGGGGCGATGGCCGGGGCGGCCTCTTCGGCAGCAGCAGGGAAAAAGGGACAAACCAGGAAAAACAGAACCGCGACAAAAAATACTTTCATGGCACCACACAAGGAAAGGCTTTAATTTTTCGCACATTGTAATCCTGCCCACGGCGCGAAACAAGAGGGATAAAGGGAAACAGGCGAGGAGTGAAGGGGGGAGGTCATTCTGCACGGTAACCCCCCAGGGGAGGACACCGACCGGCCGAATCACCGAAGCTTGCCGTATTCGCCGCGCAGGCGCAGGATGATGGCGACCCAGACCAGGCAGATGGCGAAGGTGAGAACCCCCAACTGAGGCACCGACAGGGGCTGGGGCAGCCAGCCGGTGAACAGGAGAATGAAGAGCGAGCCGAAGATCTTGAACAGGCGGTAGCCGAACATGTCGATCCAGGCCTTGGCCTGGTAGATCAGCAGCGAATCGATGGGGACGTAGAGCAGTTCCTTCGAGGCGCGGTTGATCGAGTAGGACAGCCCGCGGTCGCTGACCTTGGTGGCGCCGCTGAAAAAGAGTCCCGGTTGCAGGAAAAAACCGAAGGAGCACAGGATGATCATCGCCGGCTGCACCAGCAGGCCGGCGATCACCCCGAGGGTGCGGTGAATCAGGGGGGTGAGGCCGAGGTTGACCGCGATCGACACGCCGCCGAGCAGGCTGAAGAACATGGAGAGAAAGGCGGTGCGCGCCTCCTGCTCCCGGTAGACCGCCTCCACCGTCTTGAGAAACTGGTATTCGATCAGGGGCGAAGCCAACTGCGCCAGCAGCAGGGTGGCGGCGATCAGCATCAGGTAGCGGCTGCGGCGCAGGGCCTGCCAGCCCCCCTCGAAGCGGGTTTCCCGCCCCTGGCTTTCCACCGCGCAATAGAGCCCGAGCCGCCCCATGATCAGGGTCAGGGCCACGATCAGCAGCAGAATGCCCGCCGCCACCAGCATCAGGTCGGGGGTGCGCAACGGGGTATGGCCGATGAGAAAAGCGGCGACGGCCCCCCCGGCGACGCCGCCGACCAGCCCGCCGGTCCCGATGAAGCCGTACCACCCCCGCCCCTCGCGGGTGCTGTAGATGGAGTTGGTCAAACTCCAGAACTGCTCGACCAGCACCACCCCGAGAATATCGACGAAAATATACAGGGCCACCGCGACCGCCGCTCCCCCCTCGGCCATGCGCAGGCGAAAGAGCACCAACAGGGCGGCGAACCCCAGACAGCTGCCGAGCACCACCCCGACCCGCGAGAAACGCGCCACCAGCCGGTGGTAGATGCCGATCAGCACCCCCATCGCGAGCGCCGTGCCGATCCAGACGTAGGGCAGGCGATCGGCCCCCAGGTACTCGATGAAGAGGGAGCGGCTGGCCGGCTTGAGCTGGTAGAGGGCCATGATGATGAGAAAAAAATTGCCGAAGAGAAAAGCCGCACGCACCCCCAGGGTCCGCAGGGCGGGATAGCGGGCGCGGCATTCCTGCGATGTCGAATGATGGGCCATCGATTGCGTTATTCCCGACTGGTTTCGTATAATGCGTTCTATGAAAAAAGTCGTTCGTCTGTCCTATATTCTGATTCTATCGCTCTTTTTCCTCGCCGGCGCCCTGGCCTCCGAGAAAAAGGCCAGCAATCCCGCCATTGTGGAACAAGGGGACGAGGCGGCCACCGACGACCGGGAGAAGTTCCCCCCCCTTTCCGCCTGCGCCAACCCCGACCTGCAGCAGGGGCTGGAAAGCTGCCTCGCCTCGCTCAATCTCAAGGGTCCGGCCGCAGCCAAGAAACTCTGCGTCGCCCTGGTCGACGTCACCGATTCCGACAACCCGCGGCTGGCGGCGGTCAACGGCGACGAGATGATGTATGCGGCGAGCCTGCCGAAAATCGCCATCCTCCTCGGCGCCTTCGACAGCATCGACCGCGGCGAGTTCGAACTGGACGAGGAGACCCGCGCGACCCTCACCCGCATGATCCGCAACTCCTCCAACAGCGCCGCCACCGAAATGCTCAACCGGGTCGGCAAAAACAACCTCGCCCGCCTGCTGCAGAGCGAGCGCTACCGCCTCTACGACCCGGAAATGGGCGGCGGCCTGTGGGTCGGCAAAGAGTACGGCAAGGCCCCCGCCTTCAAGCGCGATCCCCTGCACAACCTCTCCCACGGCGCCACCGCCTTCCAGGTGGCGCGCTTCTACTACCTGCTCGAGACCGGCCGCCTGGTCTCCCCCGAGCTCAGCCGCGAGATGAAGGAGATTCTCGGCGAGCCGGCGATCAGGCACAAATTCGTCAAGGGATTGGCCGGCGAGCCGGAAGCCCGCATCTACCGCAAGTCGGGGACCTGGCGCCAGTATCACTCGGACAGTGCCCTGATCGAGCACGGCGACCGCCGTTACATCGCGGTCGGGCTCGCCAACGATCCCAAGGGCGGGCAGTGGCTCAGTGATCTGATCGGGGCGCTCGATGATCTGATCTGCGCGACGCCGGAGCCGGAGGGTGGAGCCGCTCGATGAGGCGGTGGATGCGCATCGCCAGGGTCTGATGCTCCACCGCCGAATTGCGGCGCAGCACGTTGGACATGACCGCCACCAGGTAATGCAGCCGCCGCTCGCCGGCGGGCGACTCGATGATCGCCACCGAGTTCATGCGATTCTCCACGTTGCCGTGGTATTTCTTGCAGACGAAGCCGGGCTCGGGCCGGCAGCGGTAGAGCGAGCCCGACTTGAAGTAGACCGCGGCGTCGTTGAGGGCCGGGTGGGAAGCGTAGCGGATGCGTTTCTGCGTCATGTAGAGCAGCCGCTTGATTTCGCGGCTGGAGAAGACATCGACCAGCTTTCCCTGCTCGAGCCGCAGCAGAAACTCCACCAGCACCCGGGCGTCGGCCAGGCTCGAGGTGCCCGGCACCAGCTGCTTTCCCTTCCAGGTAAAAAATCCCCCCTGCCGCAGCCGCTCGCGGTCGATGCCGTTGCGCGGCCCGGCCGCGTGCAGCACCTCCCCGAGCAGGGCGGACAACTCCCTTTTTTTGGTATCGGCGAAAAACGCCCGGTTCCGCTCCGCGCTTACGGGGTAGTCCGTCCCGAACCGGCGCAGCAGCATGGCTTGCTTGAGCACCATGCTGGCGGCGGCGTTGGAGCTGGCCGAGAGCATCCAGTCGAGATAGGTCCACAGGCTCGCCACGTCCCCCTGGCGCAGGGGGCGGTAGGTCATGGTCTTCTTCGTCCCGTCCCACAGGGGAACGTCGTGGCCGTCCTTGACGATGAACCGGTCGGCCGTCACCGGCGTTTCGCGCAGCACCCGTTCGCGCGCCGCGATGTCGTCGGGATAGACATCGGCCAGCGCCTGGAACAGGGCGAGGGCGATCATCAGCTTGCCGACGCTGCCCGGGTTGTGGGTTTCGCGGGCATTGTGCTCGGCGTAGCGCGGTTGCGCGGGGTCGCTCAGGTCGAGGACGGCGATGCCGTAATTGTCGGCCTCCGCGCCGAGCAGCTCGACGATGGCGGCGCTCAGCTGCGGGTCGGCCGGGGGAATTTCGAGAGCGCTGTGCGGCAGCAGCCGCAGGTCGACCTCGCTCAGGGGCAGCCTTGCCCCGGGCGGCACCACCCGTACCCGGGCCTGGCCCTCGGTCGCCAGCCGGTAGCCTTCGAGACGCTCGATCCCGCTATACTCCTTACCGTCCAGGGGATAGCCGCGGGCCCCGGCGGGAATCAGCAGCAACACCAGAAGCAGCAGCGCTTTTTTTCTCATCGGATCTCTCCCTGCGGTGGCCGATCGAGAGCGACCGTCCGCTCGGCGTTCCCTTCGCGCCCCGCGTCGAGCCGGGCCAGAAAAGCATCCTGGCGGGCGCGGCGGCTTTCGAGATAGGGGCGGATCTGAAAGAGCACGAAACGCCCGGCGGCGAAACCGAATTCGATGTCGGCCGGGGCCGGGCGTCCCTCGCCGTCGTGCAGCGCCGGAAACCGCTCGGGAATCGCCTGCGCCATGGCGGCCAGGATGGCGATCTCCTCCGCCGCGAGCAGCACCTCGGGCCCGGCGGCCGCCACCCGCACCACGCCGCCGGTCGGGTCGAGGGCCCGCCGGAAGGGTTCGGAGGCCTGCGCCAGCAGTCGCACCCGGCGACCGTCGCGGGCGATCAGCAGCTCTTCCGCGCGCTGGCCCTCCACCGCCCCGCCCACGCCCTCGCTCACCGCCGCGGTGAGCCAGCCGGCGCGGTCATGAATCGCATCTTTGGTCACCAGCACCCCCGATTTGTCCGCCGCCACGCTCTCCAGCAGCAGCACCGAGGCGTACACCTGCTCGGGCCGCTCCATGTGCGCCTGGCGCCAGCGGTAAGCCCGCTCGCTGAAGGGCGAGGCCCACACCTCGAGGATCGCTGCGACCACGTTGTCGAAGCCGACCACGTGGGGCACGGTTCGGTTGAGCCCCGCGCCGGTGAAACCGGGCAGGTCTTCCACGTTGGTGTCGCTGCGCACGAAGACGCCGTAGCTGCCGTCGGCCCCGAAGGCTGCACTCATGGCGGCGGCCAGGCGGACGCGAAAATCGCGCCCCGGCTCGCTGGTCTCGATCCAGGTGCGCAGGCGCTGGAGGAAAGCGGCGGCGGCCTGTTCGCGGGAGCGCTCGTCGGCGATGTTCGCCAGCAGCGCGTACTGCTCCGCGAGCCAGGCAAAAACCGGGGGTCCGCCGGGAGCGATCGGCTGCGCCAGGTGACGGCGGAAGAGGCCGAAGGGGAGCGCCAGCCCCTCGGGCACCAGTTCGGGGAAGTGGGCCTTGAGCTCGCCCAGGTTGGCGCCCTTGGGCCCGACCACCCGGCCCGAATCCCCGGCCCGCAGCCGGTCGAGGGGGATAAAATCGGTCACGCCGAGATCGAGCTTCTCCAGGTCGGGGCGGATCAGGATTTCGCGGGGCGCCTCCCGCCGGGGGAAGACCGCCTGCCAGCGCGGGCCGTCTGCGGCCAGCACCACCGCCCCGCCCGAGCTCACCGCCAGCACCACCGGGCGCCCGAGCCAGGCCTCGATATCGGCGGCGAGGCGCTCGTCGACGACGATGTTGGGAATACCGAGATTGCGCGCCAGCAGCTGCACGTGGGACAGGGAATTGCCCGCCCCCCGGGTGATGATGCCGGCCACCGGCGAGAGGTCGGCGAGGGTTTCGGGGAGCAGGTAGATGGCGTTGCGGTCGAGACCTTCGGCCCGTGCGCCGGGGCGCAGCACCCTGAGCTCTCCCCGCGCCAGGCCGGGGTTGAGGGCGCGCACCCCGCTGCCCGCCGTCGTGCCGAAAATGTCGTGGGGCACACCGAGCAGGCGGTCGGCATCGACCATCAGGGTGTCGAGCACGGTGGCGGCGGCTACCAGCGGGCTGCCGCGCAGCCGGTCCTGGCTGTAGAGCCGCACCAGGGGTTCGAGGATCGCGAGATGATCGACGGTCGCGCCGAAGTGAAAATAGAGCGCATCATCGGCCCAGGCCGGAGCGCGGGCGAGGTAGGCCAGTTCTTCCCGGTAAAGGCCCAGGGGCGGGTCGCCCCGGGTCAGGCGCTGCACGCTCTCCCCCAGCGCCTGGCGCTGACGCGCCGAGATCAGGCCGATTCCGAACAGGGCCGAATGGCTGTCCTGCAGCCAGGCCAGCCGTTCGCCCCGGTCCGCGCCGGCGAATTCGCTCAGCCAGGCGTTGCCGCTGTGAAAAACCTCCTGTTCGAGATCGAGACTCGCATCGAGCACCGTCAGCATCCGCTCGGCGCTGCCCGCCTCGCCGAGACGCTCGCGCATCACCGCCAGCAGGCGGCTGGCGGCGGCATGGCGCAGCCGGGGCGAGGCGCCCGGCTCCAGCGCCGCCGCCTTCTCCCGCAGGGAGTCGGCCAGGCTGCGGTCGCGCACCCGCCCGGCCAGATGGAGCAGTTCCGCGGCGAGAGAACGGGGGCGATAAACGTCTTCGATCAAACGGGCGAGCTGCGCATACTCTGCGGCCAGCTCCGATCGACCTTTCTCCGCGGCATGACGACGCACCGCCTCGGCATCGGTCGCTTCGGGCCGCACATGCAGCTTGACCTTGAGGGAGTCGAAAACCGGATCCTGCTCGCCGATGGTACGGGCCAGCTGGCGCATTTCGGTAAACGGCGCCCCTTCGCGGCCGTGGGGGAGAAACCGCACCGCCTCGCGCAACACCAGATAGTTGTCCCGCCGCCAGTTGCGGTCTTTCACCAGCTCGAGCAGCAGCGCCCGGCCCTGGGCGGTTTCGTTTTCGGCCTGCAGCGCGCCGCGATAGAAGCGCGCCCGGCGAAAGATCCAGCCGTCGTCGGCCTCGATCAGGAACTGCTCGAGAAGAATCTGCTTGAGGAGGGTATCGGCTTGCGGGCGCGCCAGAAAATCCCGGGGAATCAGGTCGGCGAGGACGTTGGCGACGAAATAGCCGTGCATGCGCAGGGTCGCGGTGCGCTCGCTGTACTCGCCATGCTGCACGCCGCCGCCGTGCTCGCCGCAGGCGTAGGGCCGCGGCGGCAGAATGGCGCCGTCGTTACAGAACCAGCGGATGCGCTTGAAGGGGCCGCGCGGCGCATCTTTCATCTCGACGACCCACTGGCGCAAGGTCGCGGGGGCGGGCAGCGCCGGCGGCTCGGGGCCGAGGGTTTCGCCGCCGCCCGGAGGGGACCGGGACCAGGCCGCGCAAGGGCTGAAAACCATACCGGCCAGGACCAGAAGCAGGGAAAAATACCGACAGAACATCGCACCGCCCGAAGGAAGAAAGCCCGACAATGGTTGTATTTTAGCACAGGGGGGGAGGCGCGGTGTAAAGGGGGGGGAGCCGGCGGGTGAACTAAAAACGGTACTGCACGCCCAGATTCAGCGAGTCGCTGAAATAATCGTCGTCCTCGTCGGGGTCGTCCTCGGTCGCGATGGAGGCGACGGCGCAGAACAGCAGCCCCAGAGCAACGCCCAAGCTCAACCAATTTTTCCAATGCTGCATGATCAGATTTTCCCTCCTGTGGATTCAGGTGATAAGCGGAACTGACAATTCAGTTCCCGCTGAATGGCGAAGTGTCCTCCCAGCGGATGGCGTCCACCGGGCAGATGTTATTGCAATGCCCGCAATCGATGCAGATCTCCGGGTCGATGCCATGGCGGATGTCGCCGGACAGGATCGCCCCCACCGGGCAGATGAAATAGCAGGCGCCGCAGTTGGTGCAGTCTTCGGTAATTTCGTGGGTTCCCATGATCTCTCCTGAAAAAGCCCGGCCCGTTTCATGACGAAGCCGGGAGATGCGGTTTTCAGCCGGCAATCATGCCGCAATCGTCCGGGAAAAGACAAGCCGGGAGATTCGGGAACCGAAAAACCAGGCCAGCCTCCCGAAACGGCCAGCGGGTCGCAGGTCCGGCTATAATGGGGATATCACCTTTTCCGGGCCCATGACCTCATGTTTCTACGCACCGCCTTTCAAAATCTCGAGCCGACCTTCTACGCCGGCCTCTTCGACGATCCCCTGCTGCTGGTGCGGGTGCGCCCCCGGGGGCGCAGCCTGCTCTTCGACTGCGGTCAGCTGCACCACCTGGCAAAGCGGGCGATCAAGTCGATCGAAGCTATTTTCATCAGCCACGCCCACATGGATCATTTCATGGGGATCGATACCTTCGTGCGCCACACCATGGTATCGGGGCGCACCTTCGAGGTGTTCGGTCCGCCGGGACTTGCCGGGCGCATGGCGCACAAGCTGGGGGGCTACGACTGGAACCTGGCGGAAGACTTCTGGTCGACGCTGCGGGTGCATGAAATTCACCCCGAGCGCATCGAGCGCACCGTCTTCGCCGGCAAGGAGAGTTTTCGCCCCCGTGGGGAGGGGGCGAGTGCCCGCTGCGGTCGCGGCATCTACCACAGCGACCACCTGCGGGTCGAGGCCGAACTGTTCGACCACCGAATTCCCGTTCTCGGGTTCCGTATCGTGGAAAAGTGCGGTTTTCGCATCGACGCGGGCAAGGTCGCGGCCGCGGGCCTGTCATCCGGGCCCTGGCTGGGGGAGTTGCAGAAGCGTTTCTATGCCAAAGAGCTCGACCGGCCCATCTCGGTTCCGCGCAATGAAGGAGGGGCGGAGGCCGCCGTCGACATCACCGGGGTCGAGCTCTATCGCCGAATTCGCCGGGAGGACCGCCCCGCCGGCATCGGCTACCTCACCGACATCGGCCTGACCCCGGAGAACCACCGCCGGGCCGTCGAGTTTTTCGCGGGGGTGACCCTGTTCGTCTGCGAGTGCACCTATCTCAGCGATAACTGCGGCAAGGCCCGCCGCGGCTTTCACCTGTGCAGCGACGACCTCAACCGACTGCTTGACGAGATCCGCCCCCGCCTGTTTCTCCCCATGCATCTCTCCAAAACCTACCAGAGCTGCAGCTTCAAGCTTTATCGCGAACTGCGCCCGCCCGCCGGGACCACCCTGCTGCGGATTCCCGACCACCAGACGCCGCGCCCCCTGCTGCCGGCGGAAATTGCCACACCCCATGAGAAAAAGCCGCCTTTGCCATGAAAGACGGCTTTTTGCTGCGATAGACCCGAGTTGCCCGGTCAGTTTTCCCGGGTTTCCATGCGCGCGTAGAGGAAGATTCCGCCACCGAGCAGGGTCGCCGTCCCGACGAACAGGCACCAGTAGAAGAGAATCGATCCCATCGCCGCCGGGGCGAACATGGAAAACATGAACACCGGAGAGAGGATGACGAGGAAAATGAGAACGGAGAGAACCCACAGGGTTTTTTTGAACATGATGGAGTCCCTTGTCTGCCGGTCGCAATAGTCAACCTTTTTAGTTGTAATTCTATCCCAAGGACTCCCGCTTTTCAGCACATTTTTTTCAGGACCGGGTTTTCCCTTTGCACGGGGGGGAACCGAAAATGCTCCCCGGCTCTTGATCGAAATCGACGCAGAAGGCATCATGGCCTAATTTCCCGGCCAGGGGACGGGTCGATTCGTCGGAGCCCGACGGCTGCAACGCATTCCCCGCTCGATCCGAAGACCGAATTTCTGCTACACTTTTCACACGAAGGAGCTCTCAGCATGGATACCTACTACGACCCCAGAGACCTGCCGAAATTCGAAGAGATCGGCCGCGACGCCCCGCAGCTGGCCAAGAAGTTCTTCGACTACTACGGCGAGGTCTTCGCCGACGGCGCCCTGACCGAACGGGAAAAAGCGCTGATCGCGCTGGCGGTGGCCCATGCGGTGCAGTGCCCGTACTGTATCGACGCCTATACCCAGGCGTGCCTGGAGAAGGGCTCGAATCTTGAAGAGATGACGGAGGCCCTGCACGTGGTCACCGCCATCCGCGGCGGCGCATCCCTGGTGCACGGGGTGCAGATGCGCAAGATTGCCGAAAAACTCTCGCTTTAGGAACCGAAGAGAATGAGCCGGGACAATCCGTCGGGGACGCCGCCCTTCGACCAGACTCTTGAACGCCATGACCTCGAGCTGGCGCGCGGCGCGACCCAGACCCTGCAGATCAACGTGGGGCGCCTGTGCGACCTCGCCTGCCGTCATTGCCATCTGAGCGCCGGCCCCGGCCGCAGCGAAGTGATGAGCCGCGCCACCATGGACGAGGTCATCGCCTACGCGACGAGAGTGCCGTTTCAGCTCATCGACATCACCGGCGGCGCTCCGGAAATGGTGCCCGATCTCCCCCACCTGATCGAAGGTCTGGCGCCGCTGGCGCCGAAGCTGATGCTGCGCTCCAACCTCACCGCTCTCGCCGGGGAGAAGCAGCGGGCGCTGATCGAGCTCTGCCGCCGGCGGCAGGTCGCCATCGTCGCCTCCTTCCCCGCGACCAACGCCAGTCAGACCGAGGCCCAGCGCGGCCCCGGGGTCTGGGACACGAGTCTCGCGGTGCTGCGCCACCTCAATCATCTCGGTTACGGCCTCGCAGGGAGCGGCCTCGAGCTGCACCTGGTCGCCAACCCCGCGGGCGCCTTTCTGCCCCAGGGACAGGCCGCCGCCGAACGCCAGTTCCGCCGCACCCTGGCCGATCGCCTCGGCATCGCCTTCAACCACCTGTTCGTCTTCGCCAACGTTCCCCTCGGGCGCTTCCGCCAGTGGCTCGAAGTCTCCGGCAACCAGGAAACCTACTTCGCCAAGCTCGCCCAGGCTTTCAACCCCTGCACCGTCGAAGGGCTGATGTGCCGCAGCATGGTTTCCGTCGCCTGGGACGGAACCCTCTACGACTGCGATTTCAACCAGGCCGCCGAGCTGCCCCTGAGCTGCCAGAAAATCCACGTGCGCGAAATGCAGGGAGCGCCCGAGCCGGGCAGCCCGGTCGCCGTCGGCGATCACTGCTACGCCTGCACCGCCGGTTCGGGCTTTACCTGAGGGGGCGAGATTTCCGCCTAGTTGAGGCGGACCACCCCGCACCAGAGAAGAAATATTTCTGTTGCCACCGGACCTGGTCCCGGGGAAAATGCTCCATCCCCGCAACGGGTCGAAGGCATGCCGAAAGAACACCCCGATCATTCGCGCTCACCCGCGGACTTTTATCCGCCCGCAAACTTTCTTGCCGCAACCCTGCTGCTAGCAGGGTTGTGCGCGTGCGCCGCGCCCCAGCCGGAACCCGCCTCCATGCTGCCGGCCAATCCGGCTCTGGCCGCCAGAGCATCGGCGGCCCCCCCGCCTGAGCGAAAGGTCCTCCCAGCGGATTCGCCGCGGGATTATTCCCATGCCATCCTCCGCAAACCGATCCCCGCAACGGACAGCGCCCCCGCTTCCCGGTCGGGTCCCGATTTCGCCGACGAGCCCGAGTTGCCGGCCCTCGCCGCCCTTGAAGCCGCCATCGAGCAGATCGGCACCCCCTACCGCCGCGGCGGCACCTCCCCCGCCGGGTTCGACTGCAGCGGCTTGATTCGCTTCGCCTTTGGCCAAGCCGGTTTTGCGCTGCCCCACAGCGCCGCGGCCCAGTACCGCCTGGTGCAAAAAGTGGAGCGGGCGGCACTGGAACCGGGTGATCTCCTCTTTTTCCGGGTGCGCGGGCGGCACATCGACCACGTCGGCATCTTTCTCGACGGCAGCGATTTCGTCCATGCCCCCTCCCCCGGCAAGAAAGTCTCCATCGCCAGCATGAAAGAACCCTACTGGCAGCGTCACTTCGCCGGCGCCGGCCGGGTCCCCTGATAAAAAAAAGGCGCTCCTCCAGGCGGAAGGCGCCTTTTTTGACCGACCATGTCGAATCGATTCCTGAATGGTCAGGGCCTGCCCGCCTCCCCCCGGCCGGAAACCCGCGGATAGAGCTCGCGCCCCTCGCTGACCATGACCTGATTGCGGTTATCGACCCGGCAGCCGTGCAGATAGGTGCGGTAGTCTTCGCCCCGGGCATGGGCGGTGTCGAAGAAGAACAGAACCCACTCGCGGCCCCGGGCCAGGGTGTCGCGCACCCGCATGCGGGCGTAGTCGGCGGCGCGCTGGCCTGCGGCCTCGAATCGGTCGAAACAGGTGAACACATGTTCGGGAAAATCGTGCCAGGGCAGGTGCGAAAAGAGCAGGCGGGTTTCGCCGAGGACGACCTCGCCGGAGTCACCGACCCGGCATTCGATCAGGTAGATGTCGTAATCTTCGTCTTTCCGGTGGGGCGTCTCGAAGAAAAAGCGCACCAGCGGCTGGCCGAAGGTGGCGCTCTCGCGGTAGGTCATGCGGTCGAAATCGGAATTGAGGCGATCGCGCCGCTCCAGCTCCTGCAGACAGGTAGCGACCCGCAGGCTCGGCTCGGCCCGGGCCAAACTTGCCCCCACCAGCAGCCAAAAGATGGTGTAAAGAATTCGTCTCCCGGGCATGAGTCCCTCCCCCCAGTACCGGATTTCCCCGCCGCATAGCAGCAGCCGAAGTGGGCAGCGCCCTCGATTTTCAATTGCATTTCATCGCAAAACCGGCCATTTTCCCGACAACTTCTTAGAGTCTAGACCAAGCCGGCGCGGCCGCAACCAGCGATTTTTTCCTGAACCCGCTCCCGGTTCAATCCCCCTGGCCGGCGATGGTCGAGAGCGTCCCGGACAGTTCCACCACCGCCTGCTGCGACTGCCGGCGGGCCTCCGACAGCTCGTCATGGGCCTGCCGGGCCTGGGCCAGGGCGGCCTCGGCCTGCCGCCGCGCCTCGTCCAGCCGCCCCTGCAACGCCTGGTATTTTTCCTCCACCTGCCGGGTCTGCGCCTTGACCTGGTTCACCAGCTCCTTGACCTTGTTGACCAGGGCGATGATCGCCTCGGCCTCCTGCTGCACCTGCCCCGCTTCGGCGGAAAGATCGCCGGCCTGCGCGCCGATCCGGCTCAGACGAGCGAGGGCCTGGTCGGCCCGCGTCGCGGCGCCCGCGGCCTCTTTGCTCGCCAGGTAGGTCATTTCGGCCGCATCCCCCGCGGCCTCTTTCGCCTGCTGGACGGTTGCGGCGGCGCTGGCCAGCCGCTCTTTGGCCACGCCGGTTTTTTCTTGCGCGGATTCCAGGGACGGGGCCGGCGCGGACGCCGTCTGCGGACTTTCCGCCGGCTCCGGGGCGGCGTCGGGAGGTTCGGCTGGCGGTGCTTCTTTGGTGGAAGCCGCAGCCTGATGGGTTTCAGCGGCCGGCGGCGCGGGGGTCTGATCGGGGAGCGGAGCAGGGGTTGCGGCCGAAGGTTGGGCCTGTGGTTCGGCGTGGATCGTGGCGACCTTGGCCGCATCTTGCGCCGGGACGGCAACTTCTTCCTCTTTTTCGCCGCAGGCGGCCAGGACCAAAACGAGCAGAGCGAGCAGCAGGATGGGTCGTTTCATGACGGGTCCTCCCCGTGTCGGTGACGGATGAACTGCAGCCGTTTATATTCAAACTTTAGCAGCTCGGAGGAGCTTTGCCAGCAGCGCTCAGGGCGGCGGCACCAGCCGGACCCGGGTGTCGTAGTAGGCGGCCCCCTCGCCCACCCGGCTCACCAGGTCGCGGGTGAGGAGGTTGGCGCTGCTGCCCGAAGCGAGCCAGCGCCCGCGGGGGAAGACCAGCACGTCGCCGCGCTCCCCGTTGGCCAGGCGCAGGCGCGCGCGGGTGCGGCCGGTGGAGCTTTCCACCCCCACCTCCTGGCCGTCGACCAGGCCGAGATCGGCGGCGGCCGCGGGATGGACCCGAATTTCGGTGAGCTCGTCCTGATCGGCGGGGGTCGTTTCGGAGCAGAGCCATGCGGGGGGCGAGATGGAGAGAAGGTGCAGGGGGTAGCCGGCCGCCTCGGGATCGATCGATTCTTCCTCCAATTCGCCGAGAAAGCGAAAGCGGCCATCGGCCGTGGGAAACCGCCGGTCGGCGTAGGGCACCAGCGGCGTGCCGGGAATCCGCACCGGCCCGGCGGCGAGGGCGGCGCGATCGAGGCCCGCCGCCACCGCGGGAGCGAGCAGGCGCTCGAGCCAGGTGCCAATCGGTAGGCAGAAATCGTCGGCCAGCCCCAGGCGCTCGGCCAGGGCGCAGAAGATCCGGAAGTCGCTGCGGCAGCCGGCCGGCGGCGCCACCGCCCGATGGACCGGCCCGATGAAATTGTGACCGTAGCCGGCGGTAACGTCCTCCTCTTCGAGAAAGGTGGTGGTGGGCAGAAAGATATCGGCCATCTGCGCGGTGTCGTCGAGAAAGTGGCCGGCGACCACCACGAAGGGCGTGCGGGCGAAGGCCTCCCGGACCTTGGCCGCGTTGGGCGCCATGCACACCGGGTTGCCGGCGGTGACGAAGATCATCTCGATGGCCGGGTCGCGGGCGGCGAGAATTTCGGCGCCGATGCGCGGCAGCAGCAGCCGGCGACGGCCGGGGTGCAGGTGGTCGCCGGTCCAGCTCAGGTCGTAGGGGGCGTATTCGTCGAAACCCTGGCTGACGCCCCCGCCCGCCACGCCGAAATTGCCGAGCAGGGCGGCGAGGGCGTCGATGGCGCGGATGCTTTGGTGGCCGAGCTCGTAGCGGTGAACCCCCCAGCCGAGGGAAATGGCCGCCGGGCGGTGGGCGAGGAGGAGGTCAGCCAGCGTTTCGATCGCCGCCGGCGCCAGGTCGCAGCGCCGGGCCAGCTCGCTCAGCGGCCGGCGCCGCACCAGCTGCTCGAAGGTGGCAAAGCCCGCGCTGTGCTGATCGATAAAGGCGCGGTCTTCGCCGCCGCGGTCAAGAACCGCGCGGGCCAGCCCCAGGGCGAGCCAGGCGTCGCTCCCCGGGCGCGGCTGCAGGTGCAGGTCGCACAGGGGAGCGGTCTCGGACGCCACCGGATCGACCAGCACCACCCGGCCGCCGCGGGCGCGGATGTCCTTCATGATCGGCAGCAGGTAGGGGTTGGTCACCGCCGGGTTGCGCCCCCACAGGATCAGCGCCCGGCTGTTGCGGTGATCTTGCGGGTCGTGGGAGATGCGCCGGCCGAGATCGAGATTCTGCGCCGCCTCGCCGGTGCCGCCGCAGAGGGTGCCGCGGGTGCCGGTGACGCCGCCGAAGAGGTTGAAGAAGCGCTCGCCCAGCAGCTTGAGGGCGCTGCGCTGGGCGAAACCGCGATAGGAGAGAATCGCTTCGGGGCCGCTGCGCGCGCGGATCTGCGTCATCCGCCCGGCGATCTCGGCGAGGGCCTCATCCCAGGAGATTTCCCGCCAGCGGCCGCCCTCTTTGCGCAGCGGGCTCAGCACCCGCTCGGGGCTCTCCATGCGCGCGACGAAACGGGCGCACTTGCCGCAGGCAAAGCCGCGGGTCAGGGGATGGGCGGGATTGCCGCGCAGGGCGGTGACGCGGCCGGCTTCGACCTCGGCCAGCAGGCCGCAGGCGTTGGGGCAGTCGCGGGTACAGGTGGTGACGACGGAGGTCCTGGCCATGGGGAGGGTCAGTCTTTCAGCAGGTTTTTTTTGAGCTTGTCGTATTCGTCCTGGTCGATCAGGCCCTTGTCGAGCATCAGCACCAGCCGGGCCAGTTCGCGGCGGCGCAGCGCCTCGGGGTCTTCGAGCCGGGGTGAACCTTCGACCACGTTCCCCTCGATCGCCCGGGGCGCTTCGCCCGGGTGGCCGGGGTTGCCCAGGCGCACCGAGGCCAGTCCGCCGAGAAAGCTGATCTCCAGCGGCCGGTCGCGAAAGGCGGGATCGTTGAGGATGGTGCCGATGTTGCCCGAGCGGTTCTTCAGCCGCCGGTAAAAGAGGTAACCGGAGCCGACGATCAGCACCAGCCCGCCGAGGACGATCCACACCATGTACTCGACCACGCCGCGGAAGAAAACCACCAGCAGCCCGAGCAGCAGCATCAGCAGGGCATGCAGGATGAGAATCAGATAGCTGGCGAAGATCCCCTGAAACAGGCCGCCTTCGCCCTTTTCCTTGTTCGCCATGATACCTCCGTGGTGGAGAAAGCTGTGAAGTCCTTCATTGTACCAGTATTTTTATTGCTTCCGGAGGGGATTTTTTTCAAGGCCTCTCTCCCACTCTCCGCTGAAACCCTGCCCCTTGCTCCGCTTGTGGCCGATCCGTCGCCGGCTAGAATGTGATAAGGAGGAAGAAAGGAACCCATCATGGCCCAATCCGTGATCATCATGGGCGCGGCGGGGCGCGACTTCCACAATTTCAACACCCTGTTCCGCGACGACCCGGCCTACCGGGTGACGGCGTTTACCGCCGCTCAGATTCCCGACATCGCCGACCGCCGCTACCCGCCCGCACTCTCCGGCCCCCTTTATCCGAAGGGGATTCCCATCTTACCCGAAGAGGAGCTGGACCGCCTGCTGCGGGCGCAGCCCATCGACCTGGTGGTCTTTTCCTACAGCGACATCTCCCACCTCGAAGTCATGCACCGCGCCTCGCTGGCGCTGGCCCGCGGCGCCGGCTTTCTCCTCGCCGGCCCGCGGCGGACCCAGCTCCGGGCGCGTCGGCCGGTCATTGCGGTGTGCGCCGTGCGTACCGGCTGCGGCAAATCGCCCACCACCCGCCAGGTGTGCGCGATCCTGCGCCAGCGCGGCCGGCGGCCGGTGGTGGTGCGCCACCCCATGCCCTACGGCGACCTGGCGGCCCAGGCGGTGCAGCGCTTTGCCGCGTACGCGGACTTCGACCGCCACCGCTGCACCATCGAGGAGCGCGAAGAGTACGAGCCGCTGGTGGAGCAGGGCATCACCGTCTTCGCCGGCATCGACTACGGGCAGATCCTGCGCCGAGCCGAAAGCGAAGGAGACGTCATCGTCTGGGACGGCGGCAACAACGACCTGCCCTTCTTCCGCCCCGACATCCACATCGTCCTCCTCGACCCCCACCGCGCCGGCCACGAACGCCTCTATTTTCCCGGCGAGAGCAACCTGCTCTGCGCCGACATCGCCCTGATCAACAAGGTCGATTCGGCGCCACCGGATAAAGTCGCCGAAGTGCGGGCGACGGTTGCGGCCCTGCGCCCCGAAGCGCAGATCGTGCTCGCCCGCTCCGAGGTGCGGGTCAGCGACCCGGAGGCCATCCGCGGCAAACGGGTGCTGGCGGTGGAAGACGGGCCGACTCTGACCCACGGCGGCATGCCCTTCGGCGCCGCGACCCTGGCGGCCCGCCGCTTCGGGGCGGCGGAGATCGTCGATCCGCGCCCCTTTGCCCGGGGGTCGCTGGCCGCGGTGTTCGCGCAGCACCCCCATCTGGAGCGGGTGCTGCCGGCCATGGGCTACGGCCCCCGCCAAGTCGACGAGCTGGCAGCGACGATCAACGCCGTCCCCTGCGACCTGGTGCTGTTCGCCACCCCGATCGACCTGCCGGGCCTGGTCGCCATCGACCGGCCAAACCAGCGGGTACACTACGCCTATCGCGACGCGGGCGCCCCGACCCTCGCCCAGACCCTCGCTTCGCGCCTCGAGCGGTTGCCGGCCGCCGCGGGAGACGCCCCGTGAGCCCCGGCAAGAAACCGGTGCTGCTCGTCGCCCTCGGCGGTAACGCCCTGGTCAAGCCGGGGGAAGCGGGGAGCGCCGCCGAGCAGTTCGAAAACCTCAAGGTTCCCGTACGCCAGCTGGCGCGTCTCGCCCGCGATTATCGCCTCATCGTCACTCACGGCAACGGGCCCCAGGTCGGCAACCTGCTGCTGCAGCAGGAAAGCTGCCGCGAGGCGCCGCGCCTGCCGCTCGAAATCCTGGTGGCGCAGACCCAGGGGCAGTTGGGCTACATGATCGAGTCGTCTCTCGACGGCGCCTTCATGGAACTCGGCCTCAGCCCTCCGCCGCCGCTGGTGAGCCTGATCAGCTACGTGGTGGTGAACGAGGACGATCCCGCCTTCGCCCACCCGAGCAAGCCGGTGGGTCCGGCCTTCGCCCGCAAGCCCGAGGCGCCCTACCCGCTGGTCGAGACCGCCAGGGGCTGGCGGCGGGTGGTGGCCTCGCCCGAACCGGTCACCATCGTCGAAAAGCGCGAAATCCGCCTGCTCGTCGAGCAGGGCTTCGTCGTCATCTGCTGCGGCGGGGGCGGCATTGCGGTGGCGCGCGAAGGGCGCTCCTTCCAGGGGGTCGACGCGGTGATCGACAAGGATCTGGCGAGCGCGCGGCTGGCCGCGGAGGTGGGCGTCGAGTTGCTGGTCATCGCCACCGACGTCGCCGGAGTGGCGCTCGATTTCGGCGGCGCCAACCAGCGCTTTCTGCGCCGGCTGGGCGCGGCCGAGGCCCGGCGCCGGCAGCAGGAGGGACAGTTCGCCCCCGGCTCGATGGGGCCCAAGGTCGAGGCGGCGCTGCGTTTTCTCGAAGGCGGCGGACAGCGCGCCGTCATCTGCGCGGTGGAGGAGATCGCAGCGGCGGTCGCGGGGGAGGCGGGGACGGAAATGGTGAGATGAACGGCGTCGGAGGGGCAGAAAGCTAGCGGGTGCCCCGCCCGAAATGCCGCTTGGTCGAGTCCTGCAGCTTGCCCGCCGCGCGAAAGGCTTCGCGCAGCAGATCCTGCTCGTTTTTGCTCAGGACATTGGGGTCGATATAGTGGGAGGGGTCTTTTCCCTGGTCGATGAGGGCGATCTCGTGGCGCAGCCGCAGGAAGGTAAAGGCCTCCAGCGCCGCCTTGAGATGCTCGGCGGTCTCCTCGTTGAAGACGTTGAGCTTGACCAGTTGGTCGAGACGCTCGACGGTGGTGGTGGCGTCGACCCCCTTCTCCAGCAGAAACATGCGCACGCAATCGACGATGAAGACGCTGCCGGCCTGCTTGAGGGAGAGCTCCCCCTTGTGCGCGCCGCTCTTCTCCACCACGAAGCGCCCGAGCAACCCGAGCGGAGGCTTGTGGTTGAGCTCGTTTTCGAGCAGATAGAAGAGAAAGACCGGCTTGCGGCGAATGGCGCGGTGGAGAATTTCGCGCAGCTCCTGACACAGGGTCGGGTCTCCCACCAGGGGCATGAAATCGAGGAAGATGGTCGAGTACATGACCCGCTTGGGCTCGGGGACATCGATCCAGCCGGAGATGCGCTCCGCCCAGTCGCTGAGCCGCCCGCGCCACAGGGGGTTATTGGCCATGACCTTGCCGTTGCACAGGAAATAGCCGATCTGCGCGAGCGCCTTCACCAGCCGCTCGGCAAAGGGGACGAAGAAGGCATCGACCTCCTCGCTCATGGCGTCGGGGAAATCCTCGTAGATCAGGCCGTTGTCCTGGTCGGGTCCGAGAAGCATCTCCTTGCGCCCGCCGCTGCCCATGATGATCATGCAGAAGCGGATGTCGGGGGGGGTGAGCCCCTCGCGCTTCAGTTCGTCCAGCACGATCTCGAAACAACGGCGCTGGATGCAGTGGTGAATGTAGGAGAGGATCTCCATGGTCTCGAAATGAGAGCGGGCCTCGCCCATCAGCGCCTTGGCCACCTGGACCATGCGCGCCTTGGCCGCCGCCAGCTCCTCCACGGTGCGGGCCTCCTTGACGCTGCCCACCAGCAGCATCGACTTCTGGCTGCGGAACCTCATCATGTCGCGCAGGGTCACGATCCCCGCCACCTCGCCCTGGTCAATGATCGGCAGGTGCTTGATCTTGTGGCCGATCATGAAGGCGGTGGCTTCGTACATATAAGCATCGGGCGCCATGGTGGAGGGGTTCGGGGTCATCACGTCGGCAGCCACCAGCCGGTTGCAGTCGACCGTCTCGCGGGCGAGCACCTTACTGACCAGGTCGTGCTCGGTGATGATGCCGGCGGCGGGACAGGTGGCGTCGGTGACGATGATGGCGCCGATGCCGCGCAGGGTCATGCGGCGGGCGATCTCGCGGATGGGCGTGTCGGGGGGGCAGGTTTCCACCGGCGACGACATGATCTCCGAGAGGCGCTTCTTGAAGGGATAGGCCTCCATCTGGGTCAGCGCCTTCTGGGTGTGATCGTCGACCATCTCCGAGTAGAGGCTGCGCACCCGGGACAAAATGATGCGGGTGAAATATTCGCCGATATGGGGATAGAGTTTGGCGGCCTCGGTCAGAAGATCCTGCGGGATGAGGTAGCACTCGGTGGCCTTCACGGTGCGGGCGCCGGCGGTATAGGGCTCGTTGGTGAAAATCGGCGTGCCGCCGAAAAAGGAGCCCTCCTTGCGGTAGGCCACCACCATCTCGACCCCCCCGGGGGTGAGGGCGACGATTTCCACCAGCCCCTCCTTGATCAGGTAGAGGTAGCCGGTGGGCGGATCGTGCTGATTGAAAATATGGGTGTGAGGAGGAAATTTTCTGACGACGGCGGCCTGCTCGAAGCGGGCGAAAATATCGTCGGGGAGTTGCTTGAACGGTTCCGAATCTCTGAGTGTCCTGACCAGGCCCATAGTGTTTCCCCGACTATCCGATCCCCGAGAGCTGCGCGTGGACGAAAAAGGCCTCCGCGCGGGAAGCCTTAATCGAGCTTAACTGGAATGTTAGCACAACAGGTGTACGGGGAAAAAGAAATTAGGCGGGCCAAATTCCCTTTTACGGCTTCCCCTGCTTCTTCTTTTTTTTCCCCAGGGTGAAAGGATGGGCCTGACGGCTGATGATGAAGTCGGCAAAAATCTTGATCCAGATGGTCGATCCGGCCAGCGCGCTCCAGGCCTGGTAATGGGTGAAGGGCCCGATACGAATGCCGGTGGCGATCCACAGCGGAACGCCGACGATGATCCAGATCGCGGCCGCACCGGCGGCAAGATTAACCAGGCCGACGGTTTTGGCCCATTTTTCCGGGTGAGGCGGAGACTCGCCGCGCTTGAGGGCGACGTCGGAATAATCGCGCTTCACGAATATCCGCCAGGCGCGGCGCAGCCAGAAAAAAGCCATGGGAAAGAGCGCGAGAAACAACACCCAGGTCATCGCGACGCTGACGTCAAAAACCATTCCAGACTCCCGTTAGGCCCGGCCGAGCGGGCCGTGCAAGAAAATTTAACCTGTTTGTACCTGACGCCTCGGGGGCAGGCAATAAAAATCTGAAAAAAAACCCCGCCAGCGCAACTGGCGGGGTCGATGGATCTGACAGACATCTCAAGCCAGAATTTAACCTGGAGCTTAGTGAGCGTGGCTGCCGTCGACGGCTTTGGCGCCGCGGGGGACGCGCACGCTTTCCACCAGGTGCTGAATGTGATCGGGCGGAGCGGCGGTGACCTTGCTCACCAGGTAGGCGACCAGGAAGTTCACCAGCGCACCGATGGCGCCGAAGGCGTTGGGCGAAATGCCGAAGAAGAAGTCCGGCTTGCCGCCGAAGAGCCCGAGGAACTCGGTGCCCTTGATGAAGAAGATACCTTTGTGGGCGAAGACGTAGATCATGGTGATGCCGAGGCCGGCGAGCATACCGGCGATGGCGCCTTCCTTGTTCATACGCTTGTTGAAGATCCCCATCATCAGGCAGGGGAAGATGGAGCTCGCGGCCAGACCGAAGGCGATCGCCACGGTACCGGCGGCGAAGCCCGGCGGATTGAGACCGAGGTAACCGGCGACCAGAATCGAGCAGGCCATGACGATCTTGCCGGCCATCAGCTCGCCCTTCTCGCTCATATTCGGCATCCACATGTCCTTCAGCAGGTCATGGGAGATGGCCGAGGAGATCGCCAGCAGCAGACCGGCGGCGGTGGAGAGCGCGGCGGCGAGACCGCCGGCGGCCACCAGCGCGATGACCCAGTTGGGCAGCATGGCGATTTCGGGGTTGGCGAGAACCATGATGTCGGCGTTGACCGAAAGTTCGTTGCCCTGCCAGCCGGCAGCTTGAGCCTTGGCGATAAATTCCTCGTTCTTGGACTTGTCGTTGTAGTACTGGATGCGGCCGTCGCCGTTCTTGTCCTCGAACTTGAGCAGGCCGGTGACCTCCCAGCGCTTCATCCAGTCGGGGCGCTGGTCGTACTCGAGGCTGGCGGTGGGAGCGAACACGCTTTCGCTGGGATTCATCACCGCGGTGTTGATGGTCTTGTGCAGGTTCATTTTCGCCATCGCGGCCACGGCGGGAGCGGTGGTGTAGAGGATGGCGATGAAGACCAGGGCCCAGCCGGCGGAAGAGCGGGCGTCCTTGACCTTGGGCACGGTGAAGAAGCGGATGATGACGTGGGGCAGACCGGCGGTACCGATCATCAGCGACACGGTGTAGACGAACATGTTGAGCTTGCTGCCGGGGACGGCGGTGGTGTACTTGCCGAAACCGAGGTCGGTGACGACCTGATCAAGCCGGTGCAACAAGGACACGTCGGTTCCCGCCATCGTGGAACCGAGGCCCAACTGGGGCAGAGGGTTGCCGGTCAGCTGCAGCGAGATAAAGACCGCCGGCACGGTGTAGGCCAGGATCAGCACGCAGTACTGGGCGACCTGGGTGTAGGTGATCCCTTTCATGCCGCCGAACACAGCGTACATGAAGACGATGGCCATACCGATGAAGATGCCGGTGGCGTTGGAAACGCCGAGGAAGCGGGAGAAGGCGACCCCGACCCCGGTCATCTGGCCGATGATGTAAGTCAGCGAGGCGGCAAGCAGGCAGATGACCGCCACCGAGCTCGCGCCCTTGGAATAGAAACGGTCGCCGACGAACTGAGGGACGGTGAACTTGCCGAACTTGCGCAGGTAAGGCGCCAGCAGCATGGCCAGCAGAACGTAGCCGCCGGTCCACCCCATCAGGAAGAGACCGCCGCCGTAGCCCATGTTGGCGATCAGGCCGGCCATCGAGATGAAGGACGCCGCCGACATCCAGTCGGCGCCGGTCGCCATGCCGTTGAGAACCGGATGAACGCCGCCGCCGGCAACGTAGAATTCACTGGTGCTCCCGGCACGGGCCCAGATGGCGATGCCGATATACAGAGCAAAGGTGAGACCGACCACCAGATAAGTTATCGCTGTAAGACTCATTTATCGTCCCTCCTCATTGCTCGTGAACATCGAATTTTTCGTCGATCTTCCCCATCAACTTGGCGTAGATGAAGATGAGAGCGACGAAAACATAGATCGATCCCTGCTGCGCAAACCAGAAGCCCAGCGGATAGCCACCCAGGCTGATGTTGTTCAACGCCTCCGCAAACAGAATTCCGGCCCCGTACGACACCAGAAACCAGACCACCAGGATCTGGCCCACCAGCGTCAGCACTGTTTTCCAATACGCTGCTGCACTCTTGTCCATAAAAAAACCTCCTTCAGCTTAGGGAAAATGAACTGCCGAGTTTTACCCTGCGAACCTCTTTACCCGATTTCAAACTCACTTTTCATTCTACAACCAAATCTCCTGCCGTCCACTGGTCGCGCGCCAAACCCCCGAGATCAAAAACAGTGTTTAAAAAACTCTCTTCCACCGCCGGTCGAGATGAGAAAATTTGTTTTCTTTTTCCGTATACAAAATATGGTCTAAACATCGTTATCGTGTCAAAATCGAGCATATTGGCCGATTTAGGGTCAAATTATCCCGCTTATCCGGACATTGTCAACAATAAAATAAAACTCCGTTTGAATTTTTTTGAAACCATGGCGATTTCGGGTAATCTTCCGGACATCCGCTGCCTGTAACGACGTTCGTTTTTGTATCCCCGTGCATATTTTTCCGGGAAATCCGCAATCGCCCCTCGCCGGCCGGCGCCTGAAGCGGGCCTGCGACCCCGCAGACCCGCGCACTACGTCCGACAAGCTCTCCCAAACGCAGAACGCCCCCGGCAACGGCCGGGGGCATGAAAAACGCCGGAAACCCAGAAACTTGATTTCAGTGCACTCCCTCCGGATATCCCTTCGCCAGGCAGTGCCCGAGATAGCCGAGCTTGGAATTGACGATGTCGCTCGCCGCCCGAAGAGCCGGCAGCAACTTTTCCTCGACGACCTCAGGCCCCATGCGGAAATCGGGGCCGACCAATGCCAGCGCTCCCATCACCTCGTTATTGCCGGCAAAGAGCGGCACCGCCACGCAGGCGCTGCCCTCCCCCAAGCCGTGATAGTCAACGCAGGCGCTGCGCTCGCGCACGTCCCGGTCAGCGGCCGACATATCCGCCGGCTCGCCCGCCGCCACCGGCGAAAGCGCGCAGGACGGGTCGGCAAAGGCGAGCAACACCCTGCCCGCGGCATTCGAAGACAAGGGAAAGCGTTTTCCCACCAGCGAAACGACCTTGACCTGGTGAGTGCTGTCGACCATATCGATGAACAAAGCCTCATTTTCACGGCGCAAAACCAGGTAGGTCGCCTCGTTGCATTCCCGCGTGAGGCGGTCCATCACCGGCCGGGCCTTGCGCAGCAACGCCATGCGCGAAAGGAGCTTCTGCCCGATCTCATAGGCCAGAGGCCCCAGGCTGTATTCGCGCGAACCTTCCTTGCGCTCCACATAGCCCCGATTCTCGAATGTCGCCAACAGGCGAAAAACACTCGCCTTGTTCATTCCGAGGCGCTCGCTCAGCCGCGACAGACTGAGATCGTCCTCCTCCTCGCCAAGAGCCTCCAGCAACGCCAGGGCATTCTCAACAGAGCGGATGCAGTAGGTATCTTTTTCCCTTGCCGGCATCATGCACTCCTCACTCAATTAGTTCGCCCAAAAGCCGGGGGTTTGGCAACGAGCGCAATTATCGTGGGGGCAGGAGCATTTGGCCGCGACGGAAAATATACAAAAAAGTAATACGGCGTTCTATTCAAGTCAACGGGTTATTTTTTGTTTTCACCATTTATTTATGAAAAACGAAAAAAGAACCATTCGGAGAACAAGGCCGAAAGCAATGGGACTCGCTGAATATGCCAGCCGCATACCTGATGTCGCAATTCGGACGACCACCCTGACCGCAGGCATTCACCGTCCATCCGGACCTAAACATCGTTTTATCGTACTGAAAATCGCTCACCGGCGCAGGGATTTTCCGCGCCGCCATCCGGTGACCGATCATCGACACCAGAATTTCGCTCCGAAAAAAATGGCCGGTGCGCGCTCCTGCTGGAACGGGCACCGGCCATGGCCGGGCAGCGAGGCGCGCCGAAGCGCCCCGGTTATACCGCGATATCGATGTGCATCCCTTTGCCGGAAAAAGCGGCCCGGCCGCCGCCGGCGGTCCCTTGCGCCGCGGCGGTTTTCTCGAGGGTCTTCTGCAGAACCTCCGCGCCGACCTCAAACTGGTTCAACGATTTGGCCAAGACCGCCATACTCGCGGCACCGGCAGCTGCCGAAACGTCCATCGTCAGACTCCTTCCCCTTGCGCCAGACCCAAAAGCCGGCCCAACATCCGAAGGCCGGCTTTCACGCGTCTGGCTTGTCAAAACCATCTTCGACAACCCGGCCGTCTGGCGCCCGCCAGACCCGTCGGCTTTGCGTCCCCGGATCGCCCCGGGTTTGCCATTTCGGATGTTGAGATCACCCTAGCAGAAAAAGTTAACAACGACAAATTTCTTTCCGCACTCCCTGCGGTCGCCCTGAATCCCGCGAAGGAGCGGACCGCTCACTTGACCTCGAACTTGTACCCCACCCCGTAAATCGAATGAATCAGTTCCTCCTGCGGCGCGGCGACCGCCATCTTCTTGCGCAGCTTCTTGATATGGCTGTCGATGGTGCGGTCGCTGACCACCCGCTCGTCGGGATAGATGCGATCCATCAATTGGGCGCGGGAGTAGATGCGGCCGGGATTGGCGGCGAGAAAACCGAGCAGTTTGAATTCCACCGCGGTCAGCTCCAGGTCGTTGCCGTGCAGGGTCGCCCGGTAGCGGCCCGCATCGAGCACCAGCCCCTCGGCCTGCACGGTCGGGCCGCCAGCGGCACGGCGCAGCACCGCCTTGACCCGGGCCACCACCTCGCGCGGGCTGAAGGGCTTGCAGATGTAATCATCGGCCCCGAGCTCGAGCCCGAGCAAACGATCGATCTCCTCCACCCGGGCGGTCACCATGATAATGGGCACGGTGGAAAAGGCGCGCACCTCCTTGCAGACCTCCATACCGTCCCGTCCCGGGAGCATCAGATCGAGTAGAATCAGGTCGGGTTGAGTCTCCCGCACCCGGGCAACCGCCTCCCGGCCGTCGGCGACGATCTGCGATCGATAGCCGGCCCGGGTCAGGTAATCGCGCAGCAGGGTCGCCAACTTGATCTCGTCCTCAACGATCAGAACGGTTGCGCTCATCCTCCCCCTCCCGCGACCGGCAGCCGCACCCTGATGCGCAAACCGCCCAGAGGGGACGGCAGCCCCTCGATCGTGCCCTGGTGGGCCTCGACGATGTTGCGACAGATCGACAGCCCCAAACCGGCGCCTCCCGTGTCGCGGCTGCGGGAGGCATCGACCCGGTAGAGGCGGTCGAACAGCCGTTCGAGATCGGCCTCCGGCACCCCCGGCGCGGTATCGCGGAAATCGATCACCACCTGGTCATCCGCCTGCCCCAGCTCAACCTCAAGCCGACCGCCCGAATCGGTGTACTTCAGCGAGTTGTGCAGCAGGTTGGCAAAGAGCTGGCGCAGCCTCTCGCCATCGGCCTGCAGATCGAGGGACTCAGGCGGCAGCCGCACGATCAGCGCAAGCCCGTGCTGGGCGAATTCGCCCCGGTATTCCTCGCACGCTGCGGCCAGGATTTCGCCCAGGTCGACCATCGCCTTGCGATAGCTCAGGGCGCCCAAATCCGAAAGGGACAGCTGGTAGAGATCATCCACCAGGCGGCTCAGTCGCATCACTTCCCCATGCAGGGACGCGACCGACCCGGCATCGGTCGGGCGGATGCCGTCCTGGATCGCTTCGATCTCGGCGCGCAGGACCGCCAGTGGCGTTCGCAACTCGTGGGAAATATCGGCAATCCATTGGCGACGGACCTGCTCGTTTTTTTCGAGGGTCAGGGCCAGGGTGTTGAAATCGCGGGCGAGCTGCCCCAGCTCGTCGGAGGTGCGCACCGGCACCCGCACGGCGTAGCGCCCCGCGGCAAGCTGGCGGGTCCCCGCGGCCAGCCCCCGCACCCGCCGCGCCATGCGCCCGGCCAGGGGCAGCGCGACCAGCGCCGCCGCCACGGTCATGACCACGGCAATCAGCAAAAACGCCTGGCGTTGCTCCGCGGCGAATTCCAGCTGATGAGCGGCGCCCAGATGGGGCAGCGGGACCATGCCCAGGTAGCCAACCACGAGGCCATCTTTGCGCAGGGATTGCAGAGAAATATCAGCGGAATATTCAGCAGGGGCGAAAATCGCCTGCCGCTGGGCGTCTAGCAACACCACCCGGCGGGCGAAAAAAGCTTCCCCGCGGGGATGGCGGCGCCCCTTGTGGGCGGGGGCCAGCTCTCTTCTTGGCCCAGGCACGGCAGGCGAGAGCTGGTCCGGAATTTCCTCGGGCAGACTCGCGCGCAGAATCTGCCGCCAGCGCGAGCGATCATCCCGCAGGAAATCCCAGCCGCCATTCTGGGCATAAGCCTCCTCGAGATTCGCCGCCAGCGCCTCGAGGCGCTGGACTTCGAGGGTATTGACATATTTCAGAAATCCGCGATCGAAACTCCACTGCATAAGGAGATACATCCCCACGACCACGGCGCCAACCACCCCCAGCAGAGTCGCGAACAATTTGTATTTCAGACCGATGGTCATCATGGACCTCGCAACCTCTTTTGCTCGATTATGCACCAGAGGCGGAAGCTCGCCAGAGCATTTTTTGAGCGGTTGCGGCCTTTCCTCATTTCTTCCACATTTCTTCCCCATTCGGGCGCTATTTCTATATCCAGAGAGCCGGGAGACAGAACCAGTGCTCCCCGGCAGCAACGATCATTCAACCGAAGGAGGACAACGATGAAAAAGCAGATGATCGCAGCGGTTCTGATGAGCGCCCTGATCGGCGGCGGCGCCCTGGTCGGCACGACTCTGGCGGCCCAGGGTTTCGGGCCGAAATTCGACTGTGACGGCAGCGCAGTGGACTCGGTCGCAAGAGAAGCTCGCCAGGAGCGGCATTTTGCCCGCATGGCCGCGATTCTCGACCTGACCGACGCCCAGCAAGCACAGATCAAGGCGATTCGCGAAGCCAGTCGGGAGAAAACCGCCCCCCTGCACGAGCAGTTGCGAGAAAGCCGCGACAAGCTGCGCGAAGCCGGGAAGGACGGCAGCTTCGACGAGGCCGCGGTGCGCGCCCTGGCGAGCGAACAGGCCGCGGCCAAAACCGAACTGATGGTCGAGCGGGCCCGCACCCGCAGTCAGATTCACGCGCTGCTCAGCGACGAGCAGCGGGAACTGGCGGAAAAACTGGGGGCGATGCGACACGCGGACCAGGGGAGATCAGGCCGAGGCGGGCACCGCGGAGACATGTAGTCATCAACTCGGAACAATCGGCAAAGAAAGGCCGCGGCGAAAAGTCGCGGCCTTTTTTCTGCGGGGCGAGGGGAGAAAGGATGAACTACTCGACCGGGAAACACAGCGTGTAGTCGCTGCAGACACCGCAGTTGGGCGACTTGCACATGACGCCGCCGTGCAGGTCGCAGACCTGCTTGAACAGGTAGCGCTTCCAGCGCATGCCCTGGTGGTTGGCCGCGGCCAGGGTCGGCAGATGCCGGCGGATGGCCGCCGAAATCTCCGGGCGCTCGAACAGGCCCATGGCGATCCACAGATGGCCGGGATGGGCGGCGCGGGCGGCGATCGCCCGGGCCAGCCAGCGGGAGGGGGAGGGAGACCGGCCCGCTTGATCTGCAGGAACATGGGAGAGGAGAATCGCCAGCACGTCCGGGTTGGACTCGGGGGGCGGCGACAAACTTGACGCCGCTTTTTCCGGCGGGATGCCGGGGTCGGCGGTCGGAAAATACAGGGCGAGAAGGGCGCGAAGATCCTCCCTGCTCAGGCCGGCAGCCGACGCCAGTTCGTGGGGCTCCCCGGCGGCGACGGCAAGGAGACAGGCAAACAGGTGACGATCTTGCGCAGCGACCCCGGGCGGGGCCGGGCTCTGCATCAGGGCCCGGTAAACGGGGTCGTCCGCCGTCACCCGGGGACCATGGGCATCGGGTTGATGCACGGCCTGCCGCACCGCGTGGTCTTCGCTGCGGGCGCTCTTCACCGCCGCCTGCAGGGCTGCGACCGCCAGCTCGGCGCAGTAGCTGCGCTCGGCGGGCAGCCCTTCGAGGACGGCATCGACCCGCGCGGCGTCGATCCGGGCGACCTCGTCGAGGGGATGGCCCGTCGCCAGTTCCGCCGCCGCGGCACAGGCGGCGATGGTGAAGCCACAGCCGAAGACCTGGAAGCGAATATCGTCCACCACACTTTTCCGGCTGCGAATGGCAAAACGCACCGCCAACCGCTTGCCGGCCTCGTCGGCGCCGAGGCCGACTTCCCCGATCCCGTCGGCATCGGGGAGCTCGCCGCTGCGCGAGCTGTCCATGGCGTAGCGACGGATGGTGTCGGTGTAGCCGGTCATGGGAAATCTGAGCCTTTTGAGAAAAAAATTGTTCGCCTCAACATCGAAGGCGTGATCGCAACCAACCTTTCACCACCGGACCATCAATGGCCCCATGCATCAATCCAGATCCGCGTAACCTCGCTTGCGAGGTTAGCAAGCGGACGGTTTGCCTTGCCGCTACGAAGCGCGGCCTTTTTTTGATTTTTGCTGAGAATGAATCAATGCACCGACCACTTGCGGCAGAACACTTGCGGCAGAACACTTGCGGCAGAAATGCTCCCGGTGGGGGGCGTTTTTCTGCTTTTGAGGCCTGTCAAAAGAGTAAGCCGCCGTCCGGGGGCGAGACCCCGGGAAACGGACGGTGGTCGCAAGTTGAACAAATGGTGCGACCCATCCGAAAAACCCAAAACCCCAAATCAAGACCAAGACCGCGGGGTCGCGGCCCCGCCCGCCGCCCAAACTTTTTCACGCCGAAAAGTTTGGATCAAACGGCGCCCCCGCCTCCTTGCCCGGCTCACGCCGGGTTCCCTGCGCTCCGGCTGCGTCAGAGGGGGGGGAAGGGCGAAAACCAAAGCAGGACTGCATTCAGGCGTGGGCCTTGCGGCCCAGCATCCGCATGTGCTCGGCGGCATTGGCCGCCTCGAACAGGAAATAGGCCCCGCCCTCGTAGAGGATGTCGTTCTTGAGCTGGTTGCCCACCTGCTCCCAGTTGGGAAACCCGCGCAGGACCAAACCCTTGTGGTATCTGTGCGCCAGCGCCTCCGCGTGGAAGTTGCTCACGATCAAATCGTAGCCGGCGCGCAGGCTTTCGACATCCTCCATGTCGCCGACCATGACCTTGTTCGCCCGGATTTTCTCGAGTTGGGACGAATCGACAGAGGAGACAGCGACTGCGATTTTTCCGCCGGCCTCATGCAGCGCCTGGCACAGCCCGGCCAGGTGATCGGGTTCGGCGGCGGCGAGGATACGGGTCTGTCCGAGGGAAAAATGGCTGTCGAGCAGAGCGTCCTGCAGCCGCTTGCGCCAACGGATGATGCTCGGGTGCGGCGCTTCGAGCCCGCTCTCGGCAAGGAGCGCCGCCACCAGGTGATCGGTCGCCTCAAGCCCCTGCAGGTGGGCGAAATGATGATGCGTCATGCCGGCATTCTTTTCCAGCAGCGCCCTGGCGCAGGCCGCCATCGAATCGCCGACGCTGATCACCAGGCCGGCGTCGCCCAGAGCCCGAATCTCCTCGACCTCGATGCCGCCGCCGGTGAGCGATCCCTGCTTTTCGCCGAGGTAGCCGTCGAGGGAGGTCGACAGGTCGGGCAGGGCGTAGACCTGGTAGCCGAACAGGGCGACGAACTCCTTGATCTTCTCCACTTCGATCGGCTGCAGGCTGACGTGGGGCAGGATCAGCGCTTTCTTGCGGTTGATCTGATCCGCGGGCTTCACCAGCTGCCGGATCAACGCCCGCGCCGCCAGCGCCCAGCCGCTCTCGAAGCCCCCTTCGTAATCGGGGGTGTTGACCCAGACCAGGGGAAAATCGATCTTGGCGGCCACCCCCTGCACGTCGTCGCCCTTGGTTTCGGTCAGACCGGTGGTGTGCAGCCCGATCAGCTTGGGCGACACCTTTTTCGTGATGTTGTTGATCGCCGCGACGATGTTGTAGTCGCCGCCGTCGAGGATGGCGGTGATGTCGGTGACCGCGGTGGTCTGGATGGCGATCGGCTCGGCAAAATGGCGGGTGTAGAAAACCTTGGCGAACGAGGTGCAGCCGATGGCGCCGTGCATCAGCGGCATGGTCCGGTTGACCCCCATGAAGGCCAGCGCCGCCCCCATGGGCTGGGACAGCTTGAAGGGGTTGACCTGCAGCGGCTTGCCGCTCTTATGGATCACTTCTCCCACGGCGCCCTCCTCGCGACGATTTTGAACACCGGGTTTTCCAGCGCGTTCCTGACGTCTTCGGCCAGGTTGAGCAGGCCGTCGTAACCGCCGTAGCTCTTCTTCTTCTCCTGGTTGACGTCGATGAAGGCGATGCGCTTCTTGATCGCGGTGTAGAGGCTGCGGCCGCCGGCGAGCAGCAGATCTGCCCGGGTCTCGTCGATGATTTTCGCCTGCTCGGTGCCGGGGTTGGTCATCAGCACCCCCTTGTCGCCCAGGTACTCGCGGGCCTTCTCCTTGTCGGCCTCCGTCGCCTTGCGCACCGAGGTGGCGACCACCTCGATCCCCAGATCCTGGAGCGCCGCGGCGATCGACCACGACTTGTTGCCGCCGGTGTTGAGCACCGCCTTCTTGCCGCGAAAGAGTTCCCGGTACGGAACAAGCCTGGCTGCGAGCTTCGCCTCCTCGCGGGCCACCAATTTTCGGGTGCGCTCGATCAGATCGGCATCGCCCAGCGCCGCGGCGATGGCGAGCAGCCCGGCACTGGTATCGCGCCGGCCGTAGAAGGAGAGGGAAATGTGGGGGATGCCGTACTTCTCCTCCATCTTGCGGGTGAGCGAGATCAGCGACTTGGCGCAGACGATGACGTTGAGCCGGGCGCGGTGAGCGGTGCGGATCTGCGCCACCCGGCCGTCGCCGCTCAGGGTGGAGAGAACGCGGATGCCGAGCTCTTCGAGCAGCGGCGTGTACTGCCACATGTCGCCGGTGACGTTATACTCGCCGATCAGGTTGATGTCGAAGGGGGTGGTGGTTTCGGGCTCCAGGGTGCCGACCAGGCTCGCCAGCGCCGCCTCGCCGCCGAGGCGGCTGCCGAGGTTCTTGCTGCCGACGAAACCGGGGGCATGCACCGGCGTCACCGGAATGGCGAATTTCTCTGCCGCTTTTTTGCACACCGCGTCGATGTCGTCGCCGATCAGGGCGGTGACGCAGGTGGCGTAGACGAAGATCGCCGCGGGGGCGTAGTGGGCCATGATGTAGTCGATGGAATCGCGCAGCTTCTCCTCGCCGCCGAAAACCACGTCGTTGGTGGAGATGCCGGTGGTGAAGCCCATCTGGGTAAAGTCGCGGCCCGCAAAGCTGGTGGGGGTGGCGCGGGTCTCCCAGGAGGCGCCGAGGCAGGTGATGGGGCCATGCACCAGGTGAGCGGCGTCGGCGTAGGGGAAGAGCGAGATCTGGGCGCCTTCGAACGCGCAGCCGCCGGTGGTCGCACCGGGGATCTGGCTGTTGCAGGCGCTCTTTCTGCTCTGGTTGTGGGCGCAGGCGCTCTCGTCGAGCAGTTCCTTGATTTTCGGTTTTTGAGCCAAGGCCTGATCCTTTCTGAACGGAAAGGGCTATCAGAAACCAATCAGTCCCGTCGCATCGTTGGGAGGGGTGTCGCCCGCTGCCGGCGGCGGTGCCGGATGGGGCGATTGATGATGTTGGGATGAACAGCTGGAGTCACGTCTTGCAAGACTCTCGCCATCTGCCGATTCCTCCCGCCGCCGGTCGCGATCCCATCTTTGCCGTCGCCATTCTCCGGCTCTACGTGCAACCTGCTTTTACAATAACTCCGGGTAACTATTCACCCTGGTCCGAAAGGGGGCTCGCGGCATCCATGGCGAAGGTCGCATGAACCCTTCCCTGGGGCTTGACCGGCGCCATCCGGNNCCCCTGAGCTGAATCGTTACAACTCCGGATGGTTTGCAGCGAGATCTCGTCTTGCGAGCGGGCGGGGCACCGGTCGATTTCGCGACCATGGTGTTTGCCGGACCGGCGTGCTCGCGGTTCGCAGGCGCACCGGTCATGGTCCGTTGACTGAGGGAAAAACGGACAGATTGCCCATTTTTAAGGCAACAACCTCCCTGCTATTCCAAAGCATCAGGCCTGGCGTGGCCCGGCGCCGTTTGACAGCGTGGATATTTGCATTAACGTTGAACAAATAGACCATTAACCGAGACAGGGGGCCGTCATGTTAAAAAACGTCGATATGCAGGAGGCGATCAAACGCTCGATTCAGACGGAGAAGAACGCCCGCGACTTTTACCGCCTGGGGGCCAGGCACATGAAGGATCAGCGGGCGGCGAAAACCTTCACGTTGCTGGCCGCGGAAGAAGAGGAACACGCGAAGATGTTCTACGACATCTACCAGGGAGGCGATATTCCCGATTTCAGCGCCTACATGGCCGTCGACCCGGCGCAAGACAACGACTGGCTCACCGACCTGGAGCAGGAACTGATGGAAGACCTCAACGAACGCCGCGCCATGGAACTGGCGATGGACAAGGAGCTCAAGCTGGAGCAGGCGCTGCGGGCCATGGCCGAAAAAATTCCCGACGCGAAGGTCCGGGAGGTTTTTCTCAAAAACGCCGAATCGACCCACCAGCACTACGAATTGATCGAGTCGGAGTACGCCCATCTGATGGGAATGGTGCACGAAACCGACATCGACACCTTCGTGCGCGAGTAACGCGGCGGCCCCTCCACCGTTTGCACGGCAGGGGTGAGTGTGCTATTATTTTCATGTACGGAAAAGAGGCAAAGCTCTTTGAAACCCTATGGAAATGCGCGTGTTATCCGGCGGCCTCAGTCCTTCGCGGCGATTTTTCCGAATGCGAAGGGGATGAGTGCCGAAGGCCGTTGAAATGGAATGAAAACCTCAGACAAAAGGGCGGGATGAAGGCTCTTTCCTGTCAATACGTCTGAAGCGGCCTTGATCAAGCGGAAACCACCTGCATTTCCGAAATGAGAGTCGGTCTTACGCGATCTCACGACGGAAGCCGTATCATCCCATCCGCCGCAGGGGTAAAAACCCTCGCAAAGCGCCTGACCGCAGCGGGATAAGATCGGGGCAAGCCGTCAAGAAACTGCTCCGGTGAAGCTGCAACGGGTGAGCCTGACGGATTGGAAGAAAGCAGGTCGTGGTAAGCCGACTTCTCATGGTTCCCGCAAAGCCTCCGTTGTCAACGACGGAGGCTTTTGTTCATCCAGATCCCGGCGCGGCCGGCGCCGGAGAAGAATCGCCCCCCCTCAGCTCCGCAAAAGGATTGACATGAACCGCGACCAGCTCTTCTGCATCGATCTCGATCAGCCCGCCCTGGAGGGCTTTCGCCAGTTCGTCAGCTCCTGGCTCTATCAGGGTGAGGGGCTCAGTTTCGTGGTCGATCCGGGCCCGCTCTCGACCATCCCCTTCTTGATCGAAAAGTTGCGCGAACGCGGCGTCGAGCGACTCGATTATATTCTGCTGACCCACATCCATATCGACCATGCCGGCGGCACCGGCGCCCTGCTCAAGGAATTTCCCGCCGCGCGGGTGATCTGCCATCCCGACGGCGTGCGCCACATGGTGGCGCCGGAAAAACTCTGGCAGGGCTCGCTCCAGGTGCTCGGAAAGACGGCCGCGGCCTACGGCGAGATCGTCCCGGTGCCGGCGAAGAGCATCGGTTTTGCCGAGACCATCGGCGCAGGCGCGGTGCGCGCCTTTCTCACCCCGGGGCACGCCCCCCACCATTGTTGCTACCTGCTCGACGACCTGCTCTTTGCCGGCGAAGTCGCGGGGGTGCGCTGCGCGGTGCCTCAAGGCATCTACCTGCGCCCCGCCACCCCGCCCCGTTTTATCCAGAGCGTGGCCCTCGATTCCCTTGACCGCATGATCGCCCTTGCGCCGCGACGCCTGGTCTTCGCCCATTACGGCCTGGCCGAGAACGCGCTCGAGCACCTGGCCATCGCCCGGCGCCAGTTGCTGTCGTGGGTACGGGGCGTGGCGGAGACCACCGGGGTGGAGGAAGCGGGCCGGGAGGAGGCCCTGCATCACTGGCTCCTCGCCCACGACGAGAACTACCGCAACATCCGTCAGCTCCCGCCCGACATCTATCGGCGCGAACGCATCTTCCTCGGCAACACCCTGCGCGGCATGAGCGAATACGTGGCGCGCCTGCCAGCAACCGAGCGCGCGGCGTTGCCCCGTTAGGCCTGGCCGGTCAATCGGGCGCCAGACGCGAAAGGAGCGCCGGCACCGCCGCCTCCACCCGCAGAATGCGCGCCCCCAGGCTGACGGCGGCAAACCCGCACGCGGCGAGCTTTTCCACTTCGTAGGGCAGAAAGCCCCCCTCGGGACCGATAGCGAGGGTAATGGGCCCTGCCAGCGCCCGCGGGCAGGCAGCGGCCGCCACCGGATGGGCCACCAGGGCCCTTGAGCCGGCACAGATCCCCGGCAGCTCGTCCTCGACGAAAGGCTTGAAGCGGTTACGCAGGTGCACCCGGGGCAGAATCGTGTCGCGGGCCTGCTCCAGCCCCAGCACCAGGGGTTCCTCCAGCTTGTCCGCGGCCAGCAGGGGGCTCTGCCAGAAACTCTTTTCCACCCGCCAGCCGTTGACCAGATAGATCTCCTTGACTCCCATGGAGGAGGCGGTGATCAGCACTCTTTTCAGGACCTTGGGTCGCGGCAGGGCGAGCACCAGGGTGACCGGCAACGGCGGCGGTGGCGGCTGGTCGAGCCGCACTTCCAGTTCCAGCGCCTGCGCGTCGAGCCGCACCACCCGCCCGCGGCCGATCCGTCCCCCCGCACGACCGACCCCCAGCTCATCGCCGAGTGCGGCACGGTGCACTTCGAGCACATGCTGCCGACGCCGGCCGGTCAACCGCACGATGCTGTCGCCGACAAAATCGTCGGGAAACAACAGAATCAGATTCACCGGATCAATCCCTCCCTGCTCCCGGCCGGCTCTTTTCTCGGCCGAAATTTGCCCCACGCCTGATTTCTTATAGACTTATCGGTACAAGGCAAACAAACAACCCCGCTTCCAAGAGGTGATTCCATGACTCCAACCCGCGAAGACCCAGATGTCGTCACCGGGCTGATCAAGCGTTGCCTGCAGAATCACGACGAAGCGAAGCGGCTTTTCCAGACCCTGGTCACGGAAAACCGCCGGCAGATCGACCTGCCGCAGGAAAAACTGCAGCTGACCCAGAAGCAGCACGACGAATTCGTTGCTCGTTACAGCTCGGAGGTGGGGCCGACCATCTGGGAATCGAAACGGGCGAAAACCTGAAATCCGCCTCAGCGACGATCACCGCCGAATCGATCAGATGAACCGCTTCATCAGCTCATCGACGACCGTGTCCACCGTCTCCGGCGTGACCCGGTAGCGCCGGCAGAGGTCTTCCGCCCGTTGGCGCCGACAGGGATCGTCGAGGTCAGCGAGCCCCGCGAGCAAGCCCGCGCGCCGTCCCACCTGGTAGAGAACCTGCTCCTCCGGCGCCAGGGCGAGAAAACGCTCGAGCGCAGCGGTCATTCGCTCCCGGTCCTGCGGCAGGGTGCCTTCGATCTCCTGAAACAGGTTGAGGATATGATCGCTTTGCACGGTGCTGCTGATGCCGGCGAGAGCGTTGAGAAAAAGCAGGATTTCTTCAGTCACCTCGCGGTCGCCGAGCTTGTCGAAGCTGCCCCCCTGCCACTGGGCGTAGAGTTCGGTGTGGTCGGGAATCGCCAGAGTGCGCAGGCGAATGAAATCGGCATCGATGCGGTTGAGCGCAGCGGCCGTCTCCAGAGCGTGCTCCCGGGAGAGCGCCCGGCCCCCCAGCCCCGGCATCACGTATTCCGAGAGCTCCAGCCCGGCGCGCTTTACCTTCTGCCCGGCGCGGACGTGGGTCGCCTGGTCCGCGCCTTTCTCCATCAACGCCAGAACCCGGTCCGAACCTGATTCCATGCCGATGTGAATGCGGGTCAGACCGGCTGCCGCGATACGCTCCAGATCGGCGTCGCCGATACGATCGATGGTCGCCGAGCGGGCGTAGGAGGTGATGCGCGCGACCGCGGGAAAGGATCGGCGGACATGGCGCAGAATGGTGACCAGGGCGTCGGGCTTGATCACCAGGCTGTCGGCGTCCTGGAGAAAGATCGACCTCATGCCGCCGGCGACCCAGTTGGCGGCGGCGTAGAAGGCCATCCGCTCGTCCCCGCCGAGTTCCGCCGCCCCTTCTTCCAGCGTCCTTCGGGTCATCCCGCCCGCCGTCCCGGCAAGGTCCAGAACCCTGTCCACCTGCCGCCGCACCGCATCGACATCCCGGAGCACATGGTCCATCGGTCGCAGGGAAAACCGCGCGCCCTTGTACACCGGGCAGAAGGCGCAGCGATTCCAGGGGCAGTTGCGGGTCACCCGCAGCAGCAGACTCGCCGCCTCGCTCGGCGGGCGGATCAGCCCCTGTTCGAACCCCCGGTAGGGGGGTTGCGTCCTGTTCTTCTCTCGGGCCATGCGCCTTCCCTGCCCTGAAAACCCGCCATGGGAGACAGCGGTCGTGAAGAAAACAAGGCGAGGCGGCCCCTGGGGGAGCGCCTCGCCGGTTTACATCAACAGGACTCCCGACTGCGCCTGGCCCTAGATCGGCTTGGGCTTGCAGACGTTTTCGTCGTTGTGTACCCGCGCGCCGCAATTGGCGCAGACGTAGCGCGGATCTTCGAAGATCTTGTCGATCTCGGGATTTCTTTCCTTGTAGGTCAACTGGCAGGCATGCAGGGCACAATGTTCTTCGGGATTGATGCAGTCTTTTTCGGCCATAATGATCATCTCCTCCTGTATTTTTTAAAAGGTTAGCGCAAGACCGGCCGCAGTCAACTGCTCTTTCCGGACGGATGTCTTCAGAAACACTTCGTTTTTCCAAAAAGGCCGGTCGCCGTTCCGACTCACCCGGCAGGGGGTTTTTCCACCAGGAGAAGGCAAATGCGTCAACAGGGCATCTGCAAAAAACCCGGCGAGCACCACCAGCACCTGTGCGAGCTGCAAAGCACGCTGACCAAGGCCGAACTGGCCGAGCTGCACAAAAACCCCAAATACGTCTGCGGCAACTGCGGCGGGCGGGTTCACAGCGGCCGCAACCTGTGCGATCCGAAACGGATTCGAACCTGAGTCCGATCAATGCTTCTGGTAGGTGCCCACCAGTTGCGCCTGCGCCAGGACGTGCCCCTTCATCGCCGCTTCGACCTGGGCCTTGCCGGGCTGCGCCAGGCCGCTCAACACCGTATCCAGAGCATAGAGCTTGTGAACGTAGCGGTGACGGCCGATGGGCGGGCAGGGGCCGCCGTAGCCGGTGCGCTTCCAGTCGTTGAGCCCCTCGCCGGTCTCCGGCGGCAGGCTCTTCACCCCTTCGGGCAGGCCATCGCCATCGGGCGGCAGATTGAACAGCACCCAGTGCACCCAGGTCATCTGCGGCGCCTCGGGGTCGGGCGCATCGGGATCGTCGACGATCAGCACCAGGCTTTTGGCGCCTGCGGGAATCCCCGTCCAGTTCAGCGGCGGCGAGACATCCTCCCCCTGGCAGGTGTACCTGGCGGGAATTTCGGCATCGGGGGCAAACGCAGAAGAACGGATTTCCATGGCCATGAGATCCTCCTTTCCGAGCAAAGCGCTCAACACCACCAATCCAGAATGAACGACCTCAGCCCTCCCCTCCCCCTTCGACCTTACCCACCGGCGCCAGGTAGATGGTGAACTCGTCGTCGCCGTCCACCTGCAGCAACTTGTCCATCAATTCCTGGTGGTAGGCGGCGATGGCGCAGGTGCCGGCCTCGATGGCCGCGGTCGCGAGATAGAGGTTCTGGCACAGGTGACCGACATCCATGGCGATCACCCGGTGGGCGGCGGGGGCACGCCGCGATGCTGGTCGGTCTGGCGAAAATCGATGGCCAGCCGCAGCTTGTCCTTGAGAAAATCCCGGTAGGTTGCTCTCTCCGAGGGGTTCATCGCGTGCCTTTCCCGGACCTGTTTCGCCCGTGAAAAAAACGTGTCCGACCATTGCGAAAACCCACGAGGGCATTCCACGCACGGCGCCAGTTCCCGCTCCCCCAAGCATACCCCGAAATCGCAGAACTCCCAGTCGCGCGCCCGGGCGATCATCCCAAAAAACCTGTTCCGATTTGAAGGGGAAAAGACCTTCGCCATTGCCCGCTCGGCGCAATCAATGCGCGCGCAAAACAGGCGATCCCGGGCGTCGCGGTTGACGACCGCCCCGGCGGCTGGCATAGTCTGGCAATGAATTGAATTTCTTACGAATTGACGGGACCGCATGAAATCGATCGCCGCCGAACTCGCCTACTTCCTGCGCGGGCGCGCCAAGCAGAATCTCAAGTACCTGTTTCTCTACTGCGCCTTTCTGGTGGGGATGATCCTCGTCTACGCGGTTCTCTTTCGCTATCTCATGCTCCACCTGGAAGGGCGCGACTTCTCCCTCATCGCCGGCATCTACTGGGCGATTACGGTGATGACGACCCTCGGGTTCGGCGACATCACCTTCCACACGGATACCGGCTACATCTTCGCCGCGGTGGTGACGGTCTCGGGGGTGGTCTTTCTGCTGATCATCCTGCCCTTCGGGCTGATCAGTCTGTTTCTCGCCCCGTGGATCGAGCACCGCCTGCGCTACCGGCCGACCATCGAACTGCCGCGAGAGACCGCGGGGCACGTGCTGATCTTCGGCATCGACGCCGTCACCCGCACCCTGATCCGCAGGCTGCAGGCGAGCCACATCCCCTTCGTGGTGGTAACCCCGGACAACAGCGAGGCCCTGCGCCTCGAGGAGGAGGAAGGAATCCGCGTCGTATGGGGTTCGCCCACCGACCCCCAGGTGCTGGGAGGGCTGCGGGTCGCGGCCGCGCGCTACGTGATCGCCAATCTGAGCGACCCGGAAAACGTCAACCTCTGCCTGTCGCTGCGCGCCCAGTGCGACACCCCCATCGCCGCGCTGGTTTCGGAGGCGGCCCACGGCGAGCTGGTCCGCCTGGCCGGGGCCAACCAGGTCATCCCCCTGCATAAGATTCTCGGCCGCTACCTCGCTACCCACGCCACCACCCAGGGGGCCATGGCCCACCTGCTCGACAGCTTCGGCAGCCTGCAGATCGCCGAAATCCCGGTGCACGGCACGCCTTTTTCCGGCCAGACTCTGGCCGAGGCCCAGGTGCGCCAGCGCACCGGGCTCGCCGTCATCGGGTTGTGGGAACGAGGCTTGTTCACCACTCCCACCGCCGACAGCCTGCTCGACGACGAAGCCCTGATGGTGCTCGCCGGAACCCGCGAGCAGCTCGACGCACTGGAGAAGCTTACCGGCGAGCAGCCCGCCGACGACCTGGTCTTTATTCTCGGCCACGGCCGCATCGGCTGCGCCGCCGCCACCTTTCTCGACCGCAAGCCGGTGCCCTTCATCCTGGTCGACCGCGAGGAGAACCCGGCCTGCGACGAGCATGTGCCGATCTACGGCGACGCCACCGGGCGCCTGGTCCTCAAGCAGGCCGGCATCGAGCGGGCGCGGGGGCTGATCGTGACCACCAACGACGACAGCACCAACATTTTTCTCACCCTGGCCAGCCGCCACACCCAGCCCCACATCCGCATCGTCGCCCGCGCCAATCATGACGAGAACGTGCCCCAGCTCTACGCCGCCGGCGCCGATTTCGTTGTCTCCAACGCCTCGGTGGGGGCCAACATCCTGCTCAACATCATCGAATCGAAGGCCTCGGCCTTTCTCACCGAGGGGATCAACGTCTTTCGCCGCTCCTTGCCCGCACGCCTGGCCGGCCAGACCATCGCCGCCTCACAGATCCGCCCGAAAACGGGCTGCTCCATCGTCGCCCTCGAACCGCCCGGCGGCGGCGAACCGGCGGTCGTGCCTCCTCCCGAGACGGTTCTCGCCGAGGGCATGGGCCTGATTCTGATCGGCAGCCCCGAGCAGGAAGAGCACTTCAGCCGCCTCTTTCCCAAAGCCAAATGACGGACCGCCGCCATGTATGAGCACAACCTCCTGTGGGCCTTCGGCCTGACCCTGCTCGCCGGCCTGGCCACCGGCGTGGGGAGCGCCGCCGCTTTTTTCGCCCGCAAGACCAACACCCGCCTGCTGGCCGTCTCCCTCGGCTTCTCGGCCGGCGTCATGATCTATGTCTCCTTCGTCGAGATCTTCTTCAAGGCCAGAGATCCCCTGGCCCATGCCCTCGGCATGCGGGCCGGTTCGTGGGCCACGGTGGCCGCTTTTTTCGGCGGCATGCTGGTGATCGGCCTGATCGACAAGCTGGTGCCGACCTTCGAAAACCCCCACGAGATGCACCGGGTCGAGGAGCTGCGCAGCGGCGCGGCCCCCAGCGACCCGCGCCTGCTGCGCATGGGGCTGGTCTCGGCGCTGGCCATCGCCATCCACAACTTTCCCGAGGGGCTGGCCACCTTTACCGTGGCGCTCAAAGACCCGAACCTGGGGCTGCCCATCGCCACCGCCATCGCCATCCACAACATCCCCGAGGGGATCGCCGTCTCCATCCCCATCTACTACGCCACCGGCAGCCGCCGCCGCGCCTTCCAGCTCTCCTTCCTCAGCGGCCTGTCGGAGCCGGCCGGGGCGCTGATCGGCTACTTTCTGATCTTTCCCTTCATGACCGACGTGCTCTTCGGCGTGCTCTTCGCCAGCGTCGCCGGCATCATGGTCTTCATCTCCTTCGACGAGCTGCTGCCGGCCGCGCGCGAATACGGCAAGCACCATTTCTCCCTTTACGGCCTGATCGCCGGGATGATGCTGATGGCGGTGAGCCTGCTGCTGTTCATCTAGATTTTTCCTGAGAGGATACCGTTGAAGACAATCCGATGTCCCCTGCGGTAGACCGGTGGCGAGGGCTGCAATAGCGCCCGACCGGGAAACGACGGTAAGCCTGATGATGGCAAAGGCCGGCCCCCTTCAGGGGAGCCGGCCCTTTGTCAACCTTCATCGGCGGGAGCCGAGGTCAGTCCTTGTCCTCTTTCTTGCCGTGCGCCGCTTTGAGCATCTCCAGCCAGTCGGCCATCTCGGCGATGTTCTTGTTCATGTACCAGCGCCCGTTGGCGAACACGCCGTAGTCGGCGCCGGCCATGGCCGAGCTGAAGCGGGTGGAGTTGGCGTAGAACAGCCAGGATTCGACCCACATCTTTTCGATCGCCTCGTTGAACAGGCTGTCGTTGTCCGCCAGCCCCTTGGCCACCCCGCTGCCGTAGGCGTCGAGCAGGATGCTGGTGGCGGCCAGCGTCTTGTCGTTCATCACCTGCACGGTGTTGTCGAAGCGCTCGAAGTGGCCGTCGACCCAGTCGCCGCTGTGGCAGCCGGAGCAGATGCGCTTCATCGCGGCGCGGCGTTTTTCCTGCTCTTTGTCGCCGATCAGGAATTCGCTGGCAAACTCGCCGCTGAGGGTGGTGGGCAGGGGCAGGCCGTTCTGGTTCCTGATCTTGCTGGTGTCCGGGTCGAGAGGGTGGGGATGGGCGTAAGGCAGCCCGAAAATGCGCCAGGCCGAGCGGTCGTTGTACTGATGGGTGCGCTCGCCGAGCACTTCGCCGGTCGGCGTCACCACCAGCGAGGCGTGGCAGGTGGCGCAGGTGGGGGCGGTGAAATCCTTGCCGACAACCCAGGGCACGGCCTTGAAATCCCAGTTTTTCCACAGCGAGCTGTAGATGTTGCCGTGCTTGCTGACCATGTAGACCTTGTAGGCCGGAACATCCGGCCCTTTGTGACACTCGGCGCAGGTGTAGGGCTTGCGTGCCATCTCGATGCTGAAGGAATGGCGCGCGTGGCACGAGGTGCAGCTGCCCTTGGTGCCGTCGGGATTGATGCGCCCCACTCCCTGATTGGGCCAGCCCGAATATCTGGGCAGCTTCATCGGGCCCATGCCGGTCTGGCGCTCCTCCAGCCCTTCGAGCTTGACCACCGTGCCGTGGCAGTAGTTGCAGGCATCGCTTTCGGTCAGATGGTTCGGTTTGTCGAGAGAGAGCTCCCCGTCGGCGAACTTCTGGGTACCGAGGGACATGTCGACCAGATTGTGATAGACGGGGTTGTGGTTGAGGTTGCCGTAGGCCTGCGACATGATGTTCTTGCTGTATTCGTCGACCTCGACCGGATGGCAGACGGCGCAATCCTGCGGCGTCACCACGGTGTGCACCCGGAATCCGTTGTGGTCGAAGCTGTCGGGGTGCCGGTCGGCGTTGGCGGTGTGGCACTCGGCGCAACCGACCACATGGCTTGCCAGCGCGTCGGGCACCTGGTTGGCCGAAATGCGCCGTTCACGCTTGGCCTTTTTCAGGCCGTCGGCCGGCGAGCTTTTGGAATGATAACCGGTTTCCCAGTCGGCGACGATGGCGGGCGTCGCCGAGCGGTGGCAGGCCAGGCAGGTTTCGGTGGCCTTGCTGACCTTCGCAGCCGCCGCCACGGCGCCGACGGTCAAAAGCAGGCCCATTGCAAGCAGGCTGTAAACGATCCCTCTCAGTGTCATCGGTTTCCTCCCTTTGGCAACAGTTTGATTTCAGCGGCCGCTCCCGGACAAACCCTCCCTTCCCGGCCAAGATCGATGAGATGAGGCGAGTGGCAGACCGCCTCCCGGACTGTAGCGAATACCAAGAAATTGTTTGGTGCAGACGCGATGTCTTAATTATCCCATTATCTCCTGAATGCAAGACTTGAAAACCTCCCTTGCCGCTTCATCGATCCGCCCGGAAGTGGTGGCAGGCCGTGGTGCCGGCCCCGGGAGCCGACACCAGGGCGCGGAGCTTTCGCGCAGCGCAAGATGCGACCGGCCACGGGCATTCCCGCACGCGGCCGCCCGCCCCGGGTGGAAAGCAGTCGCGTAAAATCGGCCTACTTGCCGGCGACGTAGGGAATGACGGCGGCAGTTTCCAGCATGCGGAAGGTGAAGGACTCGGTGAAGTAGAGCCTGACCTTGTCGGCGGTATGCGATTCATAGCCCACCGCCAGGTCCTGCCCGATGACCAGCTCGAAATCGCCGCCGCGGGTGGAGATCATGTAGGCCTCGCCGGTGTAATCGCCGGTCAGGTAGGGGCTGAGCACCACCGGCCCGCCGAGGATGTTCTCGGCCTGCATCTTCACCGGATAGCCCTGAACGTGGGCGGACATCGCGCTCCAGTGCTGCGGGCCGACGACGAAGGCGTAGGGCCCCTCGATCGAGCGTTCCTGAAAGTTGGTGACCCCCTGGGCGACCGCCTCGAGCAGTTTTTCCGGCTTGGCGCCAATGGTGAGGCACTGGTCCCCCTTGCAGATCTTCAGGCCCCTGATGTTGGCGTCGGGGAAGCCGTGGTAGATGACCTGCTCTTCGAACAGGGCGATTCTTCTCGCCGCATCCTCGAGGTTCCCCAGGTCGACGTCCTTGGCGCCGCGCACCACGTTGTCCATCTCGCGAATGTCGAGCTCGAAGGGGATGCGGGTCTCGACCAGGAGATGGACCTTGTGGATGCCGCAGGTGAGCCCCCCCTCGGGCTGTTTCTTGGGATAGTCGAGGCGCCCCTCGGCGACGCCGGGGAAATCGGTCCCCATGGGGCCGGTGACGTCGACCACCTTGCGGGCGGAGAGCAAGGCCTTGAGGCTGCGGGTCGCCTGCTCGTCGATCTCCGCCCAGGCCTCCATCGGGATGGGTGCCAGCTCGCGTTTCAGGATGTCCATGTGCCGTCCTTTCTTCTATATCGGTTGGGTGAATTCAAGATTGGAGACATTCTCACTTTTTCAGGCTGCCGATGCCGAGCCCCCGTGCTGCGGACCGGCGGGCGACGTTGCCCGAAGTGTCGATGTTGCCTGGGGCCTCGGGCGGCTTGACGCTCAGGAGTCTGTCCTTGGCCTCGACGAAGAGCTTGCCCAGCTCCACCAGATCGTCGGGATCCAGAACCTGGCGGCCGAGGGGAAAGATGTCCATCTCCTCCTCGTCGAGGTGATGCGCGGTGTACTCTCCGAGCCCCTCGACCTTGATCGGGAAGCGCTCGTGGTCGCGGGGAAAGTCTTCCGCATCCTTGAGAATCAGCTCGATGATGTGATGCTCGTTGACCGCCTCCAGGGAATCCTTGCGGGCGGAGGCGACCTGTTCCAGGAAGTCGTAGAAATACTTCTCCTCCATGGTGTGATGGACCACCAGGTGGCGCTGGTACTCCTCGAAGAGCGCGGGATCCGCCTCGGCCTGCTGGGCAAGGGTGCGCAGGACGCCGTGGTGTTCGATCAATGCATCGACAATATCCATGTGACCTCCGTGATGTCTTTTCGCCCCGGATGCCGAGGCATTATTCAGCGGGAATGTGGAAAACTTTATCGCAGTTGACCGAAAAGAAAAGTCAGCGCTCGAACTTGCGCACGGCGTCCCGGCTATTGACCCCCGAAGGCCAAGTCAGTTATAAAGAGATTTAACCTCAAACCGCAACCCGCAATGGAACACATCGGATAAATTCCGACAAATCGCCATCATGGGCTTCCTGCGGGAAGTGCCCGCGGATCAGATCCGATCGGCGGCCACATGCTTTTTTCGACGTTCATCAACCTAACGGGAAACCGAATTTGTTCATCCGCAGTTCGAAAAAATATCTCGCCGCCCTGCTGGTTCTGAGCTACCTGCTGCTGGGCAGCGGCTTGGCCCGGGCGCTGGTCTGGTGTGTCGACGTCGACGGCCACAGCCACGTCAAGATCAATCCGGCCGGCAGTTGCCAAGACGCCTGCGGCAATGCCGCCGATCCAGGCGCGACAACGCCGCCCGGCCTGGAAACCCCGCTCGCCGCCGACGACTGCCGCTACGTTTCCCTGCTCTCTTCCCACACCCAGAACTCACGCTTCGAACAGGCCGATTCCTCCGCCGCTTCGGACTTCGTCCTCGCGCCCTTTTACCTGTCCGCCGATTTTAGCCAACGCCAGACCCGGCTGCTCCATGCGGCCCAGCCACCGCCTCCGCCCCTCTCACCGATTCTCGCCGCCCTGCAGACCGTCGTTCTGCGGCATTGATCCACCCTCCCCCGTTTTCGTGACGCTCCCGAACCGCTCGGTTCGCGGGGAGACGTCCGCCTTTTTCCACGACTTTCAAACCTGACACAGCAGCAAGGAGTCCCACTCATGCCGCGCATGATTTACGCCTGCGTCCTGGCGCTGCTCGCCGTCATCGCAAGCACGCCGGCGGTCGCGCAGGATCCACCGACCGCCCCCGAGGCATCGCCTCTGACCCTCGACCGGGCCCACGCCCTGGCGCTGGAGCACAATCCCGAACTGTTCGCCTTCTCCGCGGAGATTCAAGCCCGCGCCGGTGAGACCTTGCAGGCCGGTCTGCGCCCCAACCCGAACCTGGAACTCGAGGTGGAGAACATCGCCGGCAGCGGCGAATTCTCGGGCACCGATGCCGCCGAGACCACCCTGATGCTGAGCCAGGCCATCGAGCTCGGCGGCAAGCGCGACCATCGCCGGCGGGCGGCGGCGGCCGCAACCGAACTGGCCCGCGGCGAGCAGGCCATCGCCCGCGCCGAGGTCCGTGCCCGCACCACCCAACGCTTCGTCGCCGTGCTCGCCGCCCAGGAGCGGCTGCGCCTGGCCAAGGAGTTGGCGGCGCTCGCCCGCCAGGCCCTGGCCACGGTCGAGGAGCGCATCGAGGCGGGCAAGGCGCCGGCCACCGAGAAGATCCGCAGTCGCATCCTGGTCGCCGAGTTGGTCCTGGCCCAGAACCAGACGGCCCACGAACTGGTCGCCGCGCGCCAGAGGCTGGCGGCCCAGCTCGGGCTGGACGGCTCCGTCGGGGCGGTCAGCGGCGACCTCGGCCGCCTCCCCCACCTGCCGGCCGTGACCGAACTGGAGGAGATCCTCGCCCGCAGCCCGCAGGCGGCCCGATGGGCGGCCGCAACCGCCGCCCGCGACGAGCAGCTCGCCCTGGAGCGGGCGCAGGCCATCCCCGACCTCGAGGTCGGAGTCGGCGCCCGCTACTTCAACGACAGCGAGGAGAGCGCCCTGGTCGTCGGGGTTTCGATCCCCCTGCCCGTGTTCGACCGCAACCAGGGGGCGGTGGCCGCCGCCCGCAGCCGCCTGGCCAAGAGCCGGGCCGAGAGCCGCCAGGCCGACCTGCAGGCCCGCGCCGCCCTGGCCGGCGCCTGGCAGGAGATGAGCGCCGCCCGCGAGGAAGCCGAGGCCCTGCGCGACGACATCGTGCCGGCGGCCGAAGAAGCCTTTGCCGCGGCCGAGTACGGCTACCGCGCCGGCAAGTTCTCGCTGCTCGATGTCCTCGACGCCCAGAAGACCCTGATCGAAGCGCGCCAGAGCCACCTGACGGCGCTGGCCCGCTTTCACCAGGCGGTCGCCGCGCTCGAAGGACTGCTCGGCCTGCCCTTTTCTTCAATCACGCTCGATTCGCACCCAGCCAAGGAGAACACCCCGTCATGATAGGAAGCCATCAAGGAAAATGGATGATTTTCGCCCTGGCCACCGGCGTCCTCGCCCTCGGCGCCTGGAGCTTCGGGCCCGCGCCCGCCATCGCCACCGCCGCCGACGGCCACAACCGCCAGGCCGCCGGGCATGAAGGCCACGAACACGGCGCCGACCAGGGCGACCTCGATGATCTCTTCGCCGCAAACGATGACAAGGACGAACACGACGACCACCGCGGCCATGACCACGCCGAGCATGGCGCCGAAACCCGCGGCGAAAAAGACGAGCACGGCCACGCCGCGGTCAAACCCGACCCCCATGCCGGCCACGACGACCACGCCGGCCACGATCACGGCCCCGGCGACGGCGCCTGCCCCGAGCACAACATCCCCGAGGTGGAGGACGCCCTCTGTCAGCCCCAGCTTATGGCCGGCCTCCAACCCGGTCAGGGCCTCAAGGTGCGGCTCGCCGCACCCGACGCCGCCGAGCGCATCGGCATCAGCGCCAGCCGGCCGGTGGCGGCCGCAGAAAAGGGCGCCGCGCTGCCCGGGCAGGTGGTGTTCAACCGCAACCGCCTGGCCCGCCTCTCGACCCTGGTGCCGGGGGTGGTGAGAACAGTCCACGTCGAACTCGGCGAAAAGGTGCGGAAAGGACAGGTGCTGGCCGCAATCGCCTCCCCCGAGATCGCCTCCCTGCGCGCGGCGCTGCAGGCCGCCCGGAGTCGCGCAACCCTGGCCGAAGAGGTCTACCTCCGCGAGCAGGATCTTCTCGCCCGCGGCATCACTTCGCGCCAGGAATTCCAGCAGGCCGAGGCCGAGCGCGCCCAGGCCCGCAGCGCCGTGGTCCAGGCCCGCCAGCAACTGCTCGACTACGGCATCGCCCCGGCCGACCTGCTGGCGGCCAGCGGCTCGTCCCTGCCCCTGCGCGCGCCTTTCGCCGGCACCGTCGTGGCGCGCGACGCCGTCCCCGGCGAGGGGGTGGAGAGAGGGTCGGCGCTCTTCTCGGTGGCCGACCTCGACACCCTGTGGGTCGAGCTGTCGGTGCCGGAAAGCCGCCTGCTCGAGGTGCGGCCCGGCGTCGGGGTGAGCGCCACCTTCGCCGGCCTGCCGGGACGCGCCTTTGCCGGCGAAATCTTCTGGGTGGCGCCGGCCCTCGACGAGAAGACCCGCATGCTCAAGGCCCTGGCCGAACTCTCCAACGACAGCGGCCTGCTGCGCAGCGGTCTGTTCGGCGAGGTGCGCCTGGAAAACGAGTTGGCCGCAGACGCCTTCGCGGTGCCGGCGGACGCCCTGCAGACCATCGATGGCGCCCCCTTCGTCTTCGTCGCCCTGGAAAAAGACCTGTTCGAGCTGCGCCGGGTCGAAGCCGGCCGCCGCGACAACGGCACGGTGGTCATCGCCCGCGGCCTCGCCCGCGACGACCGGGTGGTCACCGGCCAGGGCTTCGCCCTCAAGTCGGAGATTCTCAAATCGCGGCTGGGCGCCTCCTGCGCCGATCATTAATCCGGATGAACCGTAGGGGCAGCCCTCGTGGCTGCCCTTGTTCCGGGTCCCTCCGACGTCGGGCTGTCATGAAACACCTGGGCAGCCTTGAACCACCTGGGCAGCCACAAGGGCTGCCCCTACATCGATTAATTACCTGCGGAGATTTTTCTGATGCTCGAACGCCTGATCGACCTCTCCCTGAAAAACCGCCTGCTGGTGGTGCTACTGTTCGCGGTGGCGCTGGCCACCGGGATCTGGGCCCTGACCCGGCTGCCCATCGACGCTTTCCCCGACACCACTCCGGTGCAGGTACAGATCAACACCGTCGCCCCTAACCTCGGCCCCGAGGAGATCGAGAAGCAGATCACCCTGCCGGTGGAGCTGGCCGTCTCCGGCCTGCCGGGACTGGAGAACGTGCGCTCCATCTCCAAGTTCGGCCTGTCGCAGGTGGTGGCGACCTTCACCGACGCGATGCCGATCTACGACTCGCGCCAGCTGATCATGGAGCGGCTGGCGAGCGTCGAGCTCCCCGCCGGCATCGAGCGCCCCGAACTGGGGCCGATCTCCACCGGCCTCGGCGAAGTCTTTCACTACGTGCTGCGCTCCAACGACCCGAACCGCACCCTCGACGAGCTGCGGGTGCTCCACGATTGGGTGGTCAAGCCCGAGCTGCGCAAGGCCGCCGGCGTCGCCGAGGTCAACTCCTGGGGCGGGCTGGAGCGCCAGTACCACGTGGTCGTCGCGCCCGAGGCGCTGATCAAGTTCGATCTGACCTTCGACGAGATCGTCACCGCCCTGCGGGAGAACAACGCCAACGTCGGCGGCGGCCAGGTCACCGTCGGCGGCCAGACTCAACTGGTGCACGGTATCGGCCGGGTGTCGACGCCGGGGGAAATCGGCAGCATCGTGATCGCCGCCTTTGAGGGGACGCCGCTGCGCATCCGCGACGTCGCCGAGGTGCGCATCGGCCACGAGCTGCGGCGCGGCGCGGTCTCCGCCCAGGGCGAGGGGGAGGTGGTGCTGGGGCTGGGCTTCATGCTCATGGGGGAGAACAGCCGCGCGGTGACCACCGCCCTGAAAGAGCGCCTCGAAGCGGTGCGCCCGGCCCTGCCCGAAGACGTCATCCTCGAAACGGTCTACGACCGCACCGAACTGGTGGAGCAGGTCATCGACACGGTCAAGCACAACCTGGTGGCCGGGGCGATCCTGGTGATCGCCGTGCTCTTTCTGCTGCTCGGCAACCTGCGCGCGGGGCTCATCGTCGCCGCCGCCATCCCCATGGCGGTGCTCTTCGCCGTGCTCGGCATGCACGAGATGGCGATCGCGGCGAGCCTGCTGTCGCTCGGCGCCATCGACTTCGGCATCCTGGTCGACGGCTCGGTGGTGATGACCGAGGCCAACCTGCGCCGCCTGACCCAACGTCAGCTCGAACTCGGGCGCCCGCTCACCGGCGAGGAACGCCTCGCCTCCATCGCCGCCTCGAGCAAGGAGGTGGTGCGCCCGATCGTCTTCGGCATGGGGATCATCATCCTGGTCTTCCTGCCGGTACTCACCCTGCAGGGGGTCGAGGGCAAGATGTTCAAGCCGATGGCCTGGACCTTCATCTTCGCCATGGTCGGGGCGCTGCTGGTGGCGATCTTTCTCAACCCGATTCTCTCCTGGCGCTTTCTTCCCAACCGGGCCAAGGAGAAGGAGGCGGGCCTCAGCCGCGGTCTGAAAAATCTCTATCAGCGATTGCTGCAGCCGGTGCTGCGCCACCGCCTCGCCCTGCTCGCCCTGGTCGCGGCACTGCTGGCCGGCGCCACCGCCCTGAGCTTTCGCCTCGGCGGCGAGTTTCTGCCGCGCATGAGCGAGGGCTCGCTGGTGGCGAGCGTGGTGCGCCTGGCCGGGGTCTCCATCGACGAATCGGTGGCCTACAACACCCGGTTGGAGGCGCTGCTGCTTGAGCGCTTCCCCGACGAGATCAAACACGTCTGGAGCCGCATCGGCAGCGCCGAGGTCGCCACCGACCCGATGGGCACCGAGCTCACCGACATCTTCATGGCGCTGCATCCGCGCGACCGGTGGACGAAGGCCCAAAGCCAGGCCGAGCTCACCGCCCGGGTCGAGGAAGCCCTGCACGGGCTCCCCGGCATCCGCACGGTGCTCACTCAGCCCATCGAGCTGCGGGTCAACGAGATGCTCTCGGGCATCCGCGCCGATGTCGGCATCAAGATCTACGGCAACGATTTCGACAACCTGGTGGCCCTGGGCAGCCAGGTCGAACACCTGCTGCTGGAGGTGCCCGGCGCCGCCGACGTGTCGGTGGAGCAGGTCACCGGCCAGCCGACCCTGCAGGTGAAAGTCGATCAGGAGAAGCTCGCCCGCTTCGGCGTCGCCGCCAGAGACGTGCTCGACGTGGTGGCGGCGGTGGGCTCCCTGCGCGTCGGCGAGGTGTTCGAGGGAGAGCGCGCCTTTCCCCTGGTGGTGCGCCTGCCCGACGTCCAGCGCAGCGACGTGACGGCGCTCGGTGAAACCCTGATCCCCACCCGCACCGGCGCGGTGCTGCCGCTGGCGAGCCTGGCCGAGATCCGCGAGGTGGAGCGCCCCTCCACCATCAACCGCGAATGGGGCAAGCGCCTGATCAAGGTGCAGACCAACGTGCGCGATCGCGACATCGCCTCCTTCGTCGCCGAGGCGAAGGAGCGCATCGCCGCCGAAGTGCAACTGCCCGAGGGCTATCTCATCGAGTGGGGCGGCCAGTTCGAGAACCTGGAGCGCTCGCAGCAACGCCTGATGCTGGTGGTGCCGTTGACCCTGGCGCTGATCTTCTTTCTGCTCTACTTCAGCCTCAAGCGCCTGCGCGACGTGCTCATCATCTACACCGGCATCCCGTTTGCCGCCGTCGGCGGGGTGCTCGCCCTGTGGCTGCGCGGCATTCCCTTTTCGGTGAGCGCGGCGGTGGGCTTCATCGCCCTCTCCGGCATCGCGGTGCTCAACGGCCAGGTGCTGGTCGCCGCCATCCGCGGCGCCCTCGACGAGGGGCACTCGCTGGTCGAGGCGGTCACCGAGGCCGGTCGCCAGCGCCTGATGCCGGTGCTCGCCACCGCCATCACCGATGCCGCCGGCTTTCTGCCGATGGCGGTGTCGGTGGGTGTGGGCGCCGAGGTGCAGCGCCCCCTGGCGACGGTGGTGATCGGCGGGGTGCTGACCTCGACGCTGTTGACGCTGTTCGTGCTGCCGGCACTCTATCTGGCCGTGGGCAAGGTGAAATTCACATCGAAATAAGGGAGAGCCGAATGACGCGAAGAAAGAGCAAACCCTTGTGGACGGGGGCGCTCCTGGCGCTGCTCGTTGCCGGCTGTGCGGGTCCGGGAACCGGATCGGGCAAGAAGACCGGAATCGGGGTCGCCATCGAACCCTCGTCCGTGGGCGCGCTCGCCCACCCCCGGGTTCGGCAGGAGGACCACCAGGTGCTGATTTCCGGCAAGGTCAGGAGCCTGCACGAATTTCTCCTCCCCGGACACGTCGACATTGCGGTGCTCGACCGCGACGGGAATACATTGCTGACCACCCGGGCGGCCATCTCGAACTACGCCTCGAAAAAGGGGGGCATGAAAGAGGCGCGCTTTTTCAACCGGCTGCACCTGGATCTTCCTCCGGGAGCCAGGATCAGCCTGCGCTACCATGCGCCGGGGGAATGCCCCGAGGCGCAAAAGGATTCGTAGACCGCCGCCCGGGCTTGCCGGGGAAAAGAACAAAAAAGGGGTGCCCGATCGGGTACCCCTTTTTTGTTGGTTATGGGCTCTGGTCGATTACCAGCGTTCAGAGCCGTGACATTGGACGCTGGAGCAGGTGCTGCCGTTATAGCTGCCCACGCGGGTCGAACCGCCGCCGATGGTGCCGGCCGGGTCGGTTTCGAAACCACGGGTCGCCAGGTCGCCGAAGTGGTTGCCCAGCTTGGCGGTGTTGTGGCACACCGTGCAGTCGTAGTTGCGGTGTTTGCTGTGTTCGCCCGAGTTCTGGCTGTTGTACTGGGAGGTTCCCCGGGTGTGGCAGCTGGTGCACTGGCTGTTGATGGAAATCTTGCCCGTCCACCAGTCGGGGGTCTGCTGTCCGCCATGGCAGCTGATGTTGGAGCAGGTGCCGTCCATGTTGTCGCGGGCCGCGCCGCTCTTGGCATTGTAGACCGCCGGGAAGGCGAGGTCGACTTCGCCATTGTGCGCAGCCCCGGTGTGACAGATGCCGCAGTTACCGCCGACGCCCGGCAGGGCGGCGTGCACGACGTGGGCCCCGGCGGTGTCGGGGAAGCTGGTGCCCGTCGGCGGCTGACCGTGACAGGCGTTGCAGTCGCTGTAGTCGGGGCCGGTGACCGGAGCTTCGAACTGGTCGAGGAAGTCGGCCACGGCGGCGGTTTCCTCGGCGGTCAGGCTCTGCCCCATGTGGCCGGCGGCGAGCT